>ERZ506979.50-NODE-50-length-105598-cov-10.120377_pt1 | contig 105598 bp, 93 predicted proteins | sample MGYA00512887_ERZ506979 | MGnify/ENA metagenome assembly ERZ506979 | reverse complement strand
CGCCGCGATCCGGCATCCCCGTCCAGCAGCGTGTCGACTTTGTCGACACGCTGAGGCGCCGCGGATACGTCCGCAGCGCCTTTTTGTTCCCTATGACAAATCCGCCAGGGTGCCGAAGGTATATCCCATGGCCTCCCATTTTCCCAGCAGCTCGTCGAGAATTTCCGAGTTGGTTTTGGACGTGCTGTGCAGCAGCACAATGGCGCCCGGATGAATCCGGGTCAGCAGCTTGTTGAAGGCTTCGGTGGCCGTCGGCTGCTTATCCACATACCAGTCCACGTAAGCCAGGCTCCAGAAAAAGGTCTTATAGCCCAGCTCCTGCGCCATTTTCAGGTTGCTCTCGCTGTATTTGCCCTGGGGCGGCCGGTAGAATTTGGTCATGTCCTGGCCCGTGGTCTCCTTATACAGGTTTTCCAGCGACCGCATCTCCTGCCCGAAGGAGGCGGCGTCGGATATCTTGGACATGTCCGGGTGATGGAAGGTGTGGTTGCCCACCGTGTGCCCCTCGGCCGCCATCCGCTTGACCAAATCGGGGCTGGTCTGGATGTAATTGCCCACCACGAAGAAGGTGGCCTTGACGTTGTGCTTTTTCAGCGCGTCCAGGATGGCCGGGGTGTAACCATTCTCATACCCAGCGTCGAAGGTTAGATAGATGGTCTTTTTGGAGGTGTCCCCCAGGTAATACGCCCCGTATTGCTTGAGATAGTCGGCGGAGGCGTTGCCCACCGGCGGCTCTCCCTCCTTCTGAAAGCTCAGCCCCCAGTTGGTGTTCGCCGCCTTGGACGCGGACACGTGCTCGCCGGGCAGCTGGGCCAGCCCCAGCGGTACCAGCACCAGTGCCAGGGCGCTGCAAAGCGCCGCCGCGATGTGCTTACGGCGAAGGATGACATACATACGCCTTACCTGCCTTTCCATGCCGGACGGCCTGCGCCCGGTTGTCGCTCTGCTACTACTATATTGGCGGTTTTTCCCGGATATGCGCGCCGCCCCCGCCAAAACTCGTCCTTTTTTGCATGGGTCTAGGCCTTATCGCGTTGGCATATATATGTCCCAAATGATTAAGGGGGAAACCGTCCATGCAGAACAAGCAGCCCTCGTCCGAGGCTTTTCCTGTCGCTGATTCCGCGCCCTATCCGCCGCTGAAAGTCACGGGGCCCAATATCCAGGCGGCGTGCCGCCTCTCCCAGGCGTTGGCCGGCGCCAAAAGCGAGATGACCGCTATCATGAGCTATGAATACCAGCATTGGATCCTGGCCTCCTGCCGCCCGGAATTGGCTGTAACCGTCTTCCGCATCGCCAAGGTAGAAATGCACCATCTGGATATGCTGGGACAGCTCATCGTGCTGCTCGGCGCTGATCCCCGCTTTGGCTGCGATCAGCGGGGATCCTGCGCCTGGTGGAGCGGCAGTATGGTCTGTTACTCCCACGACGTGCGTCAGATCCTGTTGAATAATATTACCGACGAGAAAAAAGCGGCCGAGTTCTACCGGACGGCGGCCTGTGACATCCCGGATCCCTGCGTCGCCGCCGTGCTCAACCGGATCGCCCAGGATGAAGTTCTCCACGCCGAAATTTTTACCCGGTTCCTCAAGGACTGCCAATAAAAAAGGCCCAGACTGCATGGGGGGTGCAGCCTGGGCCTTGCTTTATATGTTCGGAAGCGCGTGCGATCAGCTCGCTAAATCTTCCCGCGAGATTTCATCCACGCAGCCGTAATCGACAATGTACGCGTCGGAGGTTTTCCGGACGCCCAGTAGTTCTACAAATGCCGGACAGATCTGGCCGCAATCCACGGCATCCCCCACGAGATCCATTTCGACGAAGTCCACATTGTCGTGTTTCATCTGTGTGAGAATCTCCATAAGCGTGGATAAGCGGACAGTGATCTTTTTCATTTTGACATCCTCCTTTTGTTGGTATGTCTGTAGTATACACCCTGCGAATCAAAAAAACGGATCCAATATAGGAGATTTTGTCGATCCGCCGAACTTTATCCATTTCCCCCAAGACGGAGGACTTTAGCGAAAAAAATCTGGTGCAGGCGTTTTTCCGGACAAAAGCCAAAATTGCAGAATATCCAGTCGATCCCCACGGCCGCCCTTTTTCTTTGGATATCCCGCCAAACCCGAGCCCTTCGACGAAATGCGACAAGAAGGTGCTCCAAAATGAATAATTTAGCAACACCCTTGAAAAACCACGATCATAGCGTTCACGTTATGCCGGTGGGTACATGAAGCGTGGCCCGCATTTTGCGTCTGTACAGACGCAAAACCGCGCTTTTTCTCATCCCTTTCCTATAGGAATGCCGTGTGCAGCAGATCCTTATAAAAAGAGGACGCCCATGACTAAACGCCGCCAAAAGGCGCACGCTAACAGCAAAGAATCAGACGGCGGGGAGGCGTGCCGGTGCGGCGGCTGGGACGGGCGGAACTTATAAAAACGGGAAAAATCGCGGTGGGCTGCTGTCTGGCCTATACGGCGGCCTCTCTGCTGGGGCTACGGTACGCTACGTCGGCCGTGACCATTACCCTGCTGAGCATTCAGAACACCCGGCGGGACACCTTCCGCCTGGCGGGAAGGCGCAGCTGCGCCTTCCTTACCGCCCTGGCCGTATCCTTCGCAGTATTTTCAACAGCCGGCTATACCGTCCTCTCCCTGGGGGTGTTCCTGCTGGTGTTCGCGCTGCTGTGCCACCTTTTCGGCCTGATGGACGGCTTGTCCATGAGCACCGTCCTGGTGCTGCATTTCTGGAGCGCCGGCGCCATGACCCTGTCCGCCGTCCTTAACGAGCTGATCCTGATGGCTATCGGCATCGTCATGGGTATTGTCATGAATCTGTATATGCCGCGGGAGCTGGACGCCATCCGGGCGGACCAGCGGCGCATCGACGAGACTGTCCGGGAAATCCTGCTCGAGCTGTCCGAGCGGGTGGTGGCCAGCACTGCGGGCATCGACGCGGGCCGGCGCCTGGAAGAGCTGGACAAGCAGCTCGAAACCGCTCACCGCCGGGCCAGCGCCTACCAGAACAACAGCTTCTCCTCCGACACCCGCTATTTCGTGCAGTACGTCGAGCTGCGCCGCCGCCAGTGGCGGATCCTCTCGGCCATTTACCGGGATTTACCCCGCCTGTCCTGTGTACCCTATCAAGCCAACGTGGTGGCCAACTTCATGAAGCTGACGGCCTACTCCCTGCATGAATGCAACAACGCCACCGTCCTGCTGGAGGAGCTAAAGGAGGTGCGTACCCACTTTCAGCATAGCCGCCTGCCCGCCACCCGGGAGGAATTCGAAACCCGCGCTGTCCTCGTGGAAATCGTCCACCAGATCCAGCATTTGTTAGAGGAAAAGAAATTTTTCGCCGAAAGCTTGACTCCTTCTCAAATTCGCCGGTTTTGGGTAGAATTATTATCGACTTAACCCCCGAACTATTGACAAAATGTCGATATCCGTGTATGCTCAAATTTGATTGTTATGTTTCCGATAAAAGTATTCCTATTAAATTAGGAAAGCAAAAGAGGGCTTTGCGCGAGAAAAAGACAGGAAATATTGTGGCAGTCATGCTGCCAAGTCTTCCTGCAAGGCTTAAAAAATGTTTTAAAACTTTAGGAAGTACTGAATGGAGGACAAACTCATGTCGATTTTTACAGGGAAAACGCTCTTGATTACAGGGGGAACTGGTTCGTTCGGCAACGCCGTGTTAAAGCGCTTTTTAAATACAGACATCGGTGAAATTCGTATTTTCTCCCGCGATGAAAAGAAGCAGGACGATATGCGGAAAAAATATAACAACGATAAGCTGAAGTTTTATATCGGAGATGTGCGCAATAAGGAAAGCGTCGCTGGCGTGATGTACGGGGTGGATTACATATTTCATGCGGCAGCCTTAAAGCAGGTGCCTTCTTGTGAGTTTTTCCCCATGGAGGCTGTGCGTACCAATGTCGAGGGTACGAATAACGTCTTAACCGCCGCCGTGCAGTTTGGCGTGAAAAGAATCGTTTGCTTGTCCACTGACAAGGCTGCGTACCCCATTAATGCCATGGGTATCAGCAAAGCGATGATGGAGAAAGTGATTCGTGCCAAGGCCAGGGAGGTCAAAGGTACCGGCACAGTGATTTCCTGCACACGATATGGTAACGTCATGTGTTCTCGCGGCAGCGTGATTCCTTTATTTATTGACCAAATCCGCGCCGGCAAACCAATAACAATAACGGATCCCAGCATGACAAGGTTTTTGATGAACCTGGACGAAGCGGTCGACCTGGTGCTGTTCGCGTTTGAGCATGCAAAACCCGGCGATTTGTTTATTCAAAAGGCGGATGCGTCCACCATTGAAGATTTAGCAAAAGGCGTACAGAAATTATTCGGCGACACTGGGATCCACATTATCGGCACACGCCACGGTGAGAAGTTATATGAAACCCTTATGACCAGAGAGGAACGGCTGAATTCCGAGGACTTTGGGAAATACTTCCGCATTTCGGCGGATGAACGGGATTTAAACTACGACAAATATTTCGTGGACGGCGAAGTAAAGACCCAAAGCGAAGAAGCCTATACGAGTCACAATACCAAACGGCTGGATGTGGACGGGGTGGTAGAAAAAATTATGACCACGGAGTATGTCCAAAACGCTTTGAAAGGATTGTTTGAGGACTAATGGGTTTTCATATTTTGGTGACGGGTTCCAAGGGGTTTGTCGGCCGTAATTTTGTGGAAGCCCTGAAAGCCATAAAAAACGGCAGGGACAGCAGACATACTTGGGACAGCATGGGTGACCCAAGCAAACTGGAGATTTTTGAATACGATGTGGACGGCACGGAAGACCAGCTGCATACGTATTGCGAAAAAGCGGATTTTGTATTTAATTTTGCCGGCGTTAATCGTCCCGACAACCCGGATGAGTTTATGCAGGGAAATTTTGGCTTTGGCTCTAAATTGTTGGATACTTTGAAGAATTATCATAACACGTGTCCGGTCATGCTGTCCTCCTCGATTCAGGCGTCGCTGGAGGGAAGATACGCCGGCAGCGAATATGGTAAAAGCAAATTGGCCGGAGAGAATTTATTTAAGGCGTATGGTGAGGAGACCGGAACCAGAACGCTGATTTATCGTTTCCCCAATCTTTTCGGGAAATGGTGCAGACCCAATTATAATTCGGCCGTGGCCACCTTCTGCAACAACATTGCCAACGGCTTGCCGATACAGGTGAACGATCGAAACGTTCGGCTGGATTTGGTCTATATCGATGATCTGATGGAGGAAATGTTCCGCGCCCTGGACGGCAAAGAACACCGCGATGAAAACGGCTATGGCTATGTCCCCGAGGTTCATCAGGCTGCGCTGGGGGAGATTGTCGATTTGTTATACGAGTTCAGAGACAGCCGGAAAACCTTGAGCGTTCCGGATATGACGGAAGGGAGCTTCAGCAAAAAGCTGTATTCCACCTACCTGTCTTATCTGGCCCCGGATAATTTCAGCTATCCGCTGAAAATGAATGTGGATAACCGAGGCAGCTTCACGGAAATCATACGCACAGCCGACAGAGGGCAGTTCAGCGTGAACATCAGCAAACCGGGGATTACCAAAGGCCAGCACTGGCATCATACGAAAACCGAGAAATTCGTCGCCGTATCGGGCCGAGGGCTGATTCAACTTCGAAAAGTCGGTACGGATCCGGCAACCGGCTCCGCCTATCCGGTGGTGGATTATTATGTCAGCGGCGATGAAATCACGGTGGTGGATATGATACCGGGATATACGCATAGAATTGTGAATCTCAGCGAAACGGAAAATCTGGTGACGCTGCTGTGGTGCAACGAATGCTTTGATCCCGAAAGACCGGATACCTTTTTTGAGGAAGTGTAACAATGGCCCGTTTGAAACTGATGACCATCGTCGGCACCCGGCCGGAAATTATCCGCCTCGCCGCCGTTATAAAGAAATGCGACACCTACTTTGATCAGATTCTGGTTCATACGGGCCAGAATTATGATTATGAGCTCAATCAGGTCTTCTTTGACGATCTGGCCCTGCGCGCCCCCGATTTTTATCTGGACGCGGTCGGCGCCGATCTCGGCGAAACCATTGGGAATATCATCGCCAAATCCTATAAGCTGATGACGGAACAAAAACCGGACGCCCTGCTGATTCTGGGCGATACGAACTCCTGCCTTTCCGCTATCAGCGCCAAAAGGCTGCATATCCCGATTTTCCATATGGAGGCGGGCAATCGCTGCTTCGACGAATGTCTTCCCGAAGAGACGAACCGGAGAATCGTCGATCATATTGCCGATGTGAATCTTTGTTATTCCGAACATGCCAGACGATACCTGAACAGCGAGGGAACCGCCAAGGAACGCACTTACGTCACCGGCTCTCCCATGGCCGAGGTGCTTCATGAGAATTTGGAAAGCATTAAAGCGTCGGATATCCTGGACAGATTGGGCTTAGAGAGGGGCAGGTATATTTTGCTATCGGCCCATCGGGAAGAAAATATTGATACGGAAGAAAATTTCTTTCAGCTGATGAACGCCGTCAATGCCATGGCGGAAAAATACGATATGCCGATCCTGTATTCCTGCCATCCGCGCAGCGCAAAATTTATTCAGCAGAGACATTTCCAGTTTGACAAACGGGTATTGCAGAATAAACCCCTGGGCTTTCACGATTATAACTACCTACAGATGAACGCCTACGCGGTGGTGTCCGACAGCGGAACCCTGCCGGAGGAGTCCAGCTTTTTCCTGTCGGTGGGCAGCCCCTTCCCGGCTGTCTGCATCCGTACCTCCACCGAACGCCCGGAAGCGCTCGACAAGGGGAACTTTATCCTCGCCGGCATTACCACCGATCAGGTTTTGCAGGCGGTGGACACGGCTGTAGAAATGAATAACAACGGCGACGTCGGCATCCCGGTTCCAAATTATACCGATGAAAACGTGTCCACCAAGGTTGTCAAGCTCATTCAAAGCTATACCGGCGTGGTCAATAAGATGGTGTGGAGAAAGAAATAGTGGATAGAGTAAGGATTATTGGCGTGGACATAACGGCGACCAATATGGACGATTGCATGACAAATATACAGGAGAATCTGGGGCAAGCCAGGGGGAAATATATCTGTGCAGCCAATGTTCATACGACGGTAATGGCCCATGAAAATGCGGAATATCGGAATATCCAGAATCAATCGTATATGACGCTTCCTGACGGTAAGCCCTTATCGATGGTAGGAAAAAAGAGGGGCTTTCCCTCTATGGGGCGGGTGACCGGTCCTGGGTTTATGGAAACAGTGCTCTCCCTTTCAGAACAAAACGGATGGACGCATTATTTTTATGGAAACACGGATGAAAATATCCGTATTCTTTACAACTATCTAAAGAAAACGTATCCTAAACTAAACATTTTGGGTTATGAGCCGTCGATATTCCGTCCGTTATCCGCAGCGGAGAAAGATGAGCTTATCGAGAGAATAAACGAGTGCGAGCCGGATTTTGTGTGGATAGGATTGGGGGCGCCGCGGCAGGAGCAGTTCTGCGCGGAGCTCTCCGGCAGAACCAGCGCCGTATGGGTTGGCGTCGGCGGTGCATTCAATGTGGTGGCGGGAATCATTCCACGAGCGCCTCAGTGGATGCAGAAATGTTGTTTGGAATGGCTGTATCGTCTTCTAAAAGAGCCGAGACGGCTATTGAAAAGATATGTTGTTACCAACACCAAGTTTATATATTATTTATTGAAAGATAAAAAGTAATGAGGTCGATTTGGTGAAAAAGGTATGTATGGTGGTCCCTAGCTTTTCGGCCAAGGGCGGAATAGCTTCTGTTGTAAGCGGATACCGGGGCTCGGCATTAGAAAAGGCGTACGATATTCGCTATATTGAAACATATTCTGATGTAAGCAAGGCAAAAAAGCTGTGGAAAGCCGTTGCTTCGTACTTTAAATTTATTCACCTGCTTATCTTTTGGAAACCGGATATGGTACATATTCATTCTTCCTTTGGCGCGAGCTTTTACCGAAAGCTGCCATTTATCTGGCTGTCCTCATGGTTTCATATACCGATCGTTAACCATATACACGGTTCGGCCATAGATGAATTATATACCAACGCAAGCCAGAGAAAAAGAAAACTGGTGGTTCAAACCTTCGGCAAGTGTGATAAAATCGTTGTTTTGTCTGAAGAGTGGAAACATAAGTATGAGTCATTTATTGAACCGAAAAAAATTGTAGTTCTTGAGAATTATAGTATACCTCACGAAATAGTGAATAGAGATAGGCCCGAACCGTCTCGAAGCATTCTGTTCTTGGGCTTTTTAAGTGAAGCCAAAGGCTGTTTTGATATTCCCCAAGTGGTAAAAAATGTTTGTGCCGTATATCCCAACGTTAAATTTATATTAGCAGGCGATGGTTCCGTGGAGGATAAAGAAAAGTTGCAGGAACTGATCAGCACTTATCAGGTCAAGGATTATATAGATATGCCGGGCTGGGTGCGGGGCGAGGAAAAGGATTTGCTGCTGCAAAATGCGGATGTATATTTTCTTCCTTCTTATGGTGAAGCCATGCCTATGTCTATTTTGGAAGCAATGGGATATGGCCTGCCGGTAATAAGCACAAAGGTGGGAGGAATTCCGCAGCTGGTTATCGATCAAGTTAATGGCTTTTTATTTTCCCCCGGTGATATAGATGGATTTTCCCAGGCAATCACGCTTCTTTTATCCGATAAAAAACAGAGTCTGGAGATGGGAAGAAAGAGCCTGGAAATTGTTAAGAACCGATATTCCTTGGAAGAACATATTAAGAAGTTAGGCGAGATTTACGAAATGGTTTGCTGTTAGAGAAACAGGGGGATTAAAATTGTCGGCAATGAGGACAGTGTTTCGTATACAGGAAATGGTAAGAAAAGCGGCATATAAATGCTTCAGAGAAGTTGTTTTGAAAAAATCGCTAAAAAGTTGCGGGGGATGGGTGCATATTGCACAATGCTGCGATATAAAAGGGATAGAGAATATTTCTATAGGGGCGGGCAGCTCTATTGGCCCGGGATCCGTATTATGGACTACCAGGGCCAATATTCTGATTGACGAAAAGGTGATAACAGGCCCCCATATCACTATCATTACCGGCAATCACAGGACGAATATACCAGGCAAGTTCATGGCGGATGTAACGGCTGCGGAAAAGGAGCCTTCCGACGATGAAGATGTTATCATTAAACGCGATGTGTGGATTGGTGCGAATGCCACCATCTTGAAAGGGGTCACCATTGAAGAGGGGTGCGTTATAGCGGCGGGGGCCGTTGTAACCCGCAGCACCGAACCCTTTGGCATCTATGCCGGAGTCCCGGCCAGCAGAATAGCGGAAAGATTTGATCAAGAGACGCTGGTTAAGCATAAGGAATTGATGCAGGAGTGAAAAGCAGAAGCTTAAATACAAAGCTTAGTTGGCTAAAGGGATTTTGTAGGCGGAGATTATAATGTGTTATGAGAGGAACATATGTTTAAAATTGACAGGTATAAATCGCTTGTTCATTTGATTTTACTATATACGGTTACAACATTGAGCTATACACTTTGGCCTATAGATGCGCCCAATAAGGTTGTAGGCATCTTGATTTTTCTTAATGTTTTATGGGTATATTGTGATCAACTTAATGTTAAAAAGTTAATTATTGCGGGAATGGCGATAAGCTGTGTAATGATTGCTATAGTTCAGGCATCATCGTTTTATTTGAATTTAACTGATAGCATATATTATTTAGTTGGTGTGTTCTTGCTGGCTTCCCTTTCCTGTAAAAGATTTACTAGCGGATTATACCAGGCTTTAGAACAGTCAGAAAATCTAGTACGTTTGGTAGTATTAGTCTGTAATTTATTGTTGTGCATAGGTTTCTTTGATAGTAGATGCTACGATACTTCACAGTGGGATGGCACATACTTTTTAGGGTATACCAACGCTAGTCATACACTTTGTTCTGGAATTTGTCTTCTGTTTGTATTAACACTATTTTTTCTCCGCCGAAAGACAAATATTTTAACTTTCGCTTTTTTTGTACCAGGTGCTGTTGCTATCCTACAAAGTGGCGCAAGAACTTATTTAGTGTCTCTTGTTATCCTTCTTATTATTTTTTATATTTTTCATATAAAACAAGTTTCTTTAAAAGTACTGTTATTACCCGTGGCGGCTGTTATTGCCTTCTATGCCTTTTTAAATTCTAGTATGATGACAAAATTTTTATTTTCTGTCAATAATGAATATTCGAATATGGACTATCTCGGGAAACTTACTAATGGTCGTACGGAGTTCTGGATACTTGATATACGTACCTATTTAGAATCAAATTTCTTTCATAAAATATTCGGCTTTGGATTTGATTATGTATACAATATAAACTTGAAAAATTTTGGCTTAAGCATATGGGCTCACAATGACTTAATAAATTGTCTGATCAGCGTGGGGGCAGTTGGTACAATAACCTATTTATTTTCTGTTTTCTGGGCCAACAGGCAAATCTGGCGTGGAAGAAATAGAAGTTGGTTTAGTGCTATATTGCTGATTTGTTATATGATATTACCCGCTTTCTTAAATGGTTTCTATGCGTATCAGCATCATTTGTATAGTTTCATTATTTTATCTGTTTTATTTGTTGAATTTTATACAATAGGAGAAAAAAGTGGGGTGGAACAATGAAAAAGATTGGAATTGTCACCTTTTTCAAGGCCAATAATTTTGGCGTATGCTTGCAGGCTTTTGCTACATATGAATTCATCAGAAGAAATGGTTATGATGTGGAAATCATAAATTATATTAATCCGTATGAACATCGTATCTTTAAATGGGCATATAAAGAGGGCGGGAGAGCCATAGGGTATATATCTTCCTTGGCCAAGAATATTTTATTGGGGAAAAAACATTATTATAAGCGGGGCTTTTCTCATGTGACGGATCATTATGATCTTTCGTGCGGTGAACATAAAGCGAAAGATACCATGAATGCATTAGAATACGATGTGTTGGTTGCAGGTAGTGATCAGATCTGGAATCCTCAAATTACTGGTGGCTTGGATGAGGTGTTTTTACTTCAATTTGGACAAGCTCAAAAGAGGATTTCCCTTGCCTCAAGCCTTGGAAGTCAGGAACTCAAGGATACAGATAAGGAAAACTTTACTCGAGCATTAAAAAATTTTTCAGCAATAAGTGTAAGGGAAGAGTTTGCTAAGCAATGTTTACAGCCGTTGACAGAAAAAGAGATAAAAGTCTTGATGGATCCTACATTTTTATTTTGCCGAAATGAATGGCTGAATATGCTAGGAAAGGCTTCAAAATACTATAACAGCAACGAAAAATATATTTTAACATATTTTATTGCATCGAATAAGGCCGATTATCAACAACGTGTGAAAGCGTATGCGGATAAGCTCGGTTTGCCAGTATGGTCTATACAGTTCAGTAATTATCATTGGAAAGTTTCATCTAAGCGAATTCTGGGAGCCTCAATTGAGGATTTCATCGCCTTAGTTTCAAATGCCGCGCTCATTCTTACGGATTCCTTTCATGGCACGGCTTTTTCCTTGAATCTTCAAAAGGATTTTGTGCCCTTCCGCCATTCTGCTAACCCCCTTAGAATCATTGATCTTTTGCAAAAGCTTGGTATTGGCGAACGATTGGATATGGCAGCATCGGAGTACCAAAATGTAAATTATTCTTTGGTAAATCCGAAATTAGAGGGGCTGCGGGAAGATTCTAAAAATTGGGTTCTGCATGCTTTAAAAGACGAAACATAAAAACGATAAATTGGAAGGACATATATGAATATTCGGGCTATTGCTAAGAATCAATGTACGGGATGCACCGCATGTATGACGGTTTGTCCTATGGAATGTATATTTATGACGGCGGATGAAGAAGGCTTTTTATATCCGGACATATATGTGGAAAAATGTATCGAATGTGGGAAATGTCTAAATAAATGTCCCGCCAATAAACCTGTTGATTTAAGAACTCCATTAAAAGCATTGGCAGCAACAGGAAAAGATGCAACAGAGGTTTGTAATAGTTCATCAGGCGGAGCCTTTTATTTGTGCGCCAAATATGTGATCGAGCAGCTTCATGGATTAGTATGTGGCGCTGTTTTGAACGAAGATTTGAGCTTGCAACACGAAATTACTGACAATATGACTGGAGTAACTCGTATGCAAGGCTCAAAGTATATCCAAAGCAATCTTGGAGGATGTCTGGAAGAAATAGCGGAATATGCTGCTGCTGGTAGGAAAGTTCTTGTATGTGGTACGCCTTGTCAGATAGCGGCGGTTAATCGTGTGGTTAAAGAGGGACGAGATAATCTGTTCACCTTGGATTTAATTTGCCATGGGGTTCCTAGTGCAAAGAAATTTTCGGAATATATAAATTCAGTATATGGTTGTTATCCATATGATAATTTTACATTTAGGCAAAGAAATAAGTATGTCTTAACTTCTTATTCTTATTCGTATAAGAATAAAAAAAGCACGGATAAGCAGGTTTGTATCGATTCATTTAATGATCCTTTTTATCAAGCTTTCCTTGACGGACATAACTATAGGGAAAGCTGCTACCATTGTGTTTATGCATCTCCAAAAAGAGTGGGAGATATTACGATTGGAGATTGCGCCAATACCAAAGCGTGTCCCTCTTTGATGGGCAGAGCATTGTCTTCTATGATTATCAACAGTGCTCAAGGGGAACGGCTGTGGAAAGCGATACAAAGTTCTGTTGATTATGTTGATGCTGATTATGAATGTGAAACGCGTTTAAACAAGCAGCTACATATCCCCGTAAAGCGAACAGATAAAAGAGATGAATTTTACTATGATCTAAAAGCGTTGCCTATTGAACAGTTAAGGAAAAAGTATTGTCCCAAGCGAACGGCAAAAGAGCGGCTGAAGCATTTCATCATTTGGCATGTACCGTATAAACTACGTTACAAGGTTATTGGTGTTTTGAGGAGAAATTGACTCATGATTGGATTTGGCGAAGGTAAGGGAATACGACCGCAGGAAAAGCGATTGTTTAGTAATACGGTTTTTCTGTATTTGTTAACATTTTCGACACAGTTGTTTAGCTTTATAACCGTTCCTTATCTCAGCCGTGTATTGGGGCCAACGGTTTTTGGAAAAGTTGGTATTGCACAGGCCTATATGTCATACGTACAAATTATATTGGACTTTGGACTTATTTTATCTGCAACGCAAAAGGTTGTCGAGAATCGCGAGAACAAGGCTGCACTGGGAAAGTTGCTAACATCGGTGACAGTTTCGAAGGTATTATTAAGTGTTTTAGTATCCTCGATTTTTGTAACATATATTTTTATCAATCCGTCAATGCGTGGAGACTGGGTATTCTTTGTGCTTTTTATGATAGCCACAATCGTAAATGCTTTGATGCCAGATTTCTTTTATCGCGGTATTGAGGCGATGAAGGTTATTACATTAAGAACATTTTCTGTAAAAGGACTGTGTACAGCTTTTACGTTTGTGTTTGTTCATACGGAACAAGACTATTGGATGATTCCTGCATTTCAGCTGTTAGGAAACATTTTGGCAGTCGGTGTGATGTACCGAGATATGGCGAATAAGCATCATGTAATTTTTCGAAAACCGGATCGAGGATATACCTATAAGGTTATCAAAGATACGTTGCCATTTTTTATTTCTCGTGCGGCCTCTACAGCTTATCAAGGCTTAAATACTATAATTTTAAATTTCATATATGGTAACTCTCCGGTAGTTGGATATTATACTTCGGCAGATAAATTGGTTTCATTAAGCAAGTCTGCAAGTAGCCCTATTGCCGATAGCTTATATCCATATATGCTGAAAGAAAAAAACTTCCGTTTTGTCAAGAAAATATTAATGATATTGATGCCGCTCATCTTTATTGGCGTAACAGTTGTATTTATATTTGCCGATCCGTTGTGCATCTGGATTTTTGGGGGAAATTACCAGGGAACAGGCAAAGTTCTTCGATGCTTATTGCCGATTATGTTGGTTATCTTTCCTACATATGTATTATGCTTCCCAGTAATGGTTCCGCTTGGGCTTTCAAAATGGGCCAATTTTTCAAATATTGTTGGGTTATGTACGCAGCTTATCGGACTGATACTACTGTTTGTTACTGGCTTACTCAATATATACACGATTTGCCTTTTGTCATCGCTGTCAGAAGTGCTAGTGTTTGTATTCCGGCTATTTGTAGTCATATGGCACGTTAAAAAGAAGACTTTTTAGAATAGTTTTATAATCAAATTTTATATATTTAAATTTGAAAAAAGAAGAGTTCTATTGGAAACCAAAACACCGGCGAAACCCTGCTGAATATAGCCTGCGGCATTCTGGGCGTACTGCTGGCCTTTGCGGCGGGCCTATGGATGCTTCGGCGGAAAAACAGAAAGCGGCTGCCCGATACAGCCGCTGGGAATTAACCGTCTTTTCCTCCCATCTTGAAAAATTCATACATTTGTGGTACGATAAACAGGATTTCCGGCAGTCGTTTAACGTTAGGGAGGAGATTCTTTGGCGAACAAGGTTATCCTGTGCGCGGACAGCACCTGCGATCTCGGCCCGGAGCTGGTCGAACGCTATCATGTAAATTACTATCCCTTTCATGTCATCCTGGAGGATAAGACCTACGGGGATGGCGTAGATCTGATCCCCGATCAGATTTATCAGGTATACGAGGAGAAAAAGGTGCTGCCCAAGACCGCGGCCATCAACACCGCGGAATATGTGGAGTTTTTCAAACAGTGGACGGACAAGGGGTACGAGGTGGTTCATGTTACTCTGGGATCTGGCCTTTCCGCCACCTATAACAATTGCCGCCTGGCTGCTGAGGAGCTGCCCGGCGTCTATGCCGTTGACTCACGGAACCTGTCCACCGGATCCGGCCACCTGGTCATTGAGGCGGCGGAACGGATCGCCGCCGGTCTGCCCGCTAAACAGGTCGCCGAGGAGGTGCAGGCCCTGACCGGTAAGGTCAACGCCAGCTTTGTCATCGACACTCTGGAGTTCCTCTATAAAGGCGGCCGCTGCTCGGCGCTTCAGATGCTGGGGGCCAACGTGCTTCATTTGAAGCCCTGCATCGAGGTGGACAACACCTCCGGTTGCATGAGCGTGGGCAAGAAATACCGCGGTTCCCTGGAAAAGGCCCTCGAGCAGTATGTGAAGGATCGGCTGGAAGGCCGGACCGACATCGTGTACCGCCGGGCGTTTATCACCCATTCGGGCATTTCCGAGGAACGGATCGCCTTAGTGCGTTCCCTGGTGGAGAAATACGCCCGGTTTGAGGAGCTTTTCGTCACCCGCGCGGGCTGCACCATTTCCTCTCACTGCGGCCCCAATACTCTGGGCGTTCTATTCATGGAAAAATAAAAAAGGCGATCTCCGACACCGGAGATCGCCTTTTTCATGCCATTTGTCTCTTTCCCGCCCGCAGACAGGCGCACAGCAGAAATCCCGTCGCCGCGCTGACGGCGGAGGACAGCCACAGCACAAGCAGCCACATACCTGTTCCCATATCCCGTTTGCCGCCTTTCCGCTCGCCAGGGGAGTGTCAGCGCCGTGAGCAGAAGCACCGCATCAGGGACAGCACGAGCATGGACAGCGCCCAGCAGACGGCCATGCCCAGAATGAACAGGCTTTTGAAAAACAGCTCCAATACGAACATCCGACTTCCTCCCCTGCCGGTTTTATTCCCAGTATATGCAAGCGGACAAAAAATGGTTAAAAAAGGCGGCCCGGCTTTCCGCCGGGCCGCCTGCCTTGCTGCTTATTGCCATCTATCCCAGAAATTCGTCGTGGTGGTGGTCGCTTCCGTGGTCGCCTCGGTCGTGGTGGTCGGCTCCACGTCGCTGACCCGCAGCGTGATGGCGGAACCATAATCCAGGGATGACCCCGCAACCGGATCGGTGTCCTCCACCAGCCCGCGCTCGAACTGCGACACCTGCACCTTAGCCACCGTCACCTTGAAGCCGAGGGCCTCCAGCAGCTTCTGGGCGTGCTCCTGCTTCCAGCCCGCCACGTCCGGCACCGTTACCTTTTCCGGACCCGCGCTGATGACCACTTTGATGATGGTTCCCTCCGGCTTGCTGGCCTGGTTGGGGGGATTCTGGCTGAGAATGGTGCCCTTGGGCTTGTCGCTGTAGGCGAGATACTCCACCTCCAGCTTCATCTTTCCGTTGAATTCCTTGTCCTTCTCTTTGTAGTAATTCTTACCCATTACGTCGGACACGGCGTACATCTTCTCATGCTCCACCGGCGCGGTAGTACCCTGCTGCGAGGTGGAGATGGTGGGCAGTCCGTCGGTGGATACCTCCGAGGAGCTGTCGTCGCCGAATAGGGAATCGGAGAGGATCAACAGCACGCCCCCCGCGAAGAGGAGCAGCACCACAAACACCGCCACCACAATCAACACCGCGTACTTGGTGCGGGGATTCTTCGGCTTTTCCTCCGGCTCCTCCGGCTGCGGGGCCGGCTCAGGCGCGGTGTGCACCGGCTCCTTGTCCGCGTCCTGCCGCAGGGCGCTGACCGCCGGCGCGGCGGATAGCTGATCCCGCAGGGCCGCCATGCTGGCCGTCCGGCTCTCCGGATCCACCTGCAAGCCGTTGAACAGAGCCACCGCCACATTGTCCGGCAGGCTGTCCGCCACATCGGCCGGCACGAACAGGTCGGCCGAATTCTTGGCGCGGGCCGGCCCCTCGGGCGGCGGGTTGCCGGTGACGGTACGGAAAATCGTGGCCGCCATGGCGTATACGTCGGCCGACGCGGTGCAGGTCTGGTCAAAGCCGTATTGCTCCGGCGCGGAATACCCGGCCAGCAGCTGGGGCTTGAGATCGGTGCTGACCTGCCGGGCCTCGGCGATGGAGAAGCCCCGCAGCCGGAACTTTCCGTCGGTGCCGATGAGGATGTTCTCCGGGCTGATGCCCAGATGCAGAATTCCCGCTGCGTGCAGGGAGGTCAGCGAGGTCATCAGCGTCATGAACAGCGGACGCACCTCGTCCCAGCGCAGCCGCCCGCCCGCCTGGGCCAGTCGGGTCTCCAGGGAAATACCCTCGCAGTATTCAGCCACCGTGTAGGCCGTATGGTTCTGCTCGAAAATGTCGTACAGCGGAATGACGGACGGCAGATCCCGCATCCGGGCCAGCGCCCGCGCGTGGCTGCGGAACTTGCCGAGATAATCGGCGAAGGTGTTCTCGCATCCGCCGAGAATCTGCAGCTCCCCGGCGTCTCCCCGGGTGCATAAGGTGTCGGGCAGGAACTCCCGAATCACGATGGGCGACTTGGACACCTGGTCCAGCCCGATGTATTCTGCGAGATCGCCGCCCGCGTAAAGCACGCGTCCTACCAGATACCGGTCGGAAAGCACAGTGCCGGCCGGCAGATACAGAGGCGGGTTTTGTTTGTCCACCGGATAGCCGCAGATGCCGCATTCCGCCCGCCCCTCGGGCAGGGGATTCATGCAGCCCATGCAATAGGGATGTGTGTTGGCCATTGCGCATCCATGTCCTTTCTTCCGGGGAGCCTATGCAGCCGCTCACGCCCACCCGTTATGTAAGCCGGCGTCCTCGGCCGGCCATACTCCCCATGGGTTGACGCGGGCCGCTCTTGCTCCCGCTGTTGGCTTCCATACCGCATTGTACTCATTTCCAGCCCGCCTGTCAAGAAAACCTACAGGTTTGTAATCAATTGCGCCCCTACAGCTTCTCCTGCCGCTTCTGCTGCCGGATATCCCGCCCCATAAAAAGCAGCGGTACGAAGGTGCCGGTGATTCGGGAGGTAATCTGGTCGCCGTACCGCTCCTTGAGCTGGTTCTGGTTGAGGTTGGTGCTCAGGATAATGGTGCGCCCCTCCAGCATCCGGGTGTTGATGAGGTTGTATAAGCAGGAGACATAGAAGGGGCTGGAGAATTCCGCCCCCAGATCGTCGAGTACCAGCAGGTCGCAGGCGAGCAGCATGTCCTCGCTGTTCCCCTCCGCCCGGCCGAAATGCTCCTTTTCCAACTGGTGGAGCAGCACCTGCGCCGGGCCGTATATCACCGCGTGCCCCTTTTCCGCCGCCTGCCGGGCGATGGCCAGGGAGGCGTGGGTCTTGCCCACCCCCGTCGGCCCCCGCAGCAGCAGATTGTCCGCCCCCGGCGCGAAATTGGCGGCGTACTGCCGGCAGTACGCCAGTACCTGCTCCATCCGCTTGCGGGGCGTCACCCCCGTTGCCGGATCGGGCGTGTCGGGGTAATAGGCGAGATCCATCTCCTCGAAGGTGGTCAGCTTCATGGCCGTCATCCGGCTGAGCCGCCGGCATGACTCCTCCTTGAGCAGCGTGCGCAGACAAGCGCAGATCTTCCCCCCCGCATACCCTGTGTCGGCGCAGACGGGACAGGTGTACTGCGGCTCCAGGTTGGGGTAGGGCACCCCCTCCTCCGCCAGGATCTCCGCCATTTCCGCCTGGAGGGCCAGGTTGTCGTTCTTGATGGCCTCCACCGCCGCCGTCACGTCGCCGCCGTCCAGCACCGCCCGGGTCACCCGCAGGGCCGAATGGGCCATTTCCTGCTCGATTTCGCGCAGCCGGGGCCGCCGGCGGAGCAGCGTCTCCCGCCGCGCCGCCGCCTCGGTCCCCGCCCTGGTCCGGCGGCTCTCCAACTCCGCCATGGCCGCGTCGTATATCTCCCGGCTGTATCCCATAGGCCCTTATCCCTCCTTGAATACCGGCACGAAGTCCAGTACCATCTTTTCGTAATCGTCCAAATTCAGCGAGCTGTTTTCCACCTGCACGGCCTTCCCGCCCCGGCTCTTTTCCACCAGCGCCCGCGCTTTTTCCAGGGTGTCCACCCCGTCCAGGTGCCAGCTCTCCAGGATCTTGTCCACATACGCCAGGTTCAGCTTGCCGATTTTGGTCTGGCACAGCTTGGCCGCCAGCTGGATGAGCCCGTCAGCCATCCGCCATTCGTGCAGCCACTTTTCCGCTGTCTCCTTCTGGGCCGCCGTCAGGGGCCGTTCGGGCTGCAGCAGGGCCTGCACCCGGGCCCCCGCCTGATCCCGCCGCTCCAGGCGCAGCAGATGCTGCTCCGCCGCCGCGATGGTGTCGATGCCCTGATCGGCCCAGTCCAGCGCTACCTTCTCCACATACCGCATGTTCAGCTTGCCCGCCGCCACCGCGTAGGCCAGCACCATCAGGATGACCTCGATGGGCAGCCCCGCCGTGTCATAAAGGTACAGCAGCGTCTCCATGTCCCCGTGGGAAATGGGCCGTCCCAGCCGGGCGGACGCCGTGTCCAGCAGATAGGCGAATTCCTCGCTCTCCTTCTGGCGTTTCAGCACCTCCTGGAACTGGGGCTTGACCGCCCGGGGGCGGGGCGCTGGCGCCGTCGGAGGAGCGGCCTTGTTCGGATTGACCGGCGCCTGCGCGCGCGCCGGTGCCCTGTCCGGCTCTCCGTCCCCCTCGGCCGATTGCAGCAGACCGCACTCCGCCCAGTATTGCAGCGCGTCGGCGCAGTCCGCCGCGCTGCCCCCGATGTCCGCCGCGCAGGCGTCGGCGTCAAAGCGCCCCTCCCCCCGGCAGGCCAGCCAAAGCAGCACCTTGAGCTGTTTGGCTCCGGCCAGGCGGATGTGCTTGTCCACCACCTGCGCCGGCAGGGCGAACACACGGGTCATGCTGTCGGGATTCCAGCGGTAGAAGCTTTCCATGGAGAGGGCCTTCCTTTCTGTCTGTGCCGCCCATCGCGGCCGTACCCCTTATTATACAGGATCCGCCCCGCCCGGCACAAGGGGCCGCGGAATATTTCACCGATTTCTAGCGTTCATCCGCGCCTCGCTGTCCGCGGCAGGGGAGCGGGGGAGACGAAGGCTCCCTTTGTATTTTGTAAGTATAGCAGATTTTACGCGCCGCCGCCAGTATTTCCGCCCCGGCTTGCCATAACGACGAAAATATGCTATAGTCAGGGATAGACTATAATTTAGCTAAAGGGGTTTTATCCATGTCCGGACACTCCAAATGGAATAATATTAAGCGCAAGAAAGAGAAGACCGACGGCCAGCGGGCTAAGATTTTCACCAAAATCGGCCGGGAGCTGGCGGTGGCGGTCAAGGAGGGCGGCGGCCCCGATCCCGCCTCCAACTCCAAGCTCAAGGACGCCATTGCCAAGGCCAAGGCCAACAACGTCCCCAACGACAACATTGAGCGGATTATCAAGAAGGCCGCCGGCGAGGGCAACGCCGACAACTACGAGGCCCTGCAGTACGAGGGCTACGGCCCGGCGGGCATCGCCGTCATTGTGGAAACCCTCACCGATAACCGGAACCGCACCGCCGGCGAGATGCGGCACTACTTCGATAAGTGCGGCGGCAATCTGGGGCAGACCGGCTGCGTGAGCTTTATGTTCAAGCAGAAGGGCGTCCTGGCCATCGAGGCCGAGGGCCTGGATGAGGAAAAGGTGATGGAGGACGCGCTGGAAGCCGGCGCCGCCGACTTCAGCACCGACGGCGACGTGTTTGAAATCACCACCGAGCCGGACGATTTCACCGGCGTGCGGGAGGACTTGGAGGCCAAGGGCTACGCGTTTGTCTCCGCCGAGGTGGAGATGATCCCCGACGTCTACAGCGCCATCGACGATCCCGAGCTGGTCGCCAAAATGGAAAAGCTGCTGGACATGCTGGAGGACAACGACGACGTCCAGAACGTCTGGCACAACTGGGATCGTCCGGATGACGAGGACGAGGACTGAATTCCACCGGATTTTAAAAGGGCGGAAGCAAGAAGCTTCCGCCCTCAGCTTGTCGATAAAGTCGACAAGCTGCTGGACGGGGACGCCTGATCACGGCGGCTCACTGACGTTCGCCTTGTTCCCTCTGTCCCCGCTGGCGGAGCGTTCGCTCCGCCCGACCACGCCCTGCTCTTGAAAACCGGCGGAAACACGTGTGTTTCCACCAGTTTCCGCCTATAAGGTGTGTTTGCGAGGCACATGTCCTCGCAAACACAAATTGGTAACCCGCCTCCACCTTTTTTCGTTTTTCGAATGGCAGATTCCCCTTTTTTGACAGCCTGAACAGCCGATGCGTGGCATCGGCTGTCTCTTACCCCACGCCCGTCCGTCCCCAGCCGCAGGGCAGCCGGCCGTCCAGGACGGCGATGACCGTCTCCGCCCTCTTGTCGGGCAGCTCCAGCCAGGGGCCGGGATCGGGGATTTGGTGGAGATAATGGGCGTCGGAATCGCACAGCAGGATTTTCCCCCGCGCCTCCCGGTACTGCGCGCATAGGGCCTCCACGTCCCCCCGGGCGGTGATTTCCACCGCCGCGAAGCCCAGGGGCGGCAGATCGCCCAGGGCCGCCGTCACGCTGTAGGACGGGCGGTCGATATGGGCGGGGAAGGCGGTGCCGCCGTGTTTACGGGCCAGTCCCAGCACCTCGTCCACCGAAATGCCCGACGCGGTGGTCAGCAGGAGGGGCTCCCGCCCCACGATGCCGTCCTGCGCGTCCAGCAGCAGCTGCTCCCCGAAAATGTCGGGCCGGTTCTCCACCGGGGGCAGGGTGGGCCGCACCGCCGCCTCAAAGGCCAGCGCCCCCTCCAGGGCGGGGAACAGGCAGACCACATGGGCTTCCTCGGCGGTGCACAGCTCCATGCCGGGCAGCACCAGCAGGCCCGTCCCCCGCGCCGCCTCCAGCACGGCGGCGCAGTTGCCGCAGCTGTTGTGATCGGTCACCGCGATGGCGTCCAGCCCCGCCAGAGCCGCCATGCCTGCCAGGTTGGCCGGGGTCATGTCGTTGTCGCCGCAGGGGGACAGGGCGGTGTGGATATGGAAATCGTAAGTCAGCCGCATCCCGCCGCCTCCCCTTTGCTTTATCAACGGAACGCCCCGAAAACGGCCAGGAGGATAAGGCCGATCAAAGCCGCCAGAAGGAGGGCGGCCAGCCATTTGAGGCTTTCCAGCGCCCGCAGCTGCTTGAGCGCTACGAGCAGCTGCTGCTCCTCCGGGGCCAGCTGCTCCGGATCCAAGCGGACAAATTCGCCGCTCTTCTCTATCTGATAGATATCGTCCGGCAGCGGCTCGCCCCGCTCCATCCGCTCCTTCAGGGCCTTGTTCTCCTCGGGTGAGCAGGCACCGACCCGCAGAATGCCTTGCTGCCACAACAGGGAATACAGCTCCTCCCGCGCCTTCACGGCGTCCCCTCCTTCTCCAGCAGCCGGCCGATGTCCAGGGCCAGCTCATAGGCGGGGCGGGGGCTGCGCAGCACTGCTACGTCCTGTGCCCGTGCCTTCTCGCCGGCCGCCTCGTCCAGGGGGGACGCCTCGGTCAGCAGGATGCAGGCCACGTCGGCCAGCACCGCCACGGCGATGGCGTTGACGTTGCCCATGACGGTCATCCATACGCATCCGGCCGGCGCGCGCCCCATCACCCAGCTGAGCAGATCCCCGCAGTAGCCGCCGGTTACCTCCCGGCCGCCGTCTCCCGCGACGACGGTTTCAAGGGACAGCGCACGGCTCAGCTCTTCAACAGTCATTGTCCTTCCTCCTCAGTCCTCGGAGGGGGGCACGTAGCCCTCCAGCCGGCTTAATTGGACGGCGATGTCCTGTATCTGCCTGCGCATGAGGAAGATGCAGTCGGTCTCCTTGGCCAGCCCCTGCACGGCGTCCTCCGCCAGGGCCCGGCAGGTCGGCGCGCCGCAGGAGCCGCAGTCCAGCTGGGGCAGCCGCTCGCTGATGGCGTCGATGCGTTCCATCAGGCGCATGGCGTCCTCCACGTTCTCGGCCAGCTTCATCACCGGCGCGAACTCCAGCCGGTCGGTCCATTCCAGCCGCTCCGCGCACCCCGCGTCCTCGGTGCGGTTGCAGGAAACCGGCAGGTATTTGCGCAGCCGCTGGATCCGCGCGCGGGCCACATAGCCGTTCTCGGCGGCGAATATGCCCCCCACGCAGCCCCCCGCGCAGGCGTTGAGCTCGATGAAATCCAGCTCCTGCAGCTTTTCGTCCTCCAGCTCCTCGAGCACCTGGATGACGTTCTCGATGCCGTCCGCAGCCAGATGGTTCTCGTTGAGCAGGCCGGCGGCTTCCCCGCCGATGGAGGACCAGCTCACCCCGATGATGCCCGACCGGGCCAGAGGCTCCACCTTGTCCAGATGGTTCATGGCGGAGACCAGCCGGGGATACAGATCGCTGATGGACAGCACGCCGTCCACGTTGGAGTGGGGGATGCCGATGGGCACCCGCACGTCCGTCACCTTGGCGGCGCAGGGGGAGAGGAAGAAAATCCCGATCTGCTCGCTTGGCAGGCCGGTTTTCTTCATGGCCTCCTCCCGGGCCAGCAGGGCGGCGATTTCCATGGGCGCCTTCAGGGGCAGCACATGGTCGCACAAATCCGGGAAACGCACCCGGATCAGCCGCACCACCGCCGGGCAGGCCGAGCTGATGGCCGGCTTTTTCAGCTTTCCGTCCCCCAGCAGCTGGCGGGTCAGATCCGAATGGATTTCCGCCCCCCGCGACACCTCGAACACATCGTCGAACCCGATGGCCTTCAGCCCCGTGAGCACGATGTCGATGTCGTCCAGGTGGTTGAACTGTCCGTACAGGGTAGGGGCGGGCAGGGCCACCGTATAGGTAAAATCCTTCAGCATCTCGAAGGGGTCGTGCCCCGCCTTTTTGGCGTGATGGGGGCAGACCCGGATGCACTCGCCGCAGTCGATGCACCTCTCGGAGATGATCTGCGCCTTGCCCCCCCGCACCCGGATCGCCTGGGTGGGGCAGCGCTTGATGCAGTTGGTGCAGCCGACGCACTTCTCCTTGTCCAGCGTGACAGAGTGGAAAAACCGATCCATCACCAAGCCTCCCTGCTTCCGTCAGACCTGGACCGTCAGGGTCATGGTGGTGCCCGCGCCGATGACCGTCTCGATCGCCATCTGATCGGTGTATTTCTTCATGTTGGGCAGCCCCATCCCCGCGCCGAAGCCCAGCGAACGGATGTTGTCCGGGGCGGTGGACCACCCCTCCTGCATGGCTTTTTCCACGTCGGGGATGCCCGGGCCGTGATCGGTGAGCACCACCGTGACCTTGTCGGGCAGGATGTCGATGTCCGCCTCCCCGCCGCCGGCGTGGATGACCATGTTGATTTCTCCCTCATACATGGCGATGGCCACCCGGCGGATGGCGTCGGATGGGAAGCCCAGCTGCTTGAGGGTGCGCTTGACCGCGGCGGAGGCTTCCCCGGCACGGGTGAAATCGTCGCCCGGCACCTCAAAATGCAGATGCTTGTTCATATGTGCACCCCCGCTCCGCCGTACTTGGGCGGCTGATATTCATCCCTCTTATGGTCTGTCATCATGCTGTCCTCCTATAGTTTGAAAAGCGCCGCTTTTCAAACCTCCCCGCCTTTCAGGCCGTTTTCATACAGCAGCCCGCAGGCGGTGAACATCCGCATGGGGGACTTGAGCAGGACGATGCCGCGGTCGCCCGCCAGCTCGATCATATCGGGGGTGGGGTCCTTTCCCCGGACAAACACGATGCAAACCATATCCATCATGTCGGCGGTGCGCACCACCTGGGGATTCACCAGCCCGGTCAGCAGCACCGACTGATCCTTGACAAAGGCCAGCACGTCGCTCATCATGTCGCTGCCGCAGGCGTTGTGCACCTCGGTTTCCAGATGATCCGCGCCGCAGACCAGATCGGCTTGCAGGATGCGTACAATATCGGCAATGGTCATACACTAGGCTCCTTTCTCTTGAGGGAAACGCCGCGGAGCGGCTCCGCAGCATGTTGCCTATATTATATCGTGCTCCGTCTGCAAAAGCAAGCGAAACTCCGAACCACCGGCCGCCGGACTTAAAAATTTTCCGCGGTTTCCCGCTTTTTGGATTGACACGGATTTAACGGAATAGTACAATAAAACGTATTGATTCTATTACGCGTATGGAGGTAGATGCAACATGGCAAGAGTGTATAATTTTTCCGCCGGCCCCTCGATGCTTCCCGAAAGCGTTCTGAAGACCGCGGCCGAGGAAATGCTGGATTATCACGGCTCGGGGCAGTCGGTGATGGAGATGTCCCATCGCTCCAAGACCTATGACGCCATCATCAAGGAGTGCGAGGCCCTGCTGCGCGAGGTCATGGGGATTCCGGATACCTACAAGGTGCTGTTTCTCCAGGGCGGTGCCTCCTCCCAGTTCGCCATGCTCCCTCTCAACCTGATGAACGGCAGCGGCAAGGCCGACTTCGTCATCACCGGCCAGTGGGCCAACAAGGCGTACCAGGAGGCTTCCCGCTACGGCGAGACCCATGTGGTGGCCAGCTCCAAGGATAAGACCTTCTCCTACATACCGAAGCTGGATCCCGCCACCTTCACTCCCGACGCCGACTATTTCCACATCTGCATGAACAACACCATCTACGGCACTGTGTATAAGGAGCTGCCCGACACCGGCCGCGTGCCGCTTATCGCGGATATTTCCTCCTGCATCCTGTCCGAGCCCATCGACGTGTCCAAGTTCGGCGTGCTGTACGCGGGCGCGCAGAAGAATATGGCCCCCGCCGGCCTGACCGTGGTCATCATCCGGGAGGATCTCATCGGCCACGCCCGTGACATCACCCCCACCATGTTCAACTACCAGACCCATGCCGATAACGATTCCATGTACAACACCCCGCCCTGCTACACCATCTATATCGCCGGGCTGGTGCTCAAATGGATCAAGGAGGAAATGGGCGGCCTGGAAGCCATGAAGGCCTATAACGAGAAGAAGGCTGGCCTCCTGTACGATTTCCTGGACAGCTCCAAGCTGTTCCGCGGCACCGTCGTCAAGGAGGATCGCTCGCTGATGAATATCCCCTTCGTCACCGGCACCGAGGAGTTGGACGCCAAATTTGTCAAGGAAGCCGCCGCGGCCGGGTTCGTCAACCTGAAGGGCCACCGCACCGTGGGCGGTATGCGCGCTTCCATCTACAACGCCATGCCCATCGAGGGCGTGGAAAAGCTGGTCGCGTTCATGCGGGAATTCGAGAAGGCCAACGGCTGATCCCTTTCCCCGGAAAAGCGCCGCCACCAATTTGAACAAGACCCTGTGCCCGTCGGACACAGGGCCAGGAAAGGATACGGAGCTAAGATGAATATCTGCACGCTGAATAAGATCGCGGCCTGCGGCACCGCCCGCTTCGACGCCGCCAAATATACCGTTACCGAGGACCTGTCCACCGCCACCGGCGTGATGGTGCGGTCCGCCGCCATGCACGATATGGAGCTGCCGGACAGTCTGCTGGCCATTGCCCGCGCGGGCGCGGGGGTCAACAACATCCCCGTGGACAAATGCAGCGAAACCGGCGTCGTGGTGTTCAACACCCCGGGCGCCAACGCCAACGCCGTCAAAGAGCTGGTCATCGCCGGCCTGCTGATTTCCTCCCGCAAGGTGATTTCCGGCATCGAATGGGCCAAGACCCTGCAGGGCCAGGAGGGCGTGGCCAAGCTGGTGGAAAAGGGCAAGTCCGCGTTTGTCGGCCCGGAGATCAAGGGCAAGCGGCTGGGCGTTATCGGCCTGGGCGCCATCGGCATCTTGGTGGCCAACGCGGCCCACAGCCTGGGCATGGAGGTCTATGGCTACGATCCCTATCTGTCGGTGGACGCCGCCTGGGGCCTGTCCCGCTCCATCATCCACGCCACCAGCCTGGATCAGATTTATGCCAACTGCGATTACATCACCGTGCACGTGCCGCTGACTCCCGACACCAAGGGGATGTTCAATGCCGCCGCCTTCGCCGCCATGCCGGATGGGGTGCGGATTCTCAACTTCTCCCGCGCCGACTTGGTCAACATCCCGGATATGAAGGAGGCCCTGGCCTCCGGCAAGGTGGCCGCGTATGTGGTGGACTTCCCCACCGAGGATATCCTGGGCGTGGAAAACGTCATCGCCATTCCCCACCTGGGCGCCTCCACCCCCGAGAGCGAGGACAACTGCGCCGTCATGGCCGCTGATGAGCTCATCGCCTTCCTGGAGGACGGCAACATCGTCAATTCGGTGAATTTCCCCACCGTGGAGGTTCCCCGCACCACCGAGCGGCGCATCTGCGTGCTGCATAAGAACGTGCCCAATATGCTCAGCCAAATCAGCGGGGTGGTGTCCGCCACCGGCATCAACATCGAGACCATGGTGAACAAGTCCAAGAAGGACAACGCCTATACGGTGCTGGATGTCGAGGGCGATCCCGACGAGGCCGCGCTGGAAAAAATCCGCGCCATCAACGGCGTCATCCGCGTCCGGAAAATCTAATAGTATCCCTATTCATCAAACAGCGCCCGCCGAAACCCGGCGGGCGCTGTTTGTATATATTTTTTAAAAATTTACACAAGTTTATTTTTTAGGGAAAGGGGTACGTACATTGCTGGCTCCCGTGATATAATCCATGCTGACATTATAATATCTAGCTAAAATCAGCAGCTTACTCAAGGGGATTTCTCTCTGCCCCAGTTCCCATTTCGAATAAGCAGTTTGTGTAACACCTAATACCGAAGCAAGAACTTTTTGCCCTTCTTCTCTTTCTTTACGCAAACGGAGCAGTCTTTCTAAATGGTTCATACTGAGCCATCCTTTCCTTAAGATGACTTAGTATATCATTATTCCAAAATGGGGTGTTGACTTATAATCCATTATGGGGTAAAATTGTTTTGAAGTAGGATTATAGAGGTGATGAAATGGAAACCGTTGAAAAGAATGTACCTTTTACTCGCATGGAAGATGTGGAAAATGCCGTTTGGAAGCGGCTTAAGGAAAACGACGACTATCGGACGATTCAAAAAAGGTTCGACGACATGCTGGAGGCTATCGGCCGAGCCGACGCGGAAAAAGCGTTTGTCTACGATCTGGAGGAAGCCATCGGCTTGAAGGAATACTATGCGCAGTGGGAATATTATCGCCAAGGCCTTCTGGATGGCGTGGCGCTGCTGAAATGGATGGGCGTTCTGGCCTGAGGAAGCCGGAACATACCCCTCTGTGCCTCTAAAAAGGCAAAGAGCGACCAGCTTTCCTACCAGTATTAATCCACTGTTTGGATAGGGACTAGCACAAAATCAGCGTATTGATACGGTTGATCAACGTAGGAAATAACGCAGTCGCAGATCATTACAAGCTCGCCGTCCTTGATGTCCGGCTGCTTTTGGTAATAGGCCAGCAGTTGCCCATCCTTGATATCCAGCTTTCGTGAACGCACCTGGAAGTCCTTCATGTTGGGATACCGTTTTGACAATACCTCTCTGCATGCTTCGTCGATGCTCTTTTCATCAATAGCGGGCACTTTCACATTGTCAAATAGGCCAATTTTAGAAAAGCCCAAGAACTTAACGTATCCGTTGACGTTTATGGTGATACGAATTCCCTCCAGTGTCTTATATTCCCCGATTTTCCTATCAAAATTGATCGCATACATTCTTGTATTTTCATCATAGGAAAACGAGTATGCCTCATAGCTCTTTATGTCAATAACGAGATCGGCAATGGCACTGGCAATAGCCTTGATTTCCGCCTCCGTCTTTAATGTGCCGGTTTCCTCCTTGTAAGCAAATGAGATAGCCGTCAATTTTCCGGCAGGATCATTGAATGTATACGTTTTTTCCCCCTTTTTAAAGGTCTCGTATGCTTCGGAAATATTCTTGCTGGAGCCTTCGCTGTCATATGTTAATGTGCTTTTATCTACCACGAGATCGTCGCGTGTAACACCGGCTTTGGTTACTGTCTCTTTGGTGTCTTTGTCAATGGAATCCCATTTTTTCCGTAGGACGCTGACCACTTTCCGCTTCTCTGGAGCCGTCGTTTTGGCAGATGTGCTAGGCGGCTGGGCGGTGGTACTTGGCGTTGTTGCACTGGTGGAGGTGGTGGCCGCAGTGCCAAAATTTGTTTGCGATACCTTGTCCGTCGTATTTTGGCTTAGGCCTTCCACAGCGCCCGCGGGTTGGCAAGCGTTCATCGAAAAAACTAACAAACAAGCAAGCAGCAAGGCGCATGCAATTCTCTTCATGAACAGGCTCCTTTCAGGTATGCCCTCCCGCGTAAGCGTTCCTATGTGCGCAAGAGGGCTTGTTACCGGTAAGTATGGTGCTTGATCCAAAACCATGGTAAGCCTTACTGGAAAAATGAATACAGGGAATAGTTAATTCAGGATATTAACACTGACATCTCCGCGAACGGTCCTTATTTTTATGTTTTCGTAGCTTCCCCATGTATTATAACCTGCATCATCCCCATCAAGCATGGCTTGGTTTATTGTTTTTCCGGAGCTTAACGACTGCATGAGTGTATCAGACCATGTATCTGCGATAGCGCCCATATTTTCTTGAAAACCAATCACCGCTTTGGCACCTTTGTCAAACGTTGCATTTACAAGATTCGCAGCGGTTGCACCGCCCTTGCCGGTTTCGCACGCCACATATACGGCCAGTTTGACACCGCGCAGATCGGAATCCGGTAATTCAAGAACCATATTGCGTGACATCAAACCATTTCCTGTGTCAATACCATCGATACCCCCATGGGAATTCTCGATAAATACTTTTGATGTCCGCATAAGGTTCAGCGCATCATTTGGGGTCATACTTGTATATCTGCTTTTTTGATACTTTGCAGGTACAGGATTATTCTGCATTTGGGAATAAAGAGGCGTTAGTAAACCATAAACATATTCAAATGTCCATAATGAAGCAGCCCCCATATTCGTATCAGTAGTAATGACATTATGATCGGAATTTTCCGATACAAACTGCGAACCAAATTTTATGTAGTACATATTTGTACCGTTAAATCTGACTAGACTAAATTTTTGAGCTGTGGGGAAATTGGAATAAATATCCACATTTCCATTTGTTACATCCATATACCTACTGAAAGAACCCACATTGGAGATAAAACTATATGTCCCATCGGAATTAACTCTAGCCCTCCAACGCTGAGCGGCTGTTCCATTAAAACCATAACCATGAACATTTTGGAGATTGGCGTCGGTGCCGTTGTATACATCCATATATCTGCCTGATTTGACATTTCGTAAAAAATAGCTGGTGCCATCTGCCACCGTTGATACGGACGGTACCGTCGTATAATATTCAATCTGAATACGAGGGCGTCTTGAAGTATAGGTGGATGAACAATCACTGCTAAAATAACAGGTGCGATTTGTTTTGGTATTATCCACCTCTCGCGGTTTGATAACCACGCCGTTATTTTTCGAGGTGACAGAATACCATTTTTGAACAAGAGACGTGATATTATAGGCTTCTGTTGACAAGGATTTATCGGATCGTCCATAGGCAACCCTATTGGTAAATTTATAGTTCGCCTGAGAATTCCATGTTATTTTATCTGTTTCCCAAGCATAGTTTCCCACCTCGTAAACGTCAAAAGTGTTATTAACGGCTGTCTGATATGTTGCGCTTGTATGATGATCGAGATACATAACGGCGTTTGAAATATATGCTGTGGTCGGTATTGAAGATACCCGAGGGAAGCGAATATATACGCGGCTTTCATATCCTTTTCCATCATAGTTCGAGCCTACATACATCCTATCCACTTTCATATAATTATCTTTAGGATTGTACTGGTTTACTCCATTATCTTCAATGTCCAATGCGCTGGTGGATGTGGTGACAGTAGGATCCAATGTAACAGGATACACCGTTTGGGGATCGCTGAGCCATTCCGCACTTGGGGTTAAGGTATACAGGCAGCTATCCTCTGCAATCTCTAATGTGACCTTTACGTCCATGGTAAGGGAATCACCAGAATCAAACATGTATGGCGCGTTGATAATAAAGATCGGCTCCTCATCTCTGCCATCGGTATTATAAAAGTAGACCGCACCGAATTCTTGTAAAACAGGGGTTAGCCCTTTACAGGATATGTAATAAGTATAGTCCTGCCGATCCGGCTTAGAATCGAAAATCAGATTTTCTTTAAGCGTTTGTCCGCTTATTTGGTAGTCGGCCTTTGTATCCGGAAGGACATCCGGATAGGAAACAGCCGATTCCTGGTTGGGCACTGCCATAGCTGCATCCTGTAAGATTTTTTCTTTCGCGGCTTTGTCTCTCGTCAATGCGAGCTTCTTTTCCAAGATGCTTTTTCGTTGTGCTTCACTTTGCATGGGAGAGATATTGGCACACGATGATGTGATGTTTTGCATATTAAACGCAAGGGTAAATCCTTTGATTTGTACAACAATTGGCAAATCTGCATCAAGAACTTGAGGCAGTTTAACTTTAAAAGAATTACATTTGTTCTCATAATAGCTCGACGAATTCACAGCGTTCCATTCTTCGTGAAGATGGGAAACTGGAATAAGTGAATTATCAATTTCTTCCCATACGCCCTCTTCACTTATAAAGTGCACCGGTTCATTGTACATTGTTGCAATAAAACCACCATCTTCTTTTTCAAAACTTTTTGTTTTTTCAGTGCGAAGAGAGGTGATTTCGATCGGACCGTCCATTTCTGTCAATTCAGGTTTAGACGTACTTACAGCGGCATTTGTAAAGAATTGACAGCTAATTGCCAGTGAAAGAAAAACAGCTGCTAATTTGACGGATTTCTTCATTTTTTGTCTTCCCCTCTATTTTATAATAAAACAATTGCCTTCTATTTTATAAAAAAGGAATGATATTCCATATATACTATAATTACTCAAAAATTGATATTTGTCAACGATTTTTGTGATCATCGGATACAATTATAAAAACATACTTTTAAATTTATGCAAATACGCAAAGACTGTTGAACGGTAAAAATATTGTAAGAATGATATTGGAAGACAGGAATTCTCTTCCGATAAATTTAAATGGGGCTGTTACAAAAGCTTTTATGATAAGATAATTAAAAAAATGACGTTTTCCACGACCTCTGCAGGCGTTGGAAAGCGTCATTTTTTTTAATTATCTATGGTTTTCTTTTGCGATTTGCTACCATTAATTTATTTTTCAATAGTTTCTTTTATGAGACCTTTCCGTCAGCGCTAAGCTTGTCCCCTCACGCGCCGTCGTTGTCGTAGGCGGCGTACATGATGTTGGTTGCGTGGTCGGAGACCCGCTCCAGGTCGGTGAGAATGTCCACATACAGCATGCCCACTGCCGGCGTGCATTCCATCTTGCCCAGCCGCTCCACGTGATGGTTGCGCAGCTCCACCACCAGATCGTCGATCTCCTCCTCCTGCGCGAGGATGGCGCCGGACAGCTCCTTGTCCGGGTGCCGGTGCAGGAAGTAGTCGATGGACTCGTCGATGATTTTCAGCACCCGGTCTCCCATGTCTCGAAGCTCGGTCAGCGCGGAGTCCGAGAAGGGGGGCGCGTCCCCGCCGAATTCGCCGTATTCCAGGATGTTTTCCGCGTGGTCGCCCACCCGCTCCAGGTCGTTGACCACGTGGAACAGGTTGCCCACCACCCGGCTGTCCTCCTCGGTCAGGTCCATGGCGTGGATTTTGACCAGGTAGCTGGTGATGTTGTGGTTGAGGTAGTTCATGACCTGCTCATTCTGCTTGATGAGCTGCTGCGACTCCTTGTTGGGGGCGAAGAAGGTCAGCATCGCCAGCTGGAAATTGTTGCGGGCGATGTGGGCCATCCGCTCCACCTCCTTGATCACCTGGGCCACCGCGATGGACGGGGTGCCCAGAATGCGCTCGTCCAGAAAATGGAGCCGCATCTCCTCATATTCCGAATCCTTGCCGGGGATCAGCTTCTGGGACAGCTTGACCAGCAGCTGGGCGAAGGGGAACATGATGACGGTGGTGACGATGTTGAAGCCGATGTGGGCGTAGGAAATCTGCATCTCCGGATTATCGGTCAGCCGCATGATGAATTCCGGATAATGAAGCAGCAGACAGATGGGGATGAACAGGATGGTGCCGATGACGTTGAACATCAGGTGCATCATGGCCGCCCGCTTGCCGGCCCGGTTGGTGCCGATGGAGGCGAGCATGGCCGTGGCGCAGGTGCCGATGTTCTGGCCGAAGAGGATGAAGATGACGCCCGGCAGGGTGACCGCGCCGCTGGCGGCCAGGGCCTGGATGATGCCCACCGAGGCGGAGGAGGACTGGATGACCGCCGTGAGCACCGCGCCCGCCAGGATTCCCAGCACCGGGTTGGAGAACTTGACCATCAGCTCGCGGAACGCCGGCATCTCCCGCAGGGGCACCATGGCGCTGGACATGCCCTCCATGCCGGTGAACAGGATGCCGAAGCCCACGATGACCATGCCCAGATGCTGCAAGAATTTCTTCTTGATGAACACCACGAAGATCACGCCGATAAAAATCAGCACCGGCGCGATGGCGTTGATTTTCAGCCCGATGAGGAAGCTGGTCACCGTGGTGCCAATGTTGGCCCCCATGATGATATACACCGACTGCTCGAGCTTAAGCAGCCCGGCGTTGAGGAAGCCGACCACCATGACGGTGGTGGCCGAGGAGGACTGGATGGCCCCGGTGACCACCACGCCCACCAGAATGCCCAGCAATGGGTTGGAGGTGATTTTCTCCAGCAGCCCCTTGAGGCGGGAGCCCGCCACCAGCTCCAGGCCGTCGCCCATCAGCTTCATGCCGAACAGGAACATCCCCAGCCCGCCGAGCAGGGTCAACACATGCGTATAGTTCAAGCAAACACCCCGTTATGCCTCCCCGCCGCCAGAAACCGAGCGATTTAGGAAGCAAAAATTCTTTAAAACTATAACAAGGCTTTGTTAAGGGCGTGTTAAATATCAAAAAAATCGATCTTTTTATCAAATATTCGCGGAGGCGGGTATACATTATGCATCTTAAAATGTATAATTATTCATTTTTAAATGCATAATGTATAGCGTGGTGGTGAAGAAATATGGGAAAATACCGCCTGTTTATTGCAAACTTGGTCAGGGTGACAAAAATAGGCGGGATAGCATAAATATGCGTTTTTCCCTCTTGCAAAACCGCACAACGGCGCTTATAATATGAAAAAAGGCAACGAAATCGCACAAAAGCGAACAAAAGCAAACAGAAAGGAAGCTGCTGGCATGGAGTCGATCAAAAAGGTAGTCCTGGCGTATTCCGGAGGGCTGGATACCTCTATTATTATCCCGTGGCTGAAGGAAAACTACAACAACTGCGAGGTGATCGCGGTCGCGGCCGACGTGGGCCAGGGCAAAGAGCTGACCGGTCTGGAAGAAAAAGCCAAAGCCACCGGCGCCTCCAAGCTGTACATAGAGGATCTTAAGAAGGTATTCGTGGAAGAGTATATTTATCCGACCCTGAAAGCCGGCGCCGTATACGAAAACCAATACCTCCTAGGCACCTCCTTCGCCCGCCCCATTATCGCCAAACGGATTGTGGAAATCGCCTTGGCCGAGGGGGCGGACGCCATCTGCCACGGGTGCACCGGCAAGGGGAATGACCAGGTGCGGTTTGAGCTGGCCATCAAGGCCTTTGCCCCGAACATGAAAATCATCGCCCCCTGGCGGATTTGGGATCTCAAATCCCGGGAGGAGGAGATCGCTTACGCCGAGGCGCATCATGTGCCCCTGAACATCACCCGGGAGACCAATTACTCCAAGGATAAGAACCTGTGGCATCTGTCCCACGAGGGACTGGATCTGGAGGATCCGGCCAACGAGCCGAAATATGACGAGATTCTTGAAATGGGCGTGTCCCCCGAGAAGGCGCCCGACAAGGCGACCTACATCACCCTGTCCTTTGAAAAGGGTGTGCCGGTGGCCCTGGACGGGGAAAAGCTGGACGGCGTGGGCATGGTCGAAAAGCTCAACAAGCTGGGCGGCGAGAACGGCATCGGCCTGGTGGACATGGTGGAGAACCGGCTGGTGGGCATGAAGAGCCGCGGCGTGTACGAGACCCCCGGCGGCACCATCCTGTACAAGGCGCACGAGGTGCTGGAGACCCTCTGTCTCGACCGGGACACCCAGCATTACAAGCAGCAGATGGTGGCGGGCAAGTTCTCGGAGCTGGTGTATTACGGCCAGTGGTTCACCCCTCTGCGGGAGGCCCTGTCCGCTTTCGTGGACAGCACCCAGGAGCATGTGACCGGCGACGTAAAGCTCAAGCTGTACAAGGGCAACATGATTCTGGCCTCCGTTACCTCCCCCTATTCGCTGTATGACGAGGAAATCGCCACCTTCGACGAGGACGAGGTGTATGACCAGATGGACAGCCAGGGCTTCATCAACCTGTTCGGCCTGCCGATCAAGGTGCAGGCCCTGAAGCAGGGGCGGAAATAAGCCGATGCTGGAACGGCTGCGGGAAGATCGGGCGGTGACCCGGCGGCTTTCCTTCCCCTATGTGCTGGCGCTTCCCCAGGATTACGACGCCCTGCCGGACAAACGGTGGCCCCTGGTGGTGATGCTCCACGGGGCGGGGGAGCGGGGCGACGACTACGACGTGCTGTGCCGTCACGGCTTTCTGCGCCGGGCGGCGGCGGGGGAGGAATTCCCCTTCCTTTTGGCGGCGCCTCAATGCCCGGCGGACAAATACTGGGGCGGGTACATCGAGTCCTTAAACGATTTTCTGGACGGGCTGCTCGACCGCCTGCGGGTGGACGCCGACCGGGTGTATCTGACCGGCTTGAGCATGGGCGGCACCGGCACATGGCTGTGGGCCATGGCCAATCCGGAACGGTTCGCCGCCATCGCCCCTGTCTGCGGGACGGGAATCTGCTGGTACGGCGAGGCGCTGCGGCAGGTGCCGGTCTGGTGCTTCCACGGAGACAAGGACGACACGGTGCCCCTCGACGAGAGCGTCCGCATGGTGGAACGGGTCAACGAGCGGGGCGGCAGCGCCCGGCTGACCGTCTTCGAGGGAGTCGGGCACGACAGCTGGGAGCGGGCGTATGCCGGCTCGGCGCTGGCCGACTGGCTGCTGTCCCACCGGAAGGGATAACGATACGCATAGGGCACGGCGCGCCGTGCCCTATGCGCATTTACAAAATAAGAACCAGTTTCAAAGGAGCGCGACCATGAAATTATGGGCCGGACGGTTTCAGAAGGAAATCGATCAGAAAACCAACGACTTCAATTCCTCCATTGCCTTTGACAGCCGGATGGCGCAGGAGGATATCGCGGGCAGCATGGCCCACGCCGCCATGCTGGCGCAGCAGGGGATCCTCTCCGCCGCCGACGGGGAGGCCATCCGGGATGGATTGGCGGGCATCGCCGCCGACCTGCGCGCGGGGACACTCATCATCGACCCGCAGGCGGAGGACATCCACACCTTCATCGAGGGCGAGCTGACCGCCCGCATCGGGGACGCGGGCAAGCGCCTGCACACCGGGCGCAGCCGCAACGACCAGGTGGCGCTGGACATCCGCTTGTACCTGCGGGGGGCGGTGGCGCCCCTGCGGGGTCAGCTGTGCGATCTGATCCGGGTCTTGAGCGACAAGGCCTTGACGCATGCCGGCACCATCATGCCGGGCTACACCCATTTGCAGCGGGCCCAGCCCATCACCTTCGGCCACCATCTGCTGGCTTATGCGGAGATGTTCCTGCGGGACATCGGCCGTCTGGACGACGCGGCGGCACGCATGAACGTCTCCCCGCTGGGCAGCAGTGCCCTGGCCTCCACCACCTATCCCCTGGACAGGGAGGCGGTAGCGGCGGCCCTGGGCATGGACGGGGTGACCGCCAATTCCCTGGACGGCGTGTCCGACCGGGATTTCGCGGTGGAGCTGGCGGCGGCCCTCTCCCTCGTGATGGTGCACCTGTCCCGCTTCTCGGAGGAGATTATCCTGTGGTGCTCCTGGGAGTTCAAATTCATCGAGCTGGACGACGCGTTTTCCACCGGCTCCTCCATCATGCCCCAGAAGAAAAACCCCGACATCGCCGAGCTGGTGCGGGGGAAGGCCGGACGGGTGTTCGGCGATTTGATGACCCTGCTGACCGTTCTCAAGGGGCTGCCGCTGGCCTACAACAAGGACATGCAGGAGGACAAGGAAGCGATTTTCGACGCGCTGGACACGGTGTGCATGTGCCTGACCGCGTTTATCCCCATGGTGGACACCATGAAGGTGCTGCCGGACAACATGCGGCGGGCGGCGGCGGGTGGTTTCATCAACGCCACCGATTGCGCCGACTATCTGGTGGGCAAGGGGCTGCCCTTCCGGGACGCCTACAAGGCCACCGGCACCCTGGTGGCCCGGTGCATCGAGCGGGGCCTGACGCTGGAGACCTTGCCGCTGGAGGACTACCGGGCGGTGTGCGAGCTGTTTGACGAAGGGGTGTTCGAGACCATTTCGCTGGAACGCTGCGCCGCGCTGCGGCGGGTGTACGGCGGCCCGGCCCCTGAAAACGTCCGCGCCCAGGCCGAGCGGGTGCGGGCGCTGGCGGAAGAATTGGCGGCAAGAACGGATAAAGGAAGGAACGACCTATGATACAAGCGGGGATACTGGGGGCCACCGGCTACGCCGGCGTGGAACTGACGCGGCTGCTGCTTCGGCATCCGGGGGCGCAGGTGGCGGCCGTCGGTTCGGTCTCCTTTGAGGGGCAGGCGCTGTGGGAGGTGTATCCCTCCCTGCGGGAGATCTGCCCCCTGGTGTGCGAATCGGCCGACGAGGTTCTGGCCAAAAGCGACGTGGTGTTCGCCGCCCTGCCCCACGGGCTGTCGCAGGACACCGCGGCCGCCTGCGTGAAGGCGGGCAAGAAATTCATCGATTTGGGAGCGGATTTCCGGCTGGAGGATCCGCAGGCCTATACCACGTGGTACGGCTGCGAGTATCGCCATCCCGCGCTGCACGAGGCGGCGCCCTACGGACTGCCCGAGCTGTTCCGGAAGGCCATCGCCGGGGCGCAGGTGGTGGGCAACCCCGGCTGCTACCCCACCAGCATCGCGCTGGGACTGGCCCCCGCGCTGCGGGACGGCCTCGTCGAGGCGGAGGGCATTGTCTGCGACTCCAAATCGGGCACCACCGGCGCGGGGCGGAAAACCACCCAGGGCACCCATTTCCCCGAGTGCAACGAGGCGTTTTCCGCCTATAAGGTGGCGGCCCACCGCCATACCCCCGAGATCGAACAGACGTTGTCTAAAGTAGCGGGCCGGGCGGCCACGGTGACCTTTGTGCCCCACCTGCTGCCGGTTAACCGGGGGATCCTGTCCACCATATACGCCCGGATGAAGCCCGGCGTCACACTGGAGGGGGTGCGCGCCGCCTATGAGCAGGCGTACCGGGACGAGCGGTTCGTCCGGGTGCTGCCCGCCGGCGTGGGGGTGGATATCCGCCACGTCAAATGCTCCAACTACTGCGACATCCAGCTGTATGCCGACGAACACACCGGCCTGCTCATCGTCACCTCGGTCATCGACAACATGGTCAAGGGGGCGGCGGGTCAGGCGATACAGAACATGAACATCCTGTTCGGTCTGCCGGAGGAAACCGGCATCGACATGATCCCTCCGGCGTTCTGACAGCCGATCGAAAGAGAGGGCTCGAGATGAAAAAGACCTTTTCGCGGGAGTATTGGTTTCTGGTGAGCTGCTGGGCGGTTTTTACACTCCTTGGTCTGGCGGCGGGGGCGCTGGGCGGGCTGTCGCCGGACAGCGGCGCCCTTTGGCGCTTTAAGGATCCGGTCATGGCTTATACCGGCGTGCAGACGGCGGCAGCCGTTCTCCTCAGCGCCGCCAACGCCCTGAGCGGAGCGGCCGCGGGGATGATCGCCATCCGCTACTGGGTGAAGCCGTATCTTCTGCTGTGGCTGCTGATGCTGGTGTGGAACGCGGGGACGGTGTGGCCGGCGCTTAAGGTGAGGGGGAGCGAACCCACCCCGCCTCAGCCTGTGAATTTTGCCATTCCGCCGCGTTATCGTCCTAGGTGGGCGCCAGCCCACCGTCGTCCTCTGCCTTGCCGAATGACAAAATACGCAGGCTGAGGTCAAAGAATTTTTGGGAATGAGCGGGGGTTCACAGCAAGGCGGCCGATCGCGCCATGCTGTCGCATGGCAAGAGAGGCCAACGCCGCTGTGGGCGCTCGCTCTCCCAAAAATCGGAGGTTGTTCGCTCCCCCTCACCTTATAACTCGTCGCCGATGGTTTTGGCGAAATACTCGTTAAGCCGCCGGATGACCAGCAGGACGTATTTCTTCTCCTCGTCCGACAGGCCCCGGCTGATTTCATCCACCAGCTGCCGGCGGCAGATGCGGTTGTAGGTGTCCACACCCTTGCCCGTCTCGGTCAGGTACACCCGCACGATGCGGCTGTCCTTCTGGCTGCGCACCTTGCGCACAAAGCCCTTTTGAATCAGCTTGCTGACCGCGATGGTGGCCGAGGATACCGTGATGCCTAAGGAGCGGGCCAGCTCGGTGACCGTGCAGCCATCGCCCTTGGCATCCCCCAAGCAGAGGATGAGGTGCACCTCGCTGACCGACAGGGTGGTTTGCCGGCTGCGCTTGAGCATCTGCTTTTCCAGCCGCAGGACATTGCGGTAGATACTGACCAGTATGTCGTCCAGTGCGCCGCTGAAGCCTTCCATCGTTCCCTTGCCCCTCTCACCGGAATTGCTTTGACAGCCTATCTATTTGAAGTTCAAACTATTTGATATTCTAATGGAATCTTTTGCATTTGTCAAGAAAAAATCCATGAACAGATTGTGAAATCCATCGACACACTCCTATAAAAACCGAGGAAAACCGCGGGGTTTCGCTCTTTTTCCGGGATTTACCGGTTCCTTTTTCGTCCGGGTCATGGTACCATGAGGTTGTCACAAAGCTGCATTTCATCCAGCTTATGGCAGCCACAATCACACGACGAGCCGCCCCTTGGCGGCCGGGAAGGATGATTCGGATGAAAAACAAGAATATGTCGATGTTTGCTTTGACCGCCGTGCTGGCGGCCCTGTCGATAACCCTGGCGGGCTGCGCCGGCCCGGCCAAGGAAGCCGCCTCCTCCATAGCAGAAAGCCAGGCCGCGGGTTCCGCCGCCTCCCAGACGGAGGAGACGGGCGGCGAGACGGAAAGCCTCCCGCCCGAGGAGAGCGCCGTCCCGCAGGAGGAGGCCGGACAGGCCGCCCCGCGCACTCAGGCCGCACCGGATGCGTCCTCCAGCGCCAAGAGCAGCGCCTCCCCCGCCAGCCGGGCACCGGAGCGGCAGCCGGAAGCCTCCGCCTCCCGCTCCTCCACGACGGCGGCCTCCCGGCCCGCGACCAGCCCGAGCCGCACCCAGTCCCCCGCCGCCAAGCCCTCCGCCCCCGCCTCCACCACCAGGCGGCCCACCACCTCGACGGCGAAAACCACCCGGTCCACCGCCGCCCCCACCAAGCCGTCGGCTGACGGCAGCCTGTCCGGCTACGCCGACGCGGTGGTGGCGCTGGTCAACCAAGAGCGGGCCAAGGCCGGCCTGAAAAGCCTGAGCGTCAACCAGGCGGCCGCCGCCGCGGCCAATGTGCGGGCCCGGGAAATCGAAGGCGCCTTCTCCCACACCCGGCCGAATGGCAGCTCCTTCAGCACCGCCCTGAAGGAGCAGGGCGCCTCCTACCGCGCCGCCGGCGAGAACATCGCCTACGGGCAGCGCAGCGCCGAGCAGGTCATGGAGGGTTGGATGAACAGCTCCGGCCACCGGGCCAACATCCTGAGCGCCCAGTACACCGCCATCGGCGTGGGCGTCTACCGCAGCGCCTCCGGCACCCTCCACTGGGTGCAGCTGTTCATCGGCTGACGCGAAAAAGGGGCTGTTGCCAAAGGGATTTTTACCCCTTTCGCAGCAGCCCCCATTTGTTCATGGAGTCAAAAAAGCCAATTTACTTAAAAAAGCGCACGGGCTTTTCCGCTCGTGCGCTTTTCGCTTATTTGTATTGCAGGCCGGAGACCTGGGAGCCGACGGCCAGGTAGGAGGAGGCGTTGCCGGCGGTCAGCTTCGTCCCGCCGATGACCACGTTCTCGAAGGTCACGCCCTTGACCTGGCGGCCCCCGTCGTAGCCGGACAGGCCGGATTTCAGCGGGGCCGCGCCGGTGTAGGCGATGTTCTTGAACACGACGTTCTCCACCGCCTTGCCGGGCTGGCTGTTGTAGGCGGCGTTCATCATCACCCGCACGTTGAACAGCTGCTGATTGCTCACGCCGGAAATCCGGACGCCGTCGAACACCACGTTTTTGACGGTGACATTGTCCCCTGCGTTGACGCCCAGCACCCCGTAGTAGGGATCCCCCGGCGTCCGGCTGTCGATGACGTCGATGTTCTGGAAGGTGAGATCGGAGATGGTCTCGTTCCGGCCGGGATCGGCATGGATGCCGGTGAACACGGCGTGGGCCGAGTCGGACAGCAGGGTGCAGCCCTTGGCGGTGATGCCGGAGGAATTGCCGATGGCCCCGCTGCTCGAGGCATAGACGGAAATGCAGTCGTCGTTGGAGCGGATGAAGCTGTCGGTGATGGTCACGCCGCTGCTGGCCTTGATGTTCACCCCGTCGGTGGCCCCGTAATGGCTGAAGATTTTCAGGTTATGCAGCGTGACGTTTTTGCTCTCCTGCAGGCTGACCGAGAAGGAATAGGCGTTGCTGAAGGTAATTCCGTCCACCGTCACGCCGTCCGATCCGGCGATGATCACGCCCCGCTGGGTGTTGAAGTTGAAGCCTCCGGCGATCACGTCGTTGGTGACGGTGCCGATGTCCACCATGCCCCGCCCGGCGATTTTCACGTTCTTGACGCCGCAGACCAGCAGGCTGCCCCGCACCACGGCGCCCGGCTCCAGATACACCGTCTCGCCGCTTTTCGGGTAATAGCCGTTGACGATCTGGCCCGCGCCGATGACCGTCCAAATCTGCACACTCTGGGTGTCGCTGGGCCGTTTGTCGCTGCCGTTCTGGGCGGTGCAGGCCTTGCCGTCGATGTACACGGTGATTTTCTGCCCGTCCTTGACCAGGGCGACATGGTGCTCCTTGCCGTCGGCGGGGAGCTTTTCCTTGGTCACATAGGGGGTCTCCCAGCCGCCGATGTTGGAGGCCAGGGTGCCGTCCGACCGGCGGTACAGCCCCTCCATCAGGATGCCCCGCTGCATGGGCGCGGCGTCGCTGCCCGCCTTCAGGGTCACCTTGGCGGAAATGGAGAACTGGCCGGAGGCGTTGTACAGGTAATCCATATCCTTGTAATCGTCCAGGCCGTCGAAGGTCATGGTCTCGGCGTATTTTTTCAGCAGTACCGGCTTGCCGTCCATGGGCACGGTGTCGGTGTCCTTCAGCTGGGTAATCAGCGCCTCCGGCAGGGCCATCTTATACAGATACACGTTCCGGATGGTGCCGTTCCACACGCCGAAGCCCACCTCGGGCAGGGTGGTCACCCCGGCGGGGAAGGTCTTCTGCGCCTTGGGCTTGGACACGGGGGCGTTGGCCATGATATAGGCCATGTTGGTCTTGGTGCCGTCCAGGGACACCGCCAGCTTCTGCGCGCCGTTCATGGCGAAGGTCAGCTTGTTGCCGCTGACCGTGGGCTTGATGCCCAGGGACTCGGGGTAGATTTTGACGGCGGAGGCGTTGAAGGTGCCCCGGTTCTTGGTGATGGACACCTCCGCCCGGCCCGACAAATCGAAGCTGATGAGCGGACTGTTGAGCACCTTGGGCTCGATGGTGTTTCCCTTGCCGTCCACCACCCGGGTGTTGGCCGGCAGCTCCGGGTCAACCTTGACGTTGTAGGCCGCCACCTTCTGCCAGTCCTTGCCGCCCCCCTTGACCTGGAAGGTGTAATCGGTGTTTTTCAGCCCGGCGGGCAGGCTGGCCGGTGCGGCGTACAGGGTCAGCGCCGGGGGCGCGGACACCGCCGTGCTCCCGCTGGTGGCCTTGGTGCCGCCGGAGGGGTTGGTTTTGTCCCCGCCGCCGGGCACGGTCACCACCATGGTGCCGCCGCTCGCGTCGGTGACGATTTCGGTGGCCGGGGCGCTGCCGGTGGTGGAATCGCCGGATCCGCTTGTCTCCTGGCCGGACGCCGCGCCGGATTCCGGCGAACTGGCCGGCGTTTCCTCCCGGCGGCAGGCGGACAGGCTCCCGGTCAGGGCGGCGGCCAGCAGGACGGCCGTGACCGCCCGCAGAGCGCGCATGGACTGCTTCATAGGGCTTTCATCCTTTCTTTATTGGAACCGGATATCCTTGGTGTAGTTGCCGATGAGGAAGTCGCTGCCCGGCCCGGTCACCCGCCGGCCGTTGAGCACGACCCTCTCGAAGGTCACGCCCTCCACCAGCCGCTCCGGCCCGTCCCCGTGGATGACGGACATCAGCGCGTTGTCCCCGGTATAGGCAATGTCCCGGAAGGTGACGTTCCGGATGGCGCGGCCGCTGGATTTGCAGTAATCCGGGTTGTTCCACACCCGCAGGTTGAACAGCTGGTTCTTCTGGAAATCCTCGACGCGGATGTCCGAGAACAGCACGGTGTCGATGGTCACGTCGTTGGCGGCGTTCAGGGCCAGCACGCCCTGATAGTCGCTGTAGCCCGCCTTGCTGTCCAGCACGTCGATATCCTCAAAGGTGAGGCCTCGGATAACGTCCTGCCCGCCCGGCGCGGCGTGGATGCCGCCGTATATGGCGTGGGCCGCGTCGTTTATCAGGGTGCAGCGCCGCACGGCGATGTTCTCCGCGTTGCCCGTGTAATGGGTGAAGGAGGCATAGACCGCGATGCAGTCGTCGTTGGAGCGGATGAAGCAGTCCTCCACCGCGACGTTGCGCGAGGCCTTGATGTGCACGCCGTCGGTGGCCCCCAGGCGGCTGAACATCCGCACGTCGGTGAAGGTCACCCCGTCCGACTCGCACAAATGGCTGCACATGGAGCGGGGGTCGAGGATGGTGATCCCCTCCACCCGCAGGTTCTCGGCGTAGAGGCTGACGATGGACTGGCCCGGCGACTGCCAAATGATGCCCCGGCCCCGCACCGCGGCGTTCTTCACGCCGTAGGCGAGGATCCGCCCCTTGACCACCGCGCCGGGCTCCAGGTACAGGGTCTGGTTGTCCATGAGGCAGAAATCGTGGGACACGCCGCCCGCCCCCAGCAGGAGGCTGGCCGCAGTTTTGGGCAGGGCCCGCTGCTCGGTTCCCGCCGCCCGGCCGTTTATGTAGAAGGTCAGCTCCATCCCCTGCTTGACCAGGGCCACGTCCGTCCAGGCCCCCATGGGCACCTTGTCCGTGGAGAAAAAGGGGTATTCCCAGCTGCCCAGGTTGGTGTAGAGCACCCCGTCCGACCGCACGGCGAGCAGGCCGCTGAACACCACGTTTTCCACCCCCGGCCGCGCGGGGTCGAGGTATATCCGAGCCGTCAGCGTGTAGGCGTTCTCCCCCGTCTGGAGGGCGTAGCCGGTGGGCACCGCGTCGTCGTGGCCGTCCAGGCACAGGGCGGGCGGGCCGTAATCGGCGGCGATCGAGGGGTTCCCGACCGGCCGCCCGTCCTTATCGCCCGCCTTGTCGGCGAAATCCTCCGCCAGCGGCCACCAGGCGTCCGGGCCCTCCGGCAGCTCTCCCCGGCCGTATCCCTCCAGCTCCCCGGCGGTCAGCGCCCGGGTATAGACGGCGGCGTCCCGGATGCCGCCCTTCATCCCCTCGGTGCCGGTTTCGGGGAAGGTGTGCACCCCCGGCCCCAGGCGCACGACGTTCGGGTCGTCCGGCGCGGGCGCTTCCTCCGGCGTCCCGGCCATGATATACACCATCCGCTGCCGGTCGCCGTCCAGGGAAAGGGTGACCTTCCCGGGCTGGCGCAGGGTGAGGACGGCCGTCCCGTCCTCCATCTTCAGCGGCAGCTTTTTCGAGGCCGGATGGGCCTGGGCGGACGAGATAGGCCCGCCGTCCGCCCGCCGCACCCGCACCTGCACCCCGCCGGTGAAATCGAACAGCACCATCGGGCTGTCGATGACCGGGTCGTCATCGCTGCTGTTCTGCTGAAAATCCGGATCGATTTTGACGTTGTACACGTCCAGCTCCCGCCACTCCCCACGGAGCGGCCGCGCCTCGATGCGATAGGCGGTGTTGCGCAGCGCCTCCGCCTCGGGCGCGATGGGATAGGTCACCAGCTGACCCCCGCCAGAAAACATCCAAATCCCTCCTGCCGTCAGCAGGCCGGCGGCCACCACCGCCGCCGCCAAGCCGACGCCTTTTTGTCTTGTTGTCAGCGACATCACGCCTCCCCCCTGTGTCCTGCTGGTTTTCATTATATATTGCACAGTCGGCAAATACAATTGCCATTTATTTTAGATTTATTCCACATTTTTGTCTCGGCGGAAGGGGACAGCAAATATTCGGAAGAAAGCGTAAAAAATTGGGCGTTGCTGGACAGAATGCCTATGCTCTATAATGAAACCAGAGCAAAACCGGACAGTTTCCACGAAAAGCAAGCCGGTTCTTTCATTTTACACCATTGTGAGGAGGAGCGATATGGAAATCCCAGGAAAACGCCTGCTGGCCGGCGCGCTGGCGGCGCTCATCGCCGGAGGCGGCGCGGCCGCCGTACAGCCCGCCCCCCGGGCGCGGGCCGCGTCCCGCACCGTCACCGAGACCTATGCCTCGCCCCGGCACGGCAACGAAACGGGGCTGGGCACCGTGTGGCTGTATGAGGCGGAGAAAATCCAGTCCTCGCAAAGCCTGACCAGCGGCCAGTACATAGCCATGACCAAGGACGCAAACGGCAACTATGTCGGCGAGGCCGGCAACAAGGCCACCATCCGCGTCAACGAAAGCCAGAACAAGGCCGCCTACCCCATGGCGGCCACCATCGAGGAAAACGCGGTGCTGACCTTCGCCGCCCCGCGGGCCGGGACGATAAGCGTCGCCGAAACCGCCGCCCGGCTGGACGGCTGGAACCCCGCCGACTTCGACGGGGCGGGGCTGTCGGTTTACAAGGACGGCGAGCGGATATGGCCCGCCGAGGGCGATAACCCGGTGGTCACCGACACGCCGGTGACCGTCCCCGCCCTGCCGGACATCGCCGTCGAGGCTGGCGACAAGCTCCGCTTTGTGGTGGACATCGGCCGGGTGGGCGGCACCCAGTGGGGCGATACCGTCATCTGGCCGGTCACGCTGTCCCTGTCCTATGAAAAGGGCGGCCGGCCGACGGAGAGTAAGACCTACGCCTCCCCCACACCGAGCCACCCGGACGGGCAGGACACCCTGTGGCTGTACGAAGGGGAAACCGTGCCGGTGGGCAGCTACTTCTCCGGCAATTTCGCCCCCATGACCAAGCAGGCCGACGGCACCTATCTGGGCAGCGCCCCCAATTATAAGGCCAAGGCGGGCATCCAGTGGGATGACGGCTATCTGCTCAAGCCCAACGTGGAGGAAAACGCGGTGCGCACCTTTGTCGTCCCTAAGGCGGGGACCGTGTCCATCGCCGCCTCCACCGCCTCCCTGGCCGCCTGGAACGATGCCTGGGACGGCGTGGGCGTGGCGATCTATAAAGACACCACCAAGCTCTGGCCCACCGACAGCGACCACAAAATCGCCGGCAGCGCGCCGGTGGCTGTCCCCGCCCTGGCTGACATCGCCGTGGAGGAGGGGACCAAAATCCGGTTCGTGGCCGACGTGGGCGGCGCCAACGAGTGGGGCGACGAATTGCTCTGGCCGGTGAGCCTGACCCTGACCAGCGAAGCGGATCTCGGCCCCATCGGCACGCAGACCTATACCGCGCCCCAGTACGGCGCGCAGTACGGCCTCGGCACCCGCTGGGTCTACGAGGCGGAAACCTTCGCCGCGGGCAGCGCCCCCCATTCCGGTGTGTTCTCCCTCATGGCCAAGCAGGACACCGTCACCGAGGGCGGGCCCTACTACCTGGGCCAGGGCGCGACCTGGGGCGCCAAGCTGGTGTTCGAGAAGGCGTCCTATAAGCTGCAGCCCAACGCCGAGCAGAACGCGGTGCTGACCTTTATCGCCCCCGGCTACGGCCAGGTGTCGCTGCCCGAGACCGAGGTTATCCGCCACGGCGGCGCACAAGACGCCAACGACGGCGCGGGCCTGTCCATCTATCTCAACGATCAGAAAATCTGGCCGGCGGACGCCGAGCACCAGCTGGTGGACGCCAGCATGGGCAACCGCTTCACCGTCCCGGCCATCGAGGCCGTCGAGGTGGAGGAGGGCGACGCCCTGCGCTTCATCGTGGATCTCGGCCCGACCGGCGGCAACGAGTGGTGCGACGACATCGACTGGCCCGCCAGCGTGACCTATACCGGCAGCCGCGCCGACGCGGCGGACAAGGTGGAGGATCCGATCATCTCCGAACCCACCCCGCCCGACCCCGGCGAGGACGACAACAGCGCCTTTGAGGCGGCGGAATACAAGGCCCCCGGCGAGGGCGAGCTGAAATGGCCCGACGTGTGGCTGTTCGAATACGAGACCCGCGCCGAGGACGGCGCGGCCACCGGGACGTTCACGCCCATGACGGTGGATCTCAACGGCGACCGGCTGGCCTACGGCACCGACAAGGCGGCGGATTTCAGCGCCGCCCTCCACGCCCAGGCCCTCTTCTTCACCGAGAAAAAGGACGGCTATCTCACCTATCCCATCCAGCCCGGCAACACCCAGAACGCCGCCATCACCTTCATCGCCCCCAAGGAGGGCGTCATCAAGATTCCCCAGGCCACCGTCAAGCGGTACGGCGGCGTCGCTTCCTGCGACGGGGACGGGGCGGCGCTGCGCATCCTGGTGGACGGCAGGCAGGTCTGGCCCGCCGAGGGGGAAACCGCCCTGGTCTCCAACGCCAACCACAACACCCTGACCATCCCCGAAATCCCGGACATCGCGGTAAACATGGACACCACCGTCCGGTTCGTGGTGGATATGGGCGAGGCCAACAACTGGTGCGACGCGGTGATGTGGCCGGCGGCGGTGACCTACACCAAGTCGGCGGAGGACGACAAGGATCCCACCGACATCGAGGAACAGAAAAAGGCCATGGAATTCCACTCCCCCACGCTGGAGAATCCGGCCCTGGGCATTGTGTGGAAATACGAATATGAAGACATCGCCGGCAGGAGCGAGCTGTACTCCGGCGTGTTCGGCGACATGGTGAAAAAGACCACCGACCTCGGCCTGTATCAGGGCAACCGGCAGCTGGACGAAGCCGCCCACGCCCTGGTGCTGAAGAAGGAAGGGGCTCTGCCCATGCGGCCGGGCGCCGACCAGAACGCCATTCTCACCTTCGTCGCGCCCCGGGCGGGTACCCTGAACATCCTGGCCACCGAGGCGGTGCGCGCCGGCGGCGGGGACGGAACGGGCCTGTCCATCATCCTCAACCGGAACCAGCAGCTCTGGCCCGGCGACGGCGCGGCCTTCCTGCTGGACGACGCCGGCGGCAACCGCGTGGCGGTGCCGGCCATCACCGGCCTCCAGGTGGAGGAGGGCGACCTCATCAGCTTCGTGGCGGATATCGGCAAGGTGGGCGGCGACAACCAGGGCGACGAGGTCGTCTGGCCGATCACCATCCGGTACGACGAGCCCGAGCAGCCCGAAGATCCCGGCGACAGCAGCGCCCCGGAGGACGGCGGCAGCCCCGACACCGGCGCGGCCGCGGCGGCGCTGCCCGTGGCCCTGGCGGCCGCGGGCGCGGGCCTGCTCCTCGCGGCGCGGGGCGGACACAAACGGCGTGAAAGAAAGGACCGGTAATACGGCGTGAAAAAGCAATGGACAGCCCTGGCGGCGGCGGCCGCCATCACCCTGACCCTCCTGCCCCTTGGCGGCTGCCGCCAGGGCGGCGGGGAAACCGGCGGAGACAGCCCAAAAGACGGCGAGCCGGTGGTGGTGCGGATTTCCATGGATAACAAGCTGATGACCGAAGCGGCCCAGCAGTTTGAAAAGGACAATCCCGACATCAAAATCCAGTTCGAATCCCCCTCCGACGACGAGCAGAAGCTGATGTCCGGCCTTGCGGCGGGCACGGCCCCCGATATTTTGCGCATCCTCGGCGCCCAGCAGCTCAGCGGCTACGTGGTCAAGGGCATCGCCCTGAATCTCGACGACTACTTTTCCAAAAGCAGCCTCATCCGCGCCGACGACATGGAGGACATCTGCAACACCTACCGCTTCGACGGCAAAAACATCGGCAAAGGCTCCTTCTACGGGCTTCCCAAGGACTGGAGCAACGACCTGGCCATGTTCGTCAACAAATCGGTGTTCGAGAAAGCCGGCATCCCGGTGCCCAGCACCACCGAGCCCATGACCTTCGAGCAGGCGTTCGAACTGTCGGGCAAGCTGAACCAGAAGGACAGCAGCGGCCGCATCACCCAGCTCGGCCTCTTCAACGCCCTGATGCCCAATCAAATTCTCGACTACGGCATGTTCCTCTATCACCTGGCCGCCCTGGATCTCAGCCTGTGGAGCGACGATTTCTCCCACTCGCGCTGGACGGATCCACAGGTCAAGGCGGCGGTCAAGGTCTGGATGGACGCCAAAATGAAGATGCAGATCCCCTCCTCCCTCATGGACGTCACCGGCGTGGGCATTTTCTCGGACAAGAAAATCGCCATGGAGCTGTGGGGCTTCTGGGAAGGCTCGGTCTTCAAGCAGGACGCCAACATCAAGGACGATCTGGACGACGTGATCATGGTTCCCTCCCTCTACCCGGAGGGCGGCAAAAAAGCCACCGCCTCCACCTTCGCCACCGGCGGCATCATCTACAGCAAGACCAAGCATCCGGACGAGGCGTTCCGGGTGTTCGAATGGTATTTCGCGGGCGAGCCGGCGAAAATCCGGGCCCAGAGCGGCTGGGGCATGCCGGTGTTCAAATCCCTGAAGCAGTATATCCCCCGGGACACGGCGTTTGAAAAGCAGATCGCCGAGGTCGCGGAAAAGGATCTGGAAAACCTGATTTACATCCAGCCCAACCCCTATCTCAGCTTCAACTACGAATCGGTCATCACCCGCTTCCTCCAGCCCGCCCTGTACGAAATCGAAACCCTGGACGAGTCGCTTGAGAAGCTGCAAAAGGAAACCGACATCCTCATCCAGGAGGGTATGGAAACCGCCAAAAGCCTGAAATGACAAGCCGCCCGCCCCTCGGCAATCAGGGGGGCGGGCGCGGAAAGGCCTGACTGCCATGCGCGTCTCACAAAAGGAAAAAACCAAGGTGTCTCCGCTGAAGAAAAAGGAGGAGCGCACCTTTTACGCCCTCATCTCCCCGTTTATCCTGTCGTTTGTGTTCCTGTCCGTTTTCCCGATGGGCATGGGCCTGTTTCTGAGCTTCACCAACTATTCCGGCTTCAACCTGGACACCGCCAAGTGGGTGGGCCTGTCCAATTACCAGAAGGTGTTCAACGACAGCGAGGCCATGCATTCCCTGCTGCGTACCCTGGAGCTGAGCCTCATCATCATCCCCCTGACCATGATCCTGGCCTTCATCCTGGCCATGATGCTGATTCAGAACGTCAAGTTCCAGGGCGGCTTCCGCACCATCTACTACCTGCCGTCGGTGGTGCCCTTCGTGGCCGCCGGCCTGATGTGGAAGATCCTGTTCAGCCGGGATCGCGGCATGCTCAACGCCGTCCTGGGGATGTTCGGCATCGAGCCGGTGTTCTGGCTTGGGCCGGAGATGTGCTCCGCGTCCCTGATCATCATGTGCCTGTGGGGGGCCGGCGGCGGCATCCTCATCAACATCGCAGGCCTCAAGAATATCCCGAACGAGCTGTATGAATCCGCCTCCATCGACGGGGCCCGCTTCTTCACCAAGCTGTTCCGCATCACCATCCCGCTGTTCACCCCCATTCTGCTGTTCAACCTGCTGCTGGCCATCATCGGCAACCTGCAGATGTACGCCCAGCCGGTCATGCTGGCCACCTCCGGCACCGGGCTGCTGGCCGTCCCGTTCAAGGACAACTACCTGTATCTCGTCCATATCTACCAGCAGGTGTTCGGCTCCCAGCGGTTCGGCTACGGGCTGGCGCTGTCCTGGGTCATCGTGGTCATCATCCTGGTCTTCACCCTGCTGGTGCTCAAATCCAGCAAGCGGTGGGTCAATTACGATTTATAACGGGAGAGGAGATACTTTCCATGCCAAGCGGAGAATCGGCCGTGCTCAAGGAACGGCCCAAGGTAAAAAAACGAATCAAATGGAAGAGCGGCCTGCTCCGCGCTCTCCTGTATGTCGTCATCATTCTGTTCGGCGTCACCTTCGCCTTCCCCTTTTTCCTGACGCTGATGAATTCCCTCAAGCCCTTGACCGCCTCGGTGGGGCTGAGCCAAATCATCCCTTCGGAGTTCCACTGGGAGAACTATTATTACGCCGTCACCCTGATCCCCTTCTTCAAGTACCTGCTCAACTCCCTGATCATCGTGGCCATCGTGGTGCCCATGTGCACCATCATCAACATGGTCATCGGCTACGCCTTCGCCCGGCTGCGGGCGCGGGGCAAGGACGTGATGTTCGTCATCGTGCTGTCCACCATGATGATCCCCGGCATTGTCACCATGATCCCCCAGTACATCCTGTATAACGTCCTGGGCATCACCGACACCTTCTTCATCTACGTCCTCGGCAACATCGGCGGCGGCGCCTACAACATCTTTTTGTTCAAGCAGTTCTTCTCCGCCATGCCCAAGGAGCTGGAGGAGGCCGCCAAAATCGACGGCGCGGGTACCCTGCAGACCATTTTCCGCATCTTCGCCCCGGCGGCCAAGCCGGTCATCATCATCGTGGCCATCGGCGCGTTCCAGGGGGCCTGGGGCGACTATATGACCCCCTTTATGTATTTCTCTCCCGAGAAATATCCTCTGGCCATGGCCCTGTTCGGCTCGGTGTCCTATTCCATGCCCGGGGCCCCTCCCGGCATGGTGTACGAGCCGCTGATCAACGCCGCGGCCATCCTGATGACCATCCCGCCCATCATCGGCTTCTTCTTCACCCAGAAGCATATCGTGCAGGGCGTGGTCACCACCGGCCTGAAGGGATAACCCAAAAACTGACAGCCTTACCCGGCGGCTGAGACTGTCGAGAAAGTCTATCGGAGGGAGGGGGAGTGTGCGGCACGACGTACGCGTCGTGCTGGGAACACGTCAGGGTTCCCTCCTCGCGCAACAATCACCCGCCCGCAGGCGTCAAAAGTGGAGAAAATCGAATGATTTTCTCCACTTTTGTTCAGCTTGGCGTAAATGGCCGGCGTATGCCGGTCTTTTTCGACAAGCTGCGCCGCCGAAATTCATCCGGCGGCTGTCGTTTGCTGTGGAAATATGGTACAATGAAGGCACTACATGGGGGAGGTTTTTTATGTATCGCCTGGTCATTGCCGACGACGAATTCTATATCCGGGAGGGCCTGTGCAAGCTGGATTGGGCCGCGATGGGCATCGAGGTGGCCGCCGCCTGCAAAAACGGCGCGGAGGCCGCCAAATATATCTATGAAAACCCGGTGGACATCCTGCTGACCGACATCAGCATGCCCATCGTGTCGGGGCTGGAGCTTATCCAGGACGTGGGCCGCCGCTTCCCCGCCATCAAAACGGTGGCCCTGACCGCCTACGACGATTTTGAATACATCCGCACCTGCCTGCGCTGCGGCACGGTGGACTACGTGCTCAAGCCCTTCACCGAGGAGGCCTTAAAAAAGACCTTTGCCGCCGTGACGGACATCCTCGACAAGGAAAAGGCCGAGCAGAAGCGGGTGGCCGAACTGGAGCGGGTGAACCGGATGAAAACCCTCGCCCTGCGGCGGGAATGGACGACCAGCCTGTTCCGCGAGAACATGAGCGACGAGCGCATGGAGGAAATCAGCGTGTACTGCGAGCTGTTCCTCGACAGTCCCTGGTACTTCCTTTGCGCCGTCCGCCCGGACGACATGGATAGCCTGCCCGACGCAGACAGGGAGCTGGCGGCCTTCTCCTTCCAGAACGCCATGGAGGATTTCTGCGGGGACGGCGCGGCCTGCTTCGCCATCGGTGAAAATGCCGCCTGCTATTACCTGCGGGGCTTCGACGTCCCGCCCTCGGAGGAGGAGCAGCGTCAGCTGGCCCAGACCATCCGCGGCCGGCTGTACAAGCTGCGGGGCGTGTTCCGCTGTCCCCTGTCCGCGGCCGCCGCCCTGGTGGACGACCGGCACCGCATCGCCTCCTGCACGGCGCTGCTGGACGGATGGCTGGCCCGGGCCGGAGACGACGCGGTGCGGCTGTTCTCCGCCGGGGAGCTGTGCGCCTGCCCCGCGGCCGCCGGCGAGGAGGGGCCGGAGCCGGAGGAGGAGGGAGCGGGCGGCCACGCTCACCTCATCCGCATGGTCAAGGAATACATCCGGGATAACTACCAGAACCCCATCACCCTCCAGTCGGCGGCGGAAAGCGTGTTCGTCAGCCAGTCCTATCTCAGCCACGTCTTCAAGGTGGAAACCGGGCAGAATTTTGTGAAATATCTGACCGATTACCGGCTGCGGGAGGCCTGCCGCCTGCTGCGGGAGACCAACCGCCGCGTCTGCGACATCGTCGGGATGGTGGGGTACGACAGCCCCAAATACTTCTCCGAGGTGTTCAAGCGGGCGTTCGGCATGACGCCCAACGCCTACCGGCGGCAGGGAGGCTCGGAATGACGCATCGAAAAAAATGGATGGCCGTCACCCTGGCGGCCCTGGCGGTGAGCAGCCTGGCCATTGGGTTGGCCGGGCTGTTTCTGCTGCACGCCTCCCTGCTGAAAACGGCGGCGGAACAGCGGGATCTGGTGCAGGAAAACCTGTCCTCCCGCCTGGAAAAGCAGCTGGCGTATTTCAGCGGCACGGCGGACTTCCTGTGCGGGAAAGAAACCACCCGCTATTTGACCTCCCTGGCCCGTCTGCGCCCCGAGGAGGACACCCGGGCGCTGAAGGCCGCCTTCGAGGACTACCTGCACGGCACGGCCCTGGATACCCACAGCATCCAAAGCGTCTGCTTCGTCGGGGAAAATGAGAACCAAGCCGGTTATCTGTACGAGACGGCCTCCCGGCGGGAAATTCCCGTGGAGATCCCCGCCACCGACAGCTGGCTGCGCTCCGGGCTGGCGGATCTGCTGCTGGGGGACGGCACGCTTGTCTATATTCAGGACGACGCGGTGGAGGAGGTGCTGGCCCGCCCCTATTTCGAGCGGTATCCGGCGCAGAAGAAGGCCGTGGAGGAGTGGCTGGGCTATCTGTCCGGCCGGTACTGCTATGTTCTGCCGCGGGAACGGTACGGCGTCATCCTCGTGCTGGACAGCCAGGTCTTCGACCGCCTCCATCAGGCCTTTCCCTGGGAGACCGACGGGGCGGCCCTGTGCGCCGGCGACGGGCGGATCCTCTGGCAAACCGGCGAGTGGATAGCCCGGGCGCGGGCCGGGGAAGAACCGGTGCTCCTGGACGGCAGCCTCCCCTTGGCGGATACCAAGCTGCGCCTGTATTACGCCCGCCGGGCCGAGCCCCGCGCGTACTTGCTCTTTGCGGCGGTCTATCTCGGGGCGTCGCTGCTTCTGCTCGCCGTGGCCGTGGCCGCGGTCAACCGCATGGCGCGGCGGATCCTCGCCCCCTTCGACCGGCTGACCGACCGCATCCGCGCTTCCATGAGCAGCGACGATTTCGAGCCGATCCCTGCCGACGATCCGGCGCTGTTCACCGGCCGGCCCCTGTATCGGCGCATTTTCCGTCTGTTCGCCGTCGGGCTGCTGCTGCCCGCCGTCTGCCTGGGGCTGCTGTCCTCCCTGCTGACCAACCGCATGCTGGCCTCCCGGCTGACCGGCGTCGCCGCCCTGCACGCCGCCGCCCTGCAGGGCGCGCTGGACGACAGCCTGGCCATCAGCGAGAGCATCCTTAAGATGATCTCCGGCAAGCCCGATTTTGCCGAGGCGGCGGCCCTGTCCATCGACAGCCTGGAATCCGGCGACTACCGGGAGCGGGCGCTGGAGCTCAATTCCTATATCAACCGCTATCCCCTGGGGATGTTCAACGTGGCGTATCTGGCCCTGCAGGACGTGGAGGGCCACGCCAAATACCAGTCCCTCTACCTGGACGAGGAGAGCGCCGAAAGCCAGCTGAGCCGCTTCAGCCTGCTGGATCAGCCCGACGCCCTGGCGCAGGTGCGGGCGCTGGAGGGGGACGCCGGCCTGCTGCTGTGCGCCAATTTGTACAAGCAGCCCGCCGTGGCGGCCGTGCAAAAGCTGTACGACCCGCAGGGCAAGGTGGCGGGCTACCTGCAAATGGTGTATAACCAGAGCTATTTCCAGGAGATCAGCACCCGGCAGACGGTCGGCTTCCTGGTGTTCCGGCGAAGCGACCGCCAGCTGGTGTACAACAGCGGGGCCGACGGCTTTGCCAAAGTCCTGGAGGAGAACGCCCTGCGGCCCGGGGAAAGCCTGTCGCTGCATGTCGGCGGGCGGGGGTACCTCCTCAACACCCGCGCCGTGGACACCACCGACTGGATGCTGGCGGTCTTTCAGCGCACCGACGACCTGATGAGCGTGGCGACGGCGGTCCTTTTGCAGGACGCCCTGCTGCTGGCCGTCCTGCTGGGGCTGCTGCTGCTCCTGTCCCTGCGTCTGGCCCGCTGGATGAGCCAGCCCCTGCGGGCCATCGAGCAGGATCTGGGCCGGGTCATCGAAAACGGCTGCCGCGGCTTCGTCCCCTATACGAAAAAGGATGAGCTCAGCCGCCTGGTGGATACCTACAACCAGGTCATCGGCCAGCTCAACAGCCTGATGGACAGCATGGTGGAGAAAAAAACCATCGAGCAGCGGCTGACCACCCTGCAAACCCAGGCCGAGCTGGAAAGCCTGCGGCAGCAAATCGCCTCCCACTTTTTCCGCAACACCCTGGAAAACATCCACATGCAGATCCAAAACGGGGACAAAGACAGCGCCTGCCGGATGCTGATCGCCCTATCCCGCCTGTTCAGCTACGGCATGACCAACCAGGATCGCATCGAGCTGGAAAAGGAAATCGACTATGTGGAAAACTACATCACCATCCAGCGCTATCGCCTGCACGACGCCTTCACCGTGCGCTGGAACATCGACGAGAACGCCCGCCTGACGGTGGTGCCCAAGCTCATTCTCCAGCCGCTGGTGGAGAACTGCATCACCCACGGCCTGTACGAATATCAATCGGGCGGCCTCATCACCATCAGCGCCGTCCGCCGGGACGACCGCCTGGAGCTTCAGGTTGCCGACAACGGGGTGGGCATGTCGGCCGGGGAGCTAGAGGAGCTCCGGCAGTCCCTGCGGCAGCCCGACGACGCCGACAAGCGCAGCGGGCTGGCGCTGAAAAACATTTACACACGGCTGCGCCTGTACGCGGGCGAAGGCGCGGACATGACCATCGACAGCCGCCCCATGCGGGGCACCACGGTCCGCATCCGCCTGCCGCTGACCCCGCCCCCGGCTTGAACAACGCCTCCCGACGCGGTTTGTATGCCGCGTCGGGAGGCGTTGTTTATCGGGTTATTCGGCGTCGCGTCCCTCCAGCCATAGCTGGCGCACCCGTTCGTATACCTCGTCGGGAACGTCGGCCTCAGGATACGCGGTGAGGGGCAGCAGCTGATCCCCCGCCACGGCGGGATCGGTGCAGGCGTTGTCCTGCCGCCACGCGTCCCGTTCCTCCGGGTTGCGCAGGTTGGGCACGTCGATGGGAACGCCGCCGTTCAGGATGGAGCGGAAGGCCAGTATCCCGCAAATCCCCATGTCCACCGCCTGGTACACGTCCAGGCTGTAAGCGCCGTCCGGGCGGCCCAGAATCTTTTCAATGAAAAAGTGGGTGGCGTAAAAATCGCTGCCGTTATGGCCGCCCACGCCGCTGGCCGCCACCAGATCGGGCGAAACGAATTTCTCCGGGACATAGGTGCTCAGGTCGCCCTTGCACAGCTGCTCGCCCTCCCGGTACACGGTCAGGCGCGCGCCGTCGAAACGCTCGGTTTCCATCATGCCCTTGGTGCCGTACACCTCGTAGTTGATGCTGCCCGGCTCCCGCTTGAGGCCGCCGTGCACGCTCTTGGCTATCGCCCCGTTGTCCAGCACCAGCATCTCCACCCCGCCGGCCTGCCCGCCCGGATGCCCGAGCGCCGTCATCTGCGGGTTGGGCGGGGTCTCGTAGCCCGTCACCCGCACAGGCCGCCGCCCGGTGATGGCCAGCATCGGCCCGATGCTGTGGGTGCAGTAAAAGGTGGGGTACATCCGGTTGCGCCAATGGTTCCGGTCGCCGTAGGTAATCCCCGGCCAGATGGCCGCGCAGTCGTGGATATACTCACCCTCGGCATAGGTGACCTCGCCGATATCCCCGTTCTTGTACCGCCGCCACATCTCAAAGGTGTTGTCCATATAGCAGTAGTTTTCCGCGTAGGCGTACACCTTGCCCGATTCCTCCACCGCCTCGATAAGGGCCACCGCCTCGGCCATGGTCTGGCAGGGCAGCACCTCGCTGAGCACGTGCCGGCCCGCCCGCAGCAGCCGGATGGCATAGGGCGCGTGCTCGTTGGCGTAATTGGCCAGCACCACCGCGTCCATGTCGTGCTGGAAGAACTCCTCAAAATCCTCGTAAAGGGCGACCTGGATGTGCGCCTCCTCCGCCAGCTTGCCCACCTCGTCCAGCAGCGGGCGGTGCCGATCGCACACCGCCACCAGCGCGGCGTCTGGGTGGTAGGCCAGCACCTGTATCATGGTTTTGCCGCGGAAAGCGCCGAATACGCCGATGCGAATTTTGTTTGCCATTTCAAAACCTCCTTCATGCTTCTGCTACCATCATGCCAGCTTACGCCGTTTTTTGTAATGTGCGAAATGCTCAAATATGTCCGCGGCTTTTTAAGCAGGTCGGCCATTGCGCGAAACGCCGTTCCATGGGATGATGGATCTATGCGGAAAGGAGATGGCGCCATGGATAAGGACGCGGGATGCATCCGCGAAATATCCCGCCGGGTACAGCTGTCCAAATCCACGGTGTCCAAGGCGCTGCATAACTGCGGGAACGTGGATGCCGGCACCAAGGAGGCGATCCTGCGGGCCGCCCGCGAGGTGCAGTACGACCCGGCGGGCGCGCGGCGCGCCAAAATCCAAGCGGGGGAAACGGTGGTGGGCGTTGTCCTGCCCATCAACCCGTACGCTTTCTGGAACGAGGCCATCCGCGGCGTCAAGGACGCCATGGCCACCCTGAAAGGCGCGCATCTGACGCTAAGCCTGTACGCTGGCGTGCACAGCGAGGCCGACGCCTTATACTGCCTCGATTATATGGAGGATATGCGGGCGGATGTGCTGGTGGTCACCCCGGCCCCTTTTCCCGCCATGACCGAGCGGCTGCGCGGTATCGCCGCGCGCATCCCGGTGGTTTTCTTCAACGAGACGGCGGACGGCGTCCCTTTTCTTTTCTACGCCGGGGCGAATTTCTATCAGGACGGGATCCGCCTGGCGCGGGCGTGCCGGGACGCGCTGGCCCTCCGACCGGACATCCTGTGGATACACGGCGCGCATACGCCCATGTCGCGGCGGCGGGACGAAGGCTTCCGCCTGGAAATCCAGGCGCTGCTTCCCGCTCTGCGCTGGACAGGCGAGGTGGACGTGTCGGCCATGGCCCCCTCCCTGCTGTCCGCCCAGCTGGCCCGCGCCCTGCACGAACGGGAGCGGGCGTTTCACAGCGTCTATGTCTCACAGGACATCCTGCCGCAGGTATGCCTGGCCCTGCACAAGCTCCGCCTAGACGGCGTGACGGTGTGCGGCTATGAAAGTCCCGGCCGGAACGAGGCCTATCTGAACCGGAACGCGCTGGCCGCCGTGATCCGGCAAGACCCGTATCGGCAGGGTTACCAATGCATACAGGCGGTGGGCGACTGGCTGTCGCAGGGGCGGCTGCCGGATAACCGGCATTTGTATATAGCCTCCCGGCTGCGGGACGGCGCGGAGGAGGAGCCCCTATGATGACACTTGCCGCGGCCGGCGTGTTGTTTTCCGTCCAGTTTCTGTTCACTAAGCAATATCAGCTCCGCGCGGGCGCCGGCTGGCGGCCGGCCATATGGATGCTGGTGTTCGCCAATCTGTGGATGGGATTCCTGTTCCTGTCGGCGGGCGGGTTTCGGCTGCGCATCCTGCCGGCGTCCCTGCTGTACGCGGTGATATACGCCGTCTGCGCGGCGGTGAACAACGCGGCCTCCCTGTTCGCCATGCGCCTTGGGAAGGTGGCGGTGGTCACCCTCTTCAGCCTTTCCGGCGGCCTTCTGCTGCCATCCGCCTACGGCGTGATACGGCTGGGGGAACCGCTGACCGCCGGGAAGGCGGCGGGTACCCTGCTCATCGTGCTCGCTTCCTTCGGTTGTCTGTTCGGGAAACAGGACGAGCGGGCCGCCGGGAGCTCCCGGCGGCGCTTCTGGCTCCTGTGTTTAGCGGTGTTCGTTTCCAACGGCATGGTCAGCGTGGTGACGAAAGCGCACGCCATTCGCGCGGATACGGGTTCCAGCCGGGAGTTTTTGACGCTGACCTCTCTTCTGGGCCTTATCGCCTCCGCGGCCATCCTGCTGCCCGGCCTTTTGAAACGCACAGACGAAGCCGGCGCCGCCGGACTTCGCGCCCGGATCGGACGCGACCTCGGGGGAAAGCGCGCCGCGTGGACGCTGGTGCTGCTGACCGGCGGATACGCCGTGTGCAACGGCTTGGCCAACGTCTGTTCGATGCACACGGCCAAAACCATGGATTCCTCCCTGCAGTTCCCCCTGCTCAGCGCCATGGTCGTGGTGTTCACCGCCCTGCTTGCCTGGGCCGTTTTTCACGAAAAGCCCGGCCGAGGCGACGCCGCCGGCCTCGGGCTGACCGTGGCCGGCATGGCCCTGCTGGTACTGTAAGCGCGGGGTTCGTCTATTTCCCGGAAAATACCGACGCCCGCCATCCTTTTATAAAGGATGGCGGGCGCTTTTGCATGCACGCGTCAATCGGGGGATTTCAAATAATGGGAGGGCAGGCGGCCCGTATACTGCTGAAACACCTGGGTGAAGTAGCTCATGTTGTGAAACCCGACCTTTTCCGCCGTCTGGGTCACGCTGTGGCAGCCCTCGTCGAAAAACTGCTTGGCCTTGCTGATGCGGTACATCATCAGATAGTCGCGGAAGCTCTGGCCGAACTGCTGCTTGAACAGCCGGCAGAAATAGCTTTGGGTATACCCCAGCTTGTCCGCCACATGGCGGGAGGTGATCTCATGGGCGTAATACGACTGGATAAACGCGAACACCTCGCGGCAGAACTGGTTGTTCCCCGCGTCCACGCTCCTGGAACGCACCAGCTGATTCTGGCGGAGGAGCCCGAAAAACACGAGGATGCTGCCCCGCAGCAGCATCTCCCGGCAATCGGCATGGGCCCCGCAGGCGCTCATCGCCTGCTCGAAGCAGGCGGCAAGCGGGCCATGCAGAGGATGGGTCGCGGGCACCAGCGGCACCGTCTCATATTCCCCCTGCTCCAGCAGACGGCTGAACGCCTCTTCCTCCAGCAGCGACAGGTCAAAGGACAGACAGTCCGCGGAAAAGGAGCGGCCAATTTCCACCTCGATGGCATGCAGCGCGTAGGAGTTGACCAACACCAGATCCCCGGCCGACACCGTGTACGGAATGTCGCCGATGGTAATGCGCACCTGGCCGCTCGTGATGGACAGCAGCTCAAACTCCTTGTGATTATGCAGGGCGGTCACGGTCTCCGGCATCGTTTTCGCTGCCCGGGCGATCTCGCAGGAGGCGATAGGCAGGACACGATACCGCAGTTTGAAAATATCGTGCATCATGCGGCGACTCACTCCCCTCGCACTAAGGGTAAATCTTCCAAGCGAAAATGTCAATAGCGTGTTATTATATATCAACCGCGGGACTATATCCATTATATTTAATATGTTAAACTAATGGCATGAAAATAATAGGCAGTTTAGATAAGAGAATAGATCTACTCTAAAAATTTCAATGCATGTACCGAATAAGTGCCAAACAGACAGACAGCCGCCATCCGACAAAAAATGTCAAACAAGCCGGAGGAATTGCTATGGAACACGCAACGCCCGCATCGGATCGGATCCTACATATTAAGGAAAAAAGGATATGCCTGGACAGCAGCGCCGTGCTGTATGCCCGCCCCTTTGACGAACAAAGCCTGCGGGAGGACTTCGAGGCGACCGGCGGCCAGTGGCGGGCGGAGGCGGACGGCTGGATTGTCGGAGAAACCAAACGGGACGGCGCGGGCATCCTGTATTCCCGGGCCAGCTACGAGGGGGATATCCTGCTGGACTTTATCGCCCAGCCCGTCCCCCCCTGCTGCAACGATTTGAATTTCGCCTGGAAGGCCTCCGGATGGAACTACGAAAAAGACGACGCGGACAAGGGCTACATCGGCGGCCTGGGCGGCTGGTGGCTGAACCGGGCCGGCATCGAAAAATACCCGGGATGCGTCCCCTTCGTATCCACCAGCCTGTACCCGCTGGAAGCCGCGAAAACCTACCATATCCAGGTGGGCAGCGTGGGCGGCCACTGCTTCCTGTTTGCCAACGGCGCCCTGGTGGTGGAGATGATCGACCCGCAGCCGCAAACCCTGGACGGCTGCGGCCGGTTCGGGCTGGGCACCTATGCGTCCGCCATCCGCTTCACCGGGCTGACGGTCTACCGCCCCTTTTATGAACCAACGTGTTTTTCTTATCTGCATCAATAAAAGCCGGTTCTCTCCATTCGGAAGCGCCTGTGCGCGGAAAGGGTTGGATGTTCTCATGGGAAAAAGCAGACTCAGCAAAAAGAGGGAAGCGATCGGCTGGATATTCATCCTTCCCTGGTTTATCGGCTTCCTTCTGTTGTTCGTGCAGCCGATGGTGAGCTTTTTCCGCTATTCCTTTTATCAGTTTGCCTTTGAGGGGGACGGCTTTGTTTTGAAGCCGCTGGAAAACGGCATCTGGGGCCAGTACATACAGGCGCTGACCGGCGACGCCGAATTTCCCCGGCTGATTTTCGAGGCGTTCCGGGATCTCGTCTACCAGGTGCCGGTTATCGTGTTTTTCAGCCTGTTCACCGCCACCATCCTCAACCAGAAATTTCACGGCCGCATGATTATGCGCGCTATCTTTTTTCTTCCCATCATCGTCACCGCCGGTGTGGTGGCGGAAATCATTAAGGCGGACATGAGCTCCATCGTGGCGCTGCCAGCCGCCGGCGCCTCCAACATTTTCGACGTGACCATTCTAACCCAGTTTCTGCTGGAAAGCGGCCTGCCGAACGGCCTGGTGGATATTCTGACCGGGATGATCGCCAACGTGGCCGACCTGGTGTGGAAAAGCGGCATCCAAATCCTGATTTTCATGGCCGCCCTCTTGTCCATCCCCTCGTCGTTCTACGAGGTGGCGCAGGTGGAAGGGGCCAGCGGCTGGGAAACCTTTTGGAAAATCACCTTCCCCACCGTGTCCCCCTTCGTCCTGGCCACAATTGTCTATACCATCATCGACAGCTTCACCAGCTACGACAACCAGGCCATGCGGTATATCCGCGACTACTTCATGAAGGACATGAACTATTCCTATGCCGCGGCCATGGCCTGGATGTACTTCCTGCTGGTGCTAATCATCCTGGGGCTCGTCGTCCTCCTCTGCCGCCGGATGCTTTTTCAAAAAGAACGCTGAAGGAAGGGAGTGCCTCCATGGCAAGGAAGAAAAACCGTCGGGAACTGCCGGATCTCCGGAGCATTCAGATATCCCCGGCCTACTACGCGGGAAAATGCGTGGGCAATCTGCTGCGCTGGCTGTTTCTGCTGGCCATCGCGTTTATTATCCTGTACCCCCTGCTGTATATGGTGAGCATGGCCTTCCGCTCCCCCAAGGATTTCATGGATATCACGGTGGTGTGGCTGCCCAAAACGCCCACCTGGGACAACTTCCGCACGGCGGTGGTGGACGTCCATCTACTGGAAGCCATGAAAAATACGGTGCTTATCGCGGTGGGCAGCTCGCTGCTGCAAATCCTGGTGACCTGCCTGGCCGGCTATGGCTTCGCCCGGTTTCATTTCAAGGGGTCCACCCTGCTGTTCATCATGGTGGTGTTCACCATTGTGGTGCCGCCCCAGCTGTTGGGGATGCCCAACTACCTGTTGATGTCCAATTTTGATGTCTTCGGCATCATCCGGCTGATAACCGGCGCCCCCTCCGGCCTGAGGCTGCTCGACTCCCCGCTGGCGTTCTTCCTGCCGGCCGCCCTGGGCCAGGGCCTGCGGGCCGGGCTGTTCATCCTGGTGTTCCGGCAGGTGTTCGCCGGCATCCCCGCCGAGCTGGAGGAAGCCGCGCTCATCGACGGCTGCGGCTACCGCAAAACCTTTTTCCGGATCATGCTGCCCAACGCCCGCACCTCGCTGCTGGTCTTCTTCCTGTTCTCCCTGGTGTGGTACTGGAGCGATTACTATCTGGCCTCCATCAATCTGTCGTCGGTGCAGACGCTGGCCACCCGGATTGTGGATTTGCGCTACGCTCTGGAGGTGATCCTGCCCCGGGAGCATTTTACCGTGTATTACATCATCCCCATCGAGCAGGCCGCCTGCGTTTTCAGCATTGCGCCGCTGATTCTCCTCTTTCTGGTGGGACAGCGTTTCTTTGTGCAGGGGATCGACCGCACCGGGATCGTCGGATAAGGAGGAGATTTGCTGTGTGTAAACCGTGCTTGCGCCGCCTCGGCGCGCTGCTTCTCGCCTTCTTTGTCTGTCTGCCGGCCGTCTGTCCGGCTGCGGCGGCGGAACCAGCTGCGGCGGCGGTGGATGTATACCGCGAGGAAGAGGGCCGGCAGCTGGAGGAAAAAGCGCCGGCGGACTTCTCCTTCCAGGTGCCGGCCGCCGGCCGCTACCAGCTGCAAATCGAATACAAGGCCCCGGAGGGCAAGCCCATCACGCCGCAGGGCTCCCTGGAAATCCTGCAAAACGGCGCCGTTATCAAGGAAGCGGCGGTGGAATTCCCGCGGCGGTGGGAAAACGCCGGCGGACAGCCGGCGAACGGCCGCTTTGAACAGGACTGGCAGGGCAACGAGCTGATGCCCACCCAAGTGGAGGTCATCCACTGGCAGACCGTGACGCCCTCCCTGGGCGAGGATCAGGGGCTGAACCTGGCCGCCGGCGCGTATACCCTGCGCCTGACCATGACCCGGCAGCCGGTGCGTATCCGCCGCCTGAGCCTGCTGCCTCTTTCTCAAACGGATGACTACGCCGCCTATGTCCGCGCCATGGAGGCCGGGGGCGCCGTCGACACCGCCGACCGGGAGATCCGGCAGGAGGCGGAGCTCTACGCGCAAAAATCCCATCTGGAAATCACCCTGTCCTACGATCGGATTTCCGCCTCCGTCAGTCCCAACGACCCCTCCAAAATCCGCTACAACACCCTGGGCGGTTCGGGCTACAGCCGGGAGAGCCAATGGGTCTCCTGGAACGTGCAGGTGCCGGAAAGCGGCTTTTACGCGCTGGACGTGGTGTATCGGCAGAACGATACCAACGGCTTCTCCGTGCGGCGGAGGCTGACGGTAGACGGCGAGGTTCCCTTCCGGGAATGCGAAACCCTCGTCTTCCCCTACGCGGCGGACTTCACCTGCCAAACCCTGGCCGACAGCCAAGGAACCCCCTATCGGTTTTACCTGGAAAAGGGCGTCCACGAGCTAAAGCTGGAGGTGGTGATGACCGGCCTGAACGCCGTGCTGCAGGAGTTGTCCTCCATTGTGGAGGAGCTCAACGGCCTGTACAGCCGCATCATGGTGCTGGTCGGCGAGACCCCGGACAGCTACCGGGATTATGATCTGGATACCCACATCGACGGCCTGGTGCCGACGCTGGAGAGCTGCCGCCAGCGGCTGAACGCGCTGGGGACCCGGATGGACGCCGGTGCCGACAGCGGCATCGCCGGCAGCGGCACCAGCCGGATTTATGAAACCGCCCGCATGCTGGCGGCCATGGCGAAAAAAGTGCGGGGCATCCCTGGCCAAATGGACAATTTCCGCTCCCAAATCAATACCCTGGCCGATTTGCTGGGAGGCATCCGCTCCCAGCCCATGGAGCTGGATTACCTGACGCTCCGCTCCCCCGGCCACGCGCCCGTGCGCACGGGCGGCACCTTCCTCGGGCAGCTGCGCTTTCGCTTGATGGCCTTTCTCTCCTCCTTCATTCAGGATTACGATACCGTGGGCGGCGGGGCGGCGCAGGGAGAGCCCCTGCGGGTCTGGGCCAGCACCAACGATTTGATTTCCACCGGCTATGCCACCGGCCGGGATCAGGCCCAGATACTCAGCCGGCTGATCACCGACAGCTTCACCCCCTCCACCGGCATCCCCGTCACCGTGTCCCTGGTCAACGCGGCGGATACCCTCCTGCCCGCTCTGGTCTCGGGCAAGGGCCCGGACGCGGCCCTGTTCGTCCCCAAAACGGTTCTGATGAACCTGTATTACCGGAACGCCCTGACCGACCTGACCGCCATGCCTGATTACGCCGCCATCGTGCAGCGCTTCTACCCCTCCTCCCTGATATCTCTGCAGGTGGGGGAAAAGACATACGGCCTGCCGGAAATCCAGAGCTATAACATGCTCTTTTACCGCGCCGACATTTTCCGGGAGCAGGAGCTGACGGTTCCGAAAACCTGGGAGGAGTTCTACGCCGTGCTGGCCCGGCTGCAGAAAAAAGGGATGCAGGCCGGCATCGAGGAATCCACCCAGATTTATGAAATGTTCCTGCTGCAAAACGGCGGCACCCTGTATAACCAGGATATGAGCCGGACCAATATGACGGAAAAGGCCTCCATTGAAGCCTTCGCCGCCTGGACCGACCTGTATGTCAAATACGGCCTGCCGAAATCCTTCGATATTCTCAACCGCTTCCGCACGGGGCAGATGCCTCTGGTCATCTCCACGTCCAATTTCTATGGACAGGTGACTGTCGGCGCCCCCGAAATAGCCGGCCTGTGGAAAATGGCCATGGTGCCGGGCACCGTCCGGACGGACGGCACGGCGGATCACACCGAGGTCTGCCGGGTGAGCGCCGCCGTCGTCATGGAAAAGTCGCAGCGTCACGCGGACGCCTTCCGGTTCCTCGACTGGTGGACCTCCGACAGTACGCAGGAGCGGTTCGCCCTGGAAACCGAGGCGAAGCTCGGCGTATCCTCCCGCTACTTCCCCGCCAACAAGGAGGTTTTCGGTTCCCTGGCCTGGACGGCGGAGGAAGCGGAGGCCCTCCTGGGCCAGTGGAGGCAGGTCAGCGACAACCCCCAGTCGCCCGCCGCCTATTACGTGACCCGGAATCTGAGCAACGCGTTCCGGCGCGTCGCCTACGAATACGAAAACCCGCGCGACGTGATTTTCCGCTATGGGCGGATCGTCGACGAGGAGCTCAGCAGAAAGCGTATCGAATTGGGGCTGGAGGAAGGCCGATGAACAAGCTGCGAAACTTTATACATACCTATGGAAACGCCTATTTCTTCATTGGCTTCTGGCTGATTCTCTTTGTCTTTTTTACTCTCATCCCGATTCTGATGGCGGTGGTCATCAGCTTCACCAACTTCGACATGGTGCAGGCGCCCCGGTTCATCGGGTTCTCCAACTATATGCGGATGTTCCTGGACGATGACATTTTCGTCAAGGCCTTCAGCAACACCATGCTGTTCGCCATCATCACCGGCCCGGTCGGCTATATTCTGAGCTTCGTGGTGGCCTGGTTTATCAACGATATGGGGCGCATGCTCAAAAATATCCTGACCTTTTTGTTCTATTCCCCCTCCCTCATCGGCAGCGCCTATCTGATGTGGACGTATCTGTTCAGCAACGACTCCTACGGCATACTCAACAGCTTTCTCATCAACTGGGGCCTGATAAGCGAACCGATCCAGTGGCTGTACGACCCGGATTATAACTTCTTTGTGGTGATCGTGGTGGTGCTGTGGATGGGCATGGGCACCGGCTTCCTGGCCTTCATCGCCGGCTTCAAGCAGCTCAACGCCAGCTACTTTGAGGCGGCGGCCATCGACGGGCTGCGCAACCGCTGGCAGGAGCTGTGGTACATCACCCTGCCCCAGATGCGCCCGCAGCTGCTCATCGGGGCGGTGCTGTCCATCTCCGGCTCCTTTGCCATCGGCGCCCAGCCGGCCGCCCTGACCGGCATGCCCAGCACCGATTATTCCACCCACACGCTGGTGCTGCATATTCAGGACTACGGCAATCTGCGCCTGGAAATGGGCTATGCGTCGGCGGTGGCGGTGGTGCTGTTCGCCATCATGGTGGTCAGCTGGGTGGTTATCAATAAGGCTATCAACACGGTGGCCCCGGGCGAAGGCTGAGCCTTCCGCCGCCGTGCGCAAAGGAGGCATCTGTTTGACAGGGAAAACCATGAATCGATCCCGGGCCGGCAACGCCGCGGCCTTTCTCTTCCTGGCTGTTTTCGGCGTTTTCATCGCGCTGCCCATGTACTATTCCGTCATCAACGCGTTCAAGCCGATAAGCGAGCTGTTTCTGTTCCCGCCCCGCTTCGTCGTCTATCACCCGACGCTGCAGAACTTTGCCGAAATCCTCCGGGTGCAGTCCCAGTCGCTGATCGCGGTGGAGCGGTATGTGTTCAACAGCGTGTTCGTCACGGCCGCGTCCACCGGGGGATACATCCTGCTGGCCTCCATGGCCGGCTACGCCATGGCCAAGCTCCGGTTCCCCGGCAAAACCATCATCAACCGCGTCATCGTGTTCGCCATCCTGTTCCGCCCCGAGGTGACGGCGCTGCCCCAATACATGCTGATGGCGAAAACCGGCATGCTGGACACCTTCTGGGCGCTGATCCTGCCGCTGATGAGCACCTCCTTCGGCGTGTTCCTGATGGGCCAGTTCATCTCCGCCATTCCGGACGACGTGCTGGAAGCGGCGCGAATCGACGGCGCGGGAGAAAAATACTCCTTCTTCAAAATCGTCCTGCCGATGATGCGCCCCGCCTGGATGACGCTGATGATTCTCACCTTCATCAGCAGCTGGAACGTGACGGGCGCGCAGTTTACCTACAGCGAATCCATGAAAATGCTGCCCACCATGATGCAGCAGATCAACACCGGCGGCATCATCCGCACGGGCGTCACAGCCGCCGTGTCGGTGCTGCTGATGCTGCCGCCCATCGTCATTTTCCTTTTCTGCGAAAATTCCGTGGTGGAAACCATGGCCTATTCGGGCATCAAATCCTGACGAAGCCACAATCCTTTTCCGAATGGAGGCTGGAACCTTGAGGAGCTACAGAAGGGCAGCGGCCGCTTTGGCTCTGTCTCTGGCGCTGACGCTTCCCGGCGCGGCCCTGCCGCAGAGCGAGGCTTATCTGTACGGGTCCGATAAAACATCGATACCGGCGCCGGCGCCCTACCAGGTGCGCGCGGTTTACGACGGGCTCGAGCTGGGCGTCGGCCGCCTGCGGGAGCCGCAGGATCTGCACGTCGACGGGACGGGCGCCATCTATCTGGCGGACACGGGAAACAACCGGATCGTCCGTATCCGCGCGGATTTTCAGTCCGCCGACGTCCTCACGGCGATACTTATCGATGGCCGGGAAGAGCCGCTCAGCCAGCCCAAAGGGGTGTTCAAGGCGGCCGACGGGCTGCTGTACATCTGTGACACGGGCAACGCCCGGATCGTGGCCGTCAATGAAAAGCGGGAAGCCGTGCGCATCATGACCAACGAGGGCGTCACCGCCATCAACACCCATATCCAGTACACGCCGGAAAAGGTGGCGGTGGACACGGACGGCAACGTCTTTGTGGTGGATCCCTCGATCTATCAGGGGATTGTCCAATACGACGCGCAGGATCGCTTTCTCGGGTTTTTCGCTCCCAACGAGGTGAAGGTGACCGCCGACGTCCTGTTCCTGCAGATGTGGAAAAAGTGGTTCAGCACAGAGCAGGTGGAATCCATGGAAAAAAGCCTGCCCTCCCCCTACAGCAACCTGTATATCGACCGCGACAACTTTCTGTATACCTCCTGCGCCGGCGCGGGCGCGGGCAAAGCCCTCAAGCACCTGAACATGCTGGGCGTCAATATCCTCCAGCCCGCGGAGAAGAAGTTCGGCCACGGCGTGTTTGGGGATTTGGAAGTCTCCTACGATAACGGCGAGGAGGTCGCCAGCGCCTTCGTGGACGTCTGCGTCACCGAATCGGGCCTGCTGTGCGGGGCGGACGCCACCCGCGGCCGCCTGTTCCTGTACGACGCCGATTGCAATCTGGTGGCCATTTGGGGCGGCTCCGGGCAGCGTCGGGGCACCTTCAAGGCCCTGGCGGCCGTGGAACGGCAGGGAGACAGCTTCCTGGCCCTGGACAGCGAAAAGGCCAGCCTGACCGTGTTCGAGCCCACCGCCTACATGCGCCGGGTTCTCGACGCCCTGACGTTTTACAGCGCCGGCAAGTATATCGAATCCGTGGAGCGGTGGCAGGAAATCCTGCGGGAAAATAGCCATCTGTCCATCGCCTACAAAAGCATCGGCCGCGCGTATTTCCAGCAGGGCGACAGCGCCGCCGCCATGGAGATGCTGAAAAAAGGGGACGACCCGTATTTCTATTCCATGGCGCTGAAGGATTACCGCAAGGAATTTGTCCGCCGCCATTTCGTGTGGCTGCTTCTGAGCGCGGCGGCCGGCCTGACCCTGTTTATCTTTCTGATAAAAAAAGCGCACCGGTGGATGCTGTCCGGGAAATCCGGCAAACGAATCCGTCGCCGATAAGGCGGAAAGGCGAATCCGACTATGACAAATGTGAAGAAAATGCTGCTTGGCTGCTATATCCATCTGCGGCAGCGCCGCCTGCGGGACACTCCGCCGGCAAAACCGGACAAGGAAAAGCTGCTTTATCCCTTTCGCCTGCTCATTCATCCCCTGGCGGTTTTCCAGGATTTGAAATACGAGAAAAAAGCGTCCATGGGCCTGGCCAATCTGCTGGTTCTGCTGTTTTTCCTGGAAGCCCTGACGCAGGCCCTGTGCACCGGCTATCTCTTCCATCCCCAGCCCGATTCCATGGTCCGGCTCCTCCCTGCCCTGCTGCAGTCGGCGGGCGCTCTGCTGCTGTGGACGATATGCAACTGGGCCACCTGCACGCTCATTGACGGCGAGGGGACGATGCGGGACATCTGGATAGCCGCCGCCTATTCCCTGACCCCCTGGATCCTCCTGGGCTTCCTAGGCATTCTCCTGTCCAACGTCCTGTCTCTGGATGAAGCCATGATTTACCAAACCTTCCAGGTCGTCGGCGCGGGCTGGAGCCTGCTGCTGGTGTTCCTGGGGATGATGATTGTCCACCAATACACCGTTAAGAAAACCATCGTCTCCATAATCATCACCCTGCTGGCCATCCTGGCCGTCTGCTTTCTGCTGCTGCTGTTTTTCAGCATCGCCCAGCAGATTCTCGGCTTCGCGACCAGCATCGCGCAGGAACTGACCTACCGATAACGCAGCCGAAAGGAATGGGATGTCTCATGAAAAAAATCGGCGCCTTTCTGGCGGCCGTCGCCGTTCTGCTCGGCGCGGGCGTGTCCGGCGCGGCCGATCCGGCGCCTGCGGACGGCGGAACGCCGCCCGGCTCCCCGGTCGTCCCGCTTTCGGAGGACTTCACCCAGGTGGCGGCTTCCGGCTTTCTCCGGCTGGGCGTCGACCTGCGCACCGCCAACCTGGCGGTGTGGGACTCGCGGGAGAACACGGTCTGGTACGCCAATCCCCCGGAGCTGGAAGGGCTGGAGCTCTCCCAGGAGATGCTGCGGCAGCTGCAGTCGCAGCTCATCATCACCTTTGTGGACGCCGCCCTGAATGAAATGACGGTGAACAGCCAGGAGGGCTGCGTACAGGCGGACACCTTCGAAGTCCGGCAGATTGCCAACGGCGTGCGCATCGTCTACGATTTCGCCGAGGCCGTCACCTCCTTCCGCATCCCGGTGGAAATCACCCTCGCGGACGATTATGTCCAGGCGTCCATCGTGTATCCGGAAATCGAGGAATACGGCACCTCCCGCCTGACCTCCGTCAGCCTCCTCCCCTACTTCGGCGCCGGTGAAAGCGGAGAGGACGGGTACGCGCTGGTGCCCGACGGCAGCGGCGCGCTGATTCGGTTCTCGGACAGCGGGCGGGGCGCTTCCCCCTACAACCAGCCGGTATACGGCAGCGATCCCTCCGTCAACCTGCTGCTCAAAAGCGTGGACAACACCCAAAGCGTCCGCCTGCCAGTGTTCGGTATGCAAAAGGCGGGGCACGCCTTCCTGGCCGTCATCCATGCCGGCGCCGCCGCCGCTTCCATCCGGGCCGAGTCCGACGGCGGCCTGTCTCCCTATACGGCGGTGAACAGCGCCTTTATTTATCATCAGCAGGACTTGACCGGCATCCGGGATAAGGAATCCAACCAGCGCACCGTCCTGATGCTGCACGACAAGCCGACAGCGGAGTCCCCGGAGGTCCGGTACTATTTCCTGGAAAAAGCCGACGCCGATTACAGCGGCATGGCGCGCCGCTATCAGCGCTACCTGGAGGAGGAAACCGACCTGCGCCCGGCGGCGGAAAGCGGCCGGAGCGTCAGCCTGCAATTCTTCGGTAAAACCTCCCGGCCGGCCAGCTTCTTAGGTATTCCCTATCAAAAAAGCGTCGCCGCCACCACCTTTGCCGAGGTGGAGCAGACGATGAAGGCTCTTCAGGACAAAGGCGTGAACGGCACCAACATCCTGTTATACGGCTTTGAAAAAGGCGGCTATGAAAACCGCTATCCCTTTAAAGCCGCTTTTGACAAAAGCCTGGGCGGCAAAGCCGCAGCGTCCAGACTGCAGGAACAGGCGAAAACCTCCCGCGTGTTTATGGTCTGCGATCTGGTCCGGGACTACGGCGGGGGAATGCGGCTGTTCTCCAGCAACCAATACGCCAAAAGCCTCAATAAAGTAAACGTGGTGCGCCGGCTGCCCCTGTCCAGCACCTGGGACTGGGACGAAAAGGGCGCCTCCTGGCGGTATGTATCGGCGGATTCCCTGCGGAAGAACAATCGCCGGCTGCTGGACGGCCTGGACGCGTCGGGCGTCTCCGGCGTGCTGCTCCAAAACATGGGCGGCGAGCTGTACAGCGACTTCGACGCGCACCGCGGTATGGATCGGGGGCAGCTTCTGGCCGTTTACCGCGCCTGCTTCGAGCAAATGCGCGCCGCCGGCATCCGGCTGGCCGCCGACGGGGCCAACGGCTACATGGCCGGCCTGGCCTCGCTGCTGCTGGAGGTTCCCAGCGAGAGCAGCGGACAGGATTTGTTCAGCGAAACCGTCCCCTTCTATTCCATGGTGTACCACGGCTATACGTCCCTGGCCTCGCAGCCGGTCAACCTGGCGGGAGACCCGGCGGATTACCTGCTGACGCTGCTGGAAACCGGCATCCAGCCGGCCTATTGGCTGACCGGCTGCGATCCCGCCATTTTGAGCAAAACCCCGCTGAAATTCCTCTTTAACACCTGCGCGGAAAACTGGGTTGACAGCATTGCCGCCGCTTCTGCCGCCTATACCCGGCTGCATCAGGGCCTGGAAGGTCAGCGCATCCGCGCCCACTCCCGGGAGGGGGCTCTCAGCCTCGTGACCTACGAAAACGGCGTGGTGCTGGCCGCCAACCACGGCGGCGCGGAACAAAGCTGGCAGGGCCGCGTCATTCCGGCAGGCGAAGCCGTCCGCATCGAGACCCCGGCAGGGTTTTAGGACGACATCCATATAAATCAAGCCGATAGTAAGGAGGGATGCGTATCCAAAAGGCACAGCACGGCGTTCCCGGCTTCGACAACACGTTCATTCAACCTTAAAAGGAGGAAAAACCATGCGAAAAGTTCTCAGCACCATAGCGGCAATGGCCCTTCTGGCTACCACCATGATAGGCGGCGCGGCGGTGTCCGCGGCGGACGAAACGAACATCAAGGACGTGACGGTTCTGCGCCGTACGCCCCTGATCACCGAGCTGAACACCATAGCCCAGAGCCTGAAGGAGGGCGAAACGTCCACCCTGTTTGAAATCGAGGCTGGCGGCGAACGAGGGGATTATTTCCCCTACGGTGAAGGCACCGAACCTGTGTTCCAGCTGTACGGCGGCAGCTATCAGGGAAAGAACACCGTGTCGGTGGAGCCCTCGAAATCCTCGCTGTTCTCTCCCCTGATGTTCAAGGTGGACAGCACGGTCACCGAGCCCTTTTCGGAATCCAACAGCATCTGGATGAAGTTCTTCACCGACGACAGCGTCGACGAGGGCGCGGTTTCCCTCAAGGGGGCGGCCGGTCTTCTCTGGTATGTCAAGACCCCTGCCTCTAAGCTCCGCGCGCAGTTCCCGATCTGGAATCCGCAGGAGGATTGGAGCATCGGCCCCCCTGCTAACAAAGACATCTATGTGCTGAAAAAGGGCGCCAAGGAATGGAGCACCATTAAGGGCACCGGCGAGTATTTCAACTTTGGCGAGGAAGGCTTCGAGGGCTATATCTTCCTGTCCAAAGAAAACTGGAAGAAGGACATCGACTGGAATGAAGTGAACCTCAAGGACATCTCCATCATCCCGGGCGAATACGGCGGCGAGGCCGGCCCCCTGTACTTCTCCGCGCCCATGCCCGTCCTCAACGATCCCACCAAAGCGGAATACTACCCCACGCGCGTCATGATGGAAGGGGAAACCACCACCCGGTTTTTCTTCTACGGCGAACCGATCGATACGCCCGATCCCAAGGAAACCATCGACGGCGTATCCTATATGAAAGAAATCCCCTTTATGGCGGATTACACGGTGGACGAGCAGATCCCCGAAGGGGAAACCAAGGGCCTGTACACCGTATTCCCCGCCCCTAAGTTTCCGCGGGATACCTTCGACATACGGGCGGTAACGAACCCCAATCCTTTGGGCAGCAAATACAACGGCCTGTATATTAATAACAAGACGGAGATCACCAACAACGTATACGGCAAGGGCCCCAAGCTGGAGCTGACCATCTACAGCTTCGAAATGTTCACCGTCCGGGACAAAGGCGGGTTTATGTTCTATGTCAAGATGCCCAAGGGCCTCAACGGCATGGAAACCACCGACATCAAGCTGAGCCTGTGCATCAACGGCGAATCCACGGATACCAAGTCCTGGCCGGAGGTCGGCAAGGGCGACGCCTTCCTGCTGGCCAAGGGCTCCAAGACCTGGGAAACCACCAGATGCGGCAACTCCTCCGTGCCCATGCCCAGTGGGTTTGAGGGCTGGGTGCGCATCCCGTGGTCGATTATGACCGGCAACGGCGGCGTGGTGCCGGGCGACGTGGTGTGCAACCTCGTCATCTACATCACCTCCTTCGGCGGGGAGATGGGCGGCTTCACCCTCAGCTCGCTGATGCAGGCCACCAACGACGTCATGAGCAAGGACGGCGTGGTCATGAACGGCAGCGGCAAAATTCAGAACCTGTTTACCGGCGCGGAAATGACGAAAGCCGAGCTGGAAGGCACCTCCAGCGAGCCCACGGTTAGCACCCCTTCCGGTGAGCCTGGCACCTCCAGCACGCCCGACGCCGGCACCTCCAGCGGCGGCAGCGGCGGGAACAATGGCAACGGCGGCAGCAACCCCTCCACCGGCGAACCGGTCGGCGCGCTGGCCGTGCTGACATTGGCCGGTCTGTCCGGCGCGGTCATCTGCGTCTCGCGCAAAAAGCGCCGCTGACCCCACGGGAGACCCGGTAACACCAGCACATTCTTTCACGACACGGAACCATACGGACAGGAAGGAATGGGATACCGATGAAAAAACGGTTGATTGCCGGAGCTCTGTGCGCGGTGCTGCTCCTGGCGGCTGGCTGCCGCCAGGAGTCCCCGCCGGCCTCCTCCGGCACGCCGGCCGGCAGCAGCGCCAGCTCGGACGCTCCGGCCGATGGCAGCACGGACGGGACCGCCGGCTTTACCGATCCGGCAAGCTCCACACTCCCCGACAGCTCCACGCCGGGCTCCGCCGCCCCGGGCAAAACCACATGGCCCAAGACCCCAGCCGGCAGCGGAAGCGTCACCACGGCCACCACCGCCGGCACGGGGAAGAAAACCCCCGTGGCGGTGGAGAAAGTCCTCAAGCCCCTGACCGCCTCGGACGACGCCCAGTTCTGGGGGAACCCGGATCGGGGCTTCCGCAGCAACATCAGCGGCGTAGGCGTCCATACCATCGCCGAGCAGAAGGATATGGCCGCCTATTGCAAGGAGCTGGTGATGAAAGCCATTGGCCAGAACAAAAATTACCCCGGCGACGACACCATGGTCATGCAGAACTATTTCTATCTCTACGCCTATAACAACGGCGACATCTCCGCCAGGGGGCTGGAAGGCATCAAAACCTTTCTGCGGGTGCAGGCCGAAATGGGCATCAAGAGCCAGCCCCGGTTCTGCTATATGACCAGCATGCCCGACCCGGATCATGAAGCGTCGCAGGAGACCATGCTGCGGCACATCGATCAGCTCGCACCGGTCATCAAGGAGATGAAGGATACCATCCAGGCCTTCCCCATCTGCTTCATCGGCGCCTGGGGCGAATGGCACAGCGACGGACTGAAATACCCCATTGACAAAAAGGTCATCTGCAAGGCGGTTATGGAAAAGCTGGTCATCCCCAACGGCCTGTACGGCCTCATCCGCCTACCGGAATACAAAAACCTGATGAAAGGCGAAACGTGGTACAATCGCCTGGGCATCGAGAACGACGCGGTTTTCGGAAAGGTCCCCTACGGCTACGGCAACGCGGACGGCGGCACCGGCGGCCTGGAGGACGGCACCGACCAGTGGCTGCAGCTCATTAAAGAAGCGGCCTACACCCCCCAGGACGGCGAAATCTACTGGAACTCCTGGTTCCCAGAGAACGACGCCTGGGTGGACGGCAAGCGCTGCGTGCTGCAATTTTCCGAGCATCGCTTCTCCACCCTGAGCATTATGCACAGCTATCTGGACTGGGGCCGGAAGGAGACCTCGGAAATCGGCAAATGGAAAAAAATCGCCATGACCGAGGACTGGCTCAAAAAGAACGGCGTCCTGTATGACGCCAACTGGTTCAAGGATAAAAACGGGAAAGTCGTGTCCCGCAACCTGTTCGAATTCGTGCGGGATCATCTGGGCTACCGGATCGTGGGCCAGTCCCTGAAGATCACCGGGGACAGCAAGCCCTCCGCCCCCATTCAGGTCGCCATGTCCCTGCAGAACCGCGGCTTTGCGGCGGCCTTCAATCTGGAAAGCGGCTTTGCCATCCTGGACAGCCAAAACAAGGTGGTGTCCACCGTCAAATGCGGCAATCCCGCCGCCTGGTATAACCGCAATCCGGACAACTACAGCGATACCAAGCAGCTGACCCACACCCTGAGCGCGAAAATGAAGCTGCCGGGCCGGGCCGGGCGCTATAAGCTGGCCTTCTACCTGAAAAATAGCCTGAACCGGTACGCCCGCGTCAGCATCGACGCCGCCGTGGTGAACGGGTACCATATCCTGCATGAATTTGATGTTGCCTAGGCGGAAAACCGCCTGGGCAGCCGAAAGGGGCATGACGATGAAACGCCGGATTACAGGAGGGATTTTAAGTCTGATGATGCTGCTGGGGCTCGGCGCCTGTGGTCCGGCGCAGGTGCCCCCAGCCTCATCGGGCGGCGAAGCCTCCCTCTCCCCCTCGGAAGCCTACACCACTTCGACAACGGAGGTGAACCCCACCATGACGGACAACAGCTTGACAGAGCCGGCCGGCACGTCCACCGCGCTCAGGCCCTCCCGCCAGACGGCGGCGACGACAGCCGGCGGCACCCGCCGCCCCCCCACCGCCGCGCCAACCGCCGGCGGCACGGTGACGGTGGACAAAGCCCTGGAGCCCCTGAACAGCGAGGAAGACGCGCTGCTGTGGAAAAATCCCGACAGAGGCTACCGCATCGATTCCTGGTGCGATTTGTATGAGATGACCCTGGTCAAGGATCCCAAGGCCGTCATGAAAGCCCGGCTCCAGGAGCAGGTGCCGCCCGAAGGGATGCCCATGATCTCTCAGACGTACATCTATCTCAGCGGCTTCAACAGCCGGGCCATCACGGACAAGGGCCTGCAGGCCCTCGGGCAGGTGTTTGAGGCCCATCTGGAGCTGGGAATCAAAATCCAGCCCCGCTTCTGCTACGCCAAGGATATCAACGACGCCCTGAACGACGCGCCCCAGAACATCATGCTCCAGCACATCAAACAGCTGGCGCCGGTGATCAAGACGTGGAGCCGCGCCATTCAGTTCTTCCCCATCTGCTTCATCGGTGCCTGGGGCGAATGGCATGGGGAGTATTACCCCATCGACCGCGCGCTGATAGCCAAAACCGTCATGGAGCAGCTGGTAGTGCCCAACAATCTCTACGCCCTGATCCGCCTGCCGGCCTACAAGAACCTGCTCAAGGGAACCCCCTACTACGATCGGATCGGCATCGAGAACGACTCCATTTTCGGGAAGATCGTGGATATGGGATACGGCACCGGTGGGCTGGACGGCGGCTCGGATCAATGGATGCAGCTGCTGCGGGAAGCCGCCTACACCCCACAGGAGGGCGAGCTGTACCTGCAATACTGGTTCAAGGAAAACGACGTGGAGCTGGACAACCTGAAGATCCTTGAGCAGCTGTCGGAGCATCGATTCACCACCTTGAGCCTCATTCACTCCTATGTGGACGCAGGCGCCGGGGACGACACCAACATCGGCAAATGGAAGAAGGAACCCATCACCGAAAGCTGGCTCAAGGGCCGGGGGATCCAGTACGATCCCGCCTGGTTCCGCGACAAGGCGGGGAAAACCATCCGCCGCAATATGTTTGAATTTGTCCGGGATCATCTGGGCTATAAGCTGGTCGCCCAGCGCGTCAAGGTGTCGGGCAGCGGCAAGCCCTCCTCGGCCCTGAACGTGGAAATGCCGCTGATCAACTACGGCTTTGCCGCGGCCTTCAATCTCGAAAGCGGCTTTGTCCTTTTGGACAGCGGCAACCAGGTGGTGTCCACCGTCAAAAGCGGCGTTCCCGAAACCTGGTACAACCGAAACCCCGCGCAATATACCGACAGCCGGAACCTGACCCATACCCTCAAGGCCACCCTCAAGCTGCCCGCCAAGCCGGGCCGGTATAAGCTGGCGTTTTACCTGAAAAACACGGCGGATCAGTACGCCCGCCTTAGCAACCGCACCCCCATGGCGGGCGGCTACCATATTCTGCATGAATTTGACGTGTCGTAACATATGCGGGAAAGAAGGAACGGTATGAAACAGCGGGCCGTCGGGCTTTTGCTGGCCGCCAGCCTGGCGCTGGGCCTGTGCGCCTGCTCCCCCGGCGCGCCGGCGGGCTCTGCCGGGCCGGGGAACGGGGCACGGCCGCTGGCGGTGGAAACGACCCTGGAGCCGCTGACCAGCGAGGACGATGCACAGCTCTGGATGAATCCGGACAGGGGCTATCGGATCGACTCGTGGTGTGACCTGTACGAGATGAGCCTTATCAAGGATCCCGGGAAAGTCATGACCGAGCGGCTGCTGGCGCAGGAACTGCCGGAAGGGATGCCGCGGGTCTGTCAGACCTACATCTATCTCAGCGGCTTCAACGATCGGGACATCAGCGAAAAGGGGCTGGAGGCGCTGGACGCCGTCTTTCAGGCCCATCTGGATCTAGGGCTGCGGATGCAGCCCCGCTTCCTCTACCCCAAGACCCGCGATGACCCGGTCAACGATGCGCCGCAGGACGTCATCCTGCGGCATATCGGGCAGCTGGAGCCGGTTCTCCGGAAATGGAGCCGCGCGGTGCAGTTTTTCCCGGTCCGCTTCGTGGGGGTATGGGGCGAATGGTACGGCGAAAAGTATCCGCTGGATCGCCGCCTGATTGCCCAAACCGTCATGGAAAAGCTGGTCATGCCCAATCACCTGTACGCGCTCATGCGCCTGCCCCGGTATAAAAACCTGTTGGAGGGAACGCCCTATTACGAGCGGATCGGCATTGAAAACGATTCGGTGTTCGGCAAGCTGCCCGATCTGGTCAGCTACGGCACCGGCGGCCTGGACGAGGGAACCGCGCAATGGGATCAGCTGGTGCGGGAAGCCGCCTACACCCCCCAGGAGGGGGAGCTGTTCATGCAGTATTGGTTCGACAGCAATCACGTCCGGCTGGACAATCAGCAGGTGCTGATACAGCTGTCCGAGCACCGGTTTACCACGCTGAGCGCCATCCACTCGTATGTGGACGCCGGCGCGGGGGACGAAACCAACATCGGCCAATGGAAGTCCGTGCCGGTGACGGAAGACTGGCTGCGGGACAACGGCATCCAGTACGATCCCGCCTGGTTCCTGAACCGGAAGGGAGAAACCGTCCCACGCCATCTGTTCGAGTTCATCCGCGATCATTTGGGATACAAGCTGACGGCGCAGAACCTGCGGGTAACGGGTGAAGGGAAGCCCGCTTCCACGGCGGAGGTGGAAATGTCCCTCATTAACTACGGCTTTGCCGCCGCCTTCAACCTGCAAAGCGGCTTCGCTATTCTGGACGAGGACAACCGGCTGGTTTCCACCGTCGACAGCGGTTCGCCGGAAACCTGGTATAACCGGAACCCCGAGCAGTACGCCGACAGCCGGAACCTAACCCATACGCTGAAAGCCGCCGTCCGCCTGCCTGATCAGCCCGGCCGGTATAAGCTGGCGTTCTACCTGAAAAACACGGCGGGCCAGTACGCCCGCCTGAGCAACCGCCTGGATGTCGTCAACGACCCGGCGGACCCCACCGTCAAACAGGCGGAAGGGACGCCGACGCCCACCGGCTTCCATATCCTGCACGTTTTCGACCTGTAATGGCCGGACAACCGGCATGAAAACCAACCATATACGGGACTGCTTTCGATATTGTGCCGCGTGTGCGCGGCGGAATGGGTGATCATCATGAAAAAATGGAGTTGCGCCATACTTGCCGGGCTCTTGATCTTCAGCCTGGCCGCTTGCGGAAAAACCACACCGCCGGATTCCGCCCCCGCCTCCGGCGATCCGTCCGCTTCTGCCGAAAGCCTGTCGTCCGGCGAAGCGTCGGAACCGGAAGACGTTTCCGGCTCCCCCCAGGAGAGCGGGACGGATTCCACCACCAACAACGGGGTGCTCAAGCCAATCAAAACCACCGGCAACCAGAACAAAACCTCCGGAAAAACCGGCTCGGTCACCAAGTGGACCGGCTCCAAGGAAACCGTGCCCAGCAACGTCGATTTGTCCACCCCTCAGGAAAAAATGCTGGCGAGCGTCAAGGGTACCACCATCACCATCGTGGATGACGAGGTGACGGACAACGAAAACACCAAGGTGTTCCGCCAGATCGTGCAGGAAAAGTACGGCCTGAAGCTGAAATTCATCTCCATCAAGGACGGCGTCGCCGGACAGAACCAGTTCGCCCAGATGGTGGCCGCCGGGAACCCGCCCGACGTTTTCAGCGTCGACGAGGTGACGTTCCTGCGCTATGTCTGCTCCAACATCGCCCAGCCGCTGGATCCCTATCTGGCCAAATCGGATCCCTTCTGGAAGGAAGTGGATTTGAGCGACTACTATTTCAACAATAAAACCTACGGCATTCCGGCCACCTGGGGCCTCAGGGTTTACATGTGCGTCTACAACAAAACCCTCTTTAAAGAGCAGAAGCAGAAAACCCCCACCGAACTGTATAAGGAAGGCAACTGGAACTTCAAAACCTTCCTGGATGCCGCCAAGAAAATGACCATCTACCGGGCCGACGGCAAAACGGTGCAGACCTACGGCGTGGGGACCTGGAACTACGCCCTGTTCATGTTCGCCAACGGCGGCAAGGGACTCAGCGAGAAGAACGGCAAGCTGTACGCTTCGGTGGATCAGAAGCCGGAGATGGGCGGCCTGCAGCTGCTGCACGATCTGGTGGCGGCCAACGCCTTCTACACCGGGGACAGCTATATCGGCTTCGGCCGCCGGCGGGTGGCCATGCATCTGGAGCAGCCGGCCAACGCCGTGGGCAACTACGACTACTACAACAACATGGAGGACGAAATCGGCATCGTGCCGCTGCCCATGGCCAACGACGGCAAATATTACGCTCCCAAATCCGCCGGCGGCATGATCGTCCCCCGCAACGCCAAGAACCCGCTGGGCGCCGTCGCATTCGCCTATGAGATGGCCAAGTTCGACAACAACCGGTTCTTCAACAGCACCCTGGATTTTGACCTGATGTACCGCCGCATGAGCATTTCCGACGAGGATCTGGCGCTGTATCTCGACTACCGGAAAAAGGCGGTTCCCCTGATGTCCTATATGGAGTCTCTCTCCGGCTGGTGGGACGGCGGGTACCGGGATAAATTCTGGAATACCATCGTCGTGGACAAGAAAAAGCCCGCCGAAGCCGTGGCCTCCATGAAGAGCGTGCTGGAATCCTGTATCAGCAGAACCACAAGCTGACTTACCGCCCCCCCAAAAGCCGGCCCCCTGAATGAATCTATCAGGGGGCCGGTTATTTTTCATAAGGGAGCACCGAATATGTTCCATCGTATTGCGTTTCTTCTGCTTTTTCGATATACTGGATCGACAGAAGAATTCATCGCCTCTTATGTGTACGCCAACCGGTCGCCTGAGAGGAAAGTCCGGACATACGGATAAAAACGGGGAACGGTGTTGACGATGGCGCCCCGGCCTTTTGGCAAAGGATCGCGGCGGGCTACTACGAGCATATAAGGAGTTTTCACGTGGAAAAGACAAACTACAAAAGTACATTGCACGCCTGCTATCTCGGCTACATAACGCAGGCGCTGATCGTCAATCTCCCTCCCCTGCTGTTTATCGTATTTAGAGAAAAATTCGGGCTTTCCTTCACCATGCTGGGCAGTCTGGTGCTGATTGTGTTCGTCACCCAGCTTATCGTGGACGCGGCGGCGGTCAAGATCGTCGATAGAATCGGGTATCGCGCTTCGGCCATCATCGCGCATGCATTCGCCGCTGTCGGTATGCTGGCGTGCGCGTTTTTGCCCCGCATCATGCCGCAGCCGTATAGCGGGCTCATCATCGCCAGTATTCTATACGCCATCGGCGGCGGCTTGATTGAAGTGCTGGTCAGTCCGATTGTCGAAAGCCTGCCGGGCGAGGCAAAGGCCTCCTCCATGAGCTTGCTGCATTCGTTTTACAGTTGGGGCCAGGTGCTCGTCGTCGCCTTATCCACCATCGCCTTGGTGCTAATCGGTCAGGACTTGTGGTTTGTTCTCCCGCTGGCCTGGGCGGTTCTGCCAATTATCACGCTCATTAAATTTATACATGTCCCCCTGATGCCGCAGGAGGAGGAAAGCAAGCGGACGCCGCTGAAAACGCTGCTGACCTCCCGGATCTTTTTGATTGCCATCCTGCTCATGATCTGTTCCGGCGCCGCCGAGCAGGCCATGGCCCAATGGGCCTCCCTGTTCGCGGAAAAGGGGCTGGGCATTTCTAAAACCTTGGGCGATCTGCTGGGGCCCTGCCTGTTCGCCGTCATGATGGGCATCGCGCGTACGCTGTACGGTGTCAAGGGGCAGAAAATCAACATGCATAAAACGTTGGTTTTCAGTTCGGTCATGTGTATCCTGTCGTTTGCGATAACGGCTTTGGTGCCGGTTCCGGCCATCGCCCTGATCGGCTGCTCCCTGTGCGGCCTGTCTGTGAGCCTGATGTGGCCGGGCATGCTGAGCCTGACCGCCGCGGGCTATCCGTCGGGCGGTACCGCCATGTTTGCTCTCATGGCCCTCGGCGGCGATTTGGGCTGCTCCATCGGGCCGCAGCTCACCGGCATTATCGCTGACCAAAGCAGTCTGAATCTAGGCCTGTTGGCGGCAGTCGTCTTCCCCGCCGTCATGCTCATCGGCTTAATGGTTCTAAAACCCATGCTCTTTCCAAAGCACGGAGCGGATTCCCCTCAGCAATAGGCGCTTCGCTTACCAAGGCTGTAAACGGCCGTTTTGTTAACCTTATAACCCTAGCAAAGCCGGGAGGGCCTGCTGGCTGCGTTCTGCAGACGGCAGGCCCTCCCGGCTTTATCAGCCCTCTAATCTCCTTTGGCGTCACTTTCCGCTTTGGTGCGGTGAACCGTCCCATGCGGGTGGTGCGGCGGCGCATAGATAGCATAGAGCTTGAGGGGCGTTCTCCCCGTATTGACGACATTGTGCCACGTTCCCGCCGGGACAAAAATGGCGTCATCCTGGCAGACCGGCCGCTGAAAATTCAGCCGCTCTCTGCACGCTCCCATCATGACGATCCCCTGCCCCTCTTCCAGGCGGAGGAACTGGTCGTTATCCGGATGTACCTCTAGCCCAATTTCCCCGCAAGGCGGAATACACATCAAGGTGAGCTGCAAATGGCAGCCCGTCCACAATGTCCTGCGGTAAAACGGATTTTGCTGTGTCGCACGGGCTATATTGACGACAAATGGCTCCGGCCCAAAATCGACGGGATTTTGATTATGCTCTGCATAACGCATGACAATTTCTCCTTTCTAAATGAACTCCCAGTTCATTTTATTCGTCATTCCCGGTTCCTGTGAGATTTTCGGATACGTTTTCTCTTTTTTGCTTTCGCCGCCTCATCCCCGCGTGCAAACTCCTCCCCCTATTTCGTCCGTATACTTGAATAAACTTACTGGTTATAGACACACAGAAAATTTTCTGTTTTATTTTTCAGGCAGCGTTGGATTCGAAAAATGCGGTATCTATTCGCTCATTTGCAGTCCCTATACGCAAAAAAGCGGCCGATCTACCACAAGGCAGACCGGCCCGCTCGGCAAGGTTCGCTTGCCATGTTTTGCTTTTTACTATATTTACGGCGTTCTCAACACCTTTCAAAATTTAACCACTGAACAAAGGTACCTATTCGCTTGGTATACTGTTTTCACTTTTTTGCATAGGGGTGTCGCTGGTTGTAAGGGCTGGCTCTGATGCCGCACTCTCCGGCCCCGTCGGTGCCGGTTCGTCAGCTTTCTGCTGCGATTCCGTCTGCCGGGATGAGGAAGAGACAGACTCCTCCGTGATTTCATAATCCGCCGGTGGAATTTTGATTTCCTGTCCGATTTGCAATACAGCGTTTTTGTCAATATCGTTGTATGCAGCGATTTTCTCCACGGCCGTGCCATGCTGCTGGGCGATTTTCCACAGCGAATCGCCGGATCGCACCATATAGACGCTTTCGTCTGCCGCAGCCTGCTGCGTTTCGGGGCCTTCCGGAGCGGAAAGTACCCCCGTTTTCTGCCCAATGGTGCTGCCGTTCTTTATATCCGTCTCGCCGGAATGACTACCCCACACAGCGGTGAACGTATAGGTAGCCGTTTCAGGTGGGGTGAGAGTAAAAGACAGCGTATGACCGGGGAGCAGTTGGGCGGTATACAGCATCACATCTCCACACCCGACGATACAATAGCCGCCGAATTTGTCAGCGGTGCCGCTGGCGGTCAGCGTGACCTTGTAGGATTTCCCGCCTTCCAGCGGCTGACCGTGGGAAACAAAATCGCCGGATTCGTTTGTGATGGAGACCGCTATATCATAGTTGGCAGCCTCTATGGTCTGCGGCTGCGTTTGAACGCTGGCGGTGAACCACGCCCATGTTGTCCCGGCCAGGCAAATCATGCACAGGAGGATTCCAAGAAGTGACGGCACAAGCAGCCGCAGGATATTTTCGTCGGTTGACTTAGAATGTCTGGGGATATGTAGGGCAAATTTTATCCACGGTTTCAAAGCGACCGCCTCCTTTCCAATTTCTCTTCTTTACGGCAATCAAAAGGCACGAACGCAGGCTCATGCCCTTTGATTGCCGCCCCTCCCGAAAGAGGGGAGAGGGCGGACTTACTGCTTAAAATATATCCTGTCATTTAAAACAGGAAAAATAAGAACTACAAAAATAATTTGATCCTAGGCCTTGGTGATCACCCAGTTTTCACCATCATCTGTCACGGTGCAGCCGCTTCCGATGCTGGTAGGCTGACGGCTGGAAACAGCTTTGGAGAGAATAATTTTTCCGCCGTTGTCTACATCGTAGTTAACACCGTTTGCTCTAATCGAATCCAAACCGGTAATCACAATGGTTCCACCGTTGGCATAGATAGTAGAACTGCTAGCGCCGCTGGTTCCGTAGCTGCCACCCTTGATGTAAACCGTCGCACCGCTCTCTGCGGTTACTGCGTGGCCCTTATAACCGGAAGTAGAGAAAGAGCCCGAATTGAGGTAAATTACGCTGCTGTTGCGTGCGGCCACATTGGCATTACCAGAGCCGCTGTCGCCGTACTCTCCGCCGTTGACCGTCAAGGAGCTGCCTGTGCCGTCGGTTGCCAGCTTACCTGCGGTGTAGTTAAAGCCCGGTCTACTGTTGGCGTTGATAGTCAGAGAACCGCCGTTTTCCACTGTGAGATCCGCTCCAACAATATCCGAGTTGTTTTGATTGAGCGCGCTGTCCCCCAGATTCAGGGTTACGTCGCCGGTGACGGTCAGATCATTAGAATTTGAAATAGGCTCTGTCAGCGTAATATCCACAGGTACACCGGGATTATTCAACGCCCCTTCCAGGGCCTCTTTGTCCGAAACACTTACTCGAACCGGATACTTCGCGTCCTTATCATACTGATTATCAAAGCTGTCGCCTTCATGCGTATACTGTGTAGCGACCAACTGGACAGAGAAATCTGTACCGATGGACAAGCCCTGATACTCATTGCCTGCATCTTCCTGCATTTTCAGCGCGATAGTGGCGACATCCGCCGCATTCTCGCCCGCAAGGATATGGCCTTTGGCAGCATACGGATTGGCAAGTACCTCTTTCAGGGTACCAATTTTCATCGTGTCTGTCAAATCGTTACGGCTGGTGAGCTGCTTCCCGTCCTTAACGTAGTAAACGTCAATAGCCTCCGCCAGCTTGCTGACTTCGCCGTTTGCCACAATACGAATCTCATATTTCAGCGCCAGATTCCCCTTGTTGCTGATCCGTACATGGCGGGCCTCGGTGTAGCCCGGCTCCCACAGGTCATAGTTGAAGATTGCGTTTGTGGATGCGTCCTTCCACTCTGCCGTGTCGAGCGCCTCTGTTCCGTTCGCCCATTCCAAGGCGACCTTCAGATTGCCCGACTTGATGATGTTGCCTGCACTGGTGACCGAATCGGTGAACCACGCGAAGGTGCTGCCCACCAGCATGGCCGAGCACACTACCACTGACAGAACGCTTGCCAGCAATGCACGCTTGGTGTGTTTGCTGTTTGTCATTGTTGTTCATCCTCCTTAACAAAATTTTCAATGACCGTATGTAATCACGCACACCACGTGTTTACAGCATAGAATGTGTTTCGCCCTCGGCGGGTTGCTCCTGCGATTCCGTTGCCGGTGTCTCCTTGCCGGACAGCTCGTTTTTCAGCTTCAGCAGCTCAGCCATCATCTTCTGTGACTCGGCCTGCTGTTCTTCCAGCCGCTGCCGCTCCGCCGCCATTTCTGCCCGTTCCTTTTCGCGCTCGGCCTCCAGTTCGGCAAGCTGCTCCTTCTTATACTGCCGGAACAGCCGGATGCTGTTAATACCCTGCACCAAAATCAGCAGCAGAAAGGGGAGAAAGATGCAGACGATATATCCCGGCGTGGTCTTGAGAAACTGAAAGAATTTTCCCACGCCCGGCAGCTTGGTCTGGTATTTCCCCAGCACAAAGCTGTAGGTAACAATGTTTTCATCGTTCTGGTCCGTGGTGGTGCCGTAGGTCACAAAACCGGGGTTACCCTCCGCGTCGGTTGTCAATTCCCGGATCTTGTGTGTTACCACCTCGCCGTAATTTTCGGTGTTGGTGGACTGATAGGAGATAATATCCCCCGCCTTCAGCGTGGACGGATCTACCTCTTTTACCAGTATCAGATCGCCTGCGCTGAAATCGGTAGCACTCATGGAATCGGAGCGCACGATAAACGCTTTATAACCAAAAATGTCCCGGTCGGTGCGGTCAAAGGAATTAACCGACACAATGGTAAATATCATCATACACACGGCTAATAGGACTACCAGCCAGACAAAGATGTTTTTTATGATATTAAGTACTTTTTTCATCCGAACACTCCCTCGTGCTGCAGCCTACTTCCAGCAATCAAAAGGCACGAACACAGGCTCATGCCCTTTGATTGCCGCCTCCCCGAAGGGAGAACGGACTTTTTTAGATTATATACAATTATGACTTTATTTCGTCTTATAATATTTCAGTTACTTGAGAGTGAAGTTAAAACTGTCTATCACTTCCGGATAAACTGAAACATAGTTTGGTACATCCTCTATGCTGACTTCCGTACCATCAACATAAAATGAGCAGTTTTCAGCAATCAATGTAGTATTTTTCGCTCTAACTGACAAGAGATACTGTGTGTTACCGGTTGTCTGATTCGCCTCAATCCGGCAGTTCTTAAATGTAAAAGTACCGCCGTGAGCGCCATCAGGATCAGGATTGCCTTCTGAATACCCATTGACAACAACCGTAGCGAAATCATTCCAACCATCTGCATTAAATCCCTTATCATTCAAGCCTATCAATGTGCAATTTTCAAATGTGACGTTGGAATAGGGAGAATGTGTCTGGAATGCGCACCAACCGGTTAAAGTGGTATTTTTGACAACAATTTCTGCGTTGGGAGCAGCGCTCGCTAGATTGATGGCATAATAATTCGCTGAAAGGGAACAGTTATCCATTACAACCTTTACCTTTGGCACATCGTATATAGAAATGCCCCTTGTATATGTGCCTTGGGTGGGCCCATTCAAATCCACGTTATTGAGCGTAACCGTTATCGGTTCCGCAATGTTAGCCAAATTGATTACTCTATCTGTGGGAATGGTGATAGCATTGCCGTTTCCGTTAATGGTAATGTCTTTTTTTACCTCTAATCTTTCGCTCAATTCAATCGGGGCTGTAAGAGAAACATTTTCGCCATCTGCTACTGCCTTAGTTAACTCGTCAGCAGTAGCAACGGGAACAAAATTAAGGGGCGCATCCTTATCATACTGATCGTCAAAGCTGTCGCTTTCAGATGTATACTGAGTCGCAACAAGCTGAATGGAGAAATCACTGCCGATTGCAAGACCCTGATACTCGTTCCCGGCGCTCTCCTGCATTTTCAGTGCGATGGTGGCGACGTCCACCGCATTCTCGCCCGCAAGGATATGACCTTTTGCGGCATAAGGATTAGCAAGTACCTGTGACAGCGTGCCGATTTTGTTTTCATCAGTAAGCCCGGTGCGGCTGGTAATCTGTTTACCGTCCTTGATGTAATAAACATCGATCACGTCAGCCAGCTTGCTGACTTCGCCGTTTGCAGCAATACGAATCTCATATTTCAGCGCCAGATTCCCCTTGTTGCTGATCCGTACATGGCGGGCCTCGGTGTAGCCCGGCTCCCACAGGTCATAGTTGAAGATTGCGTTTGTGGATGCGTCCTTCCACTCTGCCGTGTCGAGCGCCTCTGTTCCGTTCGCCCATTCCAAGGCGACATCCAGATTGCCCGACTTGATGATGTTGCCTGCGCTGGTGACCGAATCGGTAAACCATGCAAAGGTGCTGCCTGCCAGCATGGCTGCGCACACTACCACTGACAAAATACTTGCCAGCAATGCACGCTTGGTGTGTTTGCTGTTTGTCATTGCTTCATCCTCCTAATAAAACTGTTGGATAAACCGTATGTAATCACGCACACCGCGTGTTTACGCTAAAGAACGGGAATCGTCCACAGGCCGCTCCTGCGAGTCCACCAGCAGGGGGTACTCCTTTAGTCGAACAGCCTCTGGGGATTATTTTTGGTCTGCACCGCGTCGGCCTTCAAATCGAAGGAGAGGTACTGGGCCTGTCCGCTGTTGCCACCTTCTTCAGGATAGTGGAAGGTGATGGTCAGCTCCCGGCGCTCGTTCAGTTTCAAAATATCGTCTGCCGCGCCGATCTGCTCTTTTTGCAAATCAACCGCTTTGCCGCTGTACAGGACGGTATCCCCGTCCCGGATCGCCACATCCAGCACATCGGCCAGACCGCCCTCCACATTGTCGAGGTACAGCTTGTAGTACACATCCCATGTACCCTGATTTTCGAGGAAGAAGTCCTTTTCCACCGTCATGCCCGGCTCAAACAGGAATTCATCTTCTTCGATTACCGGCTTGCCGTCGTTCAGATTGACCCTGATCTCGCCGGTCTGGAACAGGTTGTTGTCCACGGCCACCGTGGAATACACCAGCGCAAAGGTCGTGATGCAGAGACAGACGGCAAGAACGACAATCGTCGCCACACTTGTCGTCAGCCTTTTTGTGGTTTTAGACTTCCTCATGCCGCGCCTCCTTCCTGCGTTTCCAAAGAAGAATGAGCAGCAACAGGGACGAAGCCGCCAGTGTTATCCAAAGGATAAGATTTGTGGTATCGCCGGTCTGCGGTGGGGTCAGCCCGCCCTCATCCTTGACATACCACGCAAAATCCGCTTTCAGTTCCGCCGCCTGATACTCGTTGCCGACAGAGGTATCCAGCGACACGTCGATCTGATAATACGCGGTGGTTTCGCCCGCTGCATTCTTTTTCAGCAGCTCGGAAAATTCCTTGCCGTCGATTTCAGCAAAAGGCGCATCACACAGCACCTTGCCGGTTTCCAGATGGGTGACCTTAATATGTAGCACATCACCGAGATTTTTCGTCTGCCCGGTGATCTTCGTCCTGAAAAACAACTCCAAGTCTGCATCATGGTGCGCTTTGACGCAGAAATACTTTGTCTCGGTATCACCGGGAAACATATTTTTCACTTCAAAGCGCTGGTTGGCACCCGGTCTGCCCTCGTATAATTCCAGCTTAACGGCGATGGGCTTGTCCGCAGTCGGGTTGCCGTTTTTACTGGAATTGCCGGCCACATCCGTTTGGCCGGAAACGGACTCACCGTCCGTTAGAGGGATGATTTCCGACTGGCTGCTGTTTTCCGCCGGCTTTTTCTGCGATTCGGAGTTTTCTTCACCGATCAGGTTATCCGGCACGGTTACAGTAGACTGTGCCGGGGCAAAGAAGTGAAGATAGACATACCGCGCCGCAAGGCCGCCCGCGCTGATTACCAGCAGGACAGCCAAGATAACCATGACGATTTTCAGCCGCGAAGATTTCGGCGTTGCTTGCTCCGGAACTCCCATAGCCGACAATCACCGTCCTTCTATTTTATTTTTATATTGCTCAAATACAACAGAATTCCGTTATATTGCCACACGGGCATAACTATATTATCTATTAGTATAGCACAATAACTACAAATTTGCAAGAATATGATCTTTGATCATAGTCAATGCATATTATCCGTATTCATTAAGCTACTGATGACATAAGACTGATTATGTCGCTGGCAACAACGGAAACCGAACCATGAGCATGCTTGCAAATGTCAATAAAAGATGCCGGAATATCTACGGCAGATAAAAAGGGCGCGAAAAGACAGCCGGAGGAAAATCATGGATAATCCCGGCCTGTTTTTTCGTGCCTTTTTTTAACTTTTTAACGATATGTATTGCGGAATCGGTCGGATTGTGGTATGATAGAGAAAAATAGAGTGGTATAGTTATGTGGAATTGATGACATAATCAGTCTTATGTCATCAGCAGATTTTCGACTCGTTCCAGACGGAGTCTGTGCCCATCGCCAGTTTCCATGGTATAAATCCGTGTGGTGTCGACGCTGCTATGGCCGAGCAAATCAGCCAGACGGACGATATCCTTTTCCAGTCCATAAAACGTCCGCGCAAACAGATGCCGCAGATTGTGCGGAAACACCTTGTTCGGGGATACGCCCGCCCGTTCACAGAGGGCTTTCATATCCCGCCAGATATTCCGGCGGTTTAACGGTTTTCCGCTTCTTGTCACAAACACGCTTCCGGCTGTAATGCCGGATTTTTTCATATAGGGCTTTAACATCTTCTGAATCGACGTGGGGATAAAAATGACCCGCGTTTTATTTTTGCAGTTCACCACCGCCTTGCCCGCCCGCACCGCTTCGGCCGTGATATATTGCAGCTCGCTCACCCGGATACCGGTGCCGCAGATGGTCTGGATCACCAGCGACAGCCGGGTATTCCCGGCTGCTTTCACCAGTCGTTGGTATTCTGCTTTTGTCAGTTCCTTGTCCTCCCGGCTGAAAATCTGCCGCTGGATTTTCAGCGGCCGGACGCAGCAGTCCTGCAATCCAAGAAACCGCAGAAAACGGTTGATCGCAATCAGCATGGAATTGACGCTGGCCGGGGAATATTCCGCCGTCAGGTATTCCTTGTAGGCGATAGTTTCCTCCTTGCTGATCCGCCGTCCGGCCAGATGGGAACAGAAGCCGCGAATATCCCGCAGATACTTTTCAATCGTCGCTGCGCTTTTTTCTTCCGCGATCATGTGCTGTTCAAATCGCTGTATCTCCCTTGTATAGTTCATACCCGTAACCTCCAAAATAGTAATAGTACATATACTCCCCGAATTTCATTGTACTATAACTTTTCGGGAGGCAAAAAATGAAACCCTGCGGCATAAAACTATTGAGTTGCTGGACTCCCTCGGGAAACAAGAAGGAATCGTTAAAAAGTAATCCGAGCTGGGATACTTTTTAACGATTCCCCGATTTCTCACCTATTTTATATAGAGGGGGTTCAAATGCGAAACCCTTTGGGTATTCCCGGCGGGAGACCATGCCGCAAGAGGATTTTATGGGTCGCCGCACCGCCAGCGGGGAAAACAGAAAAAGCCCGGAAACCGCATGGATACACGGTTTCCGGGCATAGACGCAAAAACAGCCCTCCAAAACGGAGAGCTGTTTTTGTATCAAAGTTTACGCTTTGATTTGGAGCTGGTGGACGGATTCGAACCCCCGACCTGCTGATTACAAATCAGCTGCTCTACCAGCTGAGCTACACCAGCGTCTGACCAGCGAAGATTATATTACCAGACTTGTCCCGCTTTGTCAACAAAAATTTTTGCCGAAGGCAGGTTTTTTTCGCATAGATCCGGCGATCATCCGCATTTACCCATGCACACAGGAGAGAGGAGGCAGTTTTATGACGCTACAGGAACTTTCGCCCCAATACGCCCGGCAGGCGGAGACGGTGGCCCGGCGGCTCCGGGAGCTGCGGCAGCAGGAGCTGGCGGAGGGAGACCCCCAGGCGGCCCAGACCCTCCGCCAGAGGCAGCAGGAGCTGCGGCCCCTGCTGCGGGAGGCCCGGGAGCTGGCGGAGCACACCGCCCACTATTACGACAGGAGGTACATAAGACGTGAAAAATACCGCATCTGATATGGCCGGCATCCCCTATGATCCGCTGGACATGGCCAGCCTGCAGCTCTGGGCCCGGGAGAACCGGGACGACAACCGTCTCCAGATCGAGCGGCTGCTGCGGAATCTGCCCATGGCGGTGGAGCAGGATCTGACGGACCGTCAGCGCCAGATCCTCCGCATGCGCTATTCTCAGAGCATGACGGTCAGCAGCATCGCCCGGGAGCTGGGCATCAACAAGTCCACCGTCTCCCGGACCCTGTCCAACAGCACCATGAAGCTGTACCGTTCCCTGCGGTACAGCCTGTAAAAATGTGATTATTTCCCCGGAAAAGCCTTGACTTTTCCGGGGAAAACCTTATAATGCCTATACTGTGTGGATAATTTGGGCGGCGTGTCCGAACGGCGGACAGGAGGCCGCGCCATAGAGAGTAAGAAAGGGTGTTATCTCCGGTATGTTGGATAAGGTTCTGCATAATCGATGGCCCCGGGTGGGGGCGGCGCTGTTCGGCTCGCTGCTGCTGGCCCTGGCCATCAATCTGTTTATCGTGCCCCAGCACCTGTATTCCAGCGGTCTGCTGGGCCTGTGCCAGGTGATCCGGACGCTGCTGGATACCAAGCTGGGCATCCGGTTTGACAACTTTGACCTGGCGGGCACGCTGTATCTGGCGGCGAATCTGCCGCTGCTGCTGCTGGCCTATAAGACCATGGGGCGCTCATTTGTGGCCATGCTGGCCCTGTGCACGGTGTCCAACTCCGTGTTTCTGTCCATTATTCCCATTCCGGCCACGCCCATTATTTCGGATGTTCTCACCAGCTGCCTGGTGGGCGGCATTCTGGCGGGCTTTTCCAACGGCCTGGTGCTGACCTGCGGCGCGTCCTGCGGCGGCCTGGATATTCTGGGGCTGTACCTGTCCAAAAAGACCAAGGGCTTCACGGTGGGGCGGTTTTCGCTGCTGTTCAACGCGGTGCTGTATGCCATGTGTCTGGTGCTGTTCAGCGCGCCCACGGCCATTTATTCCGCCATTTACACGGTGTTCAACGCCCTGTTTGTGGACCGGGTCCATCAGCAGAATATCACCACCCAGGTGCTGGTCGTCACGAAGCTCCGGGATCTGGAGCCCTTCTGGGAGCTGGGGCGGAAAATGGACCGGGGCATTACCTATTGGTCCGGCCACGGGGCCTATACCGGGGACGAGGTGCAGATCCTTTGCATCTGCCTGTCCAAGTATGAGATCGAGACCCTGCAGCAGGAGGTCCGGAAGGTGGACCCCCATGCGTTCTTCATGGTCCAGGAGGGGGTACATACCCTGGGCAACTTCAAGCGGCACCTGAACCCCTGACGGAAAAAACCGTCCCGGTACAGAGCGGGACGTCCCGGAAAACCGGCGGTTTGTCCCGGGACAAAGGCGAGAAAAGGCGGGACGCCCAAGGCTGTGGAAATACCTTGGGCGTCCCGCTGTTTTTTGAACCTATTCGCCTAAAATTTCGGCAAAAATTCCAATGCTGTCTGCTCCGGCGTCATAGACTTTTCCGCCGGACTGGGTCAGGGGCAGGGTCAGGGTCACGGCGCTGCCGCTGCTGTCCGTGAAGGTCAGCTCCATGGACATGGCGCCGGGGGCGGCGGCGGAGGCGTCCGTGGGAACAAATTCCAGGCTCCGGGCGGCGTCGGTCATGGCCCGGACCTGGGCCGGGTCGGTGCAGGTAACGGTTTTTCCGGCGTAGGTAACGGTGACGGCGGTCACCGAATCGCCGGGCAGCGGCACAGCCGCCGGGGCGGCGCAGGCCGAAAGCGTCAGGCACAGCGCCAACAGAAGGGGCAAGAGCTTTTTCATGGTCCGTCTCCTTTCCGATATGCCACAATGTTCCGATACTTATACAAAACCACTATACGCTTTTGAACGAACTTTTCAATAAAAATGGACGTTTTTTGCGAATCCGAACGGAGAGCATGCCGGTGCCCGTATCCGCCGGGGCGGACGGCACTGTCCACCCGGGAATGGGGTGGCGGAAATGTGGATTTACCCGGAGGACTTATTCTGCCCGGCCGGCGTGGCGGCAGATGGCCTCAAAGGTCTGCTGGCTGATGTCGTGCTCCATCTTGCAGGCGTCGGCCTCGGCGGTCTCCGGGTCCACACCCAGATGGATAAGAAACTGCGTCAGGGTCTTGTGCCGGTCCAGCATGCTGGCGGCGATGGCCATGCCTGTGTCCGTCAGGGTGATGAGCCCCTCCTTGTCCATGGTGATATAGCCGCTCTCCCGCAGGCGCTTGGTGGCGTAGCTGACGCTGGGCTTTGTCACGCCCAGATACTCCGCAATGTCAATGGAGCGAATGTAGCCATGCTTCTCCTTCATCATCAGCATGGTTTCCAGGTAATCCTCCGATGCTCTTAAGATCTGCATGGCAAACAGTACCAACCTTCCAGTAAGATTATATATAGGTTAGCATATTTTAACCAAAATTGCAAGGAAGAAAAGATTTTTCCGGAAAAAGGGTTGACAACAAATGTTAGAGGTGTTAAACTATGCAGCGGTTAAGGGAGCTTAACCTTTTTCTTCGGAAAGGGGTTAAGGTAGATTAACCATTATTTTTCCACGAACGGTTAGCGAACGCTAACCGTTACAGCAGGGAGGGAAGCAGCTATGATGCCGCTGACATTAGCCAACATCGGCGAAGAAAATCTCATCCATCGGGTGGGCGGCAATGCCGAGGTGAAGAAGCACCTGGAGGACCTGGGCTTTGTGGCCGGGGGCACCGTTACGGTGGTGGCCGCCCTGGGCGGCAACGTGATCGTGAAGGTCAAGGAGGCCCGCATCGCCATCAGCGAGGAAATGGCCCGGAAGATCATGATCTGAAAAAAACAACAAATAAAAGATAAAGGAGAGAACCCCACATGAAAACACTGCGCGACGTCAAGATCGGCGAGACCGTCAAGGTGGTGAAGCTCCACGGGGAGGGTCCCGTGAAGCGCCGCATCATGGACATGGGCATCACCCGGGGAACCCAGGTGTTTGTCCGCAAGGTAGCCCCTCTGGGCGACCCCATGGAGGTCACCGTCCGCGGCTATGAGCTGAGTCTGCGGAAGGCGGACACCGAAATGATCGAAGTGGAATAATCCCGGAAAGGAGATACGAGAATCATATGGAAAAGCAGATCAAAATTGCCCTGGCGGGCAACCCGAACTGCGGTAAGACCACCCTGTTCAATGCACTGACCGGCTCCAACCAGTTCGTCGGCAACTGGCCCGGTGTCACCGTGGAGAAGAAGGAAGGCAAGCTGAAGAAGCATGATGACGTGGTCATCATGGACCTGCCCGGCATCTACTCCCTGTCCCCCTACACCCTGGAGGAGGTGGTAGCCCGGAATTACCTGATCGAGGAGCGGCCCGACGCCATCCTGAACATCATCGACGGCACCAACCTGGAGCGCAACCTGTATCTGACCACACAGCTGACCGAGCTGGGCATCCCCGTGGTCATCGCCGTGAACATGATGGACGTGGTCCGCAAGAACGGCGACCAGATCAACGTGAAGGAGCTGTCCCGCCAGCTGGGCTGCGAGATCGTGGAGATCTCCGCACTGAAGGGCGACGGCGTGATGGAGGCCGCTGAGGCCGCCGTGAAGGCCGCTCAGGGCAAGACCAAGACCATCCCCATGCACACCTTCTCCGGCCCCGTGGAGCACGCCATTGCCCACATCGAGGAGGCTGCCGTGCATACCATGCCCGAGGAGCAGCAGCGCTGGTACGCCATCAAGATCTTTGAGCGCGATGACAAGGTGCTGCAGAAGCTCAGCATCCCCGCCGACGTGATGCAGCACATCCAGCAGGACATCCAGGCCGCCGAAAAGGAGCTGGACGACGACGCCGAGAGCATCATCACCAACGAGCGCTACGTCTATATCGCCGAGATCATCAAGAGCTGCTACAAGCAGAAGAACAAGGGCCAGCTGTCCACCTCCGACAAGATCGACAAGGTGGTCACCAACCGCTGGCTGGGCCTGCCCATCTTCGCCGTGGTGATGTTCCTGGTTTACTGGATCGCCATGGTAGCCGTGGGCGCTCCCGCCACCGACTGGGCCAACGACGGCGTGTTCGGCGACGGCTGGCACCTGCTGGGCATCGGCTCCAAGGCCTATAACGAGACCAACGACGAATACACCGCCGCCGTGCAGGCTGTGGACGCCTTCCTGGGCACGGAGATCGACCCCGAGGCCGAGGACTTTGACGCCCAGACCCTGCTGAGCGACATGAAGAGCTTCCAGCCCACCTCCGACACCGCCACCGTGGACGTGGAGGACGAGGAGACCCTGGCCATCAACACCATGACCGCCTACTATGACACTCTGCCCGAGGGCGCAGATAAGAGGGACGACGTGGTGCAGATGACCTTTGTGGACGCCGTGAAGTATCTCACTGAAAACGGATTTGACGCCCCCGACCCCGCCGACTACGGCGTGTGGGTCCCCGGTATCCCCGTGCTGGTCAGCAATGGTCTGGAGTCTGCCGGCGCCGCCGACTGGCTCAGCGGCCTGATCAATGACGGTATCGTGGCCGGTGTGGGCGCGGTGCTGGGCTTCGTGCCCCAGATGCTGGTGCTGTTCCTGATGCTGGCCTTCCTGGAGGCCTGCGGCTACATGGCCCGTATCGCCTTCGTGCTGGACCGCGTGTTCCGCAAGTTCGGCCTGTCCGGCAAGTCCTTTATCCCCATGCTCATCGGCGTGGGCTGCGGCGTGCCCGGTGTCATGGCTTCCCGTACCATCGAAAATGAACGCGACCGCCGGATGACCGTTATGACCACCACCTTCATCCCCTGCGGCGCCAAGGTCCCCTTCATCGCCATGATCGCCGGCGCCATCTTCGGCGGCAGCGCATGGGTCTCCACCTCCGCTTACTTCATCGGCATGGCCGCCATCATCGTCTCCGGCATCATGCTGAAAAAGACCAAGATGTTCGCCGGTGATCCCGCTCCCTTCGTGATGGAGCTGCCCGCCTATCACTGGCCCACTCTTGGCAACGTGCTGCGCAGCATGTGGGAGCGCGGCTGGAGCTTCATCAAGAAGGCCGGCACCATCATCCTGCTTTCCACCATCTTCGTGTGGTTCACCACCTACTTCGGCTGGGTGGACGGCACCTTCCGTATGCTGGACGAGAGCGAGATCCAGAGCTCCATCCTGGCTGCCATCGGCGGCGTCATCGCCTGGATCTTCAAGCCCCTGGGCTGGGGCAACTGGCAGGCTGCCGTGGCCTCCATCACCGGCCTTGTGGCCAAGGAGAACATCGTGGGCACCCTGGGCATCCTGTATGGCGGCGGCGACGGCACCGTGTATCAGAACATCGGCGCGGCCTTCACCGGCATCAGCGGCTTCAGCTTCCTGGTGTTCAACCTGCTGTGCGCCCCCTGCTTCGCCGCCATCGGCGCCATCAAGCGGGAGATGAACAACCGCAAGTGGACCTGGTTCGCCATCGGCTATCAGTGTGGCTTTGCCTATCTCGTCGGCCTGATGATCAACCAGTTCGGCAATGTGTTTACCGGCAACCTGAACGTCATCGGCCTCATCGCCGCCCTGGCGGCCCTGGCCCTGATGGTCTATATGCTGGTGCGCCCCTATAAGGAGGCCACCAAGCTCAACGCCAAGGTCTGAGCAGCGCAAGCTACCAATTCTGAAAAGGAGTGATCACCCATGCTGCATTGGATCAGCGCAAACCTCTCCACCATTCTCATCAGCATCGCCCTGTTAGCCATTGTAGTCCTTATCATCCGCAGCCTGGTCCGGCAGAAAAAGCAGGGAAAGTCCTCCTGCGGCGCGGGCTGCGCCCACTGCGCCATGCATGGCCAGTGCCATCACAGCCAGCCGTGATTCTTACCCGGGGGGAGACGTGGGCAGCTCCGCGTCTTCCCCCGCCCCTTCACCCAGGAGGTTAGATATGTCTAATTGCACGCCGGGCATGACGCCGGCCGCCATCAAATATCTGCTGGTTCTGGACGACCTGTGCCGGGAGGGCAAGGGCGTCCGCTCCGTGGAGATCGCCGCCCGGATGAATGTGTCCAAGCCCAGCGCCCACTCCATGCTCCAGAATCTCTGCCAGGCGGGCCTGGTGGAAAAGGAGCGGTACGGCACGGTGTATCTGACCCGGGAGGGCCGCAGCGCCGCCGCAGGCTATGCCGCGTGCTTCGGCCCCCTGTGCCGCCGGATGCAGGAGGCGCTGGGCCTGGAGGAGGACGCCTGTCAGACGGCGGCCTGTGCCATCCTGGCGCAGTCCCAGGACCGGCTGCCCCAGCTCCGGGACCGGCTGCGGGCGGCGGAGTAAACTGCTTTTGCATTTTCCAAGGAGGTAATAATCCATGATCGAAACCATTGTCAAGGTGGACGGCATGATGTGCGGCATGTGCGAGGGGCACATCAACGACGCCATCCGCAGCCATTTCCAGGTGAGGAAGGTGTCCTCGTCCCACAGCAAGGGCCGGACGGTGATCCGGTCCCAGGAGGCCCTGGATCAGGCGCAGCTGCGCCAGGTCATTGACGCCACCGGCTACAAGGTCCTGGACGTGGTGTCCCGTCCCGTGGAAAACCGCGGCCTGTTGGGCCGCCTGAAAAAGTAAGGCATGACGCACTCATGTCTGCGTGACGCCGCACCGCTGCCGGAGCGCACCGTCCGCCGGGAGACCCCGGACGGGGGCCGGGCGGCGGTGACGCTTTATCCGGTGTTTCCGGGCATCGACATCCGCTATCACGACGTCCACGCCGGGTCCTGTCCCATGGACCCCGCCGCCCCCGGGGCTCTGGAGATCAGCCATTGCCGGGAGGGACGCATGGAGTATCGCCTGGGGGACCGGTATTTTTACCTGGCTCCGGGGGACCTGTCCGTGGCAAGGCAGGACGTGCTGCCCACCGCGGCCACGTTTCCCACCGGGCACTATCACGGCGTTACCGTTACCGTGGATCCCCGGCGGGCGCCCCGGTGTCTGTCCTGCTTTCTGGAGGACGTGGAGGTGCAGCCCGCCGCTCTGGCGGAGAAATTCTGCGCTGCCGGGGGGTATTTCGCCGCACGGTCCTCCCGGCGGGTGGAGCACGTATTCTCGGAGCTGTACCATGTGCCGGAGGATCTGCGGCAGGGGTATCTGAAGGTGAAGGTGCTGGAGCTGCTGCTGTTTCTCAGCGCTCTGGAGGTGTCTCCCGTTCCACAGGCGGTCCCGGGGCTGACCCGGGGACAGGTGTCTCTGGCCAGAAAGGCGGCGGATTATCTGCTGGCCAACACCGAGAGCAAGGTGACCACCCAGGACCTGTCCCGGCACTTCGGGGCCTCCGCCGCCCAGATCAGAGCCAGCTTTCAGGGGGTTTACGGCCGGAGTCCCGCCGCGTGGCTGCGCCTGCAGAAAATGCACGGCGCGGCGGAGCTGCTGCGGTCCACGGACCGGACGGTGCTGGACATCGCCGGGCAGTTTGGCTATGACAACGCCAGCAAGTTCGCGCGGGCCTTCCGGGACGTGATCGGCGTGTCTCCCAACGAGTACCGCAGCGGCGTGGACCAGGATTCCTGCGCGCCGGTATGATCCGGTAAATACGAAAAATGGCTGCCCGAGGAGGGCAGCCATTTTTCATTTTTACTGCTGGAGTTCGGAGAGGACGCTGTGGCACACGCCGTTGGTGATGAACACCGACCCGGCGTGGAGCGGGTCCATGGGGCCGCCCTCCAGGCGGGTGGCGGTGGCTCCGGCCTCCTGGGCGATGAGCGTCCCGGCGGCATAGTCCCAGGGGGACAGGCGGCACTCGAAGAAGATCTCCGCCCGGCCTGCCGCGATCTGGCAGCAGTCCAGGGCCGCCGAGGCAAAGCGCCGGTAGTCCAGGCACCGGTCATACAGCCGGCGCAGGATGGAGAAGTTCCGGTCCGTATACGTCCGGTCATAGATGGTGGAGCCGCACATCACAATGGCATGGGGCACGTCGTTGCCGCTGACGTGAATGGGGGCGCCGTTGAGGGTGGCCCCATGGCCCCGCCGGGCGGCGAACAGCTCGCCCACATAGGGGTTGTACACCACGCCGTACTCCGTCTGGCCATTGTGGACCAGGGCCACGGAGATGCTGCTGTAGTTCATGCGGCGGGTGAAGTTGGTGGTGCCGTCGATGGGGTCCACCACAAAGACCCAGGGCCGGGTCAGGGCGGGATGCTCCCCCTCCTCGCCGAAGAAATCCGCCTCCGGCAGCAGGCGCAGCAGCTCCCGGCGCAGAAACGCCTGCACGGCCTCGTCATATTGGGTCACCAGGTCCGCGGGGCCGTGCTTTTCCCGGGTGACATTCTGGATATCGTGGGCGGAGAGGACCATGTCCCCCGCCCGGCGAACGATTTCAATGAGTGCTTCCAGCATACGATTACCTCCTGACAATGCGTCCGGCCAGGGCGCCGGTGTATACGCCGCCGTCGATGACCGGGGCGCCGGCCACCAGCACGGTGTCCATCCCCTCCGCCATGCGGCAGGGGTCCTGATACGTCCCGGGCTCCCGCAGGTCCTCCGGGGCAAATATGTTGATATCCGCCTGGGCTCCCGGGGCCAGCACACCCCGGTCAGGCATGCCCAGCACCGCTGCCGGACGGCCTGTCATCTTGTGGATGGCCGCCTCCGGCGTCAGGTCGCCCCGCTGCAGGACGAACCGGGTCAGCAGGTGGACAAAGGTTCCGTATACCCGGGGATGAGGCTGTCCCTCGGTGGGATAGGTGGAGTCGGAGATCAGGTTGGAGAAGGGGTCCCGCAGAATGGCGGCTATGTCCTCCTCGTCGGCCATGAAGTCGATCATGGTGATCTCTCCCCGCTCCCGCACCAGCAGGTCGCAGCAGCAGGTCAGGGGGTCCTGGCCCGTCAGGGCGGCGATCCGGGCAAGGCTCATGCCCTGGTAGGGGTGATCCTCCGGGCAGTGGAGACTGGTGAGGAAAATGCCGTCCCAGCCAGCCAGCCGGGCGATATCGTCGAAGCCATCGCCGCTTTCGATGCGGCGGGCCAGCTGGCGGCGCTGGTCCGGGTCCCCCAGACGGCGGACAATGGCCTCCATGCCCCCGGCCAGAAACTCCGGCGGCAGAATGTGCAGCAGCTGGGTGGACCCGGCGGTGTAGGGATACACGTCGCAGGACAGGTCCAGCCCCTCCTGGCGGGCCCGGTCCAGCAGGGCCAGCACCTGGGGCACCTTGCCGCGCCAGTTGTCCCGGCCCATGGCCTTCAGGTGGGAGATATGCACCGGGGCCTTCAGGGCCCGGGCCACCTCCACCATCTCCTGGGCGGCCGTTACCACGCCGCCGCCCTCCTGGCGCATGTGGACGGTGATGGGGATGCTCTGCCCCGCCAGGGGGGCCAGGGCCCGGATCAGCTCATGGGTGGTATAGAAGCACTCCGGCGCGTAGCCCAGACCCAGGGATACGCCCAGGGCTCCGTCGGCCAGGGCCTGCTCCAGCCGCCGGTGGATGGCGGCATAATGCGCCGGCTCCAGCCGCTGGACCTGGTACCCGGCCGCGCTGGCCCGGATGGTACCGGCTCCCACCAGCATCCCCGTGTGCAGGGGAGCGGCAGGCTGGGCGGCAAAATACCCCGCCAGAGTCTCCTGTGCCGCCTCCGGCGGCACCCGGCCGCAGATAGGCTCCAGATACGACAGGATGCCAGGGAGATTTTCCGGCCCCACCGGAGCGCAGGACAGGCCGCAGTTGCCGTTGACGATGGTGGTGAGCCCCTGGCGCAGCTCCAGCTCCCCGAAGCCCGGGCGGAAGGCCGCGGCGTCGGCGTGGCGATGGATGTCGATAAAGCCGGGAGTTACCCATTTGCCCCGGGCGTCGATGACCCGGGCGGCCTGGGCCTGGGGCAGCGGCTCCACCGCGGCGATTTTGCCGCCGGACACCGCCACGTCGGCCCAACGGGCGGGACGGCCTGTGCCGTCGTACACGGCGCCGCCCCGGATGATGAGATCAAACATGGTATTTCCTTCTTCTGACAGATGGTTATTTCCTCCCGCCCAGCGGGAGAGTGACAATGAAACGGGTGGAGCGGGCGTCGCTTTCGCAGCGGATGGTCCCCTGATGCTCCCGGACGATGGCCTGGGCAATGGACAGGCCCAGGCCGAAGCCTCCCTGGGTGCGGCTGCCGTCGGCCCGGTAGAACCGCTCGAACAGGTGGGGCAGCACCTCCGCCGGGATGGGCGGGCCGCCGTTTTCCACCGTCAGCACGGCCTTTCGGTCCGCCTGGACCAGGGTCATGCGGACCTGTGCCCCCTGGGGGGCGTATTTGATGGCGTTGTCCAGCAGGACCCCCGCCACCTGTTGCAATTGGTCCCGGCTGCCGGTGACGGCGATGCCCGGGGCAATGTCATAGTCCAGCCGGCGTCCGGCCTCGAAGGCCACGGGCTCGAAGCGCAGGGCCGTATCCTCCATGGCGTCGGACAGGTCCACCGGGGTCATGGCGGCCTTCAGCCGCCCGTCGTCGGCCCGGGACAGCGTCAGCATATCCTCCACCAGGCGCTTCATCCGCCGTCCGGACCAGCGGATATTGTCCACATAGGGCTGCTGATCCGGCTGCACATCCGTCTGCTGCATCAGGTCCGCCGAGGACAGGATCACCGTCAGCGGGGTCTTCAGCTCGTGGGATGCGTCGGACAGGAACCGGCGCTGCTGGTCCAGGGAGCGGGCCACAGGCCGGGCGGCCAGACCCGCCAGCAGCCAGCTGCATCCCAGCAGCACCGCCAGGGCCGCCACGCCTACGATCAGGCACATTTTCACCACCGCCCGGAGGGTGGCATCCTCCTGGGCGGCGTCGGTAAAGGCGATGCGGGTATACAGGGGGCCGTCGGCCCGGAGATAGCGCAGGTGATACGCCCGCAGGACGCCGGATTCGCTGCCCTGCTCCAGGCAGGCGGTGACAATGTCCGCCACGGCGTCCTGGTCATCCAGCTGGTAATAGCTGCTGCCGGACAGGCGCACGGTGCCGCTGGGGTATATGTCCGCCACAAAGCAGGGGGCGGACCCCTGGCCGGGCAGGGACGCGTCATACCGCCCCGTCTGGATCACCTGAAGCAGCCGCTGGTTCACGCTGCGCTCCACGGCGGCCCGGCTGGACAGCAGCACCCCGGCGAACACCGCCAGCAGCACCGCCGTCACCATGGCCATGTTGATGGCCACGATCTTCCAGCGAAGGCGGCGGATCATGCCTCCACCTCCAGATAGTACCCCACCATCCGGCGGGTGCGGATGGACACGGCGGAGTGCAGATGGGTCAGCTTCCGCCGCAGGAAGGAGATGTATACCTCCACGTTGTTGTCCTCGGCGTCGGAATCATAGCCCCACACCTTCAGCAGCAGCTGCTCCTTGGGCACCACGCGGCCCTGGCTGCGCAGCAGCAGCTCCAGCATATCGTATTCCCGGCGGCTCAGCCGCAGGGACCGCTCCCCGCAGGACAGCTGGAACGTTCCCGGCTCCAGCCGCAGGTCCCCGAAGGCAATGGCATCGTCGGTTTTGGCCTCGCCGCCGCCCCGGCGCAGCAGGGAACGGATACAGGCCAGCAGCTCGTCGGGCTCGAAGGGCTTGGTCAGATAGTAGTCCGCGCCGCAGTCCAGGCCCTGGACCCGGTCGGCTACGTCGCTGCGGGCCGTCAGCATCAGCACCGGCACGGCATGGCCCCCGGTGCGCAGCCTCCGCAGCAGGGTGAAGCCGTCCATCCCCGGCAGCATGGCGTCCAGCAGGATCAGGTCATAGATATCCGTCACGGCGTTGTCGTAGCCGGAGACGCCGTCGCTGCTGACGTCCACGGTGTATCCCTGCCGCCGCAGCAGCTCCGCCAGGTTCTGGGCCAGGCGCTTTTCATCCTCGATCACAAGCAGCCGCATGGGGCGCCTCCTCTTATTCCAGGCCCGACTGGGCCAGGGTCAGCAGCGGGGCCAGAGCCTCCGCGCTCATAAGATAAACCGTATCGTCATCGGAAACGGTGACGCAGTAGCCTGCGCCCCGCTGGCCGCCCACCGTCAGGGTAAGGCTGCGGTCGGACCCGGCGTGGGTGTATGCCGCCGTCAGGGTCACGGCGGGCTTGTCCAGGCCGCACAGGGCCGCTGCCCCGGCGCTGGGCCGCCAGTCCACACAGGCCGCCAGGTGCATGTCCCCCAGCCAGGCGGTCAGGTCCGCCAGCTGATCCGTTACATCCCGGCCGTCGGCGGTCCAGGCCCCCTCCGCAGGAGTCAGGGTCAGGGTGCGCTCTCCGGCGGTGACGGTCAGGGAGGTGACATTCTCCGCCGTCAGCTGGGGCAGCTCCGGCAGGGCCATCATGTCATAGATGCTGCGGCCGATCTGGCTCATCAGGTCCGGCACGGCGTATACCGTGGCCTCGGCCCCCTCCCGGTATGCATACACGCTGCCGTCGGACTCCTTGCCCAGGCGATAGGTGACGGATGCGCCCTGGCTGTCGGTGACGGTGACGTATTTGGTGGGGCTGTCCAGCCCATAGTCCGCCAGCTGGGCGGCGGTGGTGACAGGCGGCAGACTCTCGATGCCCTGCACCGTCTCCAGCAGGGCCAGGGCATAGCTCTCGTCCAGGGGGAAGGTCTTGTCGTCGGCCCACAGCCAGTGGCCCTCCTCCAGGGAAAAGCGCAGGGTAATGGAGCCGTTGCTGCACACCAGGTGCACCGGCACCGCTTTCTCCTCCTGGGTGACGTTGGGGTCCTCCGGCTGGGGATGATCCTCCTTTTTGCCGCAGCCCGCCAGGGCCAGCAGCATCAGCGCCAGCAGCAGGGCGCATACGCTTCGTGTTTTCATGGCAGTTCTCCTTTTTTTCTTACCGTTCCAGGCCCAGCAGGGCCATGATGGCCTCCTCCCGGCCTCGCATCTGAGCCTTCATAGGCCCCTCGTCCAGATGGTCGTAGCCCAGCAGGTGCAGCACCGAGTGGGTCACCAGATAGGCCAGCTCCCGCCGCTTAGAGTGGCCAAATTCCTTGGCCTGGGCCGACACCCGCTCCATGGACAGCACCATGTCCCCCAGGGGGATGAGCCCCGTGCCGGGATCCGCGTCCCCGGGGCCCGGGTGCTGGCCGGGGACAAGGCCGAACTCCGGAAAGCTCAGCACGTCGGTGGGGCGGTCCACCTGCCGCATGTCGCGGTTGATCTGATGGATGCCGTCGTCGTCCGTCAGGAGCACGTCCACCTCGCAGGGGAGCGTGACGCCCTCTGCGGAAAGAGCTGTGCGGATGGTGCGGCGGATCAGGGCGCAGTTGGCGTCGCTGGCGGCGCCGGGCACGTCGGCGGTGACGGGGATATAGTGGGTCTTTCTCATTTCTTTTTCTCCTCAAACCGGGCATATGCCTCGATAATGCGCTGGACCATCACATGCCGCACCACGTCGGCCTTGCCCAGCTGGCAGATGGACACGCCCTCCACCCCCTTCAGGACCTTCATGGCCTCCTTCAGGCCGCTGGGCTTGTCCCCGGGCAGGTCGATCTGGGTAATGTCGCCGGTGATGACCACCTTAGAGCCGAAGCCCATGCGGGTCAGAAACATTTTCATCTGCTCCCGGCTGGTGTTCTGGGCCTCGTCCAGGATGATGAAGC
>ERZ506979.46-NODE-46-length-112209-cov-9.050128_pt1 | contig 112209 bp, 119 predicted proteins | sample MGYA00512887_ERZ506979 | MGnify/ENA metagenome assembly ERZ506979 | reverse complement strand
CTTCCGATCTAGAGGATAAGGGCGTTAAGTTCCTTCTCCCCATAGACAATGTTATCAGCAACGAGTTCGCAGAGAACGCCGAGTACAAGACCATTAACTCCGACGAGTTCCCGGACGGCTGGATGGGCATGGACATCGGTCCCAAGACCCGCGAGCTGTTCGCAAACGCCATAAAGGGCAGCGGAACCGTTATCTGGAACGGCCCGATGGGCGTCTCCGAGTGGGATCACTTCGCAGGCGGCACCATTGCCGTTGCAACCGCGGTTGCCGACAGCGGCGCTATCTCTATCATCGGCGGCGGCGACTCCGCTGCGGCTGTTCAGAAGCTCGGCTTCGCCGACAAGATGAGCCATATCTCCACCGGCGGCGGCGCGTCTCTCGAGTTCCTCGAGGGCAAGGAGCTGCCCGGCATCGCTGCGCTCAACGATAAATAATTATCCGCAATTTTCAGCCCGCGGGCGGCAAACCCGCGGGATTTTTCAGGAAGAAAGGAAGTTTCAGCATGAATAAGCAGCTCAGAAAACCCGTTATCGCGGGCAACTGGAAAATGAACAACACCCCCGCCGAGGCTACCGCTCTCATAGAGGCTCTCAAGCCCCTTGTCAAGGACGCCGACTGCGAGGTAGTCTGCTGTGTCCCCTACATCGATCTCTATGCGGCTCTTGAGGCCGCAAAGGGCAGCAACATACAGATAGGCGCGGAGAACTGCCACTGGGCGGAGAAGGGCGCTTTCACAGGCGAAGTCAGCGCGAAGATGCTCAAGGCCGCAGGCGTACCCTATGTTATCATCGGCCACAGCGAGCGCAGACAGTACTTCGGCGAGACCGACGTCACCGTCCGCAACCGCGTCAGAGCAGCTCTCAACGAGGGCCTCAAGGTCATCCTTTGCGTGGGCGAGGTTCTCTCCGAGCGCAAGGACGGCATAACCTCTCAGATAGTCTGCGCGCAGACCGAGATAGCTCTGGGCGGAGTATCCGCAGAGGAGCTCAAGAACATCGTCATCGCCTATGAGCCCGTCTGGGCTATCGGCACGGGCGAGACCGCAACTCCCGAGCAGGCCAACGAGGTCTGCGCCGTTATCCGCTCTCTTATCGAGAGACTTTACGGCAAGGACGCCGCGGACGCAGTTGTTGTCCAGTACGGCGGCTCGATGAACGACAAGAACGCCGCGGAGCTGCTCGCTCAGCCCGATGTTGACGGCGGCCTCATCGGCGGAGCTTCGCTCGTAGCCGAGAAGTTCACCGCTATAGTCAACGCCGCAAGCGCAAAATAAACAAGCTTTGCCGCCGGTCGGTCATACGCCGCACCGGCGGTAATTGAAAGGAAAGTTAAAATGAGTAAAAAGCCTGTGCTTCTTTGCATCATGGACGGCTTCGGCAATAACCCCGACTCCTACGGCAACGCCATAGCCGCGGCGAAGAAACCGAATCTTGACAGAATATTCGCGGAAAATCCGATGACATATATCGGCGCATCGGGTCTTGATGTCGGTCTGCCCGACGGACAGATGGGCAACAGCGAGGTCGGTCACACCAATATAGGCGCCGGCCGCGTTGTGTATCAGGAGCTCGTGCGCATAACCAAGGCTATAGAGGACGGCTCGTTCTTCAAGAATCCCGCTCTCGTCGACGCCATGGAGAACTGCAAAAAGAACGGCTCTGCGCTCCACCTTGCGGGTCTGCTCTCAAACGGCGGCGTGCACAGCCACAACACCCACCTCTATGCGCTGATTAAGATGGCCAAGGATTTCGGCATAGAGAAAGTTTTTGTCCACTGCCTTATGGACGGACGCGACGTCTCCACGACCTCCGGCAAGGGCTTCATCGAGGAGCTTGAGCAGAAGATGAAGGAGATAGGCGTAGGCAAAATAGCTACCGTCGAGGGACGCTATTACGCCATGGACAGAGAGCGCAAGTATGACAGAGTCGAAAAGACCTACCGCGCCATGACGAGCCTTGACGCTCCGAAATTCGACGACGCGGCAAAGATGATGGAGAAGTCCTATTCGGACGGCGTGACGGATGAGTTTATCGTCCCGTGCGTGAGCAAGGATGCCGAGCCCGTCAAGGACGGCGACAGCATTATTTTCTTCAACTTCCGCCCCGACAGAGCGCGAGAGATAACAAGAGCTTTTGTTGACCCCGCTTTCGACGGCTTCAAGCGCGAGAAGGAGCCGAAGGTCTTTTATGTCTGCATGACCCAGTATGACGCGGATATGCCCAACGTCGAAGTGGCTTTCAAGCCCGAGAGAATAGACATGCCTCTGGGCGAGGTGTTCAGCAAGGCGGGACTTCGCCAACTGAGAATCGCTGAGTTCACAAAGTACGCCCATGTCACGTTCTTCTTCAACGGCGGCGAAGAGACAGTCTATAAAGGCGAGGACAGAATCCTCATCGACTCCCCCGACGTTGCGACCTATGACCTCAAGCCCGAGATGAGCGCATATGAAGTCACCGACACGCTCGTTAAGAAGATAAACGAGGACATCTACGACGCGATAATCCTCAACTTCGCAAACTGCGACATGGTCGGTCACACCGGCGTGTTCGACGCGGCCGTTAAGGCTGTTGAGGCTGTTGACGCCTGCGTGGGCAGACTTGTTGACCTTGTAGCGTCCAAGGGCGGCGTAACGCTCATCACAGCGGACCACGGCAACGCCGACCGCATGATAGGCGACGACGGCAAGCCCTTCACCCCGCACACGACGAACCCCGTTCCGTTCGTTGTTGTCGGCTATCCCTGCAAGCTCCGCGAGGGCGGCAAGCTCGGCGACATAGCGCCGACCATGCTCGAGATAATGCATCTCCCGCAGCCCCCGCAGATGACCGGCAAGAGCCTGATAGAGAAGTAAAAAAAATATAACCCCGGAATTTTCAAAAAGCTCCGGGGTTTTTTCACAGCTTTATCTGTCTGTAGGCGATATGCTCGCGGTCATAGGTATAGGTTATGTGCAATATTCCGTCCCGCTCGGTTATCGCGGGATAGGAGAACTCGCCGCCCTCTCTGTCCTCAAGGCGCAAGAGCCGGGTGAAAGTCTTTCCGCCGTCCTCCGAGACTAATAAATCGAGCGGCGAACGGCTGCCCCAATTCTTCTTCACCGGGTTGCACACGAGGTAAAGCTTCCCGTTTTCGGCTCCGACAAGGTCGATGCCGCTGTTGTTATTGGGCAGTTTCGTGCGGTAAGCCATGCACCAGGTCTCGCCCTCATCGGAAGAATCGCTGCGGTATATCCTGCCGCGCGAGGTTCTTGTCAGCATATGCACGCCGCCGTCCTCGCTCTGCCACAGAGTCGGCTGAATCATCGGAACATAAAAGCCCCTCAGGGACTTTGTCGGCACGGTGCGCATCCGCTTCCAGGTGCGGCAGTCGTCATCCGAGATATCAACAAAGCAGACCCAGAGCGTGTTTCTCTCATCCGAGGCGGGCGCTATTACCCTGCCGCTTCTGAGTCTTATCGGCTTATTCTTGACGGGTCCTCTGCCGCCGCCGATATCTTCGGGCACGAGCTCGGCGGGCTCAGTCCAATCGACTCCGTTATCGGAGAGCGAAAAATATGTTTTCCACATCGGTATCTTCTTGCCGACCTTGAAAAAGAGCATGATTTTTCCGTCCTCGCGCTCAAAAAGCACGGGGTTCCAGTGCGGAACCTTCACGTCCGCGCTGACCCTCACGGGCTCACTCCAGCCGTTCTCGCCGCGCACGCTCGTCAATATGTCGACATCGTCCGCGCTCTCCTTGGTGCCGGCAAACCATGCGGCAACGACTCGGCCGTCGGCAAGCGGCAGGACAGTTGATGCGTGGCAGCTTGCTGTAGGCTTGTTTTCAAATATAAATTCCCTGATATTCTCCAAAGCTTATCCCTTACCTTAACTTTTTTACTGCTATAATTATAGGTTCAAAAAGCCGGGAATGTCAACCGCCGACGGAAAAAACAAAGCTTTTGAAAACAATATTTTTCATTTATCGAACCGTTTTGCCTTTTTACGGCGATTTCTCTAAAACTTTATCTCAATCATTGACAGTATTGCCATTAAATGGTATAATATAGTCGAAATAGGGTTTAGAGTATTCGGGAGGTTAAAAAAATGGAATCATTGGGCATCGTCAAAAAAATCGACGAGACCGGGCGCATCGTGCTGCCGAAGGATTTCAGGCGCAGGCTGGCGCTTGAACCCAACGCGGACGCGGTGGAGCTCTTTGCGGACGGGGATCAGATAATCATCCGCAAATATGCCGCGCGCTGCATTTTCTGCGGCTCGTCAGACGACACCTTCGAGTTCGCGGGCAAGCGTGTTTGCAAGGACTGCTCGTCAAGGCTCAGCGAGGTTATCCGTCTGCAGAGCAAGTAAAAACGAAGCAAAAATCCGTTGACTGCAAAGCCGACGGATTTTTCTTTTTATATTGTAAAAAGCGCTCATATATCAAATTACCGCGCCTCTTGCATATCGTCTTTTTGGCAAAAAGTCTTCAAATCTATTGACTTGATTCTATAATCATGATATATTGACCTTGAAGCTATATGGGTGTAGGGCTTAAAAAGGGGGATTTATTCCGCGGCAAAGGAATTTTGATGCAGCCGACAGTTTCAAATCGAAAAACTTATAATCCGCAATGGTTTTGAAGGAGGTCACAATATGTCTGAAAATCCAAACAACGTAACCGCTCCCGTCAACAACACCGCTCCCGTTTCCCAGCTCAGAACAAACAGAGGGCTCGCAAAATTCATCATCCTGTCAATATTGACCCTCGGCATCTACTCGCTTGTCGTTTTTGCCCACATCTCCGAAGAGACGAACGTCGTATGCAGCCGCTATGACGGTCAGAAAACCATGAACTACTGGCTGTTGGTTTTCATCGTCGGCCCGCTTACCCTCAGCATAGCCTTCCTCGTTTGGCATCATAAGCTCTGCACAAGAATCGGCAACGAGCTTAAACGCCGCGGACTTGACTGCAAGTTCGGCGCAGGCGATTTCTGGGGCTGGGGCATACTCGGCTCACTCATCGTTGTCGGTCCGTTAGTGTTCACCTATAAGCTCTTCAAGGCAATGAACACTCTCAACGCGGACTTCAACGAAAAAGGCTGATATCACATTCTCAACTCCCCCCTTTAAAGTTTTCAGCCGTTACACAAAAATATAAGTAAAAATCCGTCGACTGAAAAGCCGACGGATTTTTATGTCTCGCAAGCCCGCGTCCATATCATAAAGAGACGCCGACATTAGAGGAACATTTGAAAGACATAGAATCGACCTATGGCTCACAGGTCGGTTTTTTGTTATTGCAAGGTTTCGTTTCTCGGTTCGATAAATTGGGGCTCGGCGAAGCCGAGACTGAGGGTTTATTGTACAGATGCACCCACTTTTTCTCGACCTTTTTGTTTCTCAATGTCTTTGTAGGGTGCGGCGACTCGACGCACCGCTGCCGCGACAGCGGCACAGGGGGACAAACGTCAAAGGGTCGTCGAATCGCCGACCCCTACAAACCAAAGCTTTCGCAATTTTCTTGTTCCTTGCAGGGGCGAGCTTCGCTCACCTGTTATAATCACCGCATGAACCGCGGGCAGGAGCTGCTTTTTACAAGCTCCAGGCAGTATCCGGGAGCTCATTTTTCATTTTATTCCGCCTCTTCGATGATCCCGTAATAGCGCGCAAACCAGTAGGGGTGGGTGTAGTTCGTGCAGGCCGAAAGGTACATCCCGTGGTCGTCGCCCGTGCCGGGGAACATCGTAAATGCCGTCGGGTCGTCGGACTTTGTGAACAGTCGCTCAGCCTCGCCCGCTATGCCGGAGTCCGCAATAAAGCGGTTGCTGTCGCAGCCGATTATTCTCCTCTCGTGCGCCGGGAGCGGACTGCAGAGCTGCGGAATCATGCCGACCTCCGTCGGGCGCATATCCCAGTCGAGGTCGCGCCAGCTGTTGTAGAGCGTCCAGAGAACCTGATCCATCGGGTAGTCGGCGAGCTCGTCTACCGAGGCCTCGATGTCGCACTGCTCGCCCGTGCACGCGCCGTAGACGAAGTTAAAGAACGCGTTGCGCTCGGCCTTTTCGTCGTCCCAGTGGTGCGTCAGTCCCATGGCGAATACGGAGCGCAGCTTCGGGTCTTCGACATAGCGCATGAGCAGCGATATCATGAGAAAATCGTGGTTATCGTCTATATGGAGCAGGTGCCCGTCGAGTATTTTATACTGCATGAGATTCATGGCGAAATGCTTGTCTTTGATAAGATACTCGAATGCGTCCTCGTATCTTTGTTCGCCGGTCATGTGGTATCCCGCCTTGAGGAAGGTCAGAATCTGAAGCGAGTTCGTGCCCTTTTCATATATCCACTTGTGGTCGTTGTTGAGCAGGTCGGGGTCCCAATTTGCCCATGTTGTCGGCACGCCGTCGGTATCGACGAGCCTGAACTTATTGTCGAGAATATGGTCGAGTATTTTCTTGACGACCGAAGCTATCAGCTTTTTCTCCTCGTCGTCCGCGACGAGATCGAAGTAGTTCGAATATGCGTAGAAGTGCCCCACCATCTCATCGGACGAGGTCTCGCCAAGCCACTCAAGCTCGTTGCCGTCCTTGTCGGCGGTGTGGTGCCACTCATGGCGCACACCCGTGCCGTAGCCCGCCTCGTCGCTGTATCTTATCGCGCGGGCGGTGAAGCCCTCAATGCCCGTTATTTCCGTGAGCTTTATCATGGCGAGCAGCGAGCGGTGAGCCGCGGCGCGAACCTCGGGGTCTTTTGTGCAGGCATATTCAAAGCACAGCGCGCCGAGATAGAGCCCCGTCCAGAGCCCGTCGTTGTCGCCCGTGCAGACATAGCCCTCGTCCTCGGACACAACGCCCTCATGCTCGAGTGCGCGCTCGAGGACAAAGCCGTCCTTGCGGACATTGTATTTTTCGCTGAATGCGCGAAGGCGCTTCGCCTTCTCTTCGAGTGTCATCAGCTCTGTCTTGAAAACGCTTATGCCGCCCGAGGCGGTGGAGACGCAGAAGCCGCCGTCCTCCGGCGAGAGGACAATCCCCGTCGCGTGCATATCGGGCAGCCAGCGCTTGTAGCCGTAATAGGAGAGCTTGCCGTTATGGAGGATGATGAGCCCGCAGGAGGTGGTGAAGTATCTTCTGCCCTCGCTGTCGGTAGCCATACCGGTTATCTCGCCCTTCGGAAGAGCGGCTATCTTCGAGCCGTCGAGCCAATAGCTGTTGTCGTCGTAGACGCACACTCCCTTATCCGTGCCTATCCAGACGTCGCCTGCGGGGTCGATGTCAAGGCAGGATATATTGTCGCTGAGTATCCCGGTCACGCCCTCCATGAGCTCGGACCAGTGCCAGCGCTTGCCGACGAGCGCGTGAAGCCCGTCGCTCTCCGTTCCGACATAGACCTTGTTGTTGCCGCAGACGGCTATGCAGCTGCCCTTGCCGGGCACGCCGATTTTGAGATCGTGATCTTCAGCGCCATGCGGAAAGCGGTAGAGCACCGTCTCTGTGAGTATCCAAGTTACACGGTCGCAATCCTGTCTCATGGCGACCGTTTCGGACGAGAACTCGCGGGACGAGACGCGCTTCTTTCCGTTTAATTCAACGAGCGTCTTGCCCGCGCCGACAAAAATATGTCCGTCGTCAGCGCAGAAGAGCATGGATATCGCCGCGTCCTCAATGCCTATATCCACTGCCGTTATTTTATCTCCGTTTATTTTCGAAAGTCCTCTGTCGGTTCCTACATAGAGACTCCCGTCCGCGCCGTAGCAGAGTGCGGTTATGTTATCCGACGCAAGCCCGTCGGCGGAGGTGAACACCGTCCTCGTCAGCTGCGGAAACTCACCGAGGCGGCATACCGTGTTGCGCTTTTTCATTTATCTGCTCCTTTTATAAAAATTAAGCCGTGCATTGGCACAAATACCAACAATAATTATATCGGAATGTGCATTTTTTTCAAGAGCAAATACAAAAAAGAGTGATTTTTCTATTGCATTTTTATATATTGTGGAGTAAGATAGCGGTGTCAGAAAAGAATCATATCCGGAAGGTGGAAAAAATGTTTACTGATAAGCCCGAGAGCTACCGAGGAGTGTATTCGCTCCTGCTCACTCCGTTCAAGGAGGATAAGTCGATAGATTACGACGTCTATGCGCAATACGTCGAGTGGCAGGTCGAGCGCGGGTCGCATCACCTGTTCTCAGTCTGCGGCAGCTCCGAGATGACGAAGCTCACTCCCGAGGAGAGGGTCAAGTGCGCGACAATCGCCGCAAAGTACTCCGGCGATACGGAGGTTATAGCCACCGCAAACCTTGAGCCTGCATGGCATATGCAGGTCGAAGAGGTCAAGCGCATGGAGCAGACCGGAGTCGACGGACTTGTTTTCGTCTCCAAAGGCTATGCCGACAACGACGAGAGGCTTGTAGGATATCTCAGCGAGCTTGCGGAATATACCTCTCTGCCCATAATCCTCTATGAGTTCCCCGGAATGCAACCGTGCAATATATCCGGCAAGGCATACGGCGAGCTTGTAAAGACAGGCAGATTTCACGGAATAAAGGATACCACCTGCACCATGGCGGGCATAAAAGACAAGATAGCCGTTCAGGGCGATTCGGCAGTCCTTCAGGCGAACATACCGCTGCTTTTTGATGCATATATGGCGGGCGCGCGCGGCGTTTGCGCTACTCCGACCTCCTGCGGCGCAAATCTGTTTCGCAAGATGTACGATGAGTTCTTCGTCGAGAAGAATATAGCCAAAGCGCGCGAGACCTTCAACGAGATAATCCTGCTCGACAACGCCATAGACAGCGGCTTCAACGCGAGCGCAAAATACCTCGTCGGTCTGCAGGGAGTCCCGATGACCACCGCAACAAGATGCGGCTCGACCCTCAGCGAAGCCAGACGGCGCAGCCTCGAGGCGTACTACGAGTACGCGAAAGAGCACGGTATGCTCAAGTAAATTAACGATTAAACGGCTTTTATAAAAAACAGCCGTAGACAGAATATTTAAACTAACCGGCCACGGCAATTTTTCCGCCGTGACCGGTTTTGAATTTATGTAATAAGAAAAAATGTAAAATCGGGATTTGTGTGGAAAGGCCGCCGTCAGACAAACAATTTTAATGTTGCAAATAGACATAATCGTGCAGAGGCGCATATTACCGAGCCGATATAAAGTTACATTTTGACAACTGACGCAAAAAAAACAGCGCATCTATAAACAGTGCGCTGCTTTTCGTTTTTTATGCAGCTCTCATCCGGCCGACGGCGGTTATTTGAACAGCTTTGTGTGCTTCAGTGCCGAATACAGCGGCAGTCCGAGCACGAGGCAGACTGCGAGCTCGCCCGCTCCGACTTCGAGCGCGGATATTGCGAACGCAGTGAACTTGCCGCCCTCAACGGGGGTCAGCATCACTATCTCGAGTCCGACTATCACGGCGTTAAACAGCACTGGCATGAGCGAGGACAGTACCGGCAGCTTCTTTATCTGCACATTTCTGAGCATACGCCCGGTTATTGCGCCGAGCAGGGTTGCCGCCGAGCCGAAAAGCACATCCCATATGCCCATCGGGCTCGATATGTTGCCTATAATGCAGCCTATTGTCAGCCCCGGTATTGCGGCGGGGGTGAGCGTGCAGAGCACGGTCAGAGCCTCCGAGAGCCTGAACTGCACCGGGCCGTAGGCGAGTGAGAACGCGGCGCTTAAATATGTCGCCGCCGCATAGAGCGCAGCGATAACCGCGCTCTCCGTCATGAATCGAACGGAAAGTTTTTTGTTTTTCATTTTTCTGCTCCTTTTGCTGCCATGCAGCGCCTTTAGTTTTGTTCGGCATCGGGCAATGCCTGTCGGGAAGGTCTCGAACCGACATTTTTATTTATATATATTAAAGATACTCCGCGAGGTCCTTCATGCTGTTTACTGCGACGCTCGCTTTTATATCCGAATTTTCATATTCCTCTCTCGTTGTGACGCCGCTGAGCACGAGCGCACTCGGTATGCCGTGGGACGCGCCTATCGCGATATCGGTAGCTAAACGGTCGCCGATAAAAGCTATCTCGTCACGCGAGCACGAGAGCATATTTGTGATATAATCGACTGTAGCCGTCATGGGCTTGCCCATAACGAGAGGGCGCTTGCCGGTTGACGCGGCAAAGAGCTCGATCATCGAGCCGGTATCGGGCATGAAGCCGTCCGCCGTAGGGCAGTTGAGATCGGGGTGAGTCGCTATATACTCCGCGCCGTTTGCGATATACTTAGCGGCATTCCAAATCTTCTGATAGGTCAGCGTAGTGTCAAAGCCGAGCACCACGATATCGGGATTTTCTTCCGCAAGATTAACTCCCGCCGCCTTGAAATCACCCGTCAGGCGGTCGTTGCCCAGAAGATAGACGCTCTTGCCGGGGCGGTGCCTCTTTAAAAAGTCTATCGTAACATGGGACGAGATTATCACGCGCTTTTCGTCGACGGGGAAGCCCATTTTTGCGAGCTTGTCCCTGCACGACTCGACATTGTTCGACGAATTGTTCGTGAAGAAATAGAAGTCCCGCCCGCTCTCGCGCACCTTTTTAAGAAAGCCGTCCGCGCCGGGGATAATGTTTCCGTCGAGATAGAATGTCCCATCCATATCGACAATAAAATACTTCGTTTTTTCAAAAATACTCTTGTCTGCCAAAATTCCACACACTTTCTCTCAAGGCTCGTATATCGAGCGCAGTGTCAGATATTATACCACAAAAACTATAGGTTTTACAACAATTCTTTTTCGTCCTCAGAGACTATTTTTCGACACTTTTGTGATTTGTGTCTCGTTGCAGTTTATAAATATTCAACTAATTTTTGAATTTTCAATGAATCTTTTATTTTTACTATAGACTTTTTTCTTCAGATATTTTAAAATTGTATGTATAACACGTCGGCTCGGAGCCGATAAAACGGAGGATTAAGAATATGGCAAACCAGAATCTCGAGTTTGGCAACAGACTCAAGACCTTTCGCACCCTTAACGGTCTGACACAGGGGGAAGTGGCCGAGGTGCTGAAGCTTGACCGCTCGACCTACACCTATTATGAAAAAGGCCGTGTTCCGAATCTCGATACTCTCAACAAGCTCTCAAAGCTCTTTAACGTGTCCGTCGCCGAGCTCATCGGCGAGCGCGACGACGGTGCGCTTGACGTTATCAAAAACGCAAGCAGGGAGCTGCACGTTGAGAGCATCTTTTTGAGACCGGACGAAAAACAGCTGATACTCAATCTTCGCCTCTGCTCTGCCTCGGACAGACAGAAGATAGCGGAAAAGGTCAATCAATACGTCGAAAAGAGATCCAAATAAGGACATCGGATGGACAAATTCAAGCTCGAAAACCTCGGCAGCGGAATAACCGCGGTCATCTCGAAGGAACACGGCTTCGGGACGGATGCCCTCCTGCTCGCAGACTTTGCGGCAGTGAGGGAGAATAACCGCTGCTGCGACATGGGCAGCGGCTGCGGGATAATCCCCTTGCTGTGGCTCAAAAAGAATATGAGCAGACCCGTTGCCGCAGTTGAGATAAGCGAGCAGGGCTGCGAGCAGATGAAAAAGGCTGCCGAGGTTAATTCTCTCGGCGGCCGTCTTGAGATATTTAACGAAGATTTGCGCAGGGTGCGCGAATTTCTCCCCGCGGGGGAATTTGACGTTGTGACGATGAACCCGCCCTACAAGGCCGAGGGCGCGGGAATAGTCAGCGCGGACGGGGCGGCGGCGATGGCGCGCCACGGACTGTGCTGCTCGCTCGACGATATGTGCTCAGCCGCCGCGTGGCTTTTGAAATTCGGCGGAAAATTCTGCGTGTGTCTGCGCCCCGAGCGGCTTTGTGAGCTGATGTGCAAAATGAGCGCCGCCGGCATTGAGCCGAAGAGGCTCAGAACCGTCTCGAAGCGGGACGGCTTTGCGCCGTGGCTCGTTCTTGTCGAGGGACGGCGCGGCGGAAAGCCCGGAATGACGGTCGAGCCCCAGCTAAACATCTATGACGGGGACGGCTACTCGGAATATATGAAATCGCTCTATTCCGACTACGAACGAGAGCGTGAAAATAATGACCGCGAAAGGAAAAAGACTGACTGATGAGCGCTGTACTTTATGTTGTCGGCACACCGATAGGCAATCTCGGCGACCTCTCCCCCCGTGCAGTCGAGGCATTTGAAAGCTGCGACTTTATAGCCGCGGAGGACACGAGGGTGACGCTGAAGCTCCTCAATTCGTTTGAGATAAAAAAGCCGATGATAAGCTATCACGAGCACAACAGATTCGAGATGAGCCCGCGCATTGTCGCAAGGCTGTTAAACGGCGAGAGCTGCGTGCTCGTCACTGATGCGGGTATGCCCGCGATATCCGACCCCGGCGAGGATTTGGTGCGAATGTGCCATGAGCACGGAATAAAAGTCGAGTCCGTGCCGGGTCCCACCGCTTTTGCGACTGCTCTGGCGATATCGGGTATGCCCTCGGGTCGCTTTACCTTTGAGGGCTTTTTGAGCGTCAACAAGGCGAGCCGCACCGAGCATATACAGAGCATAGTCAAAGAGCCGCGCACCATGATATTCTATGAGGCGCCGCATAAGCTGGGCGCGACGCTGCGTGACCTTGCCGCCGCACTCGGCGACAGGGAAATCGCAATAGTCCGCGAGCTGACGAAGATACACGAAGAGGTCATACGCACCACCCTCTGCGCCGCCGCCGAGAAGTATGCGGACGGCGGACTGAAGGGCGAAATAGTGCTGATTATAGAGGGCGCAAAGCCCGAAGAAAAAGAGAAGATGACCGTAGAGCAGGCAGTCGAAGAGGCGAAAAGGTTCGTATCAAACGGCGACTCCGCATCGGAGGCCGCAAAGAAGGCGGCGAAGCTCAGCGGTCTGAAAAAGGGCGACATATATAAGCTTATGCAGGGAGAGAAGGACAATGGCTGAGGCATTAAAGCAATATTGGTATCTGGCTGTCGCACTCGTTGCGGTTGCGATTTTTACCGTCTGGGTCGTCAAAAAGGCTGCCGAGGCGGCGGGCAGAACGCGTGCGGAGCGCGAGGCGCAGATGAAGAAGCTGGAATACGAATCGGGCGTTCGCAAGGAGTTCGCCGAGCTCTCCGAGGAGAAGCTCAGAAGCGCCGACAAAAAACGCGCCTTTGACGGCGTTGCGATGAACATTCAGCGCTATCTCGAAAAGCAGAGCAATATGAATGCGGCGTTCGCCGAGCTCCCCGACGCCAAAAAGCAGATATACGCGCTCTACTATCTTTTTGATGACTCTCAAAAGGGTCTGAGCGAGTTTTTCAAATGCAATTCCGCTCCCCTGACCCCTGAGGCTCTGAAGGCGGTCGAAGCCCTGTTCCCCCGCGATGCGGCCGAAGCGTTTGCCGGCGAGTACCGCGCCTATGACCCCAACGACGAAACTACCTCGCTCATCCCCGCGGAGACAGAGAAAAACGACGAGAAATATGCACAGGCGATGAAGGACTTTGATTTCTACAATGCCGCAGTCGAGTTTATAATAAAAAATCTTAATGATTTTTGCTGAGATCCGACTTATTTTTTATTCAAGGTAAAGTATAATAGACTTGGAACTCCGCTTTGCGGACAAAATTAAAATACGGGAGGAACCGGTATGGACTTCAAAGGCAGCAGAACTCAGGCAAATCTCATGGCGGCTTTCGCCGGAGAATCACAGGCAAGAAACAAATACACCTACTACGCCTCAAAGGCAAAGAAGGAAGGCTACGAGCAGATAGCCGCAATTTTCACGGAGACTGCGGACAACGAGAAAGAGCACGCCAAAATGTGGTTCAAGGAGCTGCATGACGGCGCCGTTCCCTCGACCGTTGAGAACCTGCGCGACGCGGCGGCGGGCGAAAACTATGAGTGGACCGAGATGTACAGAGAGTTCGCCGAGGTAGCGCGCGAGGAGGGCTTTGGCCGCATAGCCTCGCTGTTTGAGCTTGTAGGCAGCATTGAAAAGGAGCACGAGGAGCGCTACAACGCACTGCTCGGGAATCTCGAGGAGGGCATCGTTTTCGAGCGCAGCGAAGAGGTCGTCTGGGTATGCCGCAACTGCGGTCACATCCATGTCGGCAAGTCTGCGCCCAAGGTCTGCCCCACCTGCGCACATCCGCAGGCTTACTTCGAAATCAAAAAGACAAACTATTGATAAGCACGTCAAGCTCTGTCCGCCGTCCTGCGGGCGGAGCTTTTTATTCCCCGAATGCGGGCAAAAAAAGTAATAATACAGAAAACACACGATTTATTTGGTTATTTTTTACAAAAAATTTACATTGAATCCTATTTACGTTTGAATAAAGTAGTCAAAAACCGCTTGAAAAAATTTATAATCGAGTGTATAATTTATTTAATAATACATCATTAGAGGAAAGTGAGAACCTTAAATGCTTAATGAGAATATCCCGATGTACCTTTTCCATCAGGGTACAAATGCAAAAGCATATGAGTATCTCGGCTCACACCGCGACGAAGAGGATGAGAATTTTACCTTTTTCCGCGTATGGGCTCCGCACGCCGTTGCCGTTTTCGTCGCCTGCGACAAAAACGAATGGACGGGAGAGGGCTTTGAGCTCAAGCGCATAAACGAACAGGGTCTCTGGGAGGGACGCTTCGAGGGCTTTAAGGATTATGACGCCTACAAGTATCTCATCATCGCGCAGGACGGACGCAAGCTGATGAAATGCGACCCCTACGCATTCCACGCCGAGACGCGCCCCGGCACCGCCTCGAAGATTTACGAGCTCGGCGCGTTCGAGTGGACGGACGGCGCATGGCTGAAAAAACGCCGCAGGAAGAATATCTACAGCTCCCCCGTGAATATATATGAGCTGCACGTAGGCTCATGGCAGCGCTATCCCGACGGAAACACGCTCTCCTACCGCGAGCTCGCGGACAGGCTCGTGCCCTACGTTCTCGACATGGGCTATACGCACATCGAGCTGCTGCCGATAATGGAGCACCCGTTTGACGGCTCCTGGGGCTATCAGGTCACCGGATACTTTGCGCCAACCTCGCGCTACGGCACTCCGGACGACTTCATGTATTTCGTTAATAAATGCCACGAAAACGGCATAGGAGTTATATTGGACTGGGTTCCGGCGCATTTCCCGAAGGACTCGTTCGGCCTCTACGAATTTGACGGAGAGGCCTGCTACGAATATGCCGACCCCAACAAGGGCGAGCACAAGCAGTGGGGCACGCGCGTCTTTGACTACGGCAGAACGGAGGTTCAGAGCTTCCTCATGTCGAGCGCGCTGTTCTGGCTCGAGGTCTATCACGTTGACGGACTGAGAGTCGACGCCGTTGCCTCCATGCTCTATCTCGACTACGGACGCGAGGACGGCGAATGGAGCCCGAACACCTACGGCGGCCGCGAAAATCTCGAGGCCGTGGCATTCATAAAGAAGCTCAACGAGACTATATTCGGCGAGCACGGCGACGTGCTGATGATAGCCGAGGAGAGCACCTCATGGCCGATGGTCTCGAAGCCCGTCTATCTCGGCGGTCTGGGCTTCAACTTCAAATGGAATATGGGCTGGATGAACGACTGTCTGCGGTATTTCTCGCTCGACGGTCTGTTCAGGAAGTTTAATCACGACTGCCTGACCTTCTCGTTCTTCTACGCCTTCTCCGAGAATTTCGTGCTGCCCATCTCGCATGATGAGGTTGTCCACGGAAAATGCTCGCTGATAAACAAAATGCCCGGTACATACGAAGAAAAATTTGCGGGAGTGCGCTCATTCCTCGCATATATGATGGCTCATCCGGGCAAGAAGCTGCTTTTCATGGGTCAGGAGTTCGGCCAGTTCATCGAGTGGAACTACAAGCAGGAACTCGACTGGCTGCTGCTCGACTACGATATGCACAGAAAGCTCAAGGAGTTTTCGCGCACGCTCAACCGCTTCTATAAGCGCAACCCGACAATGTGGGAGATAGACTACAGCTGGGAGGGCTTCAGCTGGATATCCAGCGACGACAGCGCAAACTCCGTCATAGCCTTCCGCCGCATTGACAAAAGCGGCGACGAGCTGATAGCCGTGTGCAACTTCACTCCCGTCACGCGCGAAAAATACCGCATCGGAGTCCCCGAAAAGGGCACCTACCGCATAGTCCTCAACACGGACAGCACCAAGTTCGGCGGCAGCGGCACAAAGATGCAGAAAACCTACACGTCTAAACCGATCCCGATGCACTCGTTCGAGCAGAGCATCTCGCTCACTCTCCCGGGTCTGTCGGTCGTTTATCTGAAAAAACAAGGCAAGAAAACTAATAACAAGGAGGAATAAGTATGGCCAGAAAAACAGAATGTATCGCTATGCTGCTCGCCGGCGGTCAGGGCAGCAGGCTCGGTATTCTGACCAAAAATATGGCAAAGCCTGCCGTCCCCTACGGCGGCAAGTACAGGATAATCGATTTTCCGCTGTCGAACTGCGTAAACTCCGGCATCTACACAGTCGGCGTGCTCACGCAGTATCAGCCGCTCGAGCTCAACGATTATATCGGCAACGGCCAGCCGTGGGATCTTGACAGGGAGAACGGCGGCGTGCATATCCTCTCGCCCTACCAGCAGATAAAGGGCACCGAGTGGTACAAGAACACCGCCAACGCCATATATCAGAACATAACGTTTATCGACCGCTATTCGCCCGAATATGTCCTTATCCTCTCCGGCGACCACATCTATAAGATGGACTACTCGAAGATGCTCGCCTATCACAAGGAGAAGAACGCCGACTGCACGATAGCCTCGATTGAAGTCCCGTGGGAGGAGGCCTCCCGCTTCGGTCTGATGTTCGTCAACGACGACGGCTCGATATCCGAGTTCGAGGAGAAGCCGAAGCACCCGCGCAGCAACAAGGCCTCGATGGGCATATACATATTCACCTGGAGCAAGCTGCGCCGCTATCTTCTCGAGGACGAGGCCAACCCGGACTCCGGCAACGACTTCGGTCACGACCTCATCCCCGCCATGCACGCTGCGGGTGAGCGTCTCTTCGCCTATCAGTTTGACGGCTACTGGAAGGACGTCGGCACGATAGACAGCCTCTGGGAGGCAAACCTCGACCTGCTCAACCCCAAGGTGGACCTCGACCTGAGCGACCCGTCGTGGAAGATATATTCCCGCACCCCGACCGCCCCGCCGCACTATGTCTCGCCCGACGCAAAGGTTCAAAACTCCATGCTCACGGAGGGCTGCGAGATATCCGGCGATATCGACTTCTCCGTTATCTTCGCGGACGTTACGGTTGAAAAGGGCGCCGTGATAAGAGACTCGATAATCATGCCCGGCACGGTTATAAAGTCCGGCGCGGTGGTTCAATATGCCATTGTCGCGGAGAACGCGGTTATCGAGGAAAACGCCGTCGTCGGCGAGCGACCCGAGGCCATGGATGACCTCGACAAATGGGGCGTCGCCGTTATCGGCAAGGGCGTTACGGTCAAAAAGGGCACGAAGATAGAGCCCAAGGCCATGTATGACGGAGAAAAGGAGGACGGACGCAAATGAGAGCCAACAATGTTCTCGGCATAATATATGCCAGCACCTATGACCAGTCGCTTCCCGAGCTTACAAATATGCGAACCATGGGCTCCGTCCCGTTCGGCGGAAGATACAGGCTCATAGATTTCCCGCTTTCCAATATGGTGAACTCCGGCATCTCCAAGGTCGGCGTTATAACCAAGAGCAACTACCGCTCGCTCATGGATCACCTCGGCACAGGCAAGCCGTGGGATCTGTCGCGTAAGCGCGAGGGTATGTTCATTCTGCCGCCGTTTAACTCCGCGGAGGACTCCGGCGGACTGTTTGCAAACAGAATAGACGCGCTCGTCGGCTGCGCCTCGTTCATATCGAGCTCGACCAACGAATATGTTCTGCTCTGCGACTGCAACACCATCTGCAATATAGATATCAACCTGCTCTTCGACGCGCACGAGCAGAGCGGCGCGGACATCACCGCCGCCTACTGCCACGGCACCGTCCCGGCGCTTAACAACACCATGACCTTTGACCTCGACTCCGACGGCAGAATAAAGGAGATTGCCATTTCCTCCGTCGGCGGCGAGGAGGGCGACTACTCGCTCAACGTGTTCCTGCTCAAGAAGTCACTGCTTGAAAGACTTATCTCTCAGGCGGCGAGTATGCACTACACAGACTTTGAGCGCGACCTTATTCAGGCGAATGTCGGCGTGCTGAAGATCTGCGGCTACAAGACGGAGGGCTTTGTCGTCACTCTCGACTCGCTCAAGAGCTTCTACGACGCCAATATGGCTCTGTTGGATCTCAACAACCGCTCCGAGCTGTTCTGCAGAGAGCGCCCCGTATATACAAAGGTACGCGATGAGGTTCCGGCTATTTACGGACTCGGCGCGGCGGTCAAAAACAGCCTCGTAGCCGACGGCTGCAAGATAGAGGGCACGGTTGAAAACAGTATCCTCTTCCGCGGCGTCACGATAGGCAAGGATGCCGTGGTCAAAAACTGCATCATCATGCAGGGCGCATACATAGGCTCCGGCGCAACGCTCAACAGCGTGATAATGGATAAGATCTCTATAATTAAACCCGACAAATCACTCTGCGGCACAAATACCTTCCCGGTATATGTCGGCAAGGGCATAGTGGTTTGAGCGAAAGGGGAATAACAAAATGAAAGTCTTATATGCTGCAAGTGAGGCTCTTCCTTTCATGGCCAGCGGCGGGCTCGGCGACGTTGCCGGCTCTCTGCCCAAGGCGCTGCGCAAGCGTCTTGTCGGCTGCCGTGTTGTTATGCCGCTCTACGGCGGAATAAAGCAGGAGCTGCGCGACCAGATGCAATTTATTACGCATATCACCGTGCCCGTCTCATGGCGCAGACAGTACTGCGGCATCTTCGAGGCGAAGGTGGACGGCGTAATCTTCTACTTCATCGACAACGAGTATTATTTCAAGCGCGACGGCATCTACGGCCACTATGACGACGCGGAGCGCTTTGCGTTCTTCTCCCGCGCCGTGCTCGAAATAATCCCGTATATCGACTTCAAGCCCGACGTTATTCATTCGAATGACTGGCAGACGGCTCTCGTCCCGGTCTATTATTCGACGATGTACGCAAACCGCGAGGGCTACGAGAACATAAAAAATATTTTCACCATCCATAACATCCAGTATCAGGGCGTTTACGGCAAGGAGATTCTCGGCGACGTTTTCGGTCTGGGCGAGCAGCACGAGCGTCTGCTCGACTTCGGCGGCAACCTCAACCTGATGAAGGGCGCTATCGAATGCGCCGACGCCGTGACGACCGTCAGCCCGACCTACGCAGAGGAGATACTCGACCCCTGGTTCAGCCACGGGCTTGACCCGATTCTGCGCGAGCGTCAATATAAGCTCCACGGCATTTTGAACGGCATCGACACCGATGTATATGACCCGGAGCATGACGCGGCGATAGCGAAGCCTTTCTCCGCAAAGAATCCCGACGGCAAGAAAGAGGACAAGGCCGACCTTCAGCGCGAGTTCTCTCTGCCCGTGCGCGACGATGTGCCGATAATCGGCATGGTCTCGCGTCTTGTGTCGCACAAGGGACTTGACCTCGTAAAGGCCGTCCTCGACGAGCTGCTGAGCACCACCGACGTTCAGCTCGTTGTGCTGGGTACGGGCGACTGGGAATATGAGAACTTCTTCCGCGAGGTTGAGGCGCGTTACCCGGGAAAAGTCGGGCTGAGAATAGCCTTTATCCCCGACCTTGCGCGCAAGATATACGCGGGCTGCGATATGTTCCTCATGCCGTCCAAGAGCGAGCCCTGCGGACTCTCGCAGATGCTCGCGCTCAGATACGGCACTCTCCCGATAGTCCGCGAGACCGGCGGACTCAAGGACAGCATCACCGACTCCGGCGACGGCGAGGGCAACGGCTTCACCTTCAAGAGCTACAACGCCCATGATATGCTCGGCGCGATACGCAGAGCGTTGGGCGCATACGGGAACAGGAGCTACTGGGATTCGCTCGTTGAGCGCGCGCTCAAATGCGACAACAGCTGGGGACGCTCGGCGAGAGAGTATATGCGCCTCTACAGAGAGACCGTAGGCAAGTAAAATAATTCAAACGGAGGACCGCAGTGACCGCCCGTGCAGCGGACGCCGCGGCCTCTTTTTTTACGGTGAGAAAGTATGGTTATTAAGTCCGACATGATAGACCGTCAGCTTCGCCCGATAGGCGAGGCTATCCGCTTTGTCTGGCCGAGTTTCAGCGAGCGGAAGTTCAAGCTCTGCAATTTTATTCTGAAAAACTTCGGGCGCGGCGCGGACGTTACGCCGTGGAAGATAAAGTGCGAGCAGATAAAAATCCCGCGCGCGGACGGGAGCGAGCTGCGCCTGTGCGTATACTCGCCGAGAAAGCGCGAGGGCGAAATGCCCGGGCTGCTGTGGATTCACGGCGGCGGCTACGCCATGGGCATACCCGAGCAGGATCACGGCTTCGTGCGCTCGTTTGTCGGCGCAACAGGCTGCGTCATGGTCGTGCCGGACTACAAAAAATCGCTCTACGCTCCCTTTCCCGCCGCACTCGAGGACTGCTATCTCGCCCTGCTCTGGCTCAAGGAGAACGGCAAAAAATACGGCATGAGGCGGGACAAGATATTCGTCGGCGGCAACAGTGCGGGCGGCGGGATGACCGCAGCGCTCACGCTCTACGCCCGCGACAGGGGCGAAGTGAACATAGCGTTCCAGATGCCGCTCTACCCGATGCTCGACGACCGCCCGACCGAGACTTCAAAAAACAACGACGCGCCCGTCTGGAACACGAAGTCGAACATAGCCGCGTGGAAGCTCTATTTGGACGGCGACTACGGCACGGACAGAGTCTCGAAATACGCCGCGCCCGCGCGCGAGACGGACTTTTCCGGTCTGCCGCCGACGCTCACGTTCATTGGCAGCATAGACCCGTTTCTTGCGGAGACAAAGAGCTATGTCGAGGCGCTGCGCGCGGCGGGTGTTCCCGTTGAGTTCAGGATATTCGAGGGCGGATTCCACAGCTTCGACATATATTATTTTGCAAACATCGCCAAGGAGGCGAACAAATTCATCCGTGACGGCTTCAAATATGCGGCGGAGCACTTCTCCGCCCCTCAGCCGGAGGATAAATAAACCGTGGACAGCGGCATATGCCGCTGTCCACGGTTTTTCATATTCGGTTATCTGTTCCAAATTGCTTTAAATTCATCCTCGCCGTATCCGCGCAGGATATAGTAATACTCCGTTTTGTCTCCGTTTTGCACCTGAACTCCGGGCGCGCCCTTGAGCGTTATACGCTCCTTCCGCCCGTCGGAGTATTCGACGGTGAACATAAAGCTCCAGCCCTTCCAGCCGGAATATTTGAAGAAGCTCTTATAAAGCGTCATGCTGCCGAGCTTCTCCGCAAGCTCGCGGCACTGGCTGTCGGTGAGCACGATTTCATCCGGCGGCGCTTGCGTCACTGTGGATTTCGCGGTGATTTTTGCAACATTTTCGGCGTCGAGGCTTACCGTATGCACGCGGGCAGCGAACACGGCCGAGGCAACGACAAGAATGAGCATAATCGCCGCTAAAACTGTTTTGCGGTGCTTTTTCATATGCTGCTCCTTTCTCTGTGTCCCGTGGATTACCCTTCTCCGATTAAATCCTAACATATTTATTGCGTTCTTGCAACTTGTTTGCAAAAAACAGCGCCGCAGGGGAAAACCTCTGCGGCGTTGAAAATCAATTTTTTATCTCTTCAGGCTCAGCTCAGACGAGCTCGATGATGCACATCTCTGCTGCGTCTCCTCTGCGGGGACCTGTTTTGATTATGCGGGTATAACCGCCGTTAACGTCCTTATATTTCGGGGCGATCTCATCAAAGAGCTTCTTGGCAACATCCTCTTTGGTGATGTATGCCATGACTTTGCGCTTCGAGTGAAGTGAGTTGTCCTTAGCTATGGTGATCATCTTCTCGGCCATAGCGCGAACTTCCTTAGCCCTTGTAACGGTGGTCTCGATCCTGCCGTTCTCGAAGAGATATGTGACCATACCTCTGAGCATAGAAATACGGTGATCCGTAGTTCTGCCAAGTTTTCTGGTTCCGGGCATTTTATTCACACTCCTTTACCGTAGTGAGTCTTATTCCTCTTCCTTGCTGAGGCTCAGGCCCATGGATTTGAGCTTAGCGATAACCTCGTCAAGGGATTTTCTTCCGAGGTTGCGGACTTTCATCATGTCCTCCTCGGTCTTGCTGATCAGATCTTCAACAGTGTTAATGCCGGCTCTCTTCAAGCAATTGAAGGAACGCACAGACAGGTCAAGCTCCTCAATAGTCATCTCGAGGACTTTCTCCTTGGCATTGTCGCTCTTGACAACCATAATCTCTGTATCGTACGCCTCATCGGAGAGGTCGCCGAAGAGAGAGAGATGCTCGTTGAGGATCTTGGCTCCAAGGGATACGGCCTCCATCGCATGGATGGTGCCGTCGGTCCACACCTCAAGCGTGAGCTTGTCGAGGTCGGTAACATGACCTACGCGGGTGTTTTCGACTGTGTAGTTGACCTTTAACACGGGTGAATAGATCGAGTCGATGGCGATAACGCCTATAGTGGGCGGGAACTTCTCCTTATTGCGCTCGGCCGAATAATAACCTCTGCCCTTGTCGCAGACGAGCTCCATGTGGACGTTCGCGCTGCTGTCAAGAGATGCAATATGAAGCTCCGGGTTGAGGATCTCAACCTCAGAATCCGTCTGAATGCTGCCTGCGGTGATCTCGCACTCGCCGGAAGCGTCTATATAGACAGTCTTAGGACCATCGCCGTGGATCTTGAGTATGACATCCTTGAGGTTGAGGACGATCTCCGTGACGTCTTCCTTGACGCCGGGAATCGTTGAAAACTCGTGCAGGATACCATCGATCTTAACGGAGATTATAGCATATCCCGGAAGTGAAGAGAGCAGGACGCGGCGCAGGGAGTTACCGAGGGTCGTTCCGTAACCTCTCTCAAGGGGTTCTACGATAAACTTGCCGTAGGTTCCGTCGGGCGTAATGCCTTCTGTTTCGATCTTGGGCTTCTCGATTCCGATCATTCAAAACCCTCCTTTTTATAAAACGCGGCAAGGCCGCTGAAAGAGTATTGCTCAAAAACAAGCCGTTTAAGCGGCATTATTTCGAGTACAACTCGACGATAAGATGCTCTTCGACGGGAACCATGATCTGGTCTCTCTCGGGAAGGGCGACGACCTTAGCGGTGAGCTTGTCGGCGTCAGCCTCGAGCCATGCGGGCACGGGACGGGCGGCGTTAGTCTCAAGAACAGCCTTGATCTTGTCGCTCTCTCTGCTTCTTTCCTTAATCGAAACAACATCGCCGGCTTTAAGAAGGTATGACGGGATGTCAACTTTCTTGCCGTTTACTTTATAATGGCCGTGAACAACGAGCTGTCTTGCTTCGGCTCTGGAGTTAGCCCAGCCGAGAAGATAAACTACATTGTCAAGTCTGCTCTCGCAGATACGAAGAAGGTTTTCACCGGTGACACCCTTCTTGCGCTCAGCCATGAGGAAATACTTGTGGAACTGGCCTTCCTGAATACCGTAGTAACGCTTAGCCTGCTGCTTCGCTCTGAGCTGCAAACCGTATTCAGAGGTCTTTTTGCGGCTCTGGCCGTGCTGACCGGGGGCATAAGAACGGCGCTCAAAAGCGCACTTGTTGCTGTAGCAGCGCTCACCCTTGAGGTAGAGCTTCTTGCCCTCGCGGCGGCACATCTTGCAGACCGCACCTGTATATCTTGCCATGTGTTACACCTCCTAAAATATTGGTTACACGCGCCTTCTCTTGGGCGGGCGGCAGCCGTTATGGGGAATGGGAGTCGTGTCCTTAATAAGGGTGACTTCAAGACCCGCCGTCTGCAACGCTCTTATAGCAGCTTCTCTGCCGGCTCCGGGGCCCTTAACATAAACCTCAACCGTCTTCATACCGTGCTCCATAGCAGCCTTGGCAGCTGTCTCTGCGGCAGTCTGAGCAGCAAAGGGAGTAGATTTTCTTGAGCCTCTGAAGCCCATTTCACCGGCACTTGCCCAGGAAACAGCGTTGCCCTGAGTGTCGGTTATAGTGACGATGGTGTTGTTAAAGGTGGATTGGATATGGACTGCACCGCGCTCAATGTTCTTGCGCTCTCTGCGCTTACGGGTGCCTGTTGCTTTTTTGCCGGAAACTTTGGTAGCCATATTATCCCTCCTTGATTACTTCTTCTTGTTAGCAATGGTCTTCTTGGGACCCTTGCGTGTACGGGCATTGGTCTTCGAACGCTGACCTCTTACCGGCAGGCCCTTGCGATGACGGACACCGCGGTAGCAGCCGATTTCAACGAGTCTCTTGATATCGAAAGCGGTCTCACGGCGAAGGTCACCCTCGACCTTGCAGTGATGATCTATATACTCACGAAGCTTAGAGACGTCATCCTCGGACAGGTCCTTGACTCTTATATCGGGATTAACTCCTGTTGCGGCGATAATATCGCTTGCGGTTTTGCGACCGATGCCGTAGATATAGGTCAGAGCGATCTCGACTCTTTTCTCTCTAGGCAGGTCAACACCTGAAATACGCGCCATTTGTCAGTTGCACCTCCATTGAATGGTTTGCGTCATTAGCCCTGACGCTGCTTGTGCTTGGGATTTTCACAGATGACCATTACTTTTCCCTTGCGCTTGATTATCTTACACTTTTCACACATTTTTTTGACAGAAGGTCTGACTTTCATTAGAATACCCTCCTTTTACTTGGAACGCCATGTTATGCGGCCCTTCGTCAGGTCGTATGGCGACATTTCGACCGTGACCTTATCTCCCGGAAGAATGCGGATGTAGTTCATCCTGAGCTTACCGGAGATATGAGCCAATATCTGGTGGCCGTTTTCCAGCTCGACCGTAAAGGTCGCGTTGGGCAGGGCCTCTACTACCGTACCTTCAATCTCGATCATATCCTGCTTTGACATATACTGACCTCCCTACAATGATGCAGTCTCATCCTCGAGCCTTCTGAGCGCACGGCGCAGACGGCTGTCAAACGCCAGCTCCTCCTGCGTTACACGCAGCGAGGTCGGCTCGAGATGCTTGGGATTTTTGATTTTGGGTCTGAGGAGCTTTCGCTCCTTACCGTCGCAGACCTCGACACCGCTTGACGTAACGGCTGTGACTGCAAGCAGTCTGCCCTTATCGCGTCCGGCCGTCGATCTGACGACGCAGCCTCGTTGAAAGCTCATCATTAATCCTCCGCTTAAAGCTGAGTCATTATCTTCGGCCCGTCAGCCGTTATGGCGACGGTGTGTTCGAAATGAGCCGAGAGTTTGCCGTCTTTGGTTCTGACCGTCCACCCGTCGGGTTGAGTACGGATGGCCGCAGAGCCCTGATTTATCATCGGTTCGATGGCAATAGTCATGCCGGGCAGCAGGCGAACGCCTCTTCCTGGCGTGCCGAAATTCGGTACGCTGGGATCCTCATGGAGATTAGCACCCACGCCGTGGCCCGTGTATTCACGAACGACGGAGAAGCCGCGCTCCTCGCAGTAGCTCGCAATAGCGAAGCCTATATCGCCGAGTCTGCCGCCTGCAACAGCCTTACTGATGCCTTCATAAAGGCTCTCTCTGGTCACGTCGCACAGCCGCTTCGCCTCGGGGGAAATGTCCCCGCAGGCGAAAGTGGCAGCGTTGTCGCCGGTATAGCCGTTTATCGAAGCGCCGAGGTCAATGCTGACTATATCGCCGCTTTTGATAATACGTCTGTGGCTGGGTATTCCGTGAATGATCTCATCGTTTATGGAAATGCATGCGGTAGCGGGGAACCCGTTATAATTAAGGAACGTAGGCGTGGCCCCTGCTTTGAGAATATATTCGTGTGCGATCTTATCGATCTGAGCGGTGGTAACGCCCGGCTCGACAGCCTCGCCCGCCACTTTTAATGCTCCTGCAGATATCCTGCAAGCCTCTCTCATCAGCGAGAGTTCGTGACTTGTTTTGAGCACTATCATGCTTATCCTCCGTTTTGCCGTTAGTTGCGGCGGGGCTTAATCAAGGAAGCCCTTGTAGTGACGCATCATCATCTGGCTCTCGAGCTGCTTAACAGTTTCAAGAGCAACACCGACAAGAATTATTATCGACGTACCGCCGAGCGAAATGTTCATGCCGTCAGCGTAGCTCGTTGCCTTTGAAAGGATGAGCGTGGTGATCTGCGAGAACAGGATCGGGAAGATAGCGACGACACTCAGAAGGAGAGCTCCGAGAAGTGTGATTCTCGAAATGATCCTTGCGATGTAGTCCGATGTGGGTCTGCCGGTACGGATACCGGGAATCATACCGCCGTTCTTGGCGATGTTCTGCGACATCTCAATAGGATTGTACTGGATGCTCGAATAGAAGTAGGCGAAAGCGATTATCAGTATGAAGTAGATAATGCCGTAAGCCCAGTGAGTCGAGGAGAACACGTTGAAGAAACCGGTCCAGAACTTGCTGGCCGAAAGCTTTGCGGCCGGAATGAACATCTGGATGGTGGGCGGGATGGAAAGAATCGAGCCTGCGAAGATGACGGGCATAACACCGGACATATTGACCTTTATCGGAATATGGGTGTTCTGGCCGCCGTACATCTTGCGTCCGACGACGCGCTTGGCATACTGGACGGGAATGCGTCTCTCTGCATTGTCCATCCACACGATGAATGCTATCATCAGAACAAGGATGACGCAGACAAAGGGTGAGAGGAAGTAGTAGACGCCGCCTCTTGACCAGTAGCTGCCGGTGTCCGTGCCGCCGAAGAGCTGGGTGATGAGCGCGGGGATTCTCGAAACGATACCCGCGAAAAGGATTATCGAGATACCGTTGCCGATGCCCTTATCGTTGATCTGCTCACCGAGCCACATGATAAGCGCGGTACCTGCCGTAAAGCAGAGGATGATGACGATGGCCTGGAAGACCATTGCAAAGCCCGTGTAGGCAGAGCCGTCAGCAGCTGTTGAAAGGTAGCCGGCGCTTCTGATATAGAAGTAGTATGCTACGCTCTGGATGATACCGAGAACAACAGTAACATATCTCGTGATGGAAGCAATCTTCTTCTGACCGTCCTCTTCCTTCGCCAGTCTCTCCAGGGGAGGAATAGCGACGCAGAGGAGCTGCATGATAATCGACGAGTTGATGTACGGGGTGATCGACAGAGCGAACAGAGTACCGTAGTTGAACGCGTCACCGGTCATCATAATGAGGTAGTTGAGGAAGGTGCTGCCCTCCTGAACCAGGTGTTCGCCCTTAACGAGAATGTTTGTGAACGGAACAGGAATAGCGGAGCCGATTCTGAAAATAAGGATTATCAGAGCGGTGAAGAGAATCTTCTTTCTGAGCTCCTGAATCTTCCATGCGTTGACAAAAGTCTTGAACATTTTAGATTACCTCTGCCTTTCCGCCCGCAGCCTCAATCTTAGCCTTGGCGGAAGCAGAAAAAGCATTAGCCTGAACTGTTAGCTTCTTCGTAAGTTCGCCCTGTCCTAAGACTTTGACGCCGTCGAGAGTCTTCTTTACAAGACCGGACTCGACGAGGGCTTCTATAGTTACGGTAGCGCCGTCATCGAACTTGTCGTTGATGGCTGCCACGTTAACAGTTGCGATCTCTTTCGCAAAAATGTTGACAAAACCTCTTTTGGGTATTCTTCTCTGAAGGGGCATCTGGCCGCCTTCGAAACCGATATGCGCGTTGCTTCCGCTTCTTGCCTTCTGGCCTTTATGGCCCTTACCGGCGGTCTTACCCTGGCCGGAAGCAGCGCCTCTGCCTATACGCTTACGCTCTTTGACAGAACCGGGTGCAGGTGAAAGCTCATGCAATTTCATCATTCAGCACCTCCTTGCTCGACTTCGCTCGTCTCGACAAGGTGGGCAAGCTTTCTTATCTTGCCGCGAGTGGCAGCGTTGTCAGGCTGAACTGAAACGTCGCCGATCTTGTGGAGACCGAGTGCATAGGCGGTGGCAATCTGAGGTTTCGTACTTCCGATAAGGCTCTTGACGAGCTTTACGTTAATATCTGCCATTGTTGTCCACCCTCCTTAACCTAAAATTTCTTTTTCCGACTTGCCTCTTATAGCCGCAACTTCATCGACGTTGCGAAGCTGTGCAAGACCGTCAAGTGTTGCTCTGACGACGTTACAGGGGTTGTTGGATCTGAGAGCCTTAGCACGGATGTCTCTGATGCCGACAGTCTCGACGACTGCACGGACAGGACCGCCGGCGATAACGCCGGTACCGGGTGCGGCGGGCTTGAGCAGGACAACGCCTGCGCCGAACTTACCTATAACCTCGTGGGGAATGGTCGTTCCCTTAAGTGAAACCTTCATCAGGTTCTTCTTCGCATCTTCGATACCCTTGCGGATGGCGTCCGGAACTTCGCCGGACTTGCCGAGACCGAAGCCGACGATTCCGTTGCCGTCACCGACGACTACGAGAGCGGCGAACTTGAATATACGGCCGCCCTTAACGGTTTTCGATACGCGGTTGATAGTGACAACTCTTTCTGTGAGTTCATATGCCGATGCATCAATCTTAGCCAAAAGTATCCTCCCTTTCCTTAGAAGTTGAGGCCGCCCTCACGGGCGCCTTCGGCCAGTTCCTGAACACGGCCGTGATAAACGTAGCCGCCGCGGTCGAAAACAACATCGGTTATTCCCTTTTCGGCTGCTCTCTTTGCCAGTGTGATGCCCACCTTGCGGGCTGCGGATTTATTTCCGCCGTAATCCTCAAAATCCTTCTCAACAGTAGAGGCTGAAACAAGGGTCTTGCCTGAAACATCGTCTATGATCTGAGCATAGATGTGCTGCAGGGAGCGGAATACATTAAGGCGGGGGCATTCTGCAGTTCCGGAGATCTTAGCACGCACTCTGGTGTGGCGCTTCTGTCTTGCTTTCTTGCTGTCCGGTCTGTTAACCATAACTTTTCACTCCTTAACCTAAACTTACTTGCCGCCCTTGCCGGCCTTGCCTTCCTTGCGGCGGATATGCTCATCAACATACTTGATGCCCTTGCCCTTATACGGCTCGGGGGGACGCTTCTCGCGAACTTCCGCTGCAAACTGGCCGACCTTCTGCTTGTCGGGACCGGAGATAATGATCTTGTTGGGCGCGGGAACCTCAATGGTGATACCGTCAATCTCGGTCATTCTGACCTGATGCGAGAAACCGATATTGAGGACAAGGTCCTTGCCCTCCTTAACGGCACGGTAACCTACGCCGTTGACTTCAAGCTCCTTCTTGTAGCCCTCGCTGACGCCGGTCACCATGTTGGCGACGAGTGTGCGGGTAAGGCCGTGAAGGGACTTATTGAGCTTTGTGTCGTCGGGGCGCTTAACATGAACGGTTGCGCCGTCAACTTCGACAGACATATTGCTGTGCACGGTTCTGGTAAGCTCGCCTTTGGCACCCTTAACGGTGACAGTGCTGCCGTCCACCTGCACAGTAACCCCTGCGGGGATTGCGATGGGTTTGTTTCCTATGCGTGACATTTACAGCACCTCCTTACCAGATAAATGCAAGGACTTCGCCGCCGACATTGGCCTTGCGAGCATCCTTGTCCGTCATAATGCCCTTGCTGGTTGAGAGGATAGCGATACCGAGACCCTTCATGACTCTGGGCATATCCTCGCAATTGGTATATATACGCAGACCGGGCTTGGAAACTCTGCGCAAACCGGTTATAACCTGTGACTTGTTGGGGCCGTACTTGAGAGCTATCTCGATGACGCCCTGCTTGCCGTCGTCCTCAACCTTGAATCCCTTGATGTAACCCTCATCAAGAAGAATTTGAGCAATCGCCTTCTTCATATTGGATGCGGGAATCTTCACCGTATCATGCTTTGCGGAATTCGCATTGCGGATTCTTGTGAGCATATCGGCGATGGAATCAGTAATTTGCATACTGTTGAACCTCCTTTTGCAATTGCTCTTTTACCAGCTGGCCTTCTTGACGCCGGGTATCTGACCGGCATGAGCCAGCTCTCTGAAGCAGATGCGGCATACTCCGTATTTGCGAAGATAGGCGTGCGGTCTGCCGCAGATCTTACATCTGTTGTAAGCCCTTGAAGAATACTTAGCGGGTCTTGCCTGCTTAACCTTCATGGATGTTTTGGCCACCGTAATTCCTCCTTATTTTGCGAACGGAGCGCCCATGAGAGTGAGCAGCTCGCGTGCCTCTTCATCAGTATTAGCTGTAGTGACAAAGCAAATATCCATGCCTCTGACCTTGTCAATCTTATCGTACTCGATCTCGGGGAATATCAGCTGTTCCTTGATACCCAGAGAATAGTTGCCTCTGCCGTCGAAAGAGTTCGGGTTGATACCTCTGAAGTCTCTGACGCGGGGAAGGGCGAGATTGAAGAACCTGTCAAGGAACTCATACATTCTGTCTCCCCTGAGGGTAACTTTGGCACCGATAACCATGCCTTCACGGAGCTTGAAGTTAGCGATCGACTTCTTTGCTCTGCACATCACGGGTCTCTGACCGGTGATCTGCATGAGGTCGGAGACGACAGAATCGAGAACCTTGGAGTTCTCCTTTGCCTCGCCGCAAGCGATGTTGACCACAATCTTGTCAAGCTTCGGGATCTGCATGACACTCTTATACTCGAACTTCTTCATAAGAGCAGGTGCAACTTCGTTTTTATAGGTCTCTTTTAACCTTGCTGCCATTTGTCATGCTCCTCCCTTATTCGAATTCTGCAAGGCAGTCGCTCTTCTTGCAGGTGCGGACTTTCTTGCCTTTTGCGTTGATCTTGCTGCCGGTTCTGGTGGGTCTGCCGCACTTGGGGCAAACGAGCTGAACCTTGTCTGCATAAAGGGCGCTCTCAGCCTTGATGAGGCCGCCGGCCTCACCCATCTTGCGGGGCTTAACGTGCTTAGTGACGATATTCACGCCCTCGACAATGACCTTACCCTCGGAAGGGCTGACCTGGAGGACCTTGCCTCTCTTGCCGCGGTACTTGCCGTTGATGACGACAACCTCGTCACCGGTCTTAACATGAACCTTATTACTCATCGTTGCACCTCCGCCTTAAAGCACTTCGGGAGCCAGAGAGAGAATCTTGAGATAATCCTTCTCGCGCAGCTCTCTCGCTACCGGTCCAAAGATACGAGTGCCTTTGGGATTTTTATCTTCTTTGATGATAACAGCTGCATTCTCATCGAAGCGAATGTAGGTGCCGTCATCACGGCGAACTCCTTTTGCAGTGCGGACTACGACTGCCTTAACGACCTCGCCTTTTTTAACTACGCCGCCGGGTGCTGCTTTTTTAACCGAAGCAACTATGACGTCGCCGATATTGGCATACCTCCTGCCGGAACCTCCGAGAACGCGAATGCACATGATCTCCTTCGCGCCGGTGTTGTCGGCAACCTTGAGGTAACTCTGTTGCTGTATCACAGTGTCTGCCTCCTTACTGTTACCAAAAAATTATTTAGCCTTCTCGATGATCTCAACTACGCGCCATCTCTTGTCCTTGGACATCGGGCGGGTCTCCATGACGAGGACACGGTCGCCGATTCCGCAGGTGTTGTTCTCATCATGAGCCTTGAGCTTGATGGTGCGGTTAACGATCTTCTTATAGAGCGGATGTCTTACTCTATCCTTGATGGAGACGACAACGGTCTTATCCATCTTATCGCTGGTCACAATGCCAACGCGAGTTTTTCTGAGGTTTCTTTCCATAAGTGTTGACCTCCCTTTCATCACGAATTGGCGCCGTGGAGCTCGATATCGCGCTGAACTGTCTTGATGCGCGCTATGTCCTTCTTAACGGCACTGATTCGCATGGGGTTGTCGAGCTGGTTAACAGCCTGCTGGAAGCGCAGTTTGAAAAGCTCATCCTTTAACTCAAGCAGCTTAGCATCCAGCTCTTTGGCGGAAAGTTTTCTTATTTCACTGGCTTTCATTCCTGTTCACCACCCGTTTCTTCCTTAGTTACAAATTTGCACTTGATCGGGAGCTTATGAGCAGCAAGGCGCATAGCCTCTTCTGCAAGCTCTCTGTCAACGCCGGCAATTTCAAACATGACTCTGCCGGGCTTAACAACGGCAACCCAATATTCGGGAGAACCTTTACCGGAGCCCATGCGGGTCTCGGCGGGTTTCTTGGTTACCGGCTTGTCGGGGAAAATCTTGATCCAGACCTGACCGCCACGCTTGATGTAACGGGTCATTGCGATACGGGCTGCCTCGATCTGGTTGGCGGTGATCCAGGCGGGCTCGAGAGCTACGAGACCGAAATCGCCGTAGGAGACCTTATTGCCTCTCATGGCCTTACCGGTCATTCTGCCTCTCTGTACCCTGCGGTGCTTAACTCTCTTGGGTAACAGCATTAGCGAGCTCCCCCTTCCTTGCGTGATGATCTTCTTCTGCCTGTATTGCTGCGGTTGTCATGAAGAACCTCACCCTTGTAGATCCAGACCTTGACGCCGATACGGCCGTAAGTGGTCTTTGCCTCCGCAAAGCCGTAGTCGATGTCCGCTCTGATGGTCTGCAGCGGGATGGTACCCTCATGATACTGCTCTGTACGAGCTATTTCCGCGCCGCCCAGACGGCCGGAAACCTGAGTCTTTATACCTCTTGCGCCAAGTCTCATGGTGCGTCCGATGGACTGCTTGAGAGCACGGCGGAAGGAAACTCTTCTTTCAAGCTGAGCAGCTATATTCTCGGCGACGAGCTGTGCGTCAAGGTCGGGCTGCTTAATCTCAACGATGTTAAGCGAAACCTCTTTGCCGCCGAGCTTGCTCTCGCAGAGCTTCTTCAGCTTCTCTATCTCAGCGCCGCCCTTGCCTATAACCATGCCGGGCTTTGCGCAGAAAATGTTGATGTTGACTCTCTTGGAATTGCGCTCTATCTCGATCTTGGGCACGCCTGCCGGAGCAAGGAGCTCAAGGAGGAATTCACGCAGCTTGTGGTCTTCAACGAGGGTATCGCCGAAATCCTTGGGATCTGCGTACCAGCGTGACTCCCAGTCTTTAATTACACCGATTCTAAGACCGGTGGGATTAATTTTCTGTCCCATTGTTTAACCTCCTCCTCGCTTATTCCGCTTCCTTGAGCACAAGGGTGATGTGCGACGTCTTCTTGTTGATTCTGAACGCTCTGCCCTGAGCTCTCGCTCTTATTCTCTTGAGGGTCGGTCCCTGACCTACAGTGCACTCGCTGATGTAAAGATTGGAAGTGTCCATGTTCTTGTTCTCAGCGTTCGCTATAGCGGACTTCAAAAGTTTAAGAAGCGGTTCACACGCAGCCTTGGGCGTGTGTTTGAGAATTGCCAGCGCTTTGTCTGCCGGCTGATTGCGGATAAGGTCGAGCACTATCTGAACCTTGCGGGGAGCAATGCGCACATAGTTTGCCTTAGCCACTGCCTGAGGCATTGTATTATCCTGCATTGTTACACACTCCTTTCGACTGATTATTTACCGTTATTTGTTGTTTTGGAACCCGCATGACCCTTGAAAGTTCTGGTCGGTGCGAATTCACCGAGTTTATGTCCAACCATATCCTCTGTTACATACACGGGGACATGCTTGCGTCCGTCATGAACAGCGAAGGTGTGGCCGACAAATTCGGGAAAGATTGTGGAGCTGCGGCTCCAGGTCTTGAGAACCTGCTTGTTGCCAGTCTTGTTCATCTCCACGACTCTCTCGAGCAGTTTAGGCTGCACGAAAGGTCCTTTTTTAACGCTTCTGCCCATTATTTCTGCTCCTTTCTCGACTTACTTGCCGTTGCGGCGCTTCACGATAAGCTTATCGGAGGCCTTCTTGGTGTTTCTCGTCTTATAGCCGAGTGCGGGCTTGCCCCACGGAGTGCAGGGACCGGGTCTGCCGATCGGGCTCTTGCCCTCACCGCCGCCGTGCGGGTGGTCGTTCGGGTTCATGACGGAGCCGCGGACGGTGGGTCTCCAACCGAGGTGACGGTTGCGGCCTGCCTTACCGATCTTAACATTCTCGTGGTCAACGTTGCCGACCTGACCGATTGTTGCCATGCAGGAGGCGGGAACGTTTCTCAGCTCGCCCGAGGGCAGACGAAGAAGGGCGTATGCGCCTTCCTTAGCCATGAGCTGTGCGGAGTTGCCCGCCGCTCTTGCCAGCTGACCGCCTCTGCCGGGATAAAGCTCAACATTGTGAACGAAGGTACCGGTGGGGATGTTGGTCAGGGGAAGTGCGTTGCCGACCTTGATATCGGCGTCGGGTCCTGCGACAACCGTGTCGCCCACCGAGAGGCCTGCGGGAGCGATGATGTATCTCTTCTCGCCGTCGGCGTACTCAAGCAGAGCTATATGAGCTGAACGGTTGGGATCGTACTCAAGTGTTTTAACAGTCGCGGAAACATCGAACTTATCGCGCTTGAAGTCGATTATACGATACTTTCTGCGGTTTCCGCCGCCGCGATGGCGAACGGTGATTCTGCCGTAGCTGTTGCGTCCGGAATTCTTGGAGAGAGGAGCGAGAAGGCTTCTCTCGGGAGCAACCTTTGACAGCCCGGAGTAATCTGTGACCGACATATTACGACGAGCGTTTGTTGTCGGCTTGTAAACTCTGATCGACATTTGGTTTCACTCTCCTTATAGCGGCTTTGCGGAGGTGTCGACCCTCCATACTTTACCGCCGGATTATTGGTTGATTATTACATCATGCCGTCGAAGAACTCGATGGTCTTGGAGTCCTCCGTGAGGGTCACTATAGCCTTTTTCCACGAGGAAGTGTATCCCTCGAAACGGCCGTAGCGGCGCTTCTTGCCGCGGCAGTTAACAGTGTTGACGCTCTTGACTTCGACCTTGAAGAGCTCCTCGACTGCCTTGGCTATCTCTATCTTGTTTGCGTCCTTTGCAACGGAGAAGGTGTACTTCTTGTCCGCTGTACCGAGCATGCTTTCCTCGGTGATGATAGGACGAAGGATGATGTCCTGTGCTATCTTGCTCATGCGTATACCTCCTCAATCTTAGATACGGCATCCTTGAGCACTACAAGAGAATCGCAGTTGAGGATATCGTAAACATTGAGTGTGCTGACAAGAGTGGTCTTGACGCCCTTGATGTTGCGAGCGCTTCTGTAGACGGTCTCGTTCTTCTCGGGAAGGACGATGAGAACCTTCTTGCCGGTCTCGAGAGCCTTGAGAACGCTGACAACTTCCTTGGTCTTTATCTCGTTCATCTCGAGGCTGTCGAGGACGATAAGCTCCTCGGCTGCAACCTTGGAAGAAAGAGCGGACTTCATAGCGAGTCTTCTGACCTTCTTGTTGACTGTCTTGCCGTACTCACGGGGCTTGGGGCCGAGTGCGACGCCGCCGTGGGTCCACTGCGGGCTTCTGATGGAGCCCTGTCTTGCGCGGCCCGAGCCCTTCTGTCTCCAGGGCTTCTTGCCGCCGCCTCTGACTTCAGCGCGTGTAAGGGTAGACTGAGTGCCCTGGCGCTGGTTTGCCAAATATGCTACCACGCAGAGGTGCATTGCCGAAGCGTTCGGGGTGATTGCGAAGATCGCGTCCGAAAGGGCAATGTCCGATACCTTCTTGCCGGTCTTGTCAAAAACTGAATAATTAGGCATTAAACTCTACTCCTTTCTTACACATTCTTAACGCTGTCTCTGATGAGAACGAGGCCGCCCTTGGGGCCGGGGATACCGCCCTTTATGGCGATAAGGTTGTTCTCAACGTCGACCTTGACTATGTCAAGATTCTGGATAGTAACTCTCTCGTGGCCGAGGTGACCTGCGAGCTTCTTTCCCTTGTAAACTCTCGAGGGATCGCTGCACGCGCCGAGAGAACCGGCGTGTCTTGCGTTGGGGCCGGTACCGTGAGTCATCTTGAGTCTGGAGAAGTTCCATCTCTTGATGGCGCCTGCGGTGCCCTTACCTTTGCTTGTACCTACAACGTCAACGTGATCGCCGACAGCGAAAACGTCAGCCTTGAGGATATCGCCCACGTTGAGGCTCGACTGGTCGTCAAGTCTGAACTCTCTGAGGGACTTCTTGGGGGCGACGCCCGCCTTGTCGAAGTGACCCTTCTCGGGCTTGTTGACTCTCTGTACCTTGACGTCGCCGAAGCCGAGCTGAACAGCCTCGTAGCCGTCGTTTTCAACAGTCTTCTTCATAACGACAGAGCAGGGGCCTGCCTCGACGACTGTTACGGGAACAACGTTTCCGTTTGCATCGAAGATCTGAGTCATGCCGATCTTCTTTCCGATGAGTGCTTTTTGCATAGTTCCTTTCTCCTCCTTTAGGTTATTGGTTGGCTCTCGCCAACTTGACCTGCGGCGTACATTATATTCGCGCTCTCACGCATATATATAATGTATTAGAGTATTAGAGTTTGATCTCTATATCCACGCCTGCGGGAAGCTCAAGACCGGTAAGAGCTTCAACAGTCTTTGCTGAAGGTCTGATGATGTCTATGAGCCTTTTGTGTGTACGCTGCTCAAACTGCTCGCGGGAGTCCTTGTACTTGTGGACTGCGCGAAGGACGGTAACGACTTCCTTCTCTGTCGGGAGCGGTACGGGACCGGAAACCTGAGCATCGGTTCTCTTTGCGGTCTCTACGATCTTCTCCGCCGCCTTGTCGACGAGGTTGTGGTCATAGCCCTTAAGTCTGATTCTGATTTTTCCCTTTGCTGCCATTGTTTGCGCCTCCTTAATAATTGGCGGGCATTGCTCTTTTCTTTCAACGCCTCCGGGTGTTTCATCGTTCCCCTTTTAAAAAACCGGAAAACGATATTTCCGGGTTTGTTGAAAGCAGATGCAATTACTGCTGCCTCAAGCGAAGGTGCGAGGGAAACGCACCCCGTGCGGCAGTCAGACCTGTTTCGCCCGGTTTTAAAATCGGACATACTCCGCAGAAATTCCCCGTCTCAAAGGACGGCCACCTTCTGCATCATCGCATATCAGCTGATTGTGTTTAGGGCGTACTTGCCCCACTTCCCACAATCATGCCTGATAATAATACCACACAAAGCCTTGTATTGCAAGGGTTTTCGCAATATTTTTTCAAAAACTTTCGTGATAAAAATCGACCCTCTATATATGGATATTTTAGTCAAAATGCGGACAAGATAGAGGGTTTTCGAAAGAAAAAATTTTTTTGTTTTTTTCGCTGCAACCGAAAAAGTACTCAATGTAAGCTCCGGTTGACGGATTGCAAGCTTTGATATGTTGACCGAAATTTTGATTTTGTGTAAAATACAGGTACAATAAAAAATTCTTGAGAGGAGTACATCAACATGAACTTCCCCGAAAAACTGCAAAAGCTCAGAAAAGAGCGCGGCTGGTCACAGGAGGAGCTTGCAAACAGGATAACGGTCTCGCGGCAGGCGGTATCAAAATGGGAGCTCGGAGTTTCCCGAAGTTAAAGAAACTACCAAAAACTCACGCTTACATTACTTCCAATATGAAAATCAAAGATTTATTGGAGGTATCATTATGGCTCAGAACTTCACTTATACCCAATGCGGTGATTACTATATCCCTGACATCAAGTTGTCATATACAAGTACACAGGCCCTTGGAAAATATGGCAGAATGCGTAGAGCGTTTTTGGAACAGAACAAACCAATGCTTTTTAACGACATGATTCTGACAGAGAGCCTGTTCCCGCATCTGCGGGAAGTACAACAGACCTGTGAGAAGCGAATGGAGTTGTTGATGATGGAGTTGTTGATGACGGATTTGTTGGAAAAGAATCCAGCACCAGACAAGGCAACACAGCAGCTTGTATGGGTAGCACATATGAATAGTTTGAAAGCACAGGCGGAAGAAAGTGTCCTCCGGGAACTGGTCTATGAGGAGGACATCGTATGAAAATTCTTGAAGAATTTTGGTACGGCAATATTGAGCCTACCGACTACGATACTTCTTCCTGTAAAGAGTATAAGAAATTACAGGAACTGATTTGCCGGAATGAAGAAAAACTCCGAGTAGCTATGACGGACGAACAGAAAGCATTGTTCGAGAAATACACGGATTGTGTCCGAGAACATCAAACCATTACGGAGTGCCTGATATTCCAGAACAGCTTTAAGCTGGGTGCCAGAATGATGTTGGAAGTCATGGAAGAATAAAGAACATAGACGATTTGATGCCACCCGTAGGAGCGATCCTTCGGGTGGCATTTTGTATCTATCAAAATGCAAAAAATATTTTCCGTCTGTCCAAAATCGGTGTTTTTAATCGTTATTATAGTTAAACGAATATGATGGGGGTGATATGTTGTCCGAGGAATTATTGAAACAGGTGGCTGAGGAATTTGCTCTTGCAATGAATGAGAGTTTACCGGAACCAGAACAATGTCAGCATCAGTTCTCTAAAGAATTTGAAAGTAAAATGCAGTGCCTCCTGTCCTCTGTTCCATCCAATCCGCAAATAGAAGTGGTTGCCTCAGTTACAACTAAACCCATGAATTGAAATGAAGGCTGGCCTGCATGGTCAGCCTTTTGTCTGTGGATTCACAGTTCCTGAATTGTGTTTTTGACAATTCCAGAATTGTGATTTTCACAATTCAAGAAGTGTGAAAATCACAATGTAATAATACTGATATTAATAATACTGATTATAGTGATACTGATCCTTTCGGGTTTTGTCAATAAGGATAGAGAAAAAAGTAAATTATTTTTATGAGGTTACAACATCGGATTGAATAAGGCGCAGTACCTTGTCGGTAAAGGTTTCCCGGCTGGTCTGGCTGAAATGGAAATAAATATCAAAGGTCGTACCGCCAACGGTCTTTACCATATCGGGTGGCGGTACGTCCGGGGCGGGTGAAGCGTTGCCGCCCGCCATCACGGGCAGGGGGATGGCCTTGCCCTCTCTGCTGGTGCTGTCGCTCCCCTCCGGGGCGGGGATGGTGCTGGTGATCGTCATGCTGGGGTCGTAGGTCATAGGCTCTCCTTTCATCATTCATCAAAGTTAATCCACGTGAGCGCCATTTTGCCGCCCACGTTGGAGTGGGGGAAGGGGAATGTATTAGTCCCCCTTTGAGGACTGTCCACAAGCCCCCTGATTGCAAGGCTTTTCAGCCTCTAAATGTCCACGCCTGCGGCGTTCCCGTTCGCTGGCAGCTTTCTTTCTCCGGCGCACATTGGCGGCGCACTCGTCACAGTATTTGCCCCGATTGGAGCGCGGCACGAACATCGCCCCGCACTCGGCACAGGGCCGCGCCTGTCCTCGGTGGAGCAAGGCGGCACACAACCCCTTGTCTGTTGGCAGGACGGCGGCGCGGAACCATTTACAGACCAGGGAATAGGTGATACTCTGGACGCAGACACAAGGCTCCCAGCCGTCATCAAGAGCAAGACAGTTGCCGCCGTCATAATTGCAGCAGTCATGCACCAGCCGCCGGACGGCTCGGTACTGCTGGTAGGTCAGTCGGGGAATGCCGTTCACCGCTCCACCTCCCGGCGTTTCTGCTGGGTCTGCTCCTGCTGGTGTATGGCAGCATCGGCGTTCCGCTTCACCTGTTGAAGCCGCCGCAAATCGTCTTGGATAGGCTTGTACTGCTCATACTCGGCTGTGTACTCCTGGTGAAGCCTCGCCTGTTCCTGTTCCCACGCATGAACGGGGATTTTACCAGCAGGGGAACGGTGCTTGTCCAGCTTCCGGCGGGCCATGTGGAACGTCCTCAACTCGTTCTCATGCTCCCTCTCGAATTTTTCCCGCTTGCCCTTCCACTTGATACCCTGCAACTCGTCATAGACGGGCTTGGTGTCTCGGTAGAGGTCAACAAGGCGAAGCAGTTCCTTCAATTCGTTCAGACGGTCACGCTTCGCTTTCATGGATGTGTTGATGGCCTCCGTTCGTTCACTCTGGGCGGCGATATGGGTCTCTAAATCTTCCAGCGTAGCGATGCCCCTCTCGGTCAGAAAATTGATGGCCTCGGCAAAACCTTTAAGATTTCCAATCCTGGCGTTGCGGCTCCATGCTCCGGCGTTCCGGCCCTCATAGTAGTCGGTCAGCAGGGCGGCAAGGGTCGGGGCCTGGGGCTTGCTCAATTCTTCTTTTATGGCCTTAATCCAATCCGTCAGGCCGGCGATTTTCTTCCGAATATCCCGCAGAATGTTGTTGGCCTTTTTTATCCAGCGGTTCAGATCGCCCTTGTCGGTGGGGATGCCCTTGGCCTCCATCTGGCGGACGGCCACGCCCTCATGGACGGTGGGCAGCAGGTCAAGGCCCTGACGCTCATAGGAGCGGTGGTCGATGCGGCAGGTCAGCCCCTTTTCCTCAAACTTGGCGTTCACCATAGCGGCCCACGCCTCCCGCCAATGTTCCAGTGTTTCCGGGCTTCCCCAGTCGGTAGTGGGAACAGCGTCAAAGAGGGGCTTGCCGTCCTCTCCCATAATGCGGTTCCCGTCCTCGTCCAGACGGTAGCGGCGGCGCTGCTTGCACCCCCATTTGCCGTCTGGCTCAATGGGCCGGATGGGGCAGAGAACATGAAAGTGCGGGTTAGGAATACCGCCGTCCTCCTTGTCCGGCTGGTGGATGGCAAAGTCGGCAATCATGCCCCGGCCCACAAGCTGCTCCGAAACAAATTGCCTTGCAAGAGCGATGTTTTCCTCCAATGAAAACTCGTTCTGCAAGGCAATGTCAAAGCTATATGCAAGCTGGGCTTTCTTGCCGCGCTCGGCCTTCTCCACGGCGTTCCAGAGGGTGGCGCGGTCTTGGTACTGGTTGGGGGCCTGGGGCGGCAGGAGAATGTCTGTGCAGACCACGCCGCCCTTGTGGGTGTAGTCGCTGACCTCGCCATAGTATTCGCTATACAATTTCTCCCCGGCTCGGTAGGCGGCGGACGTGACAACAGACTGTCCCGCGCTCCGTTTGACCTGGGTAACGTGGAGATGGAACAGGGCCAATTATCCGCTTTCCTGCTGGTCAGTGGCTTGGCTCACCAGGGCGGCAACTTCCGGCAGGGAAAAGACCTTTTCCATCAAAAGAAAAAAGGCCCTTTCGCTCATGCCGCGCACCTCCGGGGCGATACTCTCCACCGCTCCGCCACGGGTGATAAGTCGGTGGTTTCGCTTCTTCCTTTCGCCTTGGGTGTAGTAGCGGATGCGGTTCTCATACCGCTGGCCTCTGTGCTGGTACTGCTCCAACTTAGCGGTGGCCTCAGCATACTCTTTCTCTAATTCTTCGCGTGACTTGTCCATCGTGTTTGACCTCCTTCTTGGCAAAACAAAAGACCGTCTACCTGCTGTGTCGGGTAAACGGTCAAGGGTAACGGTATTCGGTTTTAGCCTCGCTGGAAAGGTGCAGACGCAGAGCGGATGTACCTTTCCAGCGAGGGCGCAGGGATAGCCGCAAAGCGGCGCAAGGGGCGCAGCCCCTTGTACGGAGCGGAGCGACGCAAACGGCCCGGACTTTCGGAAGTCCGGGCCGTAGCCTCGCAGAGCGCACGATACATGGTCGCAGACCATGTATAGAAGTGCGCCCTTTGTTCCAAAGGGATTTTATAAGTCCATCATTGATGGGAGAATTTTGTTGAACATATGGCGCACCTTATCAATCCGGGTGTTTGGGCGGCGTGGCTGAAAAACTGGTTCGCCGCTGGCGATTTGATACCCCTTCAATTCTGTTAAACAAACGCTTCTCCCGTTTGTATAAAAGGTGAGGTCATTGCGGTACTCTTGCACACAGCGGGCAGGGATTTCGCCAGTAAAAATCACCTCGCTGTTTTTAACCTGGGTCGTTTCAATACTCGCGCAATATTTTGGTGCGTCATGATAAGCTCTGGAGAGATATTCCTGCGGCGCATAGAGTGTAAAAGAAAGATATGGTTCCAATAGCTGCGTCCCCGCCTTTTTCAACACCTGCTCCAATACAATAGGTGCCAATGACCGAAAGTCTGCGGGAGTGCTGACCGGACTATAATAAAGCCCATACTCAAAACAGATTTTACAGTCCGTTACCTTCCATCCATACACGCCTTGTTCCAGACCGTAGCGGATACCATCCAATACAGCGTTTTGAAAACTCTGATTCAAGTATCCAACGGAAACTTTGCTCTCATACTGCACTCCGGTGCCAAGGGGGAGAGGGGTGACGGACAGCCCGATGGACGCCCAGAATGGATTGGGCGGCACTTCGATATGAATGGTGTGACTTACCGCTTTCAATGGCCTCTCCATATAGATGACGGTAGGTTCTTTTGCAGTTGTGTTGAGCTGATATTTTTCCACCAGAAGATCAGAGATAATTTCCAATTGTACCCGGCCCAAAAAGGAGAGAATGATCTCATGGGTCACAGCGTCTACTTCATAGCGCAGAAGCGGGTCGGTATCCGCAATTTCTGTCAAGGCGTTTAACAAGCGTTCCCTCTGTTCTGGTTTCTCTGGTGCAATTGTTGTCCGCAGCAAAGGGAGAGGATTGTCGCTCCACGTTTCACGGGGCAGCAGCAGTTTGTTTCCCAGCACATCATTCAGCCGCAAACTGTCGCAGGGTACAATGACGATCTCGCCCGCATGGGCAATCTCTGTTCGGACAATCTCACCCTTTGAGGGGATACGCATTTCCGTAATTTTCAGTTTTTCTTTCCCTGCCAAGGCTACGGAATCCCGCAAATGAAGCGTACCGCTATACAACCGCAGATAGGCAAGGCGTTGGCTCTGGTTTGCGTACTCAACTTTGAACACAGTTCCGCACAATTCAGAGCTGTTCTGCCCGGTGGGTGATTGGAATGTATCTGTGACCGCTTCAATGAGTTGTCGGATTCCCAAGTTTACCTTGGCACTGCCATGATAGACCGGAAACAGAGAGACGCTTTGGATTCTCCTGTTTTCCTCCCGCAGAAGTTCTTCTTTGTCCATTGGTTCTCCGGCAATATATTTCTCCAACAATTCATCACAGTCCGCAATCACGGTATCCCAATTCTCCAGCCCCATGTTTTCCATGATGGATATATCCGGGGAAAGCTGCACGTTCTGCTTAATAATCATATTTGCGGAGAGCTTATCTCGGATAGACTGATACACACCTGGCAGGTCAATCCCGTCCTGGTCGATTTTGTTAATAAAGATAACAGTTGGGATTTTCATTACTTGCAGAGCATGAAACAGAATACGGGTCTGCGCCTGAACGCCGTCTTTTGCAGAAACAACCAAAATCGCTCCGTCAAGAATGGCAAGGGAGCGATAGACCTCCGCTAAGAAATCCATATGCCCAGGAGTATCCACAATGTTGACCTTACAATCGTGCCACTGAAAGGAAGTGACCGCCGTTTGAATGGTGATTCCACGCTGCCGCTCTAAAAACATGGTGTCCGTTCTCGTTGTTCCCTGATCCACACTGCCGGGCGCCTCGATTGCTCCGCTGGTATATAACAGGCTCTCCGTCAAGGTCGTCTTACCTGCGTCTACATGAGCAAGAATGCCAATATTGATGATTTTCATATGATTGTCCTCCATACAAGGCCCAGAAGGGCGCAAAAATCCCCAGCGACAAATACTTTTACCGCTGGGGATGATAGGTAGGACACACATGAAAACTGCGGCCAAGGCTGGCCGTTGTCTATCACGATATGAAATGAAAAGGCAAAAGTATTCTTAAATTGGGTACAAAAACCAAGCCCTCTCCTTGAGGACGTTTGTCTTTGTTCCCATTATCAAATTTTATTTAAGAATACCTTGCCGCATATTGATAAACTCCTTTGCTTGGATTTTTATAGTATAGCATATCAAATTCCCAAAAGCAACCCTGTTAAGATAAATTTTTTCTGTCACTGCACCTCCATATCTCTCTCGTGTATACGCCATACGCAACTCTTTTCAAAAAAGAAGTGGACGCGCTGGCAAAGCTGTGGTAGAATGAAACGAAAGAAGGTGAGGATGGTGGAGCTCAAAACGACAATCGCCCAGGGACTGCACGTCACAGATGACAGCGCGGGTTATGATGCCGCCTGTAAGCGTGTCCTGTCTGAAAAGGCAATCCGCGCGGATTATGAAGTCCTGCCTGGAAGAATACAAGGATTGCGATGTCAATGATATTGCCGAGAAGTACATTGAGGGCCAACCCCAGGTGTCCGCCGTCCCGGTGCTGCCGGACGAGGGTGGCACAGTCATCAGCGGCATGGACACCGAGGACAAATCGGTGCGCGAGGGGACAGTCACCTATGACATTCGCTTCCGCGCCATCGTTCCCGACTCCGAGGAACAAATTGCCCTCATCATCAACGTGGAGGCCCAGAACGATTTTTACCCCGGCTATCCGCTGATAAAGCGTGGCATATACTACTGTTGCCGCATGATTTCTTCCCAGTACGGCAGGGAGTTCACTGGCTCCCATTATGAGAAAATCAAGAAGGTCTACTCCATCTGGATTTGCATGAAACCGCCGCAGTATCGAGAGAACACCATTACCCGGTATCGGCTGGTGGAAGAATATCTGGTCGGCGAGGGCAAAGAACCCATCAGGAATTATGATTTGCTGTCCATCATCATGCTGTGCCTTGGCGGGCCGGATGGGTCAAATTATGACGGCGTATTGCGGATGCTGGATGTGCTTCTCTCCAACGAAACCAGCGAGGCGGAAAAGCGGAAAATTTTGCAGGACGATTACGACATTCAAATGACGCAGACAATGGAAAGGGAGGTGTCGGTCATGTGTAATTTGAGCAAGGGCGTTGAGGAAAAAGGCGTTGCTAAAGGTATCTTGTCCTCTATCAAAAACCTCATGGAAACGATGGGGCTGACCATTGAACAGGCTATGGCGGCGCTGAAAGTCCCGGAGGGCGAACGTCAGAAATATATGGATTTGCTGGAACGGCAGTAATGACAAAAACGCCACGGACTATCGTTGTCCCTGGCGTTTTCTGTATCTACGTTAGCTGACTTGAGCAGCTTCGGCTTCTGCCTGTTTCTTCCTGTGGTAGTTCTCCCGCCTCGCGGCAAGCATACGTTCATACCGGGCCTGGGCTTCGGGATCTCCGGCGGCAGCGTCCGCATACATTTTCTGACGGGACTTCTTTACCGCTTCTGACTGTTGCGCTCTCTGCTGCGCCAACTCTGCCGCCGCTACCGGGTCGGTTTCGGCGCGGGCTTTCAAATCCTGCAAAGCCGCCTTTTTCCGATTGCGATGGGCTTCCAGCCGTTCCGCTTCTTCTAGGGTGAGAGGCAAACCTGCCTCGGCACATCTGGCAAGTTCTTTCAACGTCCGCTGTTGGGGCTTCGGGGGCTGTGCGGACTTCTGCCTGTCACGCCACGCTTTGTGCTGCTCGGCTTTCTTCTGGCGGTGCGCCGCAAGCCGCTCCGCTTCCTCCGGGGTGAGATCGGCTCCATCCAGCTTGGCGAGTTCCTTCAGTGAGCGTTTGCGAGGCTTCTCTGGCTGACTGGCCTTTTTCTTGTCGCGTTGCTTCTGCTGATAGGCCCGATTGCGCTCTAACCGCCGTTCTTCCTCCGCCTGTTCCTCCGGGGTCAACAGGCCCGCCCGCTTCCTCGCGGTAAACTCCCGGCGCTCCTGCTTGTACCTCTCATACCGAACCTGGGCAAGCACCTGGGAGCGTTCCTCTTTCTCTGCCTGTTCCTCCTGCTGGCGGCGTTCTTCCTCCTGCTCCATCGGGGTCACAATGTCGGCGGGAACCTCAAACGCGCCAATGAAATTGAAATAGAAATCTAACCGCTGACGGCGCTGCTTTCCCCGTCCGTTGCCCTCATGGACAACGATTTTCTCGATAAACTCATTGAGAATGGGCGTAGTCAGTTCCGAAAAATCGGTGTACCGCTTGGCAAGGTCGATAAACTCCGTCATTCTCACCCGGTCGGCGTTCCAGTTGTCCAGCAAGCCCTGCCACTCCGTCATGGAGGCTTCCAGCGCGGCCTGTTCCTCGTCATACTCGGCAAGGAGACGGCTGAAATGCTTATCCGGCAGCTTGCCCGTGGCGTTGGCCTCGTACAGCTTCTTCACCAGTCCGTCCAGTTCGGCGTGGCGCTTCTTCGCCTGGACAATCTGTTTCCGGCAATCCTTGACTGCTTCCTCCTGGCGCAGACTGGATGCCTTTCGAACCCGCTGAACAAACTCCTGCTCGTTGTTGCGGACATACCAGCTTATCCGCTGGATGGCGGAGAGGATCGCCGCTTCCAGCTTTTGCGTGGCAACATAGTGAATGGTGCAATCCTCCATAGGTGCCCGGTATCTGGAACAGGTGAAAGCATCGTCAATGTACTTGCCTTGGACAAGACTGTTGTGGTGGGTCAGCTTTGCGCCGCAGTCGGCACAGTAGAGCAGTCCGGTTAAACGGTTAGGGGCATTACTCCGCTTGGGTGTCCGGCGCTTGGTTTCCCGCAAACGCTGAACATTGTGCCACGTTTCTTCGTCAATGATGGCGGGGACGGCTCCCTCAAATACAAATTGTTCCTCTGGCATTGTCCTGCGGGTGCTTTTAGTCTTGTAGTTCTCACAGACAGTCTTGCCCAGCACCTTGCGCCCCAGGTACTCCGGCCTTTTAAGAATATAACCCAGGGTGGTGGCAGACCATGCGTAGGGGTCGCGGTAGCTGTTGGCTCGAACAGGACAGCCGATACGCTTCCAGTGTTCGGAAGGGATGGGGATTTGCTCGGCCCGCAGCGTTCGGGCGATGCCGTTGACGCTCTGACCGTCCATGACCATCTGAAAGATGCGGCGCACAACGGCGGCAGCTTCCTCGTCGATCACCCACTCGCCCTTTTCTTCTTTTGAGGCGAGATAGCCATAGGGGACGGCCCCCGAACAGCGCAGGCCCTTTTCCATTCTGGACTTGAAAACGGTCTTGATTTTGCGGCTGGTGTCAGCAACGTACCACTCATTTATCACATCCCGGAAGATGGACATAATATCAAATCCATTGGCGGTGTCCAGGTTGTCATTGGCGGCGATAAAGCGGACGTTGTACTCGTCAAAGGTGCGTTTGAGCAAGCCGACCTCCACCACGTCACGGCCTATTCTGCTCTGGTCTTTGACAATGACGGTAGCCACATTTCCGGCCCGTATCTCGTCCACCATAGCGTCCAGGCCGGGCCGCTTGAAGGTCGTTCCCCGCACCCCGTCATCGGTGAAGTGGCGGACATTAGTGAAGCCATTTTTTCGGGCGTAGTCCTCCAGGATGCGCTTTTGATTTTCTACGGACACGCTCTCGTCAGACCGCCCATCGTCGTGAGATAACCTTTCGTACAATGCTGTGATTTTACCCTTTTGCTCCTGCTTCCTCATGTGTGTAACCTCCTGTTTTGTATTTTCACGACCTTTCTATCCTTATTATAGTGACCCTTTCCTATCCGTTCCGGAATGGAATTGAAAGAAAATGACCATTTATGTACAATCACAGAAATCAAGCTGTCATCGCATATAGTTGCGAATGTATCTTGAAAATTGCGACAATATTTGCTATTATTATACACAGTAAGCGTGAAAGCAGAAACAGGAGGTAGACGCATGGCTATTTCATATAACCGAATGTGGAAACTGCTTGTCGATAAGAAAATGAGTAAAGCAGATTTACGAAAAGCGGCAGATATTGCTCCCAATACAATGACAAAGCTTCGCAGAGATGAACCGGTCAATCTTGCAATCCTTGGTAGGATTTGTGACGTATTGAACTGCGATTACGGTGATTTAATGCAATATGTGCCGGAGGAGAATACAAATGACCAATAAACAGTTGAAAAACTTAAAGGATACATTGTGGACAACCGCCGATCAGCTACGTGCTAATTCTGGCTTGAAGTCCACGGAATACGCCGAACCTATTCTCGGTTTGATTTTCCTGCGATTTGCAGATGTAAAATATAGCAAGTTCGAACCTGAGATCAAGGCAGAGTTTGATTCTATCAAGGGTACTCGTATGGAACGCCCTATCCATGAAATCGCTATCGAAAAATGCGGTTTCTATCTGCCTGAAGAAGCTCGATATGATTGGCTGCTGAATTTGCCTGAAAGCGAAGATCTTGCCAAGAAGGTGAAGGAAGCTATGGAAGCGGTTGAGAAATACACCGCTGAATTGGAAGATACTCTTCCGAAGGACATTTATTACAGCGTTAACAGTGAGGATGATCCGCTCGTATTGGCAAAGCTCCTGAAGAACTTCAAGGACATTCCTGCTGATGTGGAGCTGGACATCTTTGGCGAGATATACGAATACTTCTTGGGTGAATTTGCACTGGCCGAAGGTCAGGGCGGCGGTGAATTCTTCACCCCTGCATCTGTTGTCCGTTACATGGTTGAAGTCCTTGCGCCTACTGAGGGTAAGATTCTCGATATAAAAACACCGAGATTGATACAATTTAATTATTCCTCCGCCGGTTTTGCCGCTTGAGGGGTATGTTGGCGTTTGAGGGGTAAGTTGTGGAAGTCGGGTTGTCCCGGCTGTTTTCTAAAAAAGATAGGAAGTAGCAATATGAAAAATACAGAAATTCGCATTTTTTATTCGTGGCAATCTGATTTGCCAAATAGTGAAACTCGCGGGCTAATCCAAGACAGTATCTCATCAGCAGTAAAAATGTTAAGGGATACAGTTGAGATAGAAGCAGACAGAGATACTAAGGGGGAATACGGCTCACCAGATATCGTACAGACTATTTTTTCAAAAATTGATGAATGCGATATTTTTATTGCAGATGTTAGCATCGTAAATAAATACAGTTCAATAACCGATGAGGGCGAAAATGGCAACGTAAGATATGGTCCAAACCCTAATGTTATGCTTGAACTTGGATATGCGGCGAGTGTGGTTGGCTGGGAAAATGTAATTTGTATATTAGACACCGACTATGGTTTACCAGATGATTTGCCTTTTGATCTTGCTCATCATAGGCTTTCATCCTATTCCTTGAAGGAGAAGACAAAGAAGGATGTTAAAAAGTATATTAGGGACATTATAACAGATACGGTAAGTAATCTATTAGAAAATGGTCCCAGGGTTAAGAGCAATTTTTCAAATCTTGTTGTTGGTTGTTATAATCAAGAGAGCAATGAAATTACCAAAGAAGCATGGTCTTATAGTCCTTTTGAATATTTTGATAGTGTCATTAAGGATCGAGGTATTGCTGGTTGCAAACAATTGATATCTGAAATCAATGATATTCATCTGGAACCGTGTATAGTGGAGGAACCAAAAGAACAACCACAAGTTTCATCAAATATAAGCGAAATGCTCGGAAGCATTAATCTCTTTGGAGACACACCACAAAGAGTAATCATTACTGAAAAAGAAAAGGAATCGATTATTAGTTTTTCTATGGAGTACCCGGAAATAAAATTGATGGATGATTTTTTTGAATTGGGGAATTTAAAGAAAAAAGTATCATTTCATATAGGCGGTAGTGGAACCACATATGAGGGGACAGAAGAGGAAAAACTAAAGTACGAAAAGATCAATGAGCTTGATTACAGGATTGCTCAAATGCAAATGATGGAGATGTATTCGAGAACTTTTGACGACTATTTTTTGTTTCCTTTGGCAATTCGTAATGTATCCACAATTGCAGATGATGAAATCAGTATTTCGGTTATTATCAGTGGGGCAAATACAGCAACACCATCTCGCGAAATTATTAATCCTGACTTGCAGGGTATTGAGGGCTTAATTTATGAAGATGGGATTATTAAAGAATTTCTGTTGATGAATGAAAACTCGAAAATAAAGTATGAAACCAATATTAGCTATTCGATATCTGACAGTATTGATTCGTTTAAGCTGTATGGCGTTAATGGTGCTCATTTCGATGCAAAGGATTATGAACGAGAGCTTTCAAAATATATAGCTGAACCACAGGGATTAGAAAAGAACGAGTATGAGTTTTATATTAAGGCACTTCGTCCAAAGGAAACATGCTGGCTTGGACCAATGATTATGTTAAAAAGAAGCGATGGAGATATTTGCATTAGGTATTCGATAAAATCGAACAAGTCCGATGGCAATTTATCAGGAGAAATAAAGTTTTCTGTAGTGTAACAAAGAAAGCGCCTCCGAGCCGATGTGGTTCAGAGGCGTTGCTGCGTCTATGGGATTATGCCTTGATCTCGGTGCCGTCCTTGAATGCCACCCGGATGTCATCCTTGCTGTGAACTGTGATGTAATCGACCATCGCCAGCCAGTCGGTTTCACGGAACTCCGTCAGCGGCTCCCGGCTCCGCAGGTTCTTCAGGTAGGTTTCGATCTGGTGCTTCCGGGCCATGCGCTCGGCAATCAAGTCGGTGACCTCGGTGTGTCGGGCCTTGGCCTTATCGAACCGGGCCACCAGAGCATCGTATCGTTTCTGGTATTCATCCTGATCGAGGGCGACGTGAGCGTTCTCCTTGATGCAATCCTCGATGAGCTCGGCAGCGATGTTGATTTCAGCTTCCAGATCCGAAAGCTCACTCTCAAGTGCCGTGGTGTCGAGGCTTCTTGAAAGGACCTGATCGTATATGGCTATAAACTGTTCCTTCTGGTCGATCACCTGATTGGCGGCCCGGAGGAACAGTTCTTTTATTTCATCCTCGGTGAGTGTCGGTGTGGCGCATTTCTGGCCGTCGAACTTGTGATTACACTGCCAGATGACCTTCCGGTAGGCGTCGTTGCTGTGCCACACCTTCGGCCCGTACCAGCTGCCGCAGTCTCCGCACTTGACCTTACTGGAAAAGATGCTGACCGAGCTCTTGCGGTTCCGGCCCTTGGTGCGGGTAGTCATCAGCGTCTGCACCATCTCGAAGGTCTCCGGATCGATAATGGCCTCGTGGTTGTCCTTGACGTAGTACTGCGGGATTTCACCCTCGTTGGTCTTTTTCTTCTTGGTCAGAAAATCTACAGTGAAGGACTTCTGCAGCAGCGCATCACCCTTGTACTTTTCGTTGGTGAGAATGCTTTTGATGTTGCTGGGGTTCCAGTGGTCCTTGCCGCCGGGAGAAGGAATGCCTTCATCGGTCAGCGTCCGGGCAATCTGGAATGGCGACTGGCCTTGCAGGAACATTCCGTAGATGCGCTTGACCAGCTTGGCCTGTTCTGGGTTTACCACGAGGTTGTGGTCCGGCCCCATGTCGTAGCCCAGAAACCGCTTGAACGGGACTGTGACCTTGCCGTCTGCAAACCGCTTCCGCTGGCCCCATGTGCAGTTCTCGGAAATGGACCGGGACTCTTCCTGCGCCAGCGAGGACATGATCGTCAGCAGAAGTTCACCCTTGCTGTCGAAGGTCCAGATGTTTTCTTTTTCAAAATAGACCTCGACGTTGTGCTCCTTGAGTTTCCGGATGGTAGTCAGGCTATCGACTGTGTTTCTGGCAAAGCGGCTGACCGACTTCGTGATAATCAGGTCGATCTTGCCGTCAAGGGCATCTGCAACCATCTGCCTGAACTGCTCACGCTTTTTGGTATTGGTGCCGGTGATGCCTTCGTCAGGATATACCCCGACGAACTCCCAATCATCCCGGCCATTGATGTAATTCGTGTAGTAATCAATCTGCGCTTCGTAACTGGTCAGCTGCTCCTCGTTGTCGGTGCTGACACGAGCGTAGGCCGCCACACGTCGCTTCTTAGTGCTGTTGATCGGTGCCGCCGTGAAGCGTGACAGCGTCGCCGGTATCGTGGTTACGGATTTGGCCATTTCTTTTCGCTCCTTATTTTCTTGATTCTTTCACTCATTGCCTCCCTGCGCTCGTCTGTCCAAGCGGCCTTCATGGATTTTTTTGCTTTTTCCCGCCGTTCCTCGGTCCAAGGGGTGCCGTGCCGCTTATCCAAGAAGTCTCTGGATTCGATGTGGCCGTCCCTGAAATGGAACGTGACCATGTGGTCGAGGATTGTTGCACTTTCAATCTGAGCGTCCATCGCAGCCTCGTCGAACTCATCAAGGCCAAGGATCTCAGTCACCAGCCGCTTCATGGTCTCGTCCCTGATAGCCGGATTCCGACATTCGGAACGTGGACCGGTGCAATACCACGACCGTGTCGGGGTGCCGTCCTTACGCTTTCCGGATTGGCAGCGGTAATTGGCACCGCAGCAGCCGCATTTTATGAATCCGGTGAACTCGTAGAAGGTATTCCGGTTCGGATTGGTATCCTTGCGCTTGTGCCGTTCTCCCCAGAGCTTTCTGCGCTCGTCTGTCCACCAGTCGGTCTTGGCAGTAGATTGCCATTTGGTGGTGACCTCGTGGCCGTCGTAAAAGCGGAAGGTCAAGGTATCGTCTCCGATAACGATGACTTCCTCGATCTGCTGACTGAAAACGTCCTCGTCAAACTCATCAAGGCCCAGCACCTCCGCTGCGGTATTCTGGAGCATCTTCTCCGGGATGTTCTTCGAGGGGCAAGCCGACACACCTTTCTGGCTTTTCGTCTGACAGATCCAGATGTAGTAAACCTCACCGGCGGTATTCCGTTTTCCACTGTGGCGATAGTGTTTTCGGCAGCAGCCACAGGTGATCTTCGTGGAGAAAGCCGATAGTTTCAGCGACTTGTTTCCGAAGGGACCAAGGTCCCGTCTGCGCTTGAACTCGGCCTGTACCACTTGCCATTCGTCCATCGGGATAATTGCCTCGTGAGTGTCTTCGACAAAATACTGTGGCATCTCGCCGTAATTCTTCCTACGGTGCTTGGTGATCGGGTCTTCACAGTATTCCTTCTGGAAGAGCATGTTCCCGGTGTAGGTGATGTTTGTCAGGATGACCTTCACATTGGAGTCCACCCACGGCTTTCCCTGCCGGGTATAAATGCCTCGGTCCATCAAGGCCCTGCCAATCTCAATCCGGGATGCGCCTTTCATGTACTCGGCATACATCCAACGGATGATCTCTGCTTCCTCCGGTACGATGACCAGTTTGTCGTCCTGCCACTCATACCCGAAAATGCTGAACTTGCCGTTGGGAATGCCTTGCTTGAACCGCTTGATCGTACCCCATTTGACGTTTTCGGAAATGCTGCGGCTTTCTTCCTGTGCGAAGGAAGCAAGGATGGAAAGCATCAGCTCTCCGTCGCCGCTCAAGGAATTGATGTTTTCCTTCTCGAAGCGCACCTCAATGCCGAGGTCCTTCAGGTGCCGGACCGTGTTTAAAAGGTCCACGGTGTTTCTCGCAAAACGCTGGATCGACTTGGTGAGGATGATGTCGATGTTTCCGGCTTCACACTCAGCCAGCATGCGATTGAACTCTTCACGCTTTTTGGTGCCGGTGCCGGAGATCCCGTAATCCGCAAAAACGCCAGCATATTCCCATTCGGGGTTCTTTTGAATCAGTGCGCTGTAATAGCTCACCTGTGCAGAAAGCGAGTGCTGCATCCGCTCGGATTCCATCGACACTCTGGCGTAGGCAGCGACTCGCTTTCTTGTTTTCAGAACCGGCAGTTTTCGCTCGATTTTCTCTACTGTTTTCAATGATATCCCTCCTTCCGGTAGTGTCTATATATCACTCTAAAAGGCAGGAATATCAAGCGTTTTCGGATAATAATGTACCCAAATATGGTCGGTATTTTTCGAGCAGAATTGTATCAATTTCAGCGTATTCCTCCTCGGTGATCAAGCCCTTTTCGAGCATGGATTTCGCCATTGAAATCGCTGCATGGTAGAGCATATCGTTGTGGAGCTCCTCCTTGCTCATCAGGCATCACCGCCTTTGAACCGGGCCGCAATATAACAGACGTGGGAGCAGTACTTGCGCTTGGCGTTTCCGTAGGCCGTGAACTCCTTCCCGCACTCTGGGCAGATAAAGGTATAAACGGCCTTCTGCTTCACAGCATCCGGGTGAGCGTTCCACCATGCCGTCCGGCATTCCGGGCAGCAGAACTTTTTCTGTTTCCGTCTTGGGAACTGGATCAGCGTTTTGCCGCAGTTCAGGCAAAGCTGCGTGGGAACCTCCGCAAGGCTGTGGCTCTCTGCCTTCTCACCGGCGAGGCCGTGGGATCGACAATATGCTTTGACACTGTCCTTTGACAGTCCGACGCTGTTGGCGATGGCCGTATATCCAAAGTCCTGATGCCGCAGGGCCGTTATCTTTTCTCTTTGCTCATTTGTCATGAGATTGTCCTCCAGTCCGAGAGGGGCCCCTCTCACTACCCACTGGAGGGAAATGGCCATCTTGAACGAAAAAAGCGCAAAAAAATAACGCCCTCCACGGAATGATCCGCAGAGAGCGTTGATAGGTTCGGTTTACTTATTCGGGATCTTCAGCTTCATACCGCTGTAGATGACATTGCTTTTCAGTCCATTCAGGCTGACGATTTCTTTATAGCGGCTGCCGTTGCCGAGATACTTCTTGGCGATTGCCCAGAGGGTGTCACCATGCACCACGGTGTGGATGCGGTAATCCTCGGAGGGTTTCGTGCCTGCCATGGCAAGTGCAGAAGTCTTGACCGGCGACATGATGGCGTACCTGCCGGATTCATCCTTATTGATGACCGCACGGTCGCCGCTGACCTCGACCACATACCAGCGGAGCTTCTTCACCCAGCCGGGAATGGTTTTGCCGCCATAATAGGTGCTGCCCGTGATGGTCACGAGGTCGCCAGCTTTGATTGTGCCGGTGGGCTTGGCGGGTTCGACCGGCTTCACCTCGCTGCCGAGAGCCGCCGTGACCTTGGATGCCAGACCACCCATACGGGCATACATCCAGTTGCCGGGGCAGGATTTGTTCGCAAACCATCTGTGAACAGTCAGAACCATCTCGTCAGATTTCGGGGTGTAGTTCAGCGTCTTGGCCTTATCGCCGAGCCAGAGCAGCTTGGTTTTGCCGTTGCGCCTGCAGATATCGGTGCAAAGCTCGATGAGTCTCTTGTACACCACATTCTTGAAAGCGTAAGGCTCGGTGTTGTCGCTGGCACACTCGATGGTGATAGCTCTCTGGTCGTTGGCTGCGGAGGAGGAGCACCAGGAGCGGTTTTTCTCTTCCACATACATCCCGATCCGCCCGTCGACACCGATGCCGTAGTTACTGCTTGCCTGCCGTGAGGTCGGCAAAAAGATGTTGCCCAGCGTTTCCACACTGCACTGACCCACCACGCAGTGCGGCGTGATGCGGTCAATGCTGTGGGTGCGCTGCCCGGAGTGGTTCGGGCTGAGTTTGGTGTAGGACACCAGGGGGCTGTTCGTGTAAGCCATGTTATTCATCCTCCTTTTCACTGCGGTCATGAAGCTGCTCCAGAACGGATTTCAGCTTCTGCGGAATGGGCAGTCCCAGGTATGCGGCGTTCTCCAACAGGGACACGCCCTCATTCGATAGGTAGAAGAAAATGACGGCGGTACGCATCACCGAACTGCTGCCGATGACGCGGGTGTCGAGAATATGCCCGATGCCGACCAGGGCGAAGATGAGCACCTTTTTGAAAATGCCCTTGAAGCCGACTTCGCTGGACAGCTTCTTGTCCACCACGGCACACATGATGCCGGTGATGTAGTCGATGACTACGAAAGCCAGAAGCGCATAAAGCAAGCCGTCACATCCTCCCAAGAACCATCCCAGCCAGCCGCCGATTCCGGCGAACACCACCTGAATGGTCGTCCAGAATTCTTTCATGTTGTTTGTCCTCCTTTGAGATTAAAAATGGGTATGAAAAAAGTGACGCCGGAGCGTCACGCTTTTCCGATAGCATAGATTGATACTTTGTAGGTTGCCGATGGTACCGTATTTGGTCTTACGGCAAATATCTTTCCGGGGTTGGTCGTTGTAGACCAGCTACTCGAACTGCCTCGCTCCACAAACATGGCGTAATTGCTGTTCTCCGTGGAGATATGGACATGAGGAATTTCCGCGAAGGTAAATGGAAAATTAGGGAGCGCAATTGCGCCGCTCTCATAGAGCACGCCCCATGCTGTCGAAATGGCGGTCGTAAAGGAATACTGACCCCAACATTCCGCTGTACCGCTTTTCCATTTACGGTAATTCCAGATGCCGCTTGTCCCTTGCTGAATGACAAAATCCGCAAGGGGTGAGCCATCCACCCGCATATCCCCGGCAACATCCAGCATGGCTTGTGGCTCCGGCGTGTTGATGCCGACCTTCTTTTTCCGAAGCGCAATGAGGGGCGTACCCTGCGGAACAGTAAAATACAGATCCAGACTGCTCAAAGAATAGAGCTTGTCTTGGATCTGTAGATGAAGGTCGTAGGAACTGTTGGCATCCAGACTGCACAGTTCCAAATTGGAGTAGCTGAAAGAGGTTCCGCTTTTTGTCGTGCCGGAATAGATGCTGGTGTAGCTGCCGTAGCTGCTCTCACTGGTTTTCTTGTAACGATACCGCACATAAACCACGCTGTTTTTCTGCGTCCCGTCTACGGTAACAGCAGAAATAGAGCCACTGAATTTGAGCTGCATTTCCGCTTCGATATCGTTGGTTCGCCGGAGCGTTATCGAGGATATCTTCGGCTTGGTGTACGGAATGACCGTCACCGTCTGTGAAGTTTCGGCGGTGTAGCCGCGGGAGTCCGTGACCGTGAGCGTGACCGTTACGCTGCCGGACTTGGCGATCTTTCCAACAGATAAGGCAGAGCCGGTAGTGTTAGAGGATGACAGCCCGTTGCAGGAAGCTGTGTAGTTGGAAATATTGGCACCGTTTTTTGCAGTTGCCGTTCCGGGCGTGACCTTGATGGTCGAGTAGTTCTGAACGAATAGCTGGTCGTTGCCTGTGAGGTTTTTCGTGGTCGTGTAGCTGTCGGCATAAGTGAATCCGCTTATGGTCGGAGCAGAATTGGTTGCCGTGGTCAGTACAGTGGCGGTCTTGCTTGAAGTACTGCCGATCTGCGTAGATCCGCTGTAGGACGAAACCGCAAAAGTGCCGGTGAACGACTTGATGGATGCCATAGCGTTCAACAGCGTTGTCCTCTGCGCCGATGTCAGCGTGACCGTGCGGTTCGCCGTGCCCTTCGACCAGGAAAGCCCGGAAATAGTCAAGATGGTCGTGCTGCCGTTTTTGAGCACCAGCGTATTGGTGTAGGAGGCTTCGTACACGGTCACATTGATGGTAATGGAAACCGTGGCATTGTCCGCCGTCACTGTGTTGACACTATTCACCACAGCACCGCCCAGCGTCTTGACCGTGGAACTGCCGGAAGTGCCGTAGACATGGTTGTACTGCCGCCTTGCTCTGACCCTCACCGTGTAGCTTGTATTCGGTGAGAGCGAGGTGATCGTCACACTGGCACTGGTGGATGCCGTCGTTGAGAACTGCGTCCAGCTCGAACCGCCGTTTGTGCTGTACTGCCAGATGTCCGCCGTGGCAGAGGATGTAGCGGAGATTTTGAACCCGTTTGCCGTGACATTCGATGTACTGAAGGTCACGGTAGGTGCGGAACGGTCGATGGTAGTCAGCGTCATGCTGCCGCCGTATTCCTGTGAACCGTAGATATAAACACGGGTCGAGAATCCGACCGCAATCGTTTTGCCGCCGTTGCTGTTGTGAGCTACAGTAATCGTGCCACTGACAGAACCTTTCTTTGCCGGGAAAACACGGTCATCCCAATAGGTACGGTCCTTTGAGTATACGGTCGTACCATTGATCGTTACAGTGGTCGTGTCAATGGTGTAATAAGTGGATGCGCCACCGGTAGAGGTCAGCGTCCAGGAAAGTGTCGAGCTGTTACCGACCACATTCACGCTTTCTGAAATGTCCAGTTGAAGATAGCGCCCATCGTATGCCGCGCTTTTCCAAGTTGCCATAGCTTTCCCTCCTTAATCCAGAATGACGATGTTCAGCCCTTCGGACGCCGTTGGCATCGGGACAAACTTCGTTTTACCCACGGTCAGTTCGCCGTCCACCGTGGTTTTCTTGGTCTGCGTTTCGTCCTTGTTCAGGGTGAAGATCACCTCGTCGTTGTAGTAACCGGCGAACTCCGTGTTCGTGATAACCGTCCGCTGGGACGATGCGCTGTTGGATACCTCAATGCCACGCTTATCGATCTTGACCTCCTGCGTGTAGATCTCGTTAGGTGCAGGCGTCCACTTTCGGGGGATCGCTCCTTCGGAGATCATGATGTCGGCGAGATAAATGGACGCATCCCGACAGTAGCAGTAAATGCGCAGCGTGGGGTCAGTCACATCCGTGAGCGTTACGGAGTAATCCGTCCAGTCAAACGCCGTGGACTTATTGAACAGGTACTTGGTTTTGTTTCCGTTGTAGGTCACATAGAAATATCCGGACATGGTCGAGGTTTTCTTTGCCCGGACCGAGATCGTATAAGTGCCGGGGACTACCCCTCGGATGTACTGCGACAACGAGGAATAGGCTCCCAACACAAAGCAAGAGTCGGAAATGGTGTTGTTCTGCGTATCGGTGGAGGTATCTGTTTTTACCGTACCGGAGTAGCTCCAATCATCCGTGATGCCGTTCAGCCCGGAGGAATTCTGCACATAGTTGATGCCGCCGATGTACTGCTCCTGCATGGTGACGGACAGTCCATCCACGGTGTGTTCCAGCTCCGAAACACGGCTTTCGGAGTTCAGTACCCGTTCCTCCAGGACGCCCTGGTCGTTGGACACCGTTTCCACCGTTTCGGTAAGGGTCGCCACATAGCTGTTCAGCCCGTCGATGGTCTGCTGGAACTGTGCGTCCTTCTCGGTCAGAATGGAAATGGTGGTGCGGATCGTTTCAATGTCGTTCTGCACCACCCATTCATTTCCGTCCCATATCTTCGTTTCCGGCGGGGTCACGAAAGTATCCACCCAGAGCTGCCCCTCATAGGGGTTTTCCGGCGGCGTGTCCGAGGTGACCACATCGCAGAGACTGATAATCGTGAACTGTGCTGATGCGATCATCTCACCACCTCCTCAAAGCGCCACAACGACCATAAAGGTTGCCTTGGTATCCACATCGGTGCTGGACACCGACAGGGTCTTGCCGGTCTTGCTGCCATTGGTACCCCAAGAGGTATCGATTGCGCCATCCTTGTTGTACTTTGTCCAGGTGTAACTGCCGTTTCCGGCTGCGTCGACCTCGGAGCCCGCCTGATAGCAGACGGCGGTCAGCACAGTCGTGCCCTGGCCGTTCTTGAACACATCGCCGCCCGTGGAGGTGACGATGATCTGCAACGGGTCGGAGTTGTCGATGAAGGTCGCCACATCGAAAAACTTCGTGTTATAAGAAGCGGATGCGGAATCCGTGTCCTGGGCACAGCACTTGAACACAGCGTAGCTGTCCACCGCTGCGGCGTAGACCGTGAGGGTATTGGTGGCCGTGCCGGAGTATTTGTCGGCGGTATCCGAGAGCTTGCGCCAGCCGATGCCGAAGTCTGCATCATAGCCGGTGGAAGAAGTAGCGGTGACGGAAGTGTCCATGACCGCCCACTTGTAGCTGACCTTGGTGGTGTCCACCGTTGAGCCACGCCACAGTTCGGCCTTGGCGGCCAGACTGGCGACCTCCTCGTTCTTGAACACATTTCCGTTGGGTGTGGTGACCAGCAGGTCAACGATGCCGGAGCCGTTGACCACGCGGGAGAAGGAAATGGTCAGCGGATGGGTCAGCGACAGACCGGTGCTTTCGTCCTTGTAAGTGATGACACAGCGATAGTCGATGCCGGGCAGCTCCGCCATGACATTGGCCTTGACCGTGAGGATGTGGCTCTTGGCACCGCTGAGGGCGTAGTTCGTGCCTGCGGTGATGGCGGTGTTGCTGTCACCCACATACCACTTGACCGAGGTGACATTGGCGGTGGCAATCTGGTCGGCAGTGGTGCCGATGACATACAGACTGGGCGTCAGAACGAGGTTCTTCGTTTTCCAGTCCGGGGTGTAACTGCCGTTGTCGGGGTTATACATCTGGGTCTTGGCGAGGTTCGAGCCGATGTACCCCGTCAGCGTCAGTGCGTCGTTGTAGTCGATGATGGTAAACTGGCCTTGTGCTTTGCTCATGTGAGAAGCCTCCTTTGAAGTTGTTGTATCTGAACCGGACACTGTACCGGCTTCTGTTGTGGGTTCTGCGGTTGCCATAGTGAATTTCTCCGTTATAACAGGCTCTGCCTGGTCGTGGTGTCGATGAGGTCACAATAAAAAGTGGCGCGGATTTTAACATCCGCACCGGTAATGACCACGGACTTTGCACCGCCGAAATGCTGTTCATTCCAGACTTTGTCCGCTTCCGTATCCTCCGACACCCTTGTCCAGATAAACTGGTTGGCATCCAGCGTATCGGTGATGTCCTCGTCCCAGGAGTACACCTTAGCGGAAAGCAGCGTTTTCACATTACCGTTCTTGAAGATGTTCCCGTTGGATGAGATGATGACCAGTCGGAGCATTTTCTGCTCCTCAATGGTGGTAATGCGGTCGCTGACCTCGGTGACTTCCTTGCGGGTGGCATACGCACGGAGTACCACTTCGCCGCTCTCCAAATCCCACCATGACGAGCCGTCCTGCGACTGGATGACACCAGCCTTGATGATGTTCGCCACCAGTGAGCCGGAGGTGATGAAGTCTGCGACGATCTGACCGTCTGCCGTGATGGCGGTTTCATAGGGACCGTTGTAGCCGTTATGGGAAAAGCCCAGACCGCCCACATTCCAACGCCAGACATTTACGGCTTCGTCAATGGAGGGTGTGTCCAGAATGAGCAGCTCATAGGGCTGACCGTTCTCTTCGCTGGTGTGAATGACCACATAGCCGCCGCTCTGACCGGTGATAAGCCCGGTGGCTTTACCGATGGCGGTTTGAAGCAGCTTTGGAAAGCGTCCCACCGTGGACTCCACCTTGTCGACCGTGGACTGCACCTCGGAAATGGTGGTGATCATACTGGACTTGCTCTGACCGAGGGAAATGCTCACATACCGTTCGGCAAGAGTGTCGTATACGGTTTCGATGACCATAGCCGACACGCTGACACCCAGAAGCGAGTGCCGGATGGTGACGGTATCGCAGAGGTTGACCCGCTCCAGGAGTGCCGAATACTCCGGTTGTTTCCAGAGCGGCTCAAAGGACACCTTCACCGTGGGGATGGTCGCTCCCAGCGGATTGGCTTTGATGTAGCTGTTGGCTTTCGCTCGGAGGGCATCCTCGGTCACAACTCCGTCAAATTGGTCGGAGAAATCCATGATGAGCGTTTTTGCCCGGACGATCTCCGAGGTCACAATGGGGAGCGTTACCTCCGGCAGCGTGACCACCGTTTCGGTGTCCGAGCCTTCCGGGGTGTACACGGCATACGGGAGCAGTGCGGTATATACACCGCTGTTGTCCTCGTCCTGCTCCAGGGCGGTGAGGTTCTTGCCGTATTCAATGATTACGCCGGTCTTCTGCCCACGGTGCGAATGGAACTTCACCGTGAAGTTGTCCCATTCAAACTCGCCGTGCCATTTGGAGAGCATTGAGCCTTCCGTACCTCCGAGGCAGGCACGGACGCTTTTCGGCTGCGTGACGGAAAACGCCTTTGCATCCGAGTAGTCCGTCCAGCCCGTGAAGCGTGTATCTCCGGCAAGAAGCTGCGAGAGGATAAGCTGCGGAGAACGGCTCTCCGTCGAAAACGGCATCACCGGAATATTGGCGAGGTCATACGAGATGTGCTGACCGTAGATGGTGACGATGCCGTTTAAGGGCTTCGTGATGCGATAAATGCGGAACGCCTGGTCGGCGGCGGTGTCATTGGGCTTTGCCTTGATGATGCACTCCTTGGTGATTAGCCCGTAGTGCTGACCGCTGACAGGGTATTTGAGCAGACACTCAAACACACCGTTGCGCTCCTCGGTGATTTCGCAGGAAATGGTATCCGTCAGCGCACCGTGGCCGAATGAACTGAAGTCCGTGGCGTTTGCAGCGTAGAGTACAGGAATCATAGACAGCACCACCTCGGAATGACCTCGATCCTCGTCACATTGCCGGTGCAGTTGATGGTGCAAACACCTGGTTTGAGAACCGGGAACTCCGCACCTTTGACGGTGTCATTTTTGAGGGCGGTGCCTTTGAAGCAGTTCATCAATTCACTGTCGATTTCGATGTGCTCATCCAGATCGGAAATCATCATGCCTCGACCTTGGGGCTGTATCATTATTACCACCGCACCGCTGCCGTATAGCTTGATGTACGGTCGGCTCTCAAAAGCGGTCGGATTGGTAATCGTCAGTTCGGAAGCGTCAGCCGCCACCGTCTCCTGTCCTGTAAAGCTGTATTTATACGGCTTGCAGTTGAAGGTTACGGTGAAACTGCCGACCTTGTTTAGCTGCTCCTCAATGTCCAGATTGCCGGAGATGACACCGTAGCGGAAATACTCCGCATCGTAAGAGTCGGTGATTTCGTGGTATCTGTCCGGTTCGGAATACAGCCAGCCTTTGATGTCCCGCAGGACAGAGGCAAGTGCAGCTATATTCTTCCGAGCGAGGAACACCGTGTAGGTCACCTTGATGTTGGAAAATCGACGGTTCGGATTGATGATATCGCCGCTCCGACCGGGAATGGAGATGAACTCCGCATCGTACTCCGGTGCGGAGAACACCTCCTTCTTCTCGATATGCAGGCCGAAATCAGCGGAACTGCGACCGTTGTAGGTAAAATAGGTCATGCGAATACCACTCCTTTCCGCTTGGCGAACTGGTTCGCCGTTTCCATGACTTCGTTGGTGAGCTGACGGATATCCTCACTGCTGTAATTGTTGAAGTTCGTAATGTTCAGGGCAATGGTGAAAGCGGATGCTGCCTTGCCGGTCACACCGTCCACCGCAGAACGGATCGAACCGTTCACGTCAAAGTCGGTGGGCAGAGCCGTCTGCATATCGTGGGCAAGGTCACCCATGACGCCGTTGATGTCCTCGGCCATACCTTCTGCGGCTTTGACCGCTTCATCGCCGTTGTCGTCAATGGAGCCTGCAAGACCCTTGACCAGCATTTCACCGACCCATGCCATCTCCTTCGAGGGCGAGTGGATACCGAAGAAATCGCAGATGCCGTCCCAGATGGAAGAGATCCACCCGGACACCTTGTCCCACAGCCATGAGGCAAGCTGGGTAATACCGCTCCACAGCCCCTTGACGATGTTGCCGCCGATCTCCACAATTTTATACATCAGAGAGCCGAAGGCTTTCACGATGCCCGTGATGATCTGCGGCACGGCCTTGACGATCTCCACGATGATGGTGGGAAGGTTTTCAATCAGCGCAACAAACAACTGCACACCTGCCATGATGATTTTGTCGATGTTCCCGACCAGTGCATTGACGATGCCGGAGATAATTTGCGGGATCGCCTGCACGATTGTCGTGATGATCTGCGGCAGGGCTTGAATGAGGGAAATCAGCAGGTCGATACCCGCTTGGATGATCTGAGGTATGGCGTTCAGCACAGCATTGATAATGCCGTCGATGATTTTCGGGATAGCTTCCACGATTGCCGTGATGATCTCCGGCAATGCAGTCACCAGCGAGGTCAGAAGCTGAATGCCTGTTTGGATGATCTGAGGAATCGAATCCAGTAAGAAGGTAATGATACCGTTGATGATCTCCGGCAGAGCGGCGATCAACACGGGGATTGCGTCCAGAAGTCCTTGCGCCAGTCCCGTGATAAGTTGTAAGGCTGCGTCAAGGAGCATCGGCAGGCTGTCCACCAGTCCTTGTACGATGGTGACGATAGCCTGCACCGCTGCCGGAATGAGCGTGGGCAGCGCATCCGCAATGCCGGTCACCAGCGTGGACACCAGCTGAACCGCTGCCTCGATAAGCAGTGGCAGATTCTCGATCAGCGTGTTCACGATGGTCATGAGAGCAGACACCGCCGCCGGGATAAGCTGCGGAAGCAAAGAAAGCAGCGTTTCCAGCACCTGCGAGAACAGTTCGGTGACTGCTTCCAGCAGTGTGGGCAGCAGTTCACCCACAGCCGTCAGCAGAGCGTCCAGCGCCGTGGGCAGAGCCGCCACGATGTTCTCAATAACCGGGGTGATGTTCGCCACCACGGTCTTGAAGGCATCCACCATGTTGTTGCACAGCAGCTCCATGTCAGCGTCCGCATCGCCGAAGCCCACGATGAGGTTCGACACGGCTGATTTCAGCGCATTGACAGAGCCGGAAATAGTGGCTTCCGCTTCCTTGGCAGTCGTACCCGCAATATCCATGCTCTCCTGCATGACATGGATGGCTTCCACCACATCTGCGTAGGAGGATATGTCGTACTTGACGCCGGATATCTTCTCCGCATCGGCGAGCAGTCGCTCCATTTCCTGCTTTGTGCCGCCGTAGCCCAGCTTGAGGTTATCGAGCATCGTATAGTTCTGCTTGGCGAAACCCTGGTAGGCATTCTGAATGGAGGACATATCCGTGCCCATTTTATTGGCGTTATCGGACATATCCGTAATTGCCATATCCGCATACTTTGCGGCCTTTTCGGTATCGCCGCCGAGGGACTGGATCAGGCTTGCGGAGAACCCTGTGACCGTCTCCATGTACTCGTTGGCGGAAAGACCGGCCGTTTTGTATGCGTTGGCGGCATACCGCTGAATCTCCTGCGAGGAGTCTTTGAACAGAGTGTCAACACCGCCGACCAGCTGCTCATAGTCCGCATAGGCAGCGATGACCTCTTTTCCGAGCTTCACGGCGGCGGCACCTGCGGCGACGGCCACAGCACCGAGTGCCACACCTACGGTTTTGAGAACCTTGCCGAAGCCTTCAAACTTACTGCCGGATTCCTCCGCAGCCTTGCCGCCCTCCTTGATGGCTTTCTCATTCTCGTCCAGCTCACGGTTCATATCGTTGAGGGCAGCTTCGGCATTGTTGAGTTGAATCTGCCAGTTCTGGGTGCGACGGTCGTTCTCTCCAAAGGAGGTGGCGGCATTCTGCAGAGCCTTGCGAAGGGTATCGATTTTTGTCGTCTGCTCGTCGATCTCTTTTCGCAGCACCTTATTCCGTGCGGCGAGAGCCTCCACGGATTTATCGTTCTTATCGAACTGAGAGGTGGCGAGCTTCATTTCGGAGCCGAGCACCTTGAAGGACTGGTTGATGTCCGCCAGCGCTTTTTTGAACTCCTTTTCACCCTCAAGACCGATCTTCAGTCCGAAACTATCTGCCATGTACCGTCACCTCCTTAAATGCCGTCCGGGATAATATCGTCGATGTAGTGTTCGTGAGCAGGAATAGCCTGCCCGTTATACTGCTTGTGACACTCCCATAAGTCCAAAAGCAGTCCAAACGGCATCAGCCACACCTCATCCTGGCTGAGATGAAGGTGGGCAAGGCCGTAATAAAGAAGCCGGGTAAACAGTTCCGCATCGGAGACCGTTACCCGACTTGTGCGTTTTTTGAGTCTTTCTCGCTTTCCACATTCCGCCTGGTGCCCTTGTAGAGCGCTTCCGTAATGGCGGTTTTGTATCCGGCGAGGTCGAGGGGCGTGGTCAGAAGCTCCACCACATCCTCCGTGAGCAGCTCCTTGGGGTGCTCCTTATCCTTGAGGTTGTGAATGAGGATGCTCTGATTTGCCAGAAGCGTGATAAGCCACACGATCTCTCCGATGGCCATTTCAAAGTTCTCGGACTTCATCAGCTTCTCGCCGAGGTTTTCCAGACCGCCATAGCGACCAGCGATTTCCTTGGTAGCCTTGGTGGTAAGCAGGAGTGTGTATTCCTCGTCACCGATGGTGATGACTGCAGTTCTCTCGTTATCCATTGTGTGTTACCTCCGTTAACCCTGTTTTTCGGGTGTCGTGGTATAGGTCGGCTCATAGACTTCCTTATACCAGTTCGTGATGGTCGCAGCGGTCACATCGCCCTCCAGTGCCTCCGCTTTCCACGGGTGCTTGCCGCCTGCGTCTGCTTTGTTGCGGCGCAGAATGGTGCCTTCAATAGTGGGTGTAGAGAAGGTAATGCTGTCGCCCTTGGTGGCAAGGTTCGTCGCCGGAATACCGAATTTCACTCGGTACAGCCAATAATACTTGTACTTGCCGTTGGACTTCTTGGCACGGAATCCCACCGCCACAGGGTCGCCGCCGTCCTCGGATGCGGAAATCAGCACCTTGTTCTTGTCAATAGTCGCACCCGTGAGGTCGGATGCCGCCGCAGAGCCGATATCGTCAATGCCAAGAGAGAGCGTGCCGGACTTGAATTCCTTCACAATCTCCGAAGCACCGTCGTCGGCGTAGAGCGTAGCTTCAGCCAATTCCACCGAAAGGTCGGCGGAGATGGCTTTCGCAAGCTGAGACGGCGTACCGTATGTTTCCTCACCGGCATCGTTCTCGGTGATTTTTGCGTAATACAGTCTGTCAAGACCGATGGTCGCCATAACTTATTCCTCCAGTTCGTAGATTTGCGCCACGTCAATGGCGTAGTGATGATAGCCGGTCTCGGTCTCAAAGCCGATGTACCGGCGGTCGGTAATATAAAAATCTGCACCCAGCAAGGCACGGACGAGTGCATTTTTCAGTTTGGTGTAGCTGCCCTTTGTGAAGAGGGACAGCCGTGCCTCCTGCGTTTCGCAGCCGGGAGCGTTGTCGGCGTGAAGCTCGAAGTTGTCCGACAGCGGCGTGATGACCAGATATGTGTCCGGTGCTTTGCCGGAGAACACACCCGTTTCCACTGGAACACCGCAATGCTCGGCGATGGTTTGTAAATCGGATAGCAGGCTCACAGCTTTTCCACCTCCCCATCCAGTGCCTTGGTCATGGCATCGATGCATTCCTGCCGGGACGCCGTTTTCGCAGGTTTCAGAAACGGTTTTGCAGGCTGACCGTGCTTGCCGTATTCGAGAATGTTGGCAAGTTTGGCGTTGCTGCCGCCGTCCGAGCGAGGCTCGGCAAAACCGACCTTGATGTCGTGGTTTCCGTCCCGGTTCAGCTTGGAGGGAGAAAGGCCGAGTGCGCCTTCCAGTTCGCCCGTGGTGCGGGATTTGAACTTTGTCCCTCTGCCGATAACGGAGGAAAGATTGCTCTTGACTTTTTTCAGCACCACCTCGCCACCGGCCTGCAGGACGGTATCCGCAACGCTGTCAAAGTTGCTGCCGAGCTTGGAAACCTTCAGAAGGAAATCCTCCGGCATTTTCATGTCACACTTAGCCAACGGTCGGCACCTCCTTCTTTGCCAGCACCTCAATGTACATCCCACGCCCCTTTACATCCTCCACGGACACAATGTCGTAGCGACAGTCATCGCAGATGAGAAAATGATCGGTAGTGACCGTCAGCCCAGGAATACACCGAAAGCGGAACAGGTCGGTCGCTTCGCTGAATGCAGCGAGGTTCGCCCAACGCTGACTGCCGTGCCGACCTTCCCGATAGACACGGACGGAAGCGAGGACTTCATTCTCGGAATGGATGAAGCCCTCGCTGTCCTTGATTTGACGGGTTTCTACGATGTCGGCAAAGCCGTTCATTTTTCCAAAACTCATACCTGCCACCGCCTATCCAAGCGGAGCAGCAGATTGACCGTGTTCCACACCTGCTGTGCCGCTCCGATGTTATCCGCAAAAAAGCCGCCTGTCGAGCCATCTCTCGATTCATAGAAGTGGGAGGACAGCATGATGACGGCCTGCTCCGTGGTGGGCGGCATGGGGTTCTCTTTGTAGAACCCCTCCGGGATATGCTGGTAGCTTTCGGCGTAAGAAACAGCGGCGGTGATGTAGCTTTTCAGTAAGGCATCATCCGCCGTATGTTCCAGGATAAGGTTGGCTTTTACTTTGGAAAGAAGCTCGTCCATCACCGCCGCCTCCTTTCATCAAGACGCCTTCATCTTCAGAAGCTGGATACCCTCCGGCAGGATGATCTTGCCGTCCACACGCTCGGTGGCAACAAAGCCGACCTGACCGTTGGTGGAATACAGCTCGTTCAGACGCTGAACGGTTCTGCCGGTGCGGTCAGCGATCCAGTAGCTCTGGAAATCGCCGAAGGCAATGGAGAGCGTACCTGCCGCCAGCGTGGGAGCATACGGGCTGGTGTAAATCTCGTAACCGAGCAGTCTGTCCGGCTGACCCGCCTGCAGGGAGGGCTGCCACAGATACTGACCGTTGGAATCCTTCAGCTTACGAAGTGCGGAAACAGTAGCATCGTTCATCAGGAACTTGGCATTCTTGCGGTAAGGTGCTTTCAGCGCATAGATTAGGGAAATCACCTCGTCGGTGGTGACGGCGGTCGCACTGGCTGCGGTAACGCCGACCGTGCCACCGTTGGTGGTGAACAGGCCGGTGGGCTGACCCGTACCGGTGCCGACGCAGAATGCCTGTTCCTCGGCAGCACCGAAGGCGTAGGCAAACTCACGGGCGATGTACTCTTCCAGATCGAAGGCACTGTCGTCCAGAAGCTCAATGCTAACCTTCACAAGGTCGGTCAGCTTGTAGGCATCAATGGTCTTCTGTGCGAAGGTGGGATTGCTCTCGGTGTAGGCAGCATTTTCAGCAGTCCACGCAGCGGTGGAATGGGTCGCTGCAACGGGGATCTTACGCTCGTTATCGGTAGTGATGACCTTGCACAGACGGCGCATCACATTTTCCTCCTTGAGCGTGTCCACGATGAACTTCTCAAACTCCGTGGGGACGAGATAGCCGCCGTTGGCGTCCACGCCCTCGGAGAGCACATTGTGGAGCATACGTTTGCCGCGCAGATGCAGACCGAAATCCTCGCGGTAGGCGTTAGACGCTCTGCCGGTCTTGGCTTCGCCGGTCGCTTTCTGGGGCTGCTCGGTGATGGGAGAGGATACGGGCTTTGCAAGCTCTGCGGCAATGGCATCGCGGCGTTCCATACGTCTGACCTCATTGGTGAGATCGTTCAGCTCCTTCTCCATATTGGCATAAACGGCATCGTCCTCGGCGGACAGAACGCCTTTTCGGTCGCGGTGGGTGTCGAGGAAGCCCTCCATCGTAGCCCACAACTTGGCGCGCTTTTCGCGCAGTTCAACGATAGTCATATTGAAATACCTCCATATTAAATGTAGTTTTTGATGGTGTTCAGCTTGGCTCTGAGTTCATCTACAGAGCGTCCCGTGCGCTCCGGCACGGCGGGTTTGGGTTCAATGGCGCACTTTGCAGCGATTTTCTCCATGAGAGAGTTCACCACATTCGCCTTGGAATACAGCATGGAAACGGCTGGTGTGGGCACCTCTTCGGACTCCGAGCTTCTCTGCATGATTTCGTCCGCAAATCCGAGTTCCACAGCCTTGTTTGCGTCCATCCAAGTTTCGGCATCCATGAGGTGCGAGAGCTTGGCACGGGAAAGACCCGTCTTGATCTCATAGGCGTTGATGATGGAATTCTTCACGCTTGAGAGCATCTCGATAGCTTTCTGCATCTCGTCCGAATTGCCGAATGCCGCCGTCATGGGGTTGTGGATCATGAGCATGGACACGGGAGATACCAGCACCTTCGTGCCTGCCATAGCGATGACGGACGCTGCGGATGCCGCAATGCCATCGATTTTCACGGTCACATCGCCCTTGTAGTCCATGAGCATATTGTAGATTTGCGCTGCAGCCACGCAGTCGCCGCCGGGAGAGTTGATCCACACGGTAATATTTCCGCTGCCGGACATGAGCTCGTCCTTGAAAAGCTGCGGGGTGACATCATCGTCAAACCAGCTTTCCTCGGCTATCGTGCCGTTTAGGAACAGTGTCCTTTCCTGAATGTGCTCCTGCGTCTCCTGATTGGACACCGTTCGGGTCTTCCAATTCCAAAATTTCTTCATCGGTTTCTTCCTCCTTTCCGTCATCGGTAGGTGTATCTGCAAAAGCCCCGGCATTTTTCAGCGGGAGCATATTGCCGTTAATGAGGTACAAATCGCCGCCGTCCTTCTCCGGGATACGGTCGAGGTTTTCAAGCTCCCGGATGTCATTTGCGGACATCCAGCCGTTCTGGCGGCCGATGGCGTACCCGTTCATGCGGCTCTGGTAATCGCCGCGGAGCAGACCTTCCAGATTGAATTTCACGAAATACATGCTTTTTTCGTCCTTGGACAGGAGCGACCGCTGAATGGACTGCTCCCAGCGGATGACCCAGGGGTCAAGGGTGTATTTCACGAACTCCAGGGACTGCTGTTCAATATTAGAAAAGCTCGACTTTTCCAGGTCACCGACCATGTGGGGCGGGACTCGGAAAATTCGAGCAATTTCATTGATTTGGAATTTGCGTGTTTCAAGAAACTGCGCCTGCTCCGGCGAGATGCCGATGGGCGTGTATTTCATGCCTTCTTCCAACACGGCGATTTTGTTTGCGTTTCCGCTGCCGCCGAAGGTGGACTGCCAGCTCTCCCGCACACGCTGTGGGTCTTTGATAGTGCCGGGGTGTTCCAGCACACCACCCGGAGCGGCGCCGTTGGCGAAGAACTTTGCACCGTATTCCTCGCAGGCAATAGCCATGCCGATGGCATTCTTCGCCATAGCGATGGGGCTGTAGCCGACCAGACCGTCAAAGCCGAGTCCCGGTATGTGGAGTACATCCGAGGGATGAAGCGTTACGGCAAACTCCTTGTTTTTGATGGCTTCGTCCGAGCCACGGTAATAGGTGTAGTAGAGACGCCCATTTTCATCTCTGTCCACCGACATCTTGTTGGGCATAAGCGGATACAAAGCAACGATTTCATTTTTACCGTTGCGGATGATTTGCGCGTAAGCGTTGCCCCAGAGAAGAAGGTGCGTCATGAGGGTTTCCCGGAACACGAAAGAACTCATCTCCGGGTTCGGCTCATCGTGGAGCAAGCGGTAGAGCGGATGGTCGAGCGCCATTGCCTTGCCGCCGTCGCTGTTGTATCGGTAAACATGAAGCGGGAGCCCTGCGATAGCTTCGGCCAGAATACGGACGCAGGAGTAAACCGCAGTCATCTGCATGGCACTGCGTTCTGTTACCGTTTTTCCGGAGGTGCTGCCACCCATGTAAAAGGTGTAGCGAGAGCCGACTGTGCTGTCGGTGGGCTTGTCTCTGGATTTGAATAGTCCACTGAAAATACCCATATCACATCACCGTCCTTTCATAAAAATAAAAGACCACGAGTGTCATAGACGCTCTCGGTCGTATCGTTGCCGCACCGGATGGCACGGTCCAAGGCCATGACAGTTGCCACGGCACCGTCGATTTTCTCTGTAGACTTTTCCTTGTCCGGCTTGATGTTACCGGCGGGATCAGTCCGCACATAAATATTGTCCATCATCCAGCGAAGCACCGGATGTCCGCCGTGGGCGATGCGCTCTTCCAAGACCAGCTTCATCAGCTCTTTGGTCGGAGGGCTCATATCCTTAAAGCCCTGTCCGAAGGGGACGACCGTGAAGCCCATACCCTCAAGGTTCTGGACCATCTGCACGGCTCCCCAGCGGTCGAAGGCGATCTCACGGATGTTGAACCGTTCGCCAAGCCGTTCGATGAACTTTTCGATATATCCATAATGGACCACGTTGCCCTCGGTGGTTTGCAGGAAACCTTGTCGTTCCCACACATCGTAAGGGACGTGATCCCGGTTGACCCTCTGGTCGATGTTTTCTTCTGGTATCCAGAAATACGGCAGGATCATGTACTTGTCGTCCTCGTCCAGCGGAGGAAAGACCAGCACGAAAGCGGTAATATCTGTGGTAGACGAAAGGTCCAGTCCACCATAGCAGACACGGCCTTCGAGGTCATCTTCGTTTGTAGCAAAAGCGCAGCGGTCCCATTTTTCCATCGGCATCCAGCGCACAGCCTGTTTGACCCACTGGTTGAGCCTTAGCTGCCGGAAGGAGTTTTCCTCGGCAGGGTTTTGCTTTGCAGACTCACAGGCGGCCTTTACCTTGTCGATGCCGACCGTGATGCCGAGCGAGGGGTTTGCTTTCTTCCAGACCTTCGGGTCCGTCCAGTCGTCGTCCTCATCGGCCCCGTAGATAACCGGATAGAATGTGGGGTCAATCTTGCGGCCTTCGATGATGTCCTTCGCTTTCTGGTGCGTCTCGTAGCAGATAGATTTGGTGTCCGTACCCGCTGTGGTTATAAGGAAGTAAAGCGGCTGCATACGAGCATCACCGGAGCCCTTGGTCATAACATCAAAGAGCTTCCGGTTGGGCTGGGTGTGCAGCTCATCGAACACCACGCCGTGGATGTTAAAGCCGTGCTTCGAGTATGCTTCTGCTGACAGCACCTGATAGAAACTGTTTGTCGGCAGGTACACGATCCGCTTTGTGGCCGTCAGGATTTTGACCCTACGGTTGAGGGCCGGACACATTCGGACCATATCGGCTGCGACCTCAAAAACAATCGATGCTTGCTGTCTGTCCGCAGCGCAGCCGTAGACCTCCGCACGTTCCTCACCATCGCCGCATGTGAGCAGAAGTGCGACCGCAGCCGCAAGCTCCGATTTACCCATCTTCTTGGGTATCTCAATGTAGGCGGTGTTGAACTGCCGGTATCCGTTGGGCTTGATGATTCCGAAGATGTCCCGGATAATCTGCTCCTGCCAGTCGATCAGCGTGAAGGGTTTTCCTGCCCATGTACCTTTGGTGTGACAGAGGCACTCGATGAACGAGACAGCGTAGTCAGCCTTGGCCTTGTCATAGACGGAGTCTTTTGCCTTGAACTTCGTCGGTGTGTATTTTTTCATTCGCCTCAAGTGTTATCACCTCCAAAAAGGCATAAAAAATAGCCGCCTGAAGCGACCGTCATAACGAGGAACAGAGCCGAGCGGCTCATGTCCCAAGGGTATTTACTTTACCGTAGTTTAGAAGTTTTCGGTATGTACCAATATTTCGTAGGCAAATTGAGTGTCTTCGTCGACCGGCTGAACATCCCAGCCCCTGTCGTAGTTGCAAACGATCTCGCCATTGCGCTTAAGCATCAGCTTGGAAATCCTGCCGCCGTCGATTCCAAACTCGGAGCCTTCGTCGTACTGCTTGAACCAGTAATGGAAGATGCTGCCATGGACCCGTAGGCTGCCTTCGTGCCAGAGGCGTTTTTCCTCGTTTGCGGGGACCGGGTTGACTTTGATCTTGAAAAGGAAGTCGCCGGTGTTGGATACGCAGAAGTCTTCGACTATGCAGTTGCTGAAATGGTCCGGAATGTCTCGCATGCTGCCCTCAAAGAAGGTGGTGTCGAGCTGGCGGTTTGTCAGCGTCACCGTGGCATTGCGGCTGATCAGATCGTAAAACTTTTCCAGTCTAATCATCGTCGGTCCCTCCTTAATATTTCGTGGCCTTGTGGCTGTCGAGGTTCTTGAAGAAGGCGTCAACCTCAGCGAGGCTGGAAAGGACGTCTCCGTAGGCTCCGAGGCCGCTCTTCTTGATGATCCTGTAGTAGCCCTGACGGTTCTTCAGAACTCCGAGGCCATTTGCTTCGGCAATCTTGGTGGCCGTGCGGGTGAGCTTTCCAAGGCTCTGGATCTTGTGGTCTTCGCCCTTTTCAAAGGCTGTCTTGCAGTTGGTATGGTCGATGTAACGCATCGTGGTTTCCTCCGTTTGTGTGTATTTCCTTTCGGTAGTGTATATATCACTCTAAACGCCTGAAATAGCAAGTCATTTCTGCGATATAAACCGAAGTATTCTACACAAATATTCGGGCATGGAATTGTGTACTTTATGCCTCTCCGTAGAGGATGAAATGCACATATTCCTTGCGATGTTCCTCGATGAAAACCACCAGCTCATAGAAGTCTCGCTCGTAGGCCAGCCGCTGCACCATGTTTGTATCAAACATATTCGTCAGGCCGGTGTCCCGGATGGCGAGGATCTGCTTTTTGATCGTTTCATTCATCGTCGCTCACCACCCTACAAAGGTCTGCGCCATATGCGACTGACAGGCCGGAGCCGTTGTCCCATGCGACTATAATGGAACCGATGTCGTCCACGCCGAGGACTGTTCCTTTCGTTCCGATGGGAGGGGCCTGAACATCATCCATCTGCACCAGCTCCACCCGTGTACCGGGCTTATAGCGGCGACGTAAGCCTTCAAGGGCCGCTTTTGAAATCACTCGCATGATTCCACCTCCGTTTTCTTTGCGCCGCTCTTGAAGGCCGAGGAGCCGGAGAGGTTGCGGAGCAGGATTTTGCGCTCGGTCTTGTAGTCCTCACCGATGAAGCCCAGCCTCAAAAGGAAGCAGCGGAATGCGTACTTGTCGTTGTCGACCGGCTTTTCCTTGGCGGTGACCCGTTTCTGGTTCAGTGCCATTTCACACAAGGCTGCGATGAAATGCGAGTAGGCTTTGATCTCTTCAGGAGAGGGCAGATCCTTGAACCACGGGAAGGCGATGCGGTCTTCCTTAAGTTCAATGCGGGTGTCCTCGATGCCAAGGGCCTTCTTGATCAGTTCTCCTTTGGCATCCAGCAGCTTGGTGAGGTTTCCGACCGAAACCTTTTCGAGCGGGATCTCAATCGTAAGGCCTGTCTCTTCGGTTTCGGCCTTGTCTTTGACCGGGTTGAATCCGGCTGCGGCAAGGGCGATGATGACCGCCTCAATGGTGTCCTGATCCGTGCGCTCGTCCCAGACCATCGTGCCTTCTTTCTCAACGGTGATGTTGTTGATGACGAAGGCGCAGGTGGGCATGAATTTGTAGACGGCCTTCATGCCGACCACCTTGGAGATGATGCCGACCAGTTCTTTGCGGTCTTGCCCGGTGACATTGTAGTGTAGTTCTTTCATGGGATTACCTCCTTGTTTTTTTGGTACTGTATATATCACTCTGAAGCTACAGAATAGCAAGTCATTTCAGCGAAATATATGTACCGATTATCGTAGAAAAACAGGAGCCTCAATTGTCTACATTAGCTACTTCGTCGAGGCGGAAAGTCACGCCGTCACGCTGCACCGTCACACCATCCGAGGAGCCGACCTGTTCGATGTATCGCTTCACGATGACGTCGCAGAACTTTTCGTCCAGCTCCACGGTATAGCAGATGCGATCCGACTGCTCACAGGCAATCAGTGTGCTGCCGGAACCGCCGAAGGGGTCCAGAACCACAGCGTTGCTCATGGAGGAGTTCATGATCGGATATGCCAAAAGCGCAATCGGCTTCATGGTCGGGTGATCGCCGTTCTTCTTGGGCTTGTCAAACTCCCATATGGTGGTTTCCTTACGGCCCGTGTACCACTGGTGCTTGCCGTTTTTCTTCCAGCCATAGAGCACCGGCTCATGCTGCCACTGGTACGGAGAGCGTCCGAGCACCAGCGACTGCTTTTTCCAGATGCAGCAGCCGGAGAGGTAGAAACCTGCATCAGCAAAAGCCCTGCGGAAGTTCAGCCCTTCGGTGTCCGCATGAAACACATAGATGGAAGCATCGCCGGTCATGACGGCTTCCATATTGGTGAAGGCGTCGAGCAGGAACTGATAGAAGGCGTCATTTGCCATGTTGTCGTTCTTGATCTTCCCGGCAGAGCCTTCATAGTTCACGTTGTACGGCGGGTCCGTGATCACGAGGTTGGCCTTGACGTCGCCCATCAGGGTGTCATAGGTTTCCTTTTTCGTGGAATCTCCGCAGACCAGACGGTGCCGACCGAGCGTCCAGACGTCGCCAGCCTTGGTAAAGGAGGGCTTTTTCAGCTCCTCATCCACATCGAAATCATCGTCATGCATGCTGTCCTTCAGGCTGTCCTTGAAAAGGTCGTCGATCTCGGCAGGGTCAAAACCGGTGAGGGAAACATCAAAGTCCTCACCCTGCAGGTCAGCGATCAGCAGGGTCAGCTTGTCCTTATCCCAATCGCCGCTGATCTTGTTCAGGGCGATGTTGAGCGCTTTTTCCTTGGCGTCGTCCATTTCAACGACCACACAGTCAACCTCTGTGATGCCAAGGTCGATGAGGACCTTGAGCCTCTGGTGCCCACCGACAACACGACCGGTCGTCTTATTCCAGATGACCGGTTCGACATAACCGAACTCCTCGATGGAGCGTTTCAGTTTTTCGTATTCCTCGTCACCGGGCTTCAGGTCCTTGCGAGGGTTGTATTCGGCAGGAAGCATCTCTACCGTTTTCTTTTTCTCAATCAGCATATAAGACCCCACTCAGCGAACCTCTCGAAACCGCCGATGCGGTCGATGAAGGTCCTCGCTGTTTCTACGATTCTCTCGTATGGAATACCGTCCACAGCATCGTCACCGATGGCACAGACAAGCTCGACCGGCGTGCCGGTTTCCTGCGCCTTGAGCCATGCGTAAATGTTGATGCTGACGTCGGCTTTGGAGAGGTCCTTGCCGTGCAGACCACCGCCGGTCACGGAGTCTCCCATATCGGAGCCGAGCTTCCGGTTAGTGGCACCGGAGTCGACATTCGTGCCGCCGGTCCAGTAACCGAGAGGGTTGATCTCAGCATCCGGGAAGACTTCACGCAGATTGTCCGTCTTGGCGTTGCTCTGGCAGAGGATCAGACGGTCGCCGTCCAGAATGTATTTACCGTCGCTGCCATAGGTGTCATAGAGCTGCTTGGCGATGGCGGTGAGCTTTTTCTGCTCGTCAGTCACCGGGACACCTTTGAGGATGCCGTTGTCGCCGCAGTGGATGCCGTCGATCTGGTTGTCGGCCAGATGCTCATCCTGCGAAACCTCACGGTAGTCCACCAGCAGGTTCCCGGCGATACGGGAAACAGCAGCCTTTACCTCATCAGGAGAGAGGGCTACCGAGGTTTCGCTGATAATATGGCAGATGCCGTGGCCAATCAGGACCTCGACGGCGATCTTCGGATTATTCTCTTTTTGATACGCAAGGTTGACAAGAGCACCGGCAATACGGTCGGCCACCTTGTCGGGATGCGCCGGGTTTACTTTTTCAAACATATCAGTTTCCTTTCCGAGCGGTGAGCAGCCGCTCCATCAAATCGTCTTGTGGATTTCTGCCGCCGTACTCCACGACACAGTTTTCTTTCACGATCTGGTAAATCTGATACCAGACCTGATTGACCTGCTTCATGTAGGTCTGGCTCATTGCAACATACGGTGAAGCAATGGCATTGCCGGTGGTGGGATGCTTGGCCAGAAAGCCGAACTCGGATATCGCTTCCTCGCACTGAATCCATCGGGAGACTGACATGGCGTACTGCTCAATCAGCTGGTTGTTTACTAACATTTCACAGCCACGAGCCTTGAGCCAGTTCCAAGTATCCCGGTATACCTCTTCGGCACACAGGTCTTTGCCGTTCTTCTGAGCGGCTTTCAAGTATTCTTTGACTGGAGGAACATCCGCTCCTTCGATTTCTGCCGGTTCCGGGAGCACCATCGCACCGTTCAACCTGCCGTCAGCGATTTTATCGGTCAGAGCCTTGGACTTTCTCCCGGCACCGACACGCTGACCGCCTCTCATAGTTCCGTCTTTTGCCACACATTTCACCTCGCTTTCCGGGCTGGGGGTTAATACCCCGTTTGATTTCTGATTTTTGCGCTCGTGACCCCACGCCGCTGTCCGGGTAGAAAGGTCGTAGAGATTTGACCCGCCCCATGGTCACCGATCACCGAGCTCATGGTGGATCTTCGTGTGGCACGACTGGCACAGGCTCATCAGGTTGCTGGCATCGTGGGTGCCACCTTGGGAAATAGGAAGAATATGATGAACTTCCTCGACCGGTGTTAACCGACCTTCCTTGAGGCACTGCTCACACAAAGGGTGGGCCGCTGCATACCTGTCACGGATACGCTTCCAAGCCCTGCCGTATTTGCGGTTGACATCCGGGCTACGCTCGTACTTGTTGTACCGATCCCGGTCCAGCTTCTCGTGCTCCGGGCAGAAACGTCTATCAGTAAGTCTTGGACAGCCGGGGTAAGCACAGGGCTTCTTTGGACTCCTTGGCACATAATCACTTCGCTTTCCGGGCATAACAAAAGCCCTGCGGGAGGGGTGCTCCCACAAGGCTTCCGTATGTTTTACTTTGTCCATCATAATACTATCATAAGAGGCGACTCTCAATCTCTCTCATTTACTCTCATGATGGCTGACACACAGGAAAGGGCCGTATCGTGCATCCGGTAAATGTGCTGGATGCTGTAATGCATCTCAACCGCAATCTTCTCCCACGAGAGGAAGCACAGATAACGCTTCTCCAGCAGGGTTTGCAGTTCAACATCCGAAACGGCCTGTATTGTGGCCATGATTTCTTTTTTTAGCTCAACCAGATCCTCGATGTCGTGTTTCAGGCTTTCCTCAACCTCGATTATCTTCAAAACGGCCCGTTCTACTTTGGAGCCGCCACGATTCGGGTTTCTCGGCATATCGCTATAAACGACGGTGCAGGATGTGGCCAGTTCATTTAAAGACTCGATTTGCTGGAGCTTGGATTTAATCCGCATATCCAGCGTCCGGGCCTGTGACAGATATTCTTTAGCGGTCATTTCGCTTCTCCTTCCGTAGCTCTTTAATGAGGAATTCCGGATCGACTTTTGACAGGACACCGAACCAGCCGGAGCGGAAGAAACGCTCGATTTCCTGAAGCTCCCGCTCGTCGTCGGTCAGCCGGTAATCCTTGACCGCTTGCAGAATGATGGCATTTGCCAGTTCTTCATATGGGTTCAAAGTCGCACCTCCGAATTTGTGTTCACTCGGATTGGCGAAGATTGTCGATTTTTGTCGTTAGATTTTCAGATTTGCCTTGACCGCAGCGATCAGAGCCGACTGCGTTTTGTCTTTGGCCTTAAGTGCCCGGAGAATCTGCTCATCAATGGTGCCGTTCGTCACGATATGCTGAACGACCACAGTTTCGGCAGTCTGACCTTGCCGCCAGAGCCTTGCTATGGTCTGGGAATAGAGCTCCAAGGACCATGTGAGGCCGAACCAGACGATTGTGTTGCCGCCGGTCTGGAGATTGAGGCCGTGTCCAGCAGAAGCTGGGTGGATCAGGGCTACTGGGATTTCGCCGTTGTTCCATCTGCGGATACTGTCGGCTTTGTCCAGCTTGGAAAACGGGATATGCCGATCATGCAGCCGTTTCATGATCCTCTCCAGATCATGCTGGTACCAATAGGCCACCAGAAGAGGCTTACCGTTTGCCGACTCGATGATGTCCTCCAGAGCATCCAGCTTCTGCTCATGAATGGGGACCGTATTCCCGGCATCGTCGTAAAGGGCACCATTGGCCATCTGGGAGAGCTTACCGGAGAGGGCTGCGGCATTGGCAGCAGATATTTCGCCTTCGGGCAGGTCCAGAATGAACTGTTTTTTCATCTCGTCGTAGGCATCCTGCTCATCGGGGCTGAGATAGACCTTATATTCGCTGGATATGAGCTCCGGCATTTTTAGGTGGTCCGTGGATTTCATTGAAATGGTGATATCCGAGATTTTCCGGTATATGGCTTGCTCGGCACCGGGTTTCGGACGGTAGCTGTAAACAATCTGGCCGTTCATGGCGTCCGGCACGAAATACTCCTGCCGATAATAGGTGATAAACCGACCGAGTCGTTTTCCCATGTCTATGACCTTGAACTCTGCCCACAGATCCATCAGTCCGTTGCTGGCCGGAGTGCCGGTGAGCCCAACGACACGCTTGATTCTGGGCCGCACCTGCATCAGAGCCTTGAAGCGTTTTGACTGGTGGTTTTTGAAGGAAGAAAGCTCGTCAACTACGATCATGTCGTAGTCAAACGGGAGCTTGCTTTTCTCGATGAGCCACTGGACGTTCTCACGGTTGATGATGTAAATATCGGCTTTCTTCGTCAGGGCCGCTTTTCGCTCAGCCTCGCTTCCGACCACCACCGAATAGGTCAGGTGGTGAAGCTGGTCCCACTTTTGAAGCTCTGCGCTCCAAGTGTCACGGGCTACTCGAAGCGGAGCGATGACCAGCACCTTGTGAACCTCGAAGCTGTCGAACAGCAGGTCCGCAATAGCGGTCAGTGTGATGCTCGTTTTGCCAAGGCCCATGTCCAGCAGCACGGCAGCGAAGGGATGGTCCTCGATATAGTTGATTGCGTACCTCTGGTACTCATGCGGTTCGTATTTCATCAAGTATCCCTCCAATCTGCTCAGGGGCATCAAGGACATATACCTTGAAGCCCAGCCGCCGCAGTAATCCGTGTCTGGCTACCTGCAAAGGTCTCGGTTCCTTGCCCGGTGCCTTGACCTCCACGAATCCGATCTTGCCTCCGGGCAGCAGCACCAGTCGATCCGGCATCCCATCAAATCCGGGACTCACCAGTTTCGGTGCAATGCCGCCGCTGTTTTTCACGGCTTTGACTAAGTGTTGTTCTATGATTTTCTCTCGCATAATGTTCCTCCATCAGGAATTAGAGTGGGTGGTGACGGTCGATGACGGGTAATTCCGTAACTTTTCTTAGGCCTTGTTTTTTAGTGCTCTAAGAATAGTTTCTGTAAAGACTGTCATCGACCGTCACCCTTGGTTCAATCAAGGAAATCCGACTTAAGCTGCAGGCCAAAAAGCAGCCGTGCAGATTTGCTTCTTTTCCTTTCAAAACCGGCGCATTCCAGCGCAGTGTAGAAATCAGTCGTGCTGCGGATATAGTCGCCCACCTGCATGCAATAGCTGCGGTATGCGTTGTAGACGTCTCCGGATTTAGCGGAATAGGAGCTGTCAGTCTCACAGCATTCATCGAGGAACTGCGAGAGCCAGTCGTTATTGTCCTTGTACTTCTGGATCGCAGCTTCCACCACGGCTGGCTTTACGATGTGATAATCCTTTTCGATCACACGCTTGGCACCGGTCATGATCCATTTCAGGATTGCACCGCCAGCTTTGTTGAAAAGGTAATCGGCATAGTTCTTGATGTCAGAGGAACCTTCAATCTTGGCGTTAAACGGAATGACAATCAGCCTACGCCATGTTCCGGCATCAATCGCACCGACCTTCGGCAGATGGTTCGTGTAAAGCACAAGGGTGTGGCTCGGTACAAAACTGAACGGGTCCTTGTACTTTTTCTCCGCATAGATTTCGTCCGTTGAACAGAGCTGTTTGACGTTAGATGTGTTCAGGCGCATGCCTTCCTCAAGCTCGGCGGCAATAATTATCCGTTTGCCTTTGGCTTCAGCCAGCTCCGGCTTTACATTCCGCTTACATCCGACAGTCAGAGTATCTGCGGACATGTTGCCGCTATAGGTGCCCAGCACACGGGAAAGCGTATTCCAGAAGGTGGATTTTCCGTTACGGCCTTCACCGTAGGCAATGATCAGACCCTCGACACAGACCTTCCCGATAGCGGAAAGACCAGCGATCTCCTGAACATAATCGATGAGCTCGTTGTCGCCGCAGAAGAAGGTCTCCAAAGCGTCCTGCCAGATATCCATACCTTCATCGGACGGGTCAACCGTGGTCTGCTTGGTGATGAAATCCGCAGGAGTGTGCTCATGAGCGGAAGGAAGGCCAATACGAAGGTCATAAGTAGCTGACGGGGTGTTGAGCAGAAATTCGTCTGCGTCAAGCTGCCGCTGGTCAATCTCAACCATCGGATGTGCTTCCTTTAAGGCAGCGGTGATGTATTTGGAATCTCTGCGCTTGATGGCATAGTTGCGGTAGGTCGTGGCGTTCTCGTACTTTTGGAAAGAACGAGCCTGTTCCGAGCTGAAAGCCATAGCCGCTTTCTTTGGACCCATCGATGCCAGCAGCTCCCATGCGCCGTTTTTCATCATTTCGTCGGTTGCCTTCTTAATCTCGGTTTCGGCCTCCTCAAGCTGGCGAGTGGTGAGCTCCTGCGCTACGGCCTGAGCCTTGGGCTTGGATTCCTCCCAGAACCGACCGTTGTAGACCAGAAAATCAGTCGAGGGTGAATAGCGGAGCTTTCCCTCATATTCTCTTGCCAGCACCGTGGCCTGTCCAACGTCGGAATAGTCGGAGGGCTTGAGCTGAAGGTCCTGATTGTATTGCTCCGGAGGAATGTATCCTTCCTGTGCAGCGACCTTCCCATAGAACCGCTGTGCGCTGCGCCAGATGCTGTCGAGCTCCGATTGCTCCAAAGGCGGCTGACAGCAAGCGGCCACTTCCGCAAAATGCTTATGTGCCTCATCGGTATTGCCGAAGCGTTTCAGGATGCGTCCAGCATAATGGGACAGCGTGGCGTTGCGGCTGCCTTCGGGAATGACGATGTCGCCATAGCTGCCGGAGTCCATGTTGGCGTCAAAATCGTCGTCAGCAAGGAAGGTAGTAAGCGTCATCGGGCCGTCGATGATTTCGACCTCCGGCTCCTTTGTACCGAAGAAGAACCGAGCGGCATCGAGTGCCTTGGTGTCAAAGTACGGGAAGATGGTGTTTACCAGCTTTTTCATCTCGCTGTACTGGCCGGGTTCGGTGACTCGATCAATGGCGAAGAAGACGTGGAACTTCGGCCGTGCAGCTTTGCCGCCTTTGGTTTTCATGTGATTGCGGCTGTAATGAACCGCAAAGGCAACACTGGGAAAAGCAGTAGCAACGTCTGAGGGATAGACCCATTCTTCCGGATCGTCGCTGTGGTCGTTATCACAATCGACCGGCAAGCAGTCGGAGCCGATGAAATTGTCGTTGCTGCGGTAGTTGCCCTGATACTCAGCACAAACATAATCGTGCTTTACAGCTTCGATGAGGCTGTCCTTCCCGGTGACCTCGACCTTATGAGGGTAGGTACAGTTTTCAGGCACCTCCAGACAGTTGGAACGGTATAAAGTGAATCTCATCTTGTTACCTCCTCGCAGGTCTCGCTGAAGTAGCGGATTCGGTGTCCCTTCCAAGTCGCTCTCTTGATCTCGGCCTCCATGCCCTCGGAGATCCGGTCACCGAAGACCCACATTTCGGCGCATTTACTCAGGATGGCATTCCCAAAAAACAGAACCAGCTCACGCTCCTTGGGCTTGTTGTCGTCAAGGAACTGCGGAAACAGCAGGTGCGGTGCGATGGGAATGTATCCGGCCTCTATCGCAAAACGGCTGTAGCGTCTGGCGGCAGCGGTGTTGCGTTCGACATCTCCGGCATACGGACTGCAGATATACACGATGGGTCTGAATGCCCGGAGAGCTTTTTCTTCTTTTTCAATGGCACAGAAGGCTCCGAATGCTGTGGGATCGGCATAACCTTCTGCGTTTTTGTATTCGGCCATGATAGGCACCTCCAATCTAAAGTTCTCACTACCCACTGGAGGGGTTAGTGGTATTTGAACGAATCAGAATCAGTCTTTTTTATAAAACATGGTCTCGTAGCCATCAGCACGGAGCTTGAGGCCGTCTGCCCACGGTGGGGTCCGGCCCATCTGTTCGCAGAGGACCTTCAGGTCGACGCCGGGGCTGGCTTCGATGACCAGCTCGTCGTGAATGTGCATGGTAATGAAGCAGTGCGACAAGGTCCGCATTGCGTAGCAGAGAATGTCACGGGAGGTAGCTTGGACGATGTTCTCCACGAGCTTCGGCCCGTAGGTCTCCAGCCGCGCCCACTTCTTTGTACCGCCGATACCCTCGTAGGTGATACACTCGCTGCCGAACTGATTTGTACCGAGCTTAGGCTTTACATAGGAAAGGCGTCTGCCGGACGGGAGCGTAATGAAGAGCATCCCGCTCTGGTAGCAGAACTTGACTCCGCAGACCTCGCCGTCCATGTGATACTTCACGGCATTCATAGCTGCCCGGTCGATGTCCCACCAGAAACTCACAATGTTTTGGTTCGAGTTGCGCCAAGCAGTGACCAGCGGCTGAAGCTCGTCTTCCGAAAGGCCCATCTCCAAGGCTCCCATCGCTTTGAGAGCTCCGATAGAGCCGCCATAGCCGAGGGCGAGTTCAGCGATTTTGCCTTTTTGCCGCAGGTGGCCGTTCACGCCGTGCTTTTCAACAGGGACCTTGAACATCTGCGATGCGGAAGCGCAGTAGATGTCTCCGCCTTTTTCAAAGACCTCCTGACGCCAGATTTCACCGGCAAACCACGCCAGCACTCTGGCCTCGATTGCTGAGAAGTCGGAGACGATGAACTTGTATCCCGGCTTCGGCACAAAGGCGGTGCGGATCAGCTGCGAGAGCGTATCTGGCACATCTTCGTAGAGAAGCTCCACGCCTACAAAGTCGCCGCTGCGGACAAGACCACGGGCCTCTGCCAGATCCGGAAGATAGTTCTGGGGCAGGTTCTGCATCTGGATAATGCGTCCGGCCCAGCGACCGGTCCTGTTGGCACCGTAGAACTGAAACATCCCACGAGCACGGCCATCGGCGCAGACGGCCTTTTCCATCGCCTGATACTTCTTGACGGACGACTTGGCCAGCTGCTGCCGGAGAAGGAGGACCTTCTGGAGCTCTGCCGGAGCGGTCTTGAGCATTTCAGCGACTTCTTTCTTGCCGAGGGAATCGACCTCCAGCCCGTTGTCCGAAAGCCACTGCTTCATCTGCTGCACGGAGTTGGGATTGTCCAAAGCGGTCAGCTTCTTCATGGCAGCAGTGAGCTCCGCACGAGAGCGGGTGTCCATAGCGATGGCTTGATGCACCAGCTCCATATCGAGGGCGACACCTCTGTCGTTAATTTCCTGATCGATGTGATACTGCTCCCAGACCATTTCCGGCACCGGAAACTTGGCGAGCTTTTCCTGAATGGACATTTCGACCTCGACATCACGGATGTTGTACCGTTTGAAGGCAGCCCACTTGTCCGGAGCGTTTTCCGGCAGGTTGCGGGTTCGACCACCATTGGCCTTTGTCGGCGCACAGGGCTGGCAGAAATACTTGATGAGCTCTTTGCCTTCGGTCAATTTCTGCTTTTCGAGGCCCAGAACGGCACCGACACCTTCCAGCGACAGTGGCAAGCCCATGTAAGCGGACCAGATCATGGTGCATTTCCATGAGGCTGGATCGAGGTAGTTGCCGACGGTGTCTTCCGGGATGCTGTAGTAGGCATTATCAAAATCGCCGTGATCTCGGAGCCAGCGGGAAAGGCATATCCTCTCGAACTGAGCATTGAAGGCCCACTTCGTCACATCATCGTTTGTAAGCGCAGCGATGACCTCCGGAGGGATCGTCTCTCCACAGGCGAGGTCGACCACCTGCACAGGATTACCGTCTGCGGAATACCCGAAGAGAAGAATATCGAAATCTGTCGCCTCGGTATATTTGTAGACGCCACACTTGGCAAGGTCCACACTGCTGTAGGTTTCAATATCAATACTGAGTGTTTTCATATACATCGGTCCTTTCCATAGCCTGAAAGGGTGGCAGGATTGCTCCCACCACCCGCAGGCCGGAGATTACTTCTGTTCGAGTTCCTTCATTCGGGCTTCGTGGTACTCGACTTCACGAATGGCACGTTCTCGTTCAAGCTGCTGACGCTCGGCTTCCCATTTGGCATTGCGAGCTTCACGCTCAGCCTCCAGAGCAGCATTACGCTTCTCACGCTTGCGGTCGTCGATGGTGTCAATGATGGACCTGACGATCCAGAACACGGCCAGAACCAGATAGAGGGACAGAAGCAGGTTGCAAAGAATCGTAGTAGCGTTCATGGTACGTACCTCCTTAAGACAGGAAATCTTCATCCGACACGGTTTCGAAGTCAGACGCTGCGCTGGCCTTGCCGCCGAGGGGTTCGCCGTCACGGATCTTCTGCAGGTTGTTCAGCCCACAGGCGATGCCCTTGTTGCCGTTGGAGTTGAAAGCGTAGAAGTTGATGCTGGCACGACCGTACACACCGGAGTAAACCTCGGAGCGGGTCAGGATCGGATTGCAGTCAGCGTCTACGATTCCGGGAGCCGTAGCGGAGTTGGCATTGATGAAGTAGCTGCCAGCGTAAGCCAGATCATCCGGACGCTCGGTGTCGCCGTCACGGAGAGGCGTCTTGATAGCCGTGAGGGGCGGTACGGTGCGACCGTTGCCTTTGAGCTTGGCCTGACCTTCCTCATAGGCCGCCTGAATCGCTGCCTTGATCTTCTGAACGGTCACGGTGTCAGTTTTCGGAATGATGAGACTGACGCTGAACTTCGGTGTGCCGCCGTTGATGGACTTGGCTTCCCAGACATTGGCGTAGGACCAACGGGTGTCCTTGCCGGTGATAACCTTCATGGGGTTTGCGAGTTTAGTAGAATTTGACATATTAGTTGTCCTCCTTGAAATCATCGATAATGGTTGTCATTGCCGGTCTCTTATCGCTGTCCGGCACCAGCGTGGGTTTGCCTTGAGGCTTGGTGATCAGGCCTCCAAGAATGTCGTTGAACTGTTTCTTTCCGAGAAGCGAGGTCATGGCGGTGACGCCGAGAATCTTGTGTTCGTAGGGGTCGTACCCGGCAGCTGTTACGGCTGCGATGACGGCATCCTCGTTTGTGTACTTGCGGTTGGAGCGGCCCTCGACCAGCTTGTAGCCGGACCACTGTTTACCGCTGATGGCTGCCTGAAGCGCATAGTCCTTGATGTCGGAGGCCCAAGCGATCAGCTCGTCGATGCGACCGAGGATTTCTTCGACCTCTTCATCTGTCAGCAGAGGCGGCTGCCTGAACTCGAACTTGGCAAGCTCCATGTTGGCGTTGGCTCTTTCACGGCAGTCAGCTTTGGCCTTGCAGAACTGGCACCATTCGCCGCGGTGGTATTCACCGTCTCCGTTGAAGGCAAGCTCTGCAGTCGGGGCCAGAACCTGATCGGCCCACTCGCAGAGTTCGCCCTTCGAAATGGTGAAGGTGCTGATGTTGGAGCGTCTGGGCTGGTAGATGGTCATGCTGACGGTGTCGATGTCGTAGATGCAGTCGAATAGCTCCAGCGCACCGAGAGCGTACAGTTTCATCTGCGGGTTGTCGTCAGCCTCGACCAGAACGCCTCTGCCGTGCTTGTAGTCCACAATGTGAAGCGTCCCATCAGCAATGATGACGCAGTCGCCGGTGCCGAAGCCCTCCTCGACATACTTGGAGTAGTCGAGTCGCTGCTCGATCAGGACCACGGGGTCCGGGCAGGTCTTCTTGGCTTCTTCAACCAGCTCCATCACGAAGGCCATATAGCCGTTGGCGCATTCCTCCATTTCGGAGTTGTACCAAGTGAGGGCTTCGGTCGGGTCATTTGCCTCCATGCCGAGTGCCTTCCGGAGCTTGTACTCACAGAGGGCGTGGGCGTCGGTACCTTCGGCTGCGAAATCGCTGCCTTTGTCGTCGTAGCCTTCACAGAGCCTTGCCGAAGGTGGGCAGTTGAGCCACCTGTGCGAGGACGATGCAGAGAGAAGTGCGTGGTTAGCCATTGCCGAGCACCTCCGCATCCGCTACCAGAGCCTTGTAGCTTGCCGGGTCAACCTCGGAGAGCTTCTTGGCACCGTACTTCAGGAGAAGGTCACGGATCTGAGCGGTGAAGCCATCACGGGACTTTTCTGCCAGAATCGCTCTGACCTCTTCGAGGGTGAGTGCCTTTTCCGGTTCCGGAGCAGGGGCCGCTTCCTCGGTACCGCTGAATGCGCCGGTCAGCCAGTTGGCGATGTCGTTAATAGAAGATGCAATATCCCGCAACTCCCTGATGGTCGCTTCCATTTCGCTCATTTTGCTCATCACGTTTTCCTCCTTTCTGAGATTGGCTTGTCTGGTTAAGCTGGATCAGCTTCCTCGCCAGACGTCTTGACACTACGCTGATTGCCGTAAGCACTCCGATGAGCTCTTCATCAGTGACGGCCTTGTTGGGTCTGGACTCACTCATTGGCGGTTCCTCCTTCCTAAGGACCTGTGTTGTTTTGCTGTCCTCAGTACCCACTGGAGGGAAACCGGTGTTTTGAACGAAAAAATCTGAAAAAATTTTTGACCGCCGCAGAATTGCTTCCACGGCGGCCTTTGTTGGGTATTAGATGAAGTCCTTCAGGGCTTCACGCAGGATGGAGAACACCTTGTTCTTCTGGTAGTTGATGGTCGACTGGCGTTTGCCCATGTCGGCAGCGATTTCACGCTCCGTCTTGCCCTGCATGATAAGCTCGCAGATGCGTCTGCCGTCCGGATCAAGACGGTTAAGCTCGTCGTATAGAGCGTCGAGCAGTTCCTTGTCCATAAGGATGGACTCCGCAGACGGTGCGTCATCGGCCAGCGTATCGCCAAGGGTAAGCTCGTCCTCCTCGCCGCCGATAGGCGTGTCGATGGAAACCTTCTTACCGGCAGCGTAGAACGGGCAGCCGGGGCAAACACCGTCACACTTCCAAAGCTGGGCCTTGGTGCAGCGGCACTCGCCATTCTTCTGGGCATGGTAGCGGGTGTTCCAGATGGGCTGGTAGTATGCCCTGTAAACTTCCTCGCTGACCTCGATAGGGGTCCCGTCGACCGGGATAAAGTACTTCTTGTCGTTGTTTTGCATGAAAATTTCCTCCGTTCGATTTGCTTGGAACGGAGGAAACCTTCATGGTCAGCTGCAAAATGGGTATAGAAATCCAACCACAGTCCCGACGGAGATTTCTCCGTTCCGGTCTGCAGCTTCCCGCTCAAAAGGCAGCTGTTGATATTTACTTGTGCCGTCAAGCACCGTTGAGCCACCGGTGATCAGTCGGTGCAGTCCCTGACGGTGAGCAGTTTTCTGTCTTGCTCAGGACAGTTTTTTAGTCGAGATCCACTTCGATGGCGTACAGTTCGCTGAAAATTTCAGGCAGGTCGCTTGGGTTAAGGTCCCAAGTGCCGTGTGCGCCGTAGCGTTTGAAAACAGATTCAACTACTGCTGAGCCCAACTGAGACTCGATGGCAGCAGCGGTGTTTTCAATGTTCACGATCCAGTTGTTACGTTCACGCTTTGTCACTGCTTGTCCCTCCTTGTCAGGTTCAGCTTCCTAATCCGGATAGTAGGCTGTTGATGCTGCCGACCACTCAGCTCCGGATCGTTCATGGCCGGTGAACGAGCTGAGAGGCGGCTTCTGTTGAATGGCGATTGCTTGAAAGTGAGTTTGTGCCGGTTTGTGCCTGTTATTGCCCAATGCTATTGATTTTTGGACTCGAGTGTGATATAATAAAATATCAAGGTCCACAGGCCGACGGCTCAGTCTCTCTCATCTCCGCCATCCACTAATAAGATACCGAGATGAAAAAGGACTTCCTATAAGCGCAAGGACCATGAAAAAAGGACTTTCAGGACTTTTGATAGGACTTTTTCTGAAAGGGGTGATTTGCATAGATTTCGCTCATTTTTGCAAAGGAATATATGGCTCCGTTGAAGGAGTGGCAAATCAGGACTCCTTCGTCATTGAAGCCTTTAAGGCGGCAGGGAGCAGCTATACTTTCACGAAAAAAGGTGCCTACAGCTCATCTAACTACGGGGCCAAACTATTCAACGGCGGTAAGCCCTTGTCGAAGAAGCATAGGGACTCTTTCCCAGATCCGATAAACACGACCGGCCTTGCGAAGTACCTGTCGGAGCACATAAAAAAAGCGTCCATCAGAACCGTGATGAACTACTTCACGATCCCTACGGACGCAGATATAAACATTCCGGCTTTGGCGAAAGCCCTCGCAGACCAGCTTCAGATAATCATACACGAGCCGGATTCTGATGCCGACATCATAGCAACGAACTATCAGCAGTATTTGTCGCAGCCGGAAACAGACGAGCCGTCATTCCATAAGCCGCTCTATGATGGAGATGCTTTCTGGATTGAAACGGCACCTGCCGACCGGCGACATGTCGTTGATTTTTACGAGCACTTCACCCACACATGGAAACTACTTAACTCCGGTAAGGTCGCATGGACGGGCCGAAGGCTTATCTGTATAAACGAGGATTCTATCACTCCTTGTGCCATGCAGCTGTCAATTGACATACCGGATACGCCTCCAAATGGACGAGCTGTTGTGCCGGTTGAATTCGATGCCCGTGGCAACGAGGACACTTTTGAAAGTAAATGGGTTATGGTCGATAAAGACAATAAAGATTGCTATCCAGACTATTCAAGCCCATTCAATGTAACAATTGTAGTCGAGAACAAGACGTTTAAGAGATCTGGAGGTAACTAAATTGGGTAACGAGAACATTGAAAAATGGTCAACATTAAAAGAAGTCCAAGCATACCTTGGCGTTGGCAGAGAAACCATTTTGCAGTGGATCGCTAAAAGAAATATGCCAGCCTATAAAGTAGGTAAGCTGTGGAAATTCAAGCTGTCAGAGGTGGACGATTGGATTCGTTCCGGCGGTGCCGCTGACGACAAAGTTGATGATAAGGAAGATAAGGCCGAATAAGTCCGTTTTTTGGGACAGCACATTTGGTGCGATCATAATGGCTTAGTGCCGAAATCAGAGTCAAGAGAGGAAAATCTATATGGACAATCAGGTGCATAATTCAATAGTTAGCTTTATTTGGGGGATTGCGGATGATTGCCTTCGTGACGTTTATGTCCGTGGTAAATATCGTGATGTTATTCTCCCTATGACGGTTATCCGTCGTCTGGACGCTTTGCTGGAGGACAGCAAGGATGCGGTCCTCGAAATGAAAAAACGGCTTGATGCCGCAAAGATTGATAATCAGTGGCCAGCCCTCTGCAATGCTGCAGGACAGGCTTTCTGCAATGCTTCTCCGTACCGTCTGCGTGACCTCACCAGTCGTGCCAAGAAGCAGACGCTTAAGGCAGACTTCATCGCTTATTTGGATGGTTTCTCACCGAATGTGCAGGTTATTCTGGATAAGTTCAAATTCCGCAATCAGATCGACACGATGGTGGATGCCGATATCCTCGGTGCTGTCATTGAGAAGTTTGTGTCTTCTGACATTAACCTGAGTCCGAATCCGGTGTGGAAGGACGAGGCCAAAACCATCATGCGCCATCCGGGTCTGGATAACCACGGCATGGGCACCATCTTCGAAGAGCTGATCCGTCGCTTCAATGAAGAAAACAACGAGGAAGCCGGTGAACACTGGACGCCTCGTGACGTAGTTGAGCTCATGGCTGACCTCGTTTTCATACCCATTGCGGACCAGATTCAAGACGCTACATACTCCTGCTACGACGGAGCTTGTGGAACCGGCGGTATGCTTACCGTTGCACAGGACCGTCTGCTTACGCTTGCCCACAGACGTGGTAAGGATGTCTCGATCCATCTCTTCGGGCAGGAAATAAATCCGGAAACCTATGCCATTTGTACAGCTGATATGCTTCTGAAAGGTGATGGAGAGCAAGCTGAGCACATCGGTTTTGGATCCACGCTCTCTTTGGATCAGCATTCCTCACGTCAGTTTGATTTCATGCTTTCCAATCCGCCTTACGGTAAGAGCTGGAAAACCGACGCCGAAAAGATGGGTGGCAAAAAAGAGATCCTTGACACCCGCTTCAATACCTATCTTGAAGGTGGCGAAGAAATGGCTATGATTCCTCGTACCAGTGACGGCCAGCTCCTTTTCCTTCTTAATAACATCTCCAAGATGAAGAAGGACTCTCCGCTTGGTAGCCGCATTGCTGAAGTTCATAACGGCTCGTCTCTCTTTACGGGGGATGCTGGTAGCGGTGAAAGCAACGCAAGGAGATATATGATAGAAAACGATCTTGTGGAAGCCATTATCGCACTACCAGATAACATGTTTTACAACACTGGTATCGGAACCTTTATTTGGGTTTTAACAAACAGAAAGGAAGACCGACGTGTTGGGAAAATACAGCTAATCGACGCAACAAAAATGAAATCCCCGCTTCGAAGAAACATGGGAAAGAAAAACTGCGAGTTTACCGAAGATATTCGTAAAGAGATAATGCGCATTTTCACTTCAATGGAAGAAAGTGAAATCAGCCGTGTGTTTGACAATAGAGAGTTTGGATATTGGTCTATTACGGTCGAACAGCCTTTGCGTTTGAGAGTTTTGCCGTCCAAGCACATACCTTCCAGCATATTCAGAAATGAAGCCGAGCAAATTTTATGTGAAAAAGCACTTAGGAAAGCAGCAGCTGTTGCAGCTCTTGATGATTGGACCGAGTTCTCAAAAGCATCGGGCCTTAAAGCAGCGTTGTTAAAGAAGATACGTCCTTTTATCACGGAAAAAGACGCTTCAGCTAAAGCGATAGATGGCGAAGCGGATGCTGATCTTAGAGATACTGAACTCGTACCGTTCACATACAAGGGTGGCATTGATTCGTTTTTACGCAACGAAGTGCTTACTTATGCGCCTGATGCGTGGGTCGATGAAAAGAAGACTTCTGTTGGGTACGAACTCAGTTTCACCAAGTATTTCTATCGACCGGTAGAACTAAGAAATATGGACGAAATACTCGAAACGCTCCGTTCTCTTGAGAATGATTCCACAGGAATGCTTGAAGAAATAATAGGAGGAATAGCGAATGCCTGATAATTACTCCTCCTACCGTTCATTTGGTCAAAAATGGGCAAATGTGATTCCTGAGCACTGGGATTCAAAACGCCTTAAAGCAGTATTTGCAATGCGAAAGGAACGGAATAATCCCGTCGTTACCAGAAACATTCTTTCATTAACTGCCAAACAAGGTGTTGTGCCACTTTCTCAAAAAGAAGGCGTCGGAGGGAATAAGCCCAAAGATGATATGACCAAATATAATATCGCACACGAAAACGACCTGTTGGTTAATTGCATGAATGTTGTTGCGGGCTCAGCTGGCGTATCAAGGTATTATGGTGCAATCAGCCCTGTTTACTATGCTCTTTATCCTCGTGAAGATGAAAATGTGTGGTATTACCACTATATCTTCAGGCTATTAACGTTCCAAAGAAGCCTTGTAGGATTGGGCAAAGGTATTCTGATGCATGAAAGTGAAAACGGAAAGCTAAACACGGTACGCATGCGAATTTCAATGGACTATTTAGGTAATGTGCTTCTCCCTGTCCCTCCAAGAAGTGAACAAGACAAGATTGTGGATTATCTTAATTGGAGGGTTTCACAGATTAATAAACTAATCAAGCTAAAGCATAAAGAAATCAAATCCATTGAAGAACTCAAGAAATCTGTTGTCAGTACAGCAGTTACCCGTGGGTTAAACCCAGACACCGAGATGAAATCAAGCGGAGTGTCGTGGCTTGGCGATATTCCAAAACACTGGAAACTGATCAAGCTACGTCAAATATTAAGAGCCGTAAGTGAAAAGAACCACCCGGAGCTTCCATTGCTTTCTGTAGTTAGAGAACAAGGTGTCATAGTCAGAGATGTAGAAGATCAGTCTTCGAACAGAAACTTTATACCAGACGATTTAAGCGGCTATAAAGTTGTTCGAAAAGGCCAGTTTGCTATGAACAAGATGAAAGCATGGCAAGGCTCCTATGGCATTTCAGACTATACAGGAATTGTGAGCCCTGCATATTTCATTTTTGACGTAGCGTTTGATAATCTTGAGTACTTTCATAATGCAATCCGAAGTAAAGTATACGTAAATTTCTTTGCTCAGGCCTCGGATGGCATTAGGCCGGGACAATGGGATCTTCAGATGGATAAGATGAAAGAGATTCCTTTCATTGTTCCACCAGAAGACGAGCAGATACAAATCGTCGAATACATCAAAGCGGCTCAGCAAAAGTATCAGTCAGCAATTGAACGATTAAAAGCTGAAATTGACGCTCTTGAGGAATTCAAGACACACTTGGTTTCTGACGTTGTAACTGGCAAAATTGATGTCCGTGACATTGAAATCCCGGAATATGAGTTTGTGGATGAAGAAGCAGATTCGGATGCTGATGATGAGGACGATTCGGACGATACCGAAGAACAGGAGGAGTGATTATGGCTTTTACCAACACCAGAGAAGAAGGGCTGGAATCCTTAATCGTAAAGTGGCTTGTTGAGCAGAACGGCTACGAGCAAGGCACCAACGACGACTATAGTAAGGAATACGCTCTGGATGAAACACGCCTGTTCCGCTTCCTGTCCGAAACGCAGCCGGATGAGATGGACAAGCTGAGCGTATTCAAATCTGACACCAAGAAGCGTCAGTTCCTGAACCGTTTGCAGGGAGAGCTGGCCAAGCGTGGCATTATCGATGTTTTGCGTAACGGCATCAAGGTTTATCCTGCGGACCTGATCATGTTCTATCTCACGCCGACCGAGAATAACCAGAAGCAGAAAGAAATGTACGAGAAGAACATCTTCAGCGTGACCAGGCAGCTCCGCTACTCACAGGACGCCGGAAAGCTGGCTCTGGATCTCTGCATTTTTATCAACGGTCTTCCGGTCATTACGATGGAGCTGAAGAATCAGCTCACAAAGCAGAATACGGAATACGCCGTTCAGCAGTATAAAGACGACCGTGATCCTCGTGACATTCTGCTCTCCTTCAAACGCTGCATGGTCCATTTTGCTGTGGATGATGCAACAATCAAGTTCTGCACGAAGCTAGCCGGTAAGGACAGCTGGTTCCTGCCATTCAATAAGGGCTATAACGACGGAGCCGGTAATCCTCCGAATCCGGATGGTCTGATGACAGACTACTTGTGGAAGGACATTCTCACCAAGGCAAAGCTCTCACGCATTATAGAAAACTACGCACAGGTTGTTGAGGAAGTTGACGAGGATACCAAGAAGAAGTCTGTCAAGCAGATATTCCCTCGTTATCATCAGTTGGATGTGGTTGAAAAGCTGCTGGCCGATGTTCGTGCCAATGGGGTCGGTAAGCGTTACCTGATTCAGCACAGCGCAGGAAGCGGCAAATCCAACTCCATCGCATGGCTGGCTCATCAGTTAATCGGCATTGAACAGAATGGCCGTCCGCTGATTGACTCCGTCCTTGTTGTAACAGACCGCCGTATCCTCGATAAGCAGATCCGCAACACCATCAAGCAGTTTATGCAGGTGAAGAACACTGTGGTGTGGGCAGAACATTCGGGCGATCTCCGAAAAGCCATTCAGGACGGGAAGCGCATCATTGTGACGACGGTCGAGAAGTTCCCGTATATCGTTACCGAAATCGGGCAAGAACATAAAACTCATAAGTTCGCCGTTATCATAGACGAGGCTCATTCCGGTCAGAGCGGTCGTAACTCGGCTCAGATGAACTTGGCCCTGTCCGGCCTCGCCTCTGAAGACGACATGGACAATGAGGATAAGATCAATGCCATGATGGAAGGCCGCAAACTCCTGACAACGGCCAGTTACTTCGCTTTCACCGCCACTCCGAAGAACAAGACCGAGGAAACCTTCGGTGTTGCTTATGAAGAGGATGGCGAGATCAAGCATCGACCGTTCCATGTTTATACCATGAAACAGGCCATTCAGGAGGGCTTCATTCTGGATGTGCTGAAGTATTATACGCCTATCGACAGCTACTATAAGCTAATGAAAACTGTTGATGACGATCCTATGTTCGACAAGAAAAGAGCTCAGAAGAAGCTGCGCTCCTTTGTTGAAAGCAACGAGGTCACAATCGCAAAGAAGGCGGCCATGATGGTTGACCACTTCCACGAGCAGGTAATCGCCAAGAAAAAGATCGGCGGTCAGGCACGTGCTATGGTCGTTACAGCCAGCATCCCTCGCTGCATTGAGTATTACTACGCTATCAGCAAGTGCCTCGCAGACAGACGGAGCCCATACAAGGCCATCGTCGCCTTCTCAGGTGAGCACAAATACAAAGGTCAGGAACCAGCACTTACTTCAGCTGCCATGAACGGCTTTTCCGATGCGTTGATTCCAAAGACCTTCAAGAAGGACCCGTACCGCATACTCATCGTTGCTGACATGTTCCAGACCGGATTCGACGAGCCGCTGCTTCACACGATGTATGTGGACAAGCCTCTATACGACATCGGTGCCGTGCAAACGCTGTCTCGCCTGAATCGTGCTTATCCCGGCAAGGATGACACCTTTGTTCTGGACTTTGCCAATAAGACATCTGTGATTGAGGAGTCTTTCTCAAAGTATTACCGGACCACAATTCTCTCCGGAGAAACCGATCCGAACAAGCTGTATGACTTAATCGCCGTCATGGAAGACTATCAGGTCTATAGCAACGACGATGTGGAGAGGCTTGTTGACCTGTTCCTGCACGGTGCAGAGCGAGATCGCCTCGATCCAACACTGGATGCTTGTACGGCGGTATATAAGCAGCTCGAAACAGACGATCAGATTAAATTCAAGAGTGCTGCAAAGTCCTTTGTGCGTACATACGGTTTCCTCGGAGCCATTCTGCCTTATGGAAACGTGGAATGGGAAAAGCTCTCAATCTTCCTGAATCTGCTGATTCCTAAACTGCCGTCGCCTCGTGAAGACGACCTGTCAGAAGGCATCTTGAGCACCATTGACCTTTCGAGCTATCGTAATGAAGCCCGTGAAATGATCTCCATTCGCTTGGAAGATCAGGATGCTGAAATTGCGCCTGTTCCTGCCGGAAAGACTGGCCACATTGTGGAACCGGAAATGGATCTGCTTTCCCGGATTATTTCTGACTTCAACGATATGTTTGGCAACATCAACTGGAACGACGCCGACAATGTCCAGCGGCAGATTCTCGAAATACCTGCAATGGTGTCCAGAGATAAAAAGTATCAAAATGCTATGCGCAACTCTGATGAGCAGAGTGCTCGGTTGGAAAGCGAACGTGCTCTGCAACAGGTTATCTTTGCAATCATGGCTGATAATATGGAGCTGTTCAAGCAGTTCCAAGACAATCCATCCTTTAAGAAGTGGCTTTCGGATCTGGTGTTCAACCTTACTTACAATCCGGAAGGCAAAGAGTACGTGATGCCGGGGCCGGGTGAAAAAACCGTCGCATACGATTTTCCCACGCAGGAATCTTTGATGGTTGCTGAAGACCATGCCACGTATGGCGACAAAAAGGATGAAGAGTAAACTGTAACAAGGTGGAGAATGCAATGAATGATTCTTTTGACAAGACTATAAGCGGAGGTAAATTTGACGAGGTTTTTACCGAGGTGTCTCACGCTGAGACCCTTGGCCTAAAAAACCCGGAACAACTGCGCCTATTTCACCTCAACGTCAATAACAATGCATTCTCATCCGATAAGCTTGAAGTGTTTCTCAGGAAGAACATCGGTCAATACGTTTTTTCTCGTGCTCAGATCGAGAACTATCATGTTGAGGGCGATGTGTACAGCGTAGGAATGGATGCCATCGACATCATGAAACGCAACGGGGCTCCGGGTCAGAAAGGCACCGGCAATGACCTCGGTGAAATCATGCTATATGTGTTTTTAGAGCAGGTTCTGGGAGCTCCCAAAATCATGAGCAAGGTAGAGCTTCAAACCGGAGCAAAACAATATGACAGTAAATGTGACGGAATACATCTTCTCTCGCTGGAGCAGGCTTTCGGCATGCCATACTACCACATGGTGTTTGGCACCTCCAGCATTGTGGGTGATATGAAAAAAGCTGTTGACACTGCCTTCGACGCCATTGTTGAGATCGAAAAGCAAAGCACACAGGAGCGCACCCTTGCTGAAAACACGGTATTCAGCAAGTCCTTTGATAAAGACACGGTTCAGAAAATCAAAGACCTGCTTATTCCGAGTAAAGGACAGTCGGTCCCGTATGATACAGCCTATGGCGTTTTCCTTGCGTATAATCTCGGCCTCAATCCTACTAATTACAGTGCGGTAGACTTCCGACGTGCACTGACTCAGAAAATGGATACAGATATTCGCAATCATGCGGCATATATAGCCAGCAAGATTAATGCCCTTGGCCTCGGAAACCACTCGTTTTATTTCTACATTCTGCCACTCAACGATGCAGATGCTGAAAAAACACAAATCATGGACCGTGTGATGAATGGGGGTGGCAGACCTTGAGCAATCAAATACTGCATAACCTTGGCGATGCCATTTTCGGGGACATTGACAACAATCCCTTCCTGAATGAACTCTACGACAACATCCTTTATAACTATGCCATCACCAAATTTAACCTCACTGATAAACGGCAGATGCGGGAAATTGATGTTGTGTCGGCCTTGCGGTTTGCCGACTTGCTGTCCAAGTCGACACATGCGGTGAACCGGGACAAGCATAAAATGTGGGCGCAGGAGATAATCATCCTGCTGTATTCTCTGTACCCGGACAATCCTGATGTAAAGTTCTATGCCGGATCAGTGTTCGCGAACACCGGGAACTATCAGGCAAGAAAGATGATCGATAGCGACTTTTACGGCACGACTGCATTAGAGCGTTTCTTCGCTGAATACCAGAATGATTATTTGACAATTCCTGCAGCACCGGAACTTCGGTTCTTCGGCGCACAGAAAAATGCTTACGATCATCTCTCGGATGATCACTTCAGCTATTCCGGTCCGACATCTATGGGTAAGTCCTTCCTCATGAGAATGTACATCAAGGACCGGATACAGCATGGGGTAAAAATGAACTTCGCCCTGATTGTCCCAACAAAGGCACTGATCAATGAGATCTACAAGCAGGTCATTGACGAGGACCTTAAGAACCTTTTGTCGGAGCACAATTATAAGGTGGTCACTGCCGCCGGGGATATCGCTTTGGAGGGCAAGCATAACTTCATACTTGTGCTGACTCCGGAACGACTGTTATATCTGCTCATCAGCAAACCGGATTTGCAAATCGACTATCTATTCATCGATGAAGCGCACAAACTGTCCGGAAAAAATAGCCGTGGGCCGTTCTACTATAAAACCGTGGATATGCTTCTCAAAAGGAAGAAGAAGCCGCACTTCGTCTTTGCCTCACCTAATATTCCAAATCCAGAGGTATATCTAAAGTTGCTGACAGACATCGAAACCGACGGTGATGATAGCCACCTACGTTCCACTTTTTCACCGGTGGCCCAGATTAAGTTCAGCATCGACCTCAATAATTTCACAGTCAGCGTATATAACGACCATACCGGTGAGTTGGATTACCTTGCGGAAATCAAAGACAGAAACGCTTCTCTGGTTTCGTTCCTTCTGATGTTTGAAAGGATAAACCGGGATCTCCCCTTTGAGCGAAAGCAGCAGACCATCGTTTATTGCAACGGTAGAAGTAAGGCGATTGAAAATGCGCTTGCTTTTGCAGATCAACTTTCGGAAATTCAGGATAATGACCTGAATGCACTGGCAAGGGATATCACGAATGAAGTTCACGGCGACTACTATTTGGCCCAGATTATAAAAAAGGGCGTCGCATATCACATTGGATACCTACCAGCTGCCATCAGAATGCGTATCGAGGACATGTTCCGTCGTGGCAAAATCACGACTATGTTCTGTACCAGCACCTTACTTGAGGGTGTCAACCTCCCAGCGGATAATCTGTTCATTACCGATAACAAGATTTTCCGAAAGGTGATGACGCCGGTTGACTTCCGAAACCTGATAGGACGTGTCGGACGCATCCGTTTCAACCTTTACGGGAATGTATTCTTCGTCTCGCAGGGTGAAAAGCTGAAACAGGAAGACTATGTGGACCTTTTGAAAAAAGAGGTCCCGAAGCAAACGCTTTCTATCGAGGCTGGACCGAAGAGCCTAACAAACGCCGAAAAGAAATATGTCGTCGAGGCACTACTGCAGGGCAATATTGAACTCGTAAAAAGAAATGACGCACAGTCAGAGGAAGCCTATGTAATGATGCGTAAGTTTGCCCTCATTCTTTTACGGGATATTATGCAGGACAACGACAGCCTTGTAAGGCGTGAGTTCTCTAATCTGCTGACACCCAAGGACGAAGCGAAAATACGAGAAGCCTTTACTGATCCGTTCACAGAACCGGATGATGATATCAACACGTCGGTGGATCAGACGAAAAACCTACGTGCCGCTATCGCAATGGGACTGAAATACCCTGACCGTGTAGATGGGAAGTTCAATTATGACGACGTTTTGGCTTTCCTTGAAAAGCTGAGTCGGATCTTCAAATGGGGAAAGTATGAGGCATCCACGCTCGGAAAGCCGACGCTTCTGCGTTGGTATGCGGTTGTTCTTATTCAATGGATGGAAGGTACCGGCCTTAGCAATATCATGAAAAAGGCACTGGAGTACCGGCAACAGCACCCTGATAACTTCTGGGTGAACCGAGGCCAGAAAGAATACTACGACGATGGACTCCGGCACCGCAATATCGTATTTGCCGACACCTTGGAGGTCATTGATAACATTGTGCTGTTCAGTATTTCAAACTACTTCCTTCGCTTCTCGAATGAGTATAAGACGGTCCATCAGCTGAAGGAGTTTGATAACAACTGGTACGAATTTGTAGAATACGGAACGACGAATCCAATAACAATCCTTCTTCAGCGGAACGGATTCTCTCGTGAGGTATCCACATATATCCGGAACAACAAGGATGAGTTTATTATCGAAGGGCCGGATGGAAAATGGCATCTGAGCACGGCATTGCTTGAATGCTCAAATACTAACGCTCGAACAGAGGCGTCGAGTGTACGATACAACATGCCGGAATTGTTTGCAGAGAAGATATAAACCAATCAGGAGGAAGAGTTACCCGTGAAGAAGATTGAAGGTTCTCCTAAGAGCTTAAAGCAGCTTTTACAGAATACAAAGTACTCGATTCACTATTATCAGCGTGAGTATATGTGGCAGAGAAAACATATCGAGGAACTGATCGATGACCTTACATCGGAGTTCTTGGATTATTATGTTCCCGGTGATGATCGCAAGGATGTGCAGGACTATGGTGCATATTTCATGGGGTCCATTGTTCTTGCTGGTCGTGAAAATGCAATCATAGACGGCCAGCAGAGATTCTCATCGCTGACGCTCCTGCTAATGTATCTAAATAATCGGCTCCGTTCACTTGGTCAGAACTATAGCATGATCGAACAGATGATTTTTTCTGAGGCGTACGGAACTAAATCCTTCAATATAAATGTTGAGGATCGAGCTGATTGCATGAATGCAATTTTTAATGATCAGCCGTTTGACACGACCAATGTCGGAGAGTCCGTGAAAAACCTCTATGGCAGATATACCGATATCATTGATGTTTTTCCCAATGATGATATTACTGACAACATGCTCTTGCATTTCTGTGACTGGCTGGCCGAGAAGGTGTTCTTTATAGAGATTGTGGCCACCACAGAACAGGATGCCCATAAAGTCTTTGTAACCATGAACGATAGAGGTCTGAGTCTCACATCAACAGAAATGTTGAAAGGATACCTACTATCAGAGATAAAGGATGATTCCAAGCGTGAAAAACTCAATAATATTTGGAAAGACAAAGTTCTCTCCCTCAAAAAAGACGACGATAAGGGAGATGAAACATTTATCAAAGCATGGCTAAGAGCTCAATATGCCGAAACCATCCGTGAAACGAAAGCCGGTGCCGTGAATCAGGATTTTGATATCATTGGTGGTTCTTTCCACAAATGGGTACGTGATGAGCGAGACAAGCTCGGCCTATCCACAACAGATGATTTTGAGCTCTTTATTATGAAGTTTTCTAAATTTGCGGATGTTTACAGGAAAATCCGTGAAGCTGAGAACACATTTGCAGAGGAAACAAAGTATATCTATTACAATGCACAGGTTAATTTTACACTTCAGCCGCAGTTGCTACTGGCTCCTATTTGTTATGAGGATACGTGGCCGGTTATCATTGAAAAGATTAATTTGGTCGCTCGATTCATTGATCTGCTGATCACTGCCAGAGTAACGAATTATAGGTCTGTAGACTATAGCACTATCAAGAATTACGTGTTTAACGTAACAAAGAATATTCGTCGCTGTTCTATTGATGTGCTGAAGGCTCGTTTGAAAGCCCAATCTGACAACCTCGCATATGATCCGGCAGCAGCCCTTCCTGAGCTGCGTTTGAACAGCTTTACCAAGAAATACATCAAGAATATGCTTGCTCGCATCACGGGCTATATTGAGGAGCAGACCGGTGTAGCTTCGAATTACTGCAACTACATGAATACGCAGACAAAGAATCCATTTGAAATCGAGCATATTATCACGGACCATTACGAGTGGTTTACCAGCGAATACTCCGATCAAGAAGAATTCAGACGGTGGAGAAATAGCTTCGGCGCACTATTACTTTTGCATAAGAGCATCAATGCCAGTCTGAATGACTCAAAATATGATTACAAGCTCTCGAAGTATTGCTCCAATGAAGGAAACATTTATACCGAGTCGCTGGGTGATCAGGCCTATCAGAATAATCCAAAGTTCAAGAAGTTTATTGCTGACAATGGTCTGGGCTTCAAGCCTTATGCACAGTTCGGAAAAGCAGAAATCACTGAGCGAATTCAGCTTCTTGTTCAGCTTGTTAATCTGGTGTGGAATGCGGAGATGTTTGCATGATGGAGCTTATAGAAGATGTTTTTATCCGCTGTGGTAGATGCGGGAAGATTACCGGAATACACAAAGAAGATTTTGATTTTGAGTCCTATGTATATGATCGTGGCGATAATAGGATGGGTGAAGAAATTGAATTCCGTCACGAAGGATACATTGAATGTGATCAATGCGGGAATGAAATCTCCTTCAGAATATCTGGCTACGAGTATCCTATAGGTGCATTCAACTATGAAGATAGCGAAATAGCTGGGGGTCGGTTTGAGGAAGAACCGCACATGGGAGTCATATATAGCCGAGATGATTTTGACCCCGATGATGCATACCCTACATTTACACGAGTGGAGCAAATCATCATGGACATCGCCCAAAACCGTGAGTTGATCTATGACATCTCTCCCAGAGAGTTTGAGGCAGTTATCGAGCGGGTGCTTCAAGATGAGGGCTTTGAAACAAAGTTGACACAACAAACCAGAGATGGTGGTCGTGATATTGTCGCAACAAAGTATGAGATGGGAAAGCCGGTCGTTTTCTATATAGAGTGTAAACGGTACGGACGCCAGAACTCTGTGGGTGTAAATATCGTTCGTTCTCTATATGGTGTTCAGTCGGCTGATCAAATAAATAAAGCGATTCTCGTAACAACTGGACATGTTACCCGTGGCGCTCGCAGATTTGTAGATGATCAGAATACGATGATGAGCGTCATCGATGTAGAGGAAATACACGAGCTGATTCAAAGAAGCGCAAGGAAATATAGAGGCTACTGAACCTTTTAATTATTCCACACTTTCTAATTATTCCTTCGACTGTCGGTTTTGAGGGGTAAGTTCCAAAGGCCACAGAACCGGCCAGCAACAATCGAATAAACAGAAAAAAGGGCTTCCGAAGCTCTGCTGTAAAACACAGCGGAACCTCGAAAGCCCTTTATTTCATTCCTTTTTCAGCTCTTGTGTGCCGGAGAAGGCTTTTTCTGTTTGTATCAAAGACAGCGTTTTTATAGACCCCGCCTGTGGTAGTGGCGGTATGTTTGTTCAGACCGCCCATTATATTGAAAAGCACAAAGCTCAGGGCAAGCAGATGAACCTGCGTGCTTATGGCGTAGAAAAGACGGGCGCAACCGTTCGACTGGCAAAGATGAACCTTGTCCTTAACAATGTCCGAGGCACCATTACCCACGCAAACTCCTATTACCGTGATCCTTATGATAGCTTTGGTAATTTCGACTATGTTATGGCTAATCCGCCTTTCAATGTGGACGGCGTAGAGCTGGATCAGGTTAAAGATCAGCCTCGTTTTAATACCTACGGCGTGCCTCAGAATAAAACCAAAAACAAAAAGAAAGATGCCAAGGAAACCGTTCCTAACGGCAACTACCTATGGATCAATCAGTTTGCAACTGCGCTGAACGATACCGGTCGTGCTGCTCTGGTTATGGCAAACTCTGCATCGGATGCAGGTAACAGTGAAAAGGATATTCGTATAAAGCTGATTGAAAGCGGTATTATCAGCCAGATGGTAACACTGCCGTCCAATATGTTTACCTCTGTTACGCTGCCTGCTACTCTGTGGTTCTTTGATAAGGCGAAAGTAAAGAAGGATGAAATTCTGTTTATTGATGCCAGAAATATTTTTACACAAATTGACCGTGCGCACCGCAAATTCTCCGATGAGCAGATCAGAAACCTCGGTATCATAACCAGACTGTATGAGGGCAAGACGGGGGAATTCGAAGCCCTACTGGCCGATTATCGTGCCAAATTGGCAGATGCGCCAGAACTGTCTGACGATGAAGATATTATGCCTAAAAGTTACTGGCAATCCAATATTGACTGGCTGACAGAACGCTTTCCGGAAGGAAAATACAGAGATGTTGTCGGTCTATGCAAGGCAGCAGCCATCGGTAAGGTTTACGATGACAACGGAAAGTTTGTTGGTTACGAAGATGACAGTATCGGTGATCAGGACTTTTCTCTGAATCCCGGTCGTTATGTTGGTGTTGTGATCGAGGATGACGGCTTAACACAGGACGAGTTCAAGGAGAGGATGATGGCATATTACACGGCTCTTTCCAAACTGAACGAAGAAGCGCATGGATTGGAGAATAAAATTGCCGCCAATTTACGGGAGTTGTTTCAATGAGTCAAAGAAAAAAGAAACACATTCGATCTAAAACAATTTGGCAGATATTTATGATGTTCCTTGAGATTGCTGTTATAGTTGGTGGTTTGACTTTGGGAAGCAGTCTGTTATGGGAATTTGAATCGGGACTGGATATTTTAGAACGAGTTGGCTTGTTCTACGGTTTTTATCAGATTCTTACCTATATCATTCTGTCGAACCTGAATGATATAAAAGCAGACGAATTTCTTGCACTGAAGAATACTGCATCTATTGCATTGAAAGCCTGCGAATATAACGATGAAGCTTGGAAAGATATTGCCAAAGACCAGATTGATAAGCAGTTAGATAGTGGCGTTTTCAATGATATGCTTGTGCGCAAAAACTATGGTGTTCTTAAACAGTGTATAGACGAGAACGCAATAAAAAACATTGAATATATGATTATCTGGGCAGAGCATTGCGCCGAAGAAAGTCAGTTGCTTTGGAGATTTTCGTTCCTGCTCAGATTGGTTAAATAACGGAAAGGAGGCGGAGAAAAATGAGTAAATGGGAAGAAAAAAGATTGGAAGACATTATTGATGTAAATCCGCCTGTAAAGCTGAAAAAGGGAGAATCTTACCCTTTTATTGATATTGATAAAGTATCACCCACTCGTTGTTCGGTGACGAACGCAGAAGTAAAAGTTTATGACGGACAAAGTAGCAGTAAGTTTTGTGATGGCGATACTGTTTTTTCCCGCATCACACCTTGCTTGGAAAATAGAAAGATTGCCAAAGTAGCCATTGAGGGTGATGCTGCATTTGGCTCAACGGAGTTCTATGTTTTCAGAGCAAAAAAGAAGAAAGCAGATGCCAGATTCACCTATTACCTAACTTCCAGTGATGCAGTTGTGTTACCTGCAATCAACAGTATGACAGGCGCAAGTGGCAGACAACGTGCGGATAAGAGATTCATCCAGCGCTTGAAACTCAACCTGCCGGATCTTCCTACGCAAGAACGTATTGCAGATATTCTCTCTGCGTATGACGATCTGATTGAAGCAAACAACCGTAGAATTGAGTTGTTGGAACAGGTAGCACAGGAATTGTATAAGGAATGGTTCGTCCGTTTCCGCTTCCCCGGGTATGAAAATGCCAAGTTTGAGGATGGAATACCAGAGGGGTGGGCAATTAAAAGAATGAACGAATTTTGTTACGTTACAGATGGAACCCATGATACTCCGAAACCTGTAGATGTGGGTGTTCCTCTTGTTACGGGCAGATGCATTTCTTCTGGATTTGTTGATTTCGATGCTGCTTATAATATCAGTGAAACAGATCACATAGGAATTAAAAAGCGTAGTGGATTAAAGTCTGGAGATATCCTCTTTAGTAACATTGGTACAGTGGGCAACTGTTGTGTTGTTGACTATAACCGTGAGTTTAGTGTAAAAAATGTAATCATTTTCAAGCCAGAAACAATGAGAGATACGGCATATCTTTATTACTGGATGACCAGTTCGACAATGCAAGAAATCTTCGGCACTCAAACGAATGGTGCATCTCAGCAGTTTGTCGGTTTGACATTTATGCGTAGATATAAACTGTTAGTTCCTAAAGATGATATTCTGGAAGCTTTTGCAGAAAAAGTTTCACCTATTGTGGAACAGAAGCGGCTGTCGCATCAGAAAAATCTAAATCTGGCAGCGCAGCGTGATATGTTGTTGCCTCGCCTGATGAGCGGCAAACTGGAGGTGTAAAAGTGATCAAAAAAGTAGAATTAACAAGATTTAAGAAATATAAATCTCAGAAATTTTTTCTAAGACCAAATGGCTTAACACTCCTTGTTGGTGGAAACAACTCTGGTAAATCAACCTTGATTCATGCACTTTCTGTTTGGGAATTTTGTAAAATGATTTTGCTCCATGAAAAAGGTCGTGAAATATTCAATCAAGATGAGTGGAAAAAAGGTGAAGGATTTGGAATGAGTGCTGAAGAATTTTTGCCTATTGCAGTACCTTCACTTAACCATTTGTGGACAAATCTCAAAACTCAGCTTTCTCCAGCTGAAAAAGAAGCTTGGCCCGATGCATATCCTGGGTATATAATGAGAATAAAATGCACTTGGGATTATAAAGATCAAATTGATAGAATGCTTGAAATAGGTCTTTCGGTGGTTAATGATCGTTTGTTCATTCGTGTTACTGATTCTAACTTGTGCAATCAAGATCATTTACTTACTGTTGTATATCTCCCGACATTTGCAGGTATTTTGCCCAAAGAGAATAAAGCAACTATTGCAGAGAGACGTGCGTTTTTGGGACGTGGTATGGCGGGTTCCGTAATTCGCAATATGATATACGATCTCTATTTGGAAGATAAAAAAATGCGTGACACATTGTTAGCAGGCAAAAAACGATTAAGTAATTCCGATAAACAAACCTTAAATGAAACGAGCCCATTACAAAAACTGCAAAACAACTTACGCTCGACATTTTCCTCACAGCTGGAAATTGAACCCTTTAGTGAAGATTTTCATACTGTGCTGAGAATCTATGAAAGAAAACTGATCCAAAATGATGGAGAATTGACTGTATTACATAAGAGCAAATATACGCCTCGTGATATTATCACACAAGGAAGTGGATATTTACAATGGCTCAGTATTTTTAGCATTCTGTATAGTTCAAATATTGATATTCTGTTGTTGGACGAGCCCGACGCTCATTTACATGCAAGCCTACAGAGTGAGTTGCTAAATCAACTGAGACAAGCAGTTGAGAATGATCAAGAGAAACAGATTTTGGTTTCAACACACTCTGTTGAAATGATAAAGCAAGCTCCGCTGGAAATTATCTTTTCCATGGATACTCGAAAATATCTATCCGAAGAAACATCACGTGTCGCAACTCTTGCAGGCATTGGTAGTGAATATTTCCCGAAAATAGACTTATTAAAGAGATACAAGCGGCTGATTTTCGTTGAAAACGAAAGCGATAAGAAAATTTTGTCCATTCTTGGTAATATATGTGGTATTACTTTGCCTGATGAAATTGTATATTGGGCAAATACTGACGATCATGCAACAAGAAGGCGAATTTTTGATAATTTGAAGGCTATCATCCCAGATCTTAAGTGTGTAAGTTTAAGAGATCGTGATATGGATAATCCCGATGTGGTAGGTGATGGGCTAAAATACAAGGCCATAACACTACCGGCGGACAGTCCTATTCTACTTTTGCAATGGCGACGTAAAAATATTGAGTCCTACCTACTATGCCCCAGGGCTATTGCCGAAGTTGCCGAAAAGTCTGTTGAAGAAGTTAAGCAACATATCCAACAAAAATTTGCGTTAGCAATAGATGATGATGGATATGCAGAAGCCACTCCCCCTGATGCGATAATTACTTGCGATGGTAAAAAAGTTTTCACCAAAGAAACAGATGGCTTAGAAATCGCATTTGGATGCAACAAATATGATGTAGCTAAAAAGATGACTTCCGCAGAAGTTCCGGAGGACATTAAAGTGTTTTTAACCCAAGTAAAAACATTATTCAGCGTTTAGGATGTTTGTCGTATGTCACATCCACAAAAGAAAAGATGGTATACGTGAAAGATAGGTGATTTTATGCCGAAAATCATAACGGAAGATATGATTGAGCAAGCTGCTATTAAGGCTTTGCAGGAGCGGCATAATTATACTGTTCTGAATTGTATGACAGAAGAGCCGGATACACTTCCTGACGGAACCGGACGTAAAGATAAGAAACAAGTTGTTCTGCCGGATGTGATGTTGGAAAGCCTGTGCCGGATCAATCCGGATATTCCGGAACAGACCGTTCGCACGGTGGTGGACGAGCTGTGCCACACTCCAGTTTCCGGTGATCTAATGCAGACCAACTACCAGAACTATCAGAAAATCCGCAACGGTATCACTGTAGAGTACAACGAAAACGGCAAGAAAACCTCCAATATCCTCCATCTGCTGTCCTATAATGATGTTTTGAGCAATACATTTACGGTAGCTTCTCAAATGTGGATCAAAGGAGAAACGCATTGGCGCAGACCAGATCTGATTATCTTCGTCAATGGATTTCCGCTGGTTTTCATTGAACTGAAAAACAGCAATATCCCGGTGAAGAATGCCTATGACATCAATCTGAAGAATTATCTGAAGGATATACCGTATCTATTCAACTACAACCAGATTTGCGTTCTGTCTAATGGTATGGAAACTCGTCTGGGAAGCTTTGCCGCAGGGTATGAGTTTTTCTTTGAATGGCTGAAGGTGGAGAACGAAAAGGAAAACCCGGACAGAAAAGCCATCCGAGAGAACTGTACCAGTTTGGAGTATTTTATTGCCGGTCTTTGTGAACCGAAAAATCTGCTGGATTACATAGAAAACTTCATTCTTTACGATCGCCGCAGAACAAAGATCATTGCAAAGAATCATCAGTTCTTTGGCGTGAACAATGCCTACAATGCTTTCCTGCGTCGTGAGGAATTGAAGGGTAAGCTGGGTGTGTTCTGGCATACCCAAGGTAGCGGTAAGAGCTATTCCATGGTTATGCTTGCCCGAAAGATTAAGCATAAATGTACTGGCAATTTTACCTTCCTTATCGTTACTGACCGTGAAGATCTGGATACACAGATTTATAAGAACTTCTTGCGTACCGAATTTATTACCGATAAGGATAAGGTGCAGCCTGCGAATAGTAAGCAGTTGCGTGAAGAACTGAAAACCAACAAGTCTATTCTGTTTACACTGATTCATAAGTTCAGATATGACAAGGGAAAGAAATATCCTGTTTTGTCTGAGCGTGATGACATCATTGTTATTGTCGATGAAGCTCATCGCACACAGTATAAGGATTTGGCGGAGAATATGCGCACCGGCTTGCCGAACGCACAGTTCCTGGCATTTACAGGGACACCTCTGCTTGGAGCAAAGCGACTGACCAATGCGTGGTTTGGTGATTATGTCAGCGAATACAATTTCGCAGAATCTATCAAGGATAACGCTACCGTACCGCTCTACTATGTGAAGCGTGTACCTGAAGTAGAGTTGCAGAACGATTTCCTTGATTCTGATTTTGCGGAAATTTTGGAAGAAGAAAACCTGACGGATGCAGAACAGCGCCGTCTGGAAAATCACTATGCAAAGGAACTGGAAGTCATCAAGCGTGATGATCGTCTGGATGCCATTGCTCAGCACATTGTTTACCATTTCCCTCGCCGTGGTTTCCGAGGAAAGGGTATGGTTATTTCTGTAGACAAGTTTACTGCTGTGAAGATGTACGATAAAGTAAACTACTACTGGAAAGAAGAAATCAAAAAACTAAATGCGCAGATCACCAAAACCAAAGATGCGGCTGAAAAGCTCCGCCTAAAAGATCTGGTAGATTATATGCGCAAAGTGGAAATGGCTGTTGTCATCAGTGAAGATGCTGATGAAGAAGCTAAATTTGCAGCGGAAGGATTGTCGATAAAACCGCATCGTGATCGCATGAACAAAGTTGATGAAAACGGTTTTGATATTGAGGATAATTTCAAAGACCCCAACAATCCATTGCAACTGGTGTTCGTTTGCGCAATGTGGCTGACCGGTTTTGATGCGCCGTCTGTTTCCACCTTGTATTTGGATAAGCCGATGAAAGGTCATACGCTGATGCAGACCATTGCCCGTGCCAACCGTGTATATAACGGCAAGGAATGTGGTTTAATCATCGACTATTTGGATGTGTTCAAGTATCTGAAACGTGCTCTGGCTGATTATGCGTCTGATGACGGTGGCTTAATGCCGGTAAAGGATGTAGAAAAACTTCTGGAGCAGTTATACGAAGCGATTGATCTTACAAGAGTATTCTGCCTGAGTCATAATGTGGATCTTGGAAAAGTCGTTGAAGATGGTAATACCTTCAAGAATCTATCGATCTTTGAGGATTACGCCAATATTATTGTAGGCAACGATGATGTGAAGAATGAGTTTTCTGTGTTGGCAAATACTGTCGATGGCCTGTACGAGTCGCTTAGACCAGATATTTTCAAGATGGATTTCGAGCCAGCTTACAAAGATGCCATCCTCTATTTGAAGGGAATCATTGATGGCAAAATTCGTCCTGAAAAAATTGAAGCGGCACAAGCCAGAATTAATGAACTGCTGGACCAGAGTGTTATTACCGCAGCAGATGCGAGAAAATACACTATCACAGAAGCAGGCAAAGAGCTTGATTTATCCAAACTGGATATTGATGAACTCCGATCTCAATTCAAAAAGCTGAAGAATAAGAATCTTGAAATTGCAAATCTTCGTAAATACATCGAAGAAAAGCTTCAGAAAATGCTGCGGCGCAACATAACCCGCACAAAATTTGCAGAGCGTTTTAGAAACATCATTGACGAGTACAACGCTGGTGGCTCTCAAAACGATGATTTTTATGAGAAACTTCTGAAGTTGATGGAAGAACTTCGTGCCGAAGAAGAACGTCATATTAAGGAAGAATTGTCGGAGGCTGAATTGGAGTTGTTTGACCTTCTTAGAAAAGAGCAACTTACTGCCGATGAAGAAAAACATGTGAAGTTGGCAGCAAAAGAACTCTACAACACACTTACAGAAAAACGCAATGAGTTGTTCATTGTGGGATGGCAAAACGATCCGCAGCCAAAGGAGCGAGTAAAAGGTGAGATTGTCTATATCCTAAATAAGTTCTTGCCGGAAAGCTATGACAGAGAAGTTTTCTTGAGAAAAAGTACGCTTGTATTTGATCATATTGTGGATCAGGCAATGACCGGTTATAACTGGGTAGCATAGTATAAAAATTATATGAAATGACTTCGTCTCAATTTGGGACGAAGTCATTTTTCTGCAACGATACAATATTTCTTAGGACCAAGTTGGTCTGAAGTTACCATACAGCTTCCCGACAACTCGTCGGGAATAAAAATAACTTCTCGCCAAATTGGCGAGAGGTACGGTTCCTGCTCTTTGACTTGTTCCCGATTTGGGAACAGGTCCGATCGTGAGAACTCTTAATTTCACTTGTACCCAAGTTGGGCACGAGTTCAAATATGGGAAAAGAACATTTCGGCTTGTGGACGAATTGGACACAGGTGGCATAGCGGAATTATTCCCAAGTTGGAAATAAATTAGAGCCATATTTTGCCCCTTCACAAATTGGCAAGCAGTGTAAACCTGTACAGGTTCACTCATTTTCACAAAATCACCTTTCGGTGCTTTTGCAAAAAGTGCTTGTTGGGGCAACATCCCCAATCCCCTTCGAACATCATCTTTCGATGATGGCTGCTCGCTCATTCTGAGCGTTTCCGAGAGTGCATCTTCTGGCCAATTTGTCCAGAAGTAACATGATAAAAAATAACTTCTGTGCAACTTGCGCTGAAGTGAAAAATGTTTTTTCGGCACTCCTCGACATACTTGTTTTTTCTACAATTATCCAGTAGAATAAACGCAGAAAATTGAATATCGGTTCGAGATTGATTTTATAGTTTTGCGGGATTACCCGATTTGAAGTCCGACATATTTGTGAAGGGACGAGTCCTTCTTCACGTTGGCTGTTACATAGAACCATCAGATAAGTGCAAGTGTTCTTGTGCTTATTTCTTGATGCTCTGTGTGGCAGCTTTTTTGTTTTACTTCTACCCGAATTGGGCGGAAGTAAACAGACAACACACGAAGGAGGAAATGAATGAACCACAAAATTGCTTATGAAGAAATCAACTATGAAAACAGCGATTATGAACTGGATGTATGGAGCAGCTGCTTCAATCCTATTTTCAATCCACCACCAGAAGTCATCGAAGAATGTAACCACCGATTTGATGATGAATGGAAAGAACCGGAGCCTACACTTGAAAATACTTCTGTTTATTTCACAGAGGATGGAGTGAATTATCTGATTGTTGGTAAAACAATCATTCCCATCAGTGAGCATTTCGCAGACAACGGAAAGACCGTTGGCGACGTGATCGAAGATGTAATCCGTTTTGCGGTGAAAACACAGAAAAAATAATGTCAAGTTTGTAGGTGACAAAATTGAAAACAGCTCCCGCATATAGTAAAATACAGACACGAAGTATTGTAAGCGTGGGTTGTTTCAAAGAAGGAGGATTAGAACGAAACAACCATACAATACCGCACTATATTATAGATTAAGCCGTGACGATGAAAACTTTGGTGACAGCGTCAGTATTGAAACTCAGAGAACCATTTTACAGCAGTTTGCCCGTGACAACCAATTCCATGCGGTGGACGAGTATATTGACAATGGATGGTCTGGTACGAATTTTGTTGAGGTAAGATAACGTAACCTTTTTTGCAGAGGGTGTTATCTTACCTCTTTTTGATGTATGTTAGATAGCATAACTCTTTACGTCGGCTC
>ERZ506979.44-NODE-44-length-120684-cov-15.307795_pt1 | contig 120684 bp, 108 predicted proteins | sample MGYA00512887_ERZ506979 | MGnify/ENA metagenome assembly ERZ506979 | reverse complement strand
ACCCAATGCCCACACACTCCAGACATAATTTGATTGCTTTGCTCAGCACCGTCGCTGCCTCGCCCCGCCAGACACCGAAGCACAGCATGGCGGCTCCCGCTGCCAGCAGGATCACCTGGGCCGCCGCCTTTTTTACATGGCTCATTTTTTTCACCCTTTCCGATTTTCTGCCCCTATCATAGCGCAGGGGAGTTAAAGTCCCTGTTAAGAAGAAAAATTTAACACAAACCTTATCTGTTTTTGCTATAATTAAGAACAACGTGAACATGAAGAAATGTAAAAGGAGGGCTCTCATGCACCTTTTGGTTATTGAAGACGAACGCGCCTTGTGTGAAACCATCGTCCGCAGCCTGCGGCGGCTGGCCTACAGCGTGGACTACTGCTACGACGGGGAGAAGGCTCTGGAGCTGCTGGGCGTGGAGCGCTACGATCTGGTAATTCTCGACCTGAACCTGCCGCGGAAGGACGGCATGACGGTGCTGCGAACCCTGCGGCAGACTGACCGGGATACGCGGGTGCTGATCCTCTCCGCCCGCAGCGAGGTGGAGGATAAGGTGGAGGGGCTGGACGCCGGGGCCAACGATTATCTGGCAAAGCCCTTTCATCTGGCGGAGCTGGAGGCCCGCATCCGCAGCCTGACCCTGCGGCAGTTTACGCAGCAGGGCGTACTGCTGACCTGCGGAGGTCTGCGTTTTGATACCCGCTCCCGCACCGCCGCCGTCAACGGGCAGACGCTGACGCTGACCCGCAAGGAGACGGGGATTTTAGAATATCTGATGGTGCATCAGGGGCGGCCGGTAAGTCAGGAGGAGCTGATGGAGCACGTTTGGGACAACAGCGTGGACAGCTTCAGCAACTCCATCCGGGTGCATATTTCCGCCCTGCGCAAAAAGCTCCGCGCCGCGCTGGGCTACGATCCCATCCGCAACCGCATCGGCGAGGGCTATCTGATGGGAGGCGATGAGGCGTGAAAAAGATTTCCCTGCAGTGGCGCATCACGCTGATGACTGTTCTGCTCATCGGCGTTACCTGCGTGGCTATGAATCTGCTGCTCTGCTCCTCCGGCGTGTACTATATGGACAAAATTGCGGACGCCTTGCAGGGCAGCGGCACGGTGATCCTGAATGAGGGCGAAGCAGCGAGCTTTGACCCGCAGCTCATAGCGCCCAACGAGGAGCTGACCATCGTCGTCAATGGGGCGCAGGGACGCTTCCGCACCACCAACTGGTATATCACGGCGGCGGTGACGATCCTGAGCGGCATTCTTGCTTACTTCGTCAGCGGACGCGCTCTCAAGCCCCTGCGCAGCTTTGCTTCACAGGTGGAGAAGGTGCAGCTGAACAATCTGGCGGATATGAGGATCGACGAGGATGTGCTTCCGGAGTTCAGGCAGCTCAGCCGCTCCTTCAATCAGATGCTGGAGCGGCTGAACAACGCCTTTGCCGCCCAGCGGCAGTTCACCGGCAATGCCGCCCACGAGCTGCGCACGCCGCTGGCGCTGATGCAGGCGCAGCTGGAGCTGTTTTCCGCAGAGCACCCTGATGTGCGGCCGGAAACGGCGGAGTTCCTCACGCTTTTGCGGGAGCAGACGGAACGGCTGACCCAGATGACCAGAACACTGCTGGAGATGAGCAATCTGCGGCATGTGGCGCGGAACGAGCGGATCCAGCTGGCTCCCATGATCGAGGAGATCTTCACAGATCTCGCGCCGCTCTCAGATAAGCGCGGCGTCACACTGACGGCGGAGGGCGACGGCATTATGACCGGCAGCGACGCGCTGATCTACCGGCTGATCTTCAACCTGGCGGAGAACGCCGTCAAGTACAACCGGCCGGGCGGCTCAGTGCGGGTTTCTGTCACTCAGGAGCCGGAAAAGCTCCTGCTCCGCGTCTCCGACACCGGCTGCGGCATCCCGGAGGAGTATCAGCGCAGTATCTTCCAGCCCTTCTTCCGGGTGGACAAGTCTCGCAGCCGGGAATACGGTGGCGCAGGACTGGGGCTCTCACTGGTATGGGAGATCGCCGACCTCCACGGCGGCTCCGTTTGGGTAGAGAAAAGTTCGGAGACGGGCACTACCATTGCGGTGGGGTTGCCAACGCAACAATCAACGAAGCCCTAAAACCCTTTTATTCGTTTTTCGCCGCTTCGCTTGCCGCCCTGCGGCGTTCCTCTCTGTATGGGGCGGTCAGCCGGAAAGAGAAGCGTCCCTTTTCAATCTCAAATTCCTTGCAGCCCGTGTCCGAGTCTACGTCCGTCAGCTTGCAGACGGCAGGGTGTTTGCGGTTGTATGCGGTCAGCCTGTTTTTGAGGTCGGTGTTGTGGGTGCGGATGAAGATGGTGGGGTCTTTCTCGTCAAAATAGATTTCGGTGGTCTTTTCCTGCTTGGTAAGTCCTGTTCTCATAGGCTTATCCTTTCTGCGGCTCTGTCACGCAATAGGGGTGTTTTTCAGGTGTTTTCTTCGGCTCTTGACTTGGGAAAAATGGCGATTTTCAAACAGGAGCGCGCCGGACGATGTCTGCCCTGTCCGACGCGCTCCCATTCGATAAAATGCGTTTTTTCCGGCTCTACACAGGAATCAGCGAGCTTCGTCCCTCGTGACCGCTTTTTCTCTGTGCGGATGGAAGAATCGCCACAGATTATTGCGCTGAATCACATCCTCATAGCTGCGGACTTTCCCGCGCAGCTCCGTATTTTCACGCTCCAATTCTGCTGCACGGAGCTTGCCGCGAACAGACTTATAATCGGAAATCTCCTGCTTCAAACCGACAATCTCAGCCTTGAGTTTTGCAATCAGTTTGTTTGCCGCATCCAACGCCTTTTGCAGTTTGGATTCCTTTTTCTCTGCTGTAACGTACTTCTTTGCCAGAGTGGAAAGTCGGTCAAAGTCCTCACGCTCCACGGCAACTTTGGATGAGAAGGGAATGGACGTTGCCACGATTTTTTCGATAGACCGCACATCGACCCGCTGATTCTGGATTTTTTCAATTTTGCTTCCAAGCGTTGCTGCCTGTTTTTCCTGCTGGCGGTTCCGCTCTGTGAGTTCTGCCAGCCGCGCCTGTTCCTGCTGCACCTTGAACTGTGTCACCGTCAGATGTTCCTCCGAGCTGCCGCGTTCGCCTCGCTCCACATCGTCATACCCTGCCTTTCGCATGGCGGCGAAGAAATCATCTTGCAGAACAGAATAGGATTTTCGGAGCACAGTTTTTCCGTTTGCGTTCAGCAGCGGTTTCCCATGCTCGTCCAGCGCGGGCTTGGAATCCCACTTTTTACTCATACTGACCTGCTGTATCGTTTCCTTGACTGTCCCAACCAGCGATTTATCCTTGCACCGCTTCGACCACAGAATTTTCTTCTCTACGACGGGGATATAGACCACATGAAGGTGATAATGGTACACGTCCTTGCCCAGCGCGTCGGACATGGCACGATTGCGCTCGTCGGCGTGCATGACCGCAGAGAGAATGTACTGCTCTCCGCCTACGATTTCTATTGCGGATTTGTATGCGTCGGTGTAGAATTGTTTTGCGAAGTCATAGCCGCCGTGATTATGAAAATAGGCGGTGTTTACGTCAAAGACCAGCTCGCCGTAGAGAAAGGCATCCTCTTTCAGTCCGCGGGTGGAGATGATCCCATCCTCTTTCATCTGCTCAAACATCTCCGCATATCCAGCGGTCGGTTTCTTGAAATGAATATTGAGGCGCGTTCTTTCCGGGACAATATCCTGATTGACATAGGATTCCTTTTCCCGTTCGTTGTGCTGCTGCGCGTTGCCGATTCTGGCAGCCGTCAGCCTCATATTTCTTGCGTTGGTACGGTGAATACCGTCGCCTCTTGCCATAGGCAGTTTACCTCCTGGTTTCAGATTGTGCAGGACGGGAGAGCTTTGGGGGAGCACTTCTGCGGAAGTGTAATAACCCACTATGATACTTTCATCCTGTGGCTGCAAAGTATCGTGGGCTCTCCGAGGGGGAACGGGGAATGCGGCTTCTGCGGAAGCCTCTGCCGTGGCTTGCAAGTAGTACCCACTTTGCAAAATCCACGGCGTGACCGCCAGCCTTTCAGCAATCGAATTTGCTTCAACGCTGCCGCTCACAGGCAGAGAGAATTTTGAAAATCCTCTCCGCCATCCATCTCAAAATCTGCGGGTTTTTCGATGGAGACGGGGATGCGAGGGGCTGTGTCAGCCAATGCTTTACCTTGTCTGCCAGCAACAGGAGCGTGGCACGCTCCTGTCACAGTTCCCAAGGAGGAGTAGTCCATCGGTAGCTCTGCGGCACTCCACGCCGGTCAAGATACTCCTGCCGCGCCTGCTCCCGTTCTTCTTCGTTGGGAGCGGTTTTGTACCGGGAATAGAGCTGCCGGTTCAGCATGGCGTCGAGCTTTTGCTCCAAGCCCTGCCGGATTTCTTCTTCAAAATCATCCTCGCCCCGCAGATGGTACATGGCGAGGTCGATGAACAGATCATAGGGGATTTGTACGCTTTTCATTTTCCTATCCTTTCCTATCCGCGACGGTCGCAACGATTGCGACGGTTGCTTTGATGGCATCATTTCCACCGTCGCGACCGTCGCAGCCGTCGCGCTGTCCTCAGTCGATTACTTCGTACTCAACATTGCCGATTACCATATAGGTGAGCTTCACCTGCCGCCCGGAGTGTTTGGCCCTGTTCTCATACCTCACATGGTACTCGTCCAGCAGCCTGCCGGATTTAACGTTCAGGTATTTGGTGAGGGCATTTGCCGCCATGCCTGTATTCACCGCTTCCGCAAGCTCGGTCGGACTGCCTGCCCATTCTCTGCTTTCGGAGGAAACAAGCTGGGAAACCGTATCCAATACAGGGTCGGGAGGCTCCTGATAAGGCTCGTTCTCCGTCCGTTCAAGGCTCCATATCTGCGTGCCGGCATCTTTTTTCAGATATAGAATCTGATCCTGTTGATCTCGCCCCACCGCATCGACCGTGGCCTCCAATGCTGTCCGTTTCTTCTTCTGCATCAGGAGTGCTCCGTCTGCACAACCGAGAAGTCCTGTTGTGCCGGAGATCGTTTCAAAGCTGTCCCCAGCTGGCTGTTTTCTTGTGTGATGGACGGTAACGATGCAAATGCTGTGCCTGTCTGCAAAACGCTTGAGTTTGCCGATGATCTCATAGTCGCTGGCGTAGCTGTAAGCCTCACCTCCGGCTTCCCGAATCTTCTGCATGGTGTCAATGATAACCAGTTTCGTATCGGGGTGTTCCTTTATGAAATTCTCAAGCTGCTCGTCAAGACCGTTTCCGATTTTGTTTGCTGCCGTTGCAAAATGCAGGCTGGCGGTATCCGCCACGCCGTACATCATAAACATCCGGCTCTGGATTCTCTGGAAATCATCCTCCAGCGCAAGGTACAGAACCGTACCCTGGTGGACTTCATAGCCCCACAGCCTTTGCCCTGTGCTGACATGGTAGGCAAGCTGCGCTACCAGAAATGATTTTCCGATTTTGGGCGCTCCTGCGAGGATATATGCCCCGGAGTAGAGCAGACCGTCTATGACGGGCGGTCTGCTCTTGTAGGCGGTCTGATACAGCTCTGTCATGGAAACGGTATGAAGATAATGCGGGTCGTTCATGCGCCGGATTCTCTCACGCATTTCCTCAATATTTTCCTCAGGGGGATTGCTTTCGCAGGTTTCATGTGGTATCCTCTGTTTAGTTGAATCGTGAGGCGGCTGCCCTCCATCTGCGCCAACAGATGGGATGAGGGCGGTCGTTTTCTCATTTTCCGTCATTTCGCTCACCTCCGGGAATCTGGAAGCCGTAGAACTTCTGCTTGAAATACTGGGCGGGGCATTTTCCGGCTACGGTCAGATAGCCCTGGGATTTCAGCTCTCTGTTCATCTCCCGGACGATCTGATATGCCTTGCTGCGGCTGATGCCCATGATCTCCGCCACCTCTGACGCTGTGATAAACTGTGCTCTCATAGTACCTCCTGTTTCAAAGTGATCTGCCTCAGTCTGCGTATCTTTTGTTCATCCTCCTTTCTCTATTCCCTCTGAAATGCGTATCTTGAGTACATATTTTATTATACGCACACAAGATGCATCTGTCAAGCCTTTAGAAAATAAAAATATGTACTTGCAATTCGTTTTATTCTGTGATATGATATGGACGAGGTGAATCAGACATGGACAATTTCGATTATCCCGCCATTGGGCAGAGAATTAAGCAGCTCCGAAAACGCAAGGGGCTGAACCAGACCGAACTGGCACAAATGCTGAAAAAATCTCTCCGCACCGTACAGAAGTACGAAACCGGAGAGATCGAAGTGTCGATTGCCGTTGTCAATCAGATTGCCGACCTGTTGGATTCAACGCCGACCTATATCCTCGGCTACGAATCCAGTTCAACGCAGATCAGAACGCTTTCCGACGTGATGGACTTCCTCTTTAAGCTGGAAACGGTAGAGGGCATCGACTTCAAGATCGACGTGCAGAAGCCACCCCGCAGCAAGCAGTGGGAATGTTCCATTTCCTTTGACGGAAAGAGCATGGCAGAGTTCAACGCCGATATGTGCCTCTTTCTTGAACAGTGGGAGGACGAGCGCAGCGAGCTTCGCGCCTATAACTCCACGCAGGCAGCATATAAGCGCTGGAAGGAGCAGACTTTGGCATATTACGCCGCGAACGCAGTCAAATGCACAGAGCCGGAGGAACTTGACCGCGATGAGCGAATCGCAAAGCGGACGGAGTTTCTGGAAAAGGAATACGGTAAAAGCGAGAGTAACGAGTGAATAACCTGATCAAAGCCTGATTCTTGAGGGAAGGAGGTAAAAATGTCAGTAACAAAAGACGGCGACACCGGTCGCTGGATGTCCCAGATCCGCGTGACGGACTGGACAGGCAAGACCATCCACAAGAAGAAGCGTGGCTTTGCCACCAAGAAGGAAGCCCTGCAATGGGAACGTGACTTTATCAGCCAATCCACGGGCAGCCTCGGCATGACCTTCGGTGACTTCATCTCTCTGTATGTCAAGGATATGGAGCACCGCCTCAAGCCATCAACCGTTGCCAGCAAGAAATGGCTGATCGACCTGAAGGTAACGCCTTTCTTCAAGAAAATTCCGCTGAACGAGATCAAGCCCACTCACGTGCGCCAATGGCAGAACTCCCTGACCAGCTACCGGGATGAAAACGGCAAGCCTTACGCCCAGACCTATCTCAAGTGCATCAACAACCAGCTCACGGCGATTTTCAACTACGCAGTCAAATACTATGGGCTGAAAGAAAATCCCTGCCACAAGGCGGGGAGCATGGGCAAGAAGAAAGCCGATGAAATGCTGTTCTGGACAAAGGACGAGTTCCAGACATTTATCGAGAGCATGAAAGACCGTCCCGCCAGCTACACGGTATTCATGACCATGTACTACACGGGGATTCGGGAGGGAGAGCTGCTGGCACTCACACCGTCGGACATCGACTTCGAGAAGAAGACCCTGACGGTGAACAAGAGCTATCAGCGCCTCGGCAAAGAGGATATTATCACCACTCCGAAAACACCGAAAAGCATCCGTACTATCCCTATTCCCGACGGCCTTTGCAACTGTTTGCAGGAGTATATGTCCCATTGCTACGGGCTGCAAAAGGACGACAGGCTCTTTCCCTACACCAAGAGCTTTCTGTACCACGAAATGGAGTACGGCTGCAAGGCTTCGGGCGTGAAGCGGATACGGGTGCATGACATTCGACACAGCCACGCCAGCCTGCTGGTGGAGATGGGCTTCTCTCCGCTGCTGATCGCGGAGCGGCTCGGACATGAAAAGGTACAGACAACGATGGACACGTACAGTCACCTGTACCCCAACAAGCAGGTGGAGGTAGCCAGACAGCTTGACGGCATTATGCCGTGAGCCTCTGGCTACAAAAATCGCTGCAAATGTAGCCAATTTGTAGCCGCTAAAAAAGAAAAATCCTGAAAAACGCTGTATTACCAACGCTTTTCAGGATTCAGAAAACACTAAATATTTATTCCCACTCCACCGTTGCAGGCGGTTTGGAGGTGATGTCGTAGACAATGCGGTTGATATGCTTCACCTCGCCGACGATGCGGCCGGAGATCTTGTCCAGCAGCTCGTAGGGCAGGCGGGACCAGGTGGCGGTCATAAAGTCCTGAGACTGCACGGCACGCAGGGCCAGCGTATAGTCATAGGTGCGCTCATCGCCCATAACGCCTACGCTGCGCAGGTCCGTCAACACGGCAAAATACTGGCTGGTGGTGCGATCCAGACCCGCCAGAGCCATTTCCTCCCGGAAGATGGCATCGGCATCCCGCAGGATGGCCAGCTTTTCCTCGGTGATCTCGCCGATGACGCGGATGGCAAGGCCCGGCCCCGGGAAGGGCTGACGCCACACCAGCTGCTCCGGCAGACCCAGCTCCAGGCCCAGCTGCCGCACCTCGTCCTTGAACAGGCGGCGCAGAGGCTCCACGATATCCTTGAAATCCACACAGTCCGGCAGACCGCCCACATTGTGGTGGCTCTTGATGACGGTGGACTCACCGCCCAGACCGGACTCCACCACGTCGGGATAAATGGTGCCCTGGGCCAGGAAGTCCACAGCGCCGATCTTCTTGGCCTCCTCCTCGAACACGCGGATGAACTCCTCGCCGATGATCTTCCGCTTGCGCTCGGGGTCCGTGACGCCGGCCAGCTTGCCAAGGAACCGGGGACCGGCGTTGACACGGCGGACATCCACGTTGAACTGCTTGGTCATCACATGCTCCACCTGGTCGCCTTCGTCCTTGCGCAGCAGGCCGTGGTCCACGAAAATGCACGTCAGCTGACGGCCCACCGCCCGCTGCAGCAGCGCGGCGGCCACGGAGCTGTCCACGCCGCCGGACAGAGCCAGCAGCACGCGGCCATTGCCGATCTTCTCCCGGCACTGGGCCACTGCCTCCTCCAGATAGGACGCCATGGTCCACTCCGGCCGGAAGCCGCAGATCTTATACAGGAAATTCTCCAGGATCTGCCGGCCATACTCGGTGTGCACCACCTCAGGATGGAACTGCACGCCGTAGAGCCGCTTCTCCCGGCACTGGACCGCCGCGTGGCGGCAGCCCTCGGTGGAGGCAATGATCTCGAACCCGGGAGCCAGACGATCCACCTCTACCCCGTGGCTCATCCAGTACACCGCCGTTTCCGGCACGCCGTCAAACAGCGGGGAATCCGTATGGGTCAGCTCCGTCTTGCCATATTCCCGGGTATCGGCCTTGCAGCACTGGCCGCCCAGCAGATGCATCATCAGCTGCAAACCGTAGCAGATGCCCAGCACCGGCACGCCCATAGACAGCATCTCCGGGTCGATCATGGGAGCACCCTGGTCGAACACCGTGGCAGGGCCGCCGGTGAAAATGATGGCGTCCGGGGCAAAGGCCCGGACCTCATCCATGGTCATGCGGAAGGACTTGATCTCGCAGTATACGCCGCACTCACGGACGCGGCGAGCCACCAGCAGGTTGTATTGGCCGCCGAAATCCAGCACTAAAACCTTTTTCATACGGGGTCATCCTCCCGGAAGGTGATGTGGTCGGGGGTAGCCTCCTCGATGACGGCCAGGGAGTGGATGGGATAGCCCTTCTCCCGCAGGGCGTCGCCGCCATGCTGGAAGCCCTTCTCCACGGCCACGCCGATGCCCACCAGCTCTGCACCGGCGGCCTTGACGATGTCGATCAGGCCCTGCATGGCATAGCCCTTGGCCATAAAGTCGTCGATGATCAGCACCCGGTCGTTGGGACCCAGCCACTCCTGGGCCACAATGAGGGTGACCTTTTTCTTATAGGTATAGGAGAAGATCTCGCTCTGATACAGGCCGCCCTCGATGTTGTCGCTCTTGGCCTTCTTGGCGAATACCATGGGAACGCCGTATTTCTGGGCACACACGGTGGCCAGAGGGATGCCGCTGGCCTCCGCCGTCAGCACCATGGTGATGTCCTTCACGTCGAAATACTTGGCGAACTCATCGGCCAGCTGGCTCATGAGGGCGGTGTCCACCCGGTGATTCAGGAAACCGTCCACTTTGATGATGTTGCCGGGCAGGACCTTACCCTCCCGGCGGATACGCTCCTTCAGCAGTTCCATATACTCCTCCTATTAATTTCACATTGCTGTGAATAATGACATTATTCTGCCCTATTCCCCCTATAAAAGCAAGGGGGCGAAAGGGCGAAGTTCCCGGACCTTTCCGGGGCGGCTTTTGTCACATATGACGGGGATCAGTCCCGGTGCAGGCTCCCGCGGACAAAATCGCTGAACCGCTGGGCCGCGGACGTCAGGGGCACGTCCCGCAGGACGCACAGATCCACGCTGCGGGCCGGGATATCAAAGGATGTGCGCAGCTTCCGCAGACGGCCGCTGTCCAGCTCCCGGTGGACGAACTCCTCCGTGACTCCGGCCACGCCGAAGCCGATGGCCGCCAGGTCTACCAGCAGGCTTCGGGCGCCCAGCTCGATCTCCGGGTGCAGATGCAGACCGTTCTGCAGGAAATACTTTTCCAAAAACAGCCGGGAGGACGCCTTCCGCTCCAGCAGGATCAGCGGGAACTGGGCAATCTCCTCCAGGGAATAGACATGGTCAAAGTCGCAGGGATACTCCGCCCCGGCCACAAAGATGGAATGGGTGGTCAGGCACGGGAACGTCTCCAGAGACGCCGCCTCCTGAGGGGTGCTGGCAAAGGCAATATCCACCTTGCCGGATTGCAGCAGGCCCAGGACCTTATGGCTGCGGCCGGAGATGATCTGAATGTGGATGGCCGGGTACTGCCGGTGGAACCGGTCCAGGTACGGCAGCAGAAACTGGCTGGTAACGGTGTCGCTGGCGCCGATGGTCAGGTGGCCCATTTGCAGATCCCGGCTCTGGGACAGCTTTTCTTCCCCTGTTTCCAGCAGGCCCATGGCGCTGCGGACGTATTCATACAGCATCCGCCCGTCGGCGGTCAGGGTGACGCCCCGGGAGTTCCGGGCGAACAGGCGGGTCTGAAGCTCCGCCTCCAGCTGCTTGATGGACTGGCTGACGGCAGACTGGGATATAAACAAAGTCTGGGCCGCGGCGGTAATGTTTCCGGCCTCGGCCACTTCCTTGAAAACGCGATAAAGCTCCAGCTTCACGGACATAACAGCACCTCATTAAGAAAAATAATGCGTGTAGGTTTATTATCTGCGGTAATTATATCAGATATTTTCAGGAATGCAACCCCCATCTGTATTTCACCGGAGGATTCGGCATTTTTCCCGATTTCCTCTTGCTTTTTCCGGGGGCCGTCTGTATAATCGTAACTGGCTTTTGCTGCAAGAGTAGAAGCGGCGCGTTAAGTGCCGGTCGGATGGGAGGTTGCCGCCGGACGAAGGGGACCCCTGTCTCCGCGGTGCCGTCTTCGCATCCGCTTTGGCAGCAGACCCGGGGGGCCTGCGCCCTGACAAGTGCATACTCCCCAACCTCCTCCCATTTCATCCGAATTAGGAGGTATTTTTTATGTCCGAGATCCACAACACCCATGCACCTGCCCGCCGGGGGCCCAAGTGGCCCGTGAAGGCCATGGTCACCTGCGCCCTGCTGACGGCTATCAGCGTGGTGCTGGCCCGGTTCCTGATCCCAACGCCCAACGAGGTGACCCGTTTCTCTCTGGAAGCGGTGCCCATCTTCCTGGCAGGGATGCTGTTCGGGCCGCTGCCTGGGGCGCTGACAGGCTTTGCCGCCGATTTCATCGGCTGCCTGTTCTCCCCCTATGGCTACAATCCCATTTTCTGCGTGCCCCCCATTCTGTATGGCCTGTGCGCCGGGCTTTTCCGTCCCTGGCTGACCCGCAGGTGCAGTCCCCTGCGTCTGGCGGCGGCGTTTTTGCCGGCGGTGGTTCTGGGGTCCATCCTGTACCAGAGCTTCGCCCTGGCCATGATCTACGGCGGCGAGGCCAGGCTGGCGTACTTTTTGGCCCGGTTGGCGGCGCGCAGCGTGCAGTTTGCCATTACCGGCGTGCTGGACGTGCTGGTAGTGTGGCTTTTGCAGCGCTCCGGCGCTCTGCGGGCTGTGGGCCTGCCGCCGGTGCAGCCGAAAGGAAATGATAACGTATGAACATTGACGAGACACTATCCTATATCCACGCCGTATGCTGGCGGGGCAGCGTACCGGGGCTGGAGCGCATCGGCGCGCTGCTGGCCCGGATGGGCGACCCGCAAAAGCAGATGCGGTTCATTCATGTCACCGGTACCAACGGCAAGGGCTCTACCTGCGCCATGATGGCCAGCATCCTTCGGGCGGCCGGTTATCGGACGGGGCTGTATACGTCTCCCTTTCTGATCCGATTCAACGAGCGGATGCAGGTGGACGGCCGGCAGATCACCGACGACGAGCTATGTGAGATCACCGCCTATGTCCGCCCCCTGGCGGATGCGCTGGACCCTCACCCCACGGAGTTTGAAATGGTCACGGCCATTGCCTTTGCCTATTTTGCCCGGCACAACTGCGACATCGTGGTGTGCGAGGTGGGCATGGGCGGCGAGTTTGACGCCACCAATGTCATCCCCGCCCCGGAGGCTGCCGTGTTCTGCAACATCGGCCTGGATCACACCCAGTACCTAGGCGATACCATTGAAAAAATCGCCGCCACCAAGGCCGGGATCATCAAGCCCGGCTGCGAGGCGGTGCTGTACCGCCAGACGGCCTCTGTGGAGGAGATCATCCGCCAGCGGTGCGAGCGTCTGGGCGTTCCCCTGCACCTGGCGGATTTTGACGGCATCCGTCCGGAAAAGGCCGGACTGGAGGGCCAGGTCTTTGACTGGGAGGAGCTTTCCGGCCTGCACCTGCCCCTGCTGGGACGGCACCAGCTGTGCAATGCCGCCGTGGCCCTGACAGCCATGCGGGTGCTGCAAAAGCGTGGCTGGTCCATTACGGAGGAGCACATCCGCCGCGGCCTGGCGGCCACCGACTGGCCCGGCCGGTTCCAGATCATCGGCCATGATCCTCTGTTCATCATCGACGGCGGGCACAATCCCCAGTGTATCCGGGCGCTGGAGCAGAATATCCGGGATTATCTGCCGGACCGCCCTCTGACGGTGCTTACCGGCGTCATGCAGGACAAGGACTATCACTGCATGTACCGGGGCGTGGTGCCCGATGCCCGCTCCTTCATCACCGTCACGCCGGATAACCCCCGCTCCCTGCCTGCCGGGGAGCTGGCAGCGTATATCCGGGAGCTGGGAGCGCCGGTCACCGCCTGCGATACCATCCGCGGCGGCGTTTCCCTGGCGCTGGAGCAGGCCGGACCCGGCGGCACAGTGCTGTGTTACGGCTCTCTGTATCTGATCGGCGACGTGGAGACACAGCTGCGGGACCTGAAAAAAAGCTGAGTCCAGGGGATTCGCGAGGGACAGGCACATGGAAAAGCGCCATGTTGTCTGTCCTTCGCTTTTTATCATGGCAGTTCTACAAATTTTCCCGGCAGGCCCTAAAATTTCTGTTGCATTTTTATACCGTATCGTGTAAAATGAGAGGGACAATATAAGATTGGTAGCTGTAAGGAAGTGCCTCGCGCACGGGCTGCAACTATCACTCGGCTGTTGCTTGAGTGTTTCAGATCTCCACCCGGAGGTTTGAAACATTTTTCTTTACCCGGAAGCATTGGAACAATTCATAAGGAGGAACACACATGAATCTGGTCATCAACGGAAGACTCATCACCCGGGACGAGGGCGGCAAGGGCTATTATGAGCACGGCGCCGTAGCCTATGAGGGAACCACCATCACCGAGGTAGGCGAGGAGAGCGTCCTGCGGGCCAAATACCCCCAGGCCAACCTCATCGACGCCAAGGGCGGCGTCATCATGCCCGCCTTCATCAATGCCCACACTCATATCTACTCCGCCCTGGCAAGGGGCCTGTCCATCGTGGGCAACAATCCCACCAACTTCTACGAGGTCCTGGACGGCACCTGGTGGGCCATCGACCGCAAGCTGACCCTGGCCGGCACCCGCGCCAGCGCCGACGCCCTGTATATGGACTGCATCAAGCAAGGCGTCACCACCATTTTCGACCATCACGCCTCCTATGCCGAGATTCCCGGCTCTCTGCACACCATTGCCGCCTCCGCCAAGAAATTCGGCATCCGCTCCTGCCTGTGCTATGAGGTTTCCGACCGGGACGGCGAGGAAAAGTGCCTCCAGGCCATCCAGGAAAATGCCGACTTCATCACCGAGTGCGAAAGGAACCGGGACCCCATGCTGGCCGCCATGTTCGGCGGACACGCCCTGTTCACCATCAGCGACAAGACCTTTGACCGCATGGTGGCCGCCAACAACGGCCGCACCGGCTACCACATCCATGTGTCCGAGGGCATGAACGACGTGTACGACAGCCTGCAAAACTATGGCCGCCGCCCTGTCCAGCGGCTCCAGGGCCACGGCATTCTGGGGGAAAAGACCATTCTGGGCCACTGCATCCATGTGAACACCGCCGAGATGGATCTCATCCGGGACACCGGCACCATGGTGGTCAACAATCCCGAGAGCAACATGGGCAACGCCATCGGCATCTGCCCGGTGCTCCAGCTGCACAAGCGGGGCATCCTGCTGGGCATGGGCACCGACGCCTATACCAACGACATGCTGGAATCCCTGAAGGTGGCCCTATGCTCCCAGCGGAGCCAGAACTGCCTGCCCAACGTGGGCTGGTGCGAGGTCACGGACATGCTGTTCCGCAACAACGCCAAAATCGGCGAGAAGTATTTCCCGGTGCAGCTGGGGGTGCTGAAGGCCGGCGCCGCCGCGGACATCATCGTTATGGACTACAAGCCCTTCACCCCCTTCTCCGACGAGAACATCGACGGCCACATGATCTTCGGCATGACCGGCCGCCAGTGCCAGACCACCATCGCGGGCGGCAAGCTCCTGATGCAGGACCGGGTGCTGGTGGGTATCGACGAGGAGGCGGAAAATGCCCACATCCTGGAGGCTGCCAAGAAGCTCTGGGGCGATCTGAACCACCGGACGTATTGATAATTCCAAAAACCTTGACAAGGAGGATATCCCATGTCTGAAAAAATGTATCCCATTCCCTTCCGCTCCCTGATGAACTGGGTGGTCACCGAGTATGCCGGCTGCGGCGACGTGTTCGGCGTCCACAAGCAGTATCACGCCACCGGCAAGAGCCTGCCGATTTTCGGCGAACGCATCGAAACACCCTTTGGCCCTGCCGCCGGTCCCAACAGCCAGCTGGCTCAGAACATCATCGCCGCCTATGTGGCCGGCGCCCGGTTCTTCGAGGTGAAAACCGTCCAGAAGATGGACGGTGCGGACCTGGCCGCCTGTGTGCCCCGCCCCTGCATTCTGGCCAACGACGAGGGCTACAACCAGGAATGGTCCACGGAGCTCACCGTGCCCCAGGCCATGGACGAGTATATCAAGGCCTGGTGCGCCCTGAAGGTCCTCAGCAAGGTCTACGGCTTCGGCGACCCCGACGGGTTCGTGTTCAACATGTCCGTGGGCTACGATCTGGAGGGCATCAAGGGCGAGAAGGTCAACACCTACATCGACGGCATGATGGACGTCGGACGCACCGCCATTTTCGGCGAGTGCAAGGAGGTCCTGAAGGAGCTGTTCCCCCAGGAGACCGCCTTCATCGACGCCATCTCCCCCCGGGTGTCCCGCAGCGTCACCGTCTCCACCCTCCACGGCTGTCCCCCGGACGAGATCGAGCGCATCGCCGGCTATCTGATTTCCGAAAAGCACCTGCACACCTTCGTCAAGTGCAACCCCACCATCCTGGGCTATGAGACCGCCCGCCGGACCCTGGACGCCATGGGCTATGACTATATTGTGTTCGACGAGCACCACTTCAACGAGGATCTGCAGTGGGCCGACGCCGTGCCCATGTTTGGGCGGCTTCAGGCTCTGGCCGATGAAAACGGCCTGGAGTTCGGTCTGAAGCTCTCCAACACCTTCCCCGTGGACACCACCCGGGGTGAGCTGCCCAACGATGAGATGTACATGTCCGGCCGCAGCCTGTTCCCCCTGACCATTGAGATGTGCCACCGTATCTCCCGGCAGTTCCAGGGGAAAATGCGGATCTCCTTTGCCGGCGGCGCAGAGTATTTCAATTGCGACAAGCTGTTTGCCGCAGGCATCTGGCCCATCACCGTGGCCACCACCATCCTCAAGCCCGGCGGCTACAACCGCCTGCACCAGATGGTGGAAAAGGTGGAGCCCATGGCCTACCGTCCCTTCAGCGGCACGGATACCCAGGCCATCTGCGAGCTGTCCGCCGCCAGCCATACCGATGTCCACCACGTCAAGCCCATCAAGCCCCTGCCCAGCCGCAAGAGTGAGAAAAGCGTCCCCTGGCTGGACTGCTTCACCGCCCCCTGTCAGGGCGGCTGCCCCATTGAGCAGGACATTCCCGAGTATATGGAGCTGTGCCGCAAGGGCCTGTACGCCCCGGCCCTGAAGCTCATCACCCAGAAGAATCCTCTGCCCTTCCTGACCGGCACCATCTGCGCCCACCGGTGTCAGACCAAGTGCTCCCGGAACTTCTATGACGAGTCCGTCCGCATCCGGGACACCAAGCTGCTGGCCGCCGAAAAGGGCTACAACGCTCTGATGGCCTCTATCCGTGTTCCGGAGCGGGTCCCCGGCAAGAAGGCCGCCATCATCGGCGGCGGTCCTACCGGTATTGCCGCCGCCTACTTCCTGGGCCGCGCCGGGATTGAAGCCACCATTTTCGAGCGGGAGAGCTGCCTGGGCGGCGTGCCCCGTCATGTGATTCCCGCCTTCCGCATCGCCAATGAGACCATCGAAAAGGATATCGCCCTGATGGAGAAGTACGGTGTGGACGTCCGCTGCGGCGCACCGGCCCCCTCGGTGAAGGAGTTGAAGGCCATGGGCTACACCCATATCCTGTTCGCCGTGGGCGCCTGGAAGCCCGGCAAGCTGGATATCCCCGGCGACGTAGCCGGCGCCATCCAGTGGATGAAGGGCGTCAAGGCCGGCAACATCGCCGTGGGCGGCAGCATTGCCGTCGTCGGCGGCGGCAACACCGCCATGGATGCCGCCCGTCTGGCCAAGCGCTCCGGTGCCAGGCAGGTAACTCTGGTCTATCGCCGCACCCGCAAGTACATGCCCGCCGACGAGCATGAGCTGGCCCTGGCCCTCCAGGACGGCGTGACCTTTGCCGAGCTGGCCGCTCCTGTGAAGCAGGCAGACGGCATGCTGACCTGTGAAAGGATGGTGCTGGGCCAGGCCGATGCCTCCGGCCGCCGCAGTCCCGTGGGCAGCGGTGAGTTCTTCGACATTCCCTGCGACCTGGTGATCTCCGCCGTAGGCGAGCAGGTAGACAGCGCCCTGATGGCCGCCAACGGCATCGAGGTGGACAAGAAGGGCCGTCCCGCCTTCCAGACCAATCTTCCCGGCGTGTATGCCGCCGGTGACGCCGCCCGGGGCCCCGCCACCGTGGTGGAGGGCATTGCCGACGCCGCCCGCTTCGCCCAGGAGGTCATCGGAACGGCCTATACCTATGACATCCCCCAGCAGGCGTACATCACCAAGACCGACGCCCAGGCCAAGAAGGGCGTCCTGCAAATGAGCGGCTGCATCTGCCGCGAGGGCGACCGCTGCCTGCAATGCTCCACCGTGTGCGAAAACTGTGTGGACTCCTGCCCCAACCGGGCCAACGTGGTCATCGCCATGGCCGACGGCAGCCACCAGATCCTCCATGTGGACAAGATGTGCAACGAGTGCGGCAACTGCACCCAGTTCTGCCCCTACGCCTCCGAGCCCTGCCACGACAAGTTCACCCTGTTCCAGACCGCCGAGGACATGGCCGACTCCCACAATGCCGGCGTCCTGTTCCTGGGCGGGGACATGGTCCGGGTACGCACCTTCGGTGAGCCCAAGGACTACGACCTGAGCAAGGAAAGCGGACTGCCTGCTGACCTGGAAACGCTCATCGTCACCATCCGTGACAAGTACGGGTATCTGTTCGCCTGATCTCTCCCACTATTCGCAAAAAAGAGCCCCTGCCTTCCTTGAGGGAAAGCAGGGGCTCTTTGCCGTCCGGGGGTGTTTTATTGGTCCGGGTTGGTGGTGAACAGGCCCACCACGTCCTCCAGGGCCAGGCTCAGGGTAATTGCCTGGGCCTTGGTGCTGGGACCCGCCTGGGCCATGATGGCCTGCATAATGGCGTTTTTCTCGCCGGTGGGGGCCACGATAAAGATCATCTCCCGCTCCTCGGCAATGGACATGCCGAAAAACTTCCCGGCGTCCTCGGCTCCGGTGCTGCGGGTATGGACAATGGTGCCGCCACGGGCTCCGGCGGACCGGGCCGCCTCCATGACCTTATCGGTATAGCCCTGGTTGGCAATGGCAACGATCAGCTGATAGGCAGCGTCCTTCATGGTCTCGTCCTCCTCTACGTCGATTTCCGGGACCTTGGTGGGGTCGCCGGAGGTCAGATAATTCATGGCGGTCTTGCCGCCGATGCTGCTCAGAGGCAGGCACACGGCGATGCCGCTTCCGGGAGCGGAAAGGTGCATGGTGGAAACCAGCTCCTTCACCAGGGTATCCTTGCAGGCCGGGGTCACCACGGAGAACAGCACCGCCTTCTCCGTGGCCTCCAGGCCCAGATAGCTCAGCACATCGTCGCTGGCGGTGCCCCGGCCCAGGGCCGTGAACACCACCGGCGCGCCGAAGGCCCGGTAAAAATCCACAAATCGTCCGGAGCCCACCACCCGGTTGGTGATGGTGATCATCAAATACAGTCGTTTCATTCCGTTTCCTCCTATGCCAGCTCGATGATCTCTTCCACCTGGGCCACGGCTGCGGGAGCCACGTGCTTGATGCGCCGCTTATAGCTCACGCCCAGCAGCTGGATGGTTACCAGGGGCGTCATAGCCACCATGGCCACCACGCCGAAGGCGTCCGTGACCACGTTGCCGCCCACGGCGTCGCAGGCGCCCATGGCAAAGGGCAGCAGGAACGTGGCCGTCATGGGACCGGAGGCCACGCCGCCGGAGTCGAAGGCGATGGAGGTGAATATTTTCGGCACCACGAAGGACAGAGCCAGGCTCAGGGCATAACCCGGCAGCAGGAACCACATGATGGAGATACCCGTCAGCACCCGGATCATGGCCAGGCCCAGCGACACCGCCACGCCCAGCGACAGGGCCAGGTTCATGGCGCTGGCGGGGATGGAGCCGGCGGTGATCTCCTCCACCTGCCGGTTGAGGATGTGAACGGCGGGCTCCGCCGCCACGATGAAATAGCCGATGATCATAGCGATGGGAATCAGCACCCAGTTGCAGTCCAGGGACGCGATGCTGCTGCCCAGGAAATTGCCCACGGCCATAAAGCCCACATTGACGCCGGTCAGGAACAGCACCAGGCCCAGATAAGTATACAGGAAGCCCACCGCCATGCTCATGATCTGCCGCCGGCTCAGGCGGCGGGTCAGCAGCTGGAAGATCAGGAAGAAGCCCGCAATAGGCGCCAGGGACAGGAGAATTTCCTTGAAATATTCCGGCAGCGCATGGGTATAGGACCGGAACATCTCCACGGTGTCCTGGGCGTCGGGCACCGTCACCGGCGTATAGCTGCTGCCGTCGGGCTTATACAGAAGGCCCAGCAGCAGCACCGTCAGAATGGGGCCGATGGAGCACAGCGCCACCAGGCCGAAGCTGTCGCCTCCGGCATGCTTATCGTTTCGGACGGCACTGACGCCCACGCCCAGAGCCATGATAAACGGCACGGTCATGGGGCCGGTGGTAACGCCGCCGGAGTCAAAGGCGATGGCCCAGAAATCCGGGGACACGAACATGGCCAGGGTGAACACCACTGCATAAAACCCGATGAGCAGGTACGACAGCGGGATACCCAGCAGGATACGCAGCAGGGCGATGACCAGGAAAACACCCACGCCCAGGGCAACGGACCAGATGATGACATTGTTCTCAATAGCGGGCACCTGGCCGGCCAGGACCTGCAGATCCGGCTCCGCCACGGTGATGATGACGCCGATGAGAAAGCTGATGCCCACGATGACCCACACCTTCTTGGAGCGGGTGATCTCCTTACCGACGGCCTCGCCCAGGGGGATCATGGACATCTCCGACCCCAAAGAAAACAGGCCCATGCCCACAATCAGCAGCAGGCTGCCGATCAGAAACGCCATCATCGCGTTGTTGGATACCGGGGTCACGGTGAAGCAAAGCAGCAGCACGATGGCCGTGATGGGCAGCACCGAGGTCAGCGACTCCCGCATGGGCTTGCGGAAAATCGCCAGAACCTGCCCCTTCTCCCGGTGCTTCCGGCGCAGGCGGGCCTGCTGGGTCAACAGATCAGGTTTCTTGCGTGACAACAAACAATTCCTCCTTCAAAATTCCGGCAATCAAAACGATAGCGTACCTGTCCGGCCTGGCGGGCAGATACGCAAACTCTACCATTAACAAATATAATACCATAGTTTCCCATTTTCAGCAAGAAAGAATCTGTAAAAAAAATGTGAACATCTGGCAGGGAAAACTCCTTGTCATCGGTAGAAAATCCAGAAAAACACTCCTCTTTTGCATGTTTACTCTCCTGCCGCCACGAAAAAAAATTTGCGTCGTGATGAAAAAATATGAAAAATAGCGGTTGACAAATGCCGCGGATGGTGCTAACATGCACCCATCGACAAGAAACGCCGCCTGTGCGGCGGGAAAGGGAACACGCCATGACGAAGCAGCTCTGCGGCAACAGCATGATGATGACCATGATGCACATGTGCGGCATGTGCATGCTTTGCTATGGAAAAAATGGTCATTCCCTTTCAGCGCTTGCCTGAATGAATCGTTTGCGGCAGCGGAAGGTCAATGACCTTCCGCTGTTTTTTTGCTGCATGAAAGGAGCTGAAAAACCATGTGCCTGATGCCGGGCCTCATTACCCTGCTGGACGATCGAATGTGCCCCCGGGCCATCGGATGTTCCATACAAGAGAATCAATCAACCGACTTTGACATAAAAAGGAGATAACCATCATGAAAAAGAATTCCGTTCGGCTCACCGCGCTGATCCTGGCGCTGGTCCTGTCCCTGTCCCTGGCTCTGACGGGCTGCGGCTCCAAGAGCACCTCCCTGAAGATCGCCGTTCCCAACGACACCACCAACGAGGCCCGCGCCCTGCTGCTGCTCCAGGAAAACGGCATCATCAAGCTGCGCGACGGCGCCGGCATCACCGCCACCAAGAACGACATCGTGGAGAATCCCTACAGCGTGGAGATCGTAGAGGCCGAGGCCGCCCGTCTGCCCGATATGCTGAAGGACGCCGACTATGCCGTCATCAACTCCAACTACGCCATCAACGCCGGGCTGAACCCCGTGAATGATTCCCTGGCCATCGAAGGCTCCTCCTCCGCCTATGCCAACATCCTGGCGGTGAAGGAGGGCAACGAGACCACCCCCAAGATCCTGGCCCTGAAGGCCGCGCTGGAGAGCCAGCAGGTGGCCAGCTTCATCGAGAGTAAGTACAGCGGCTCCGTGGTCAGCACCGTGGACCACCCCGGCACCGGCTATGACAATTCCGTGGACTATGAGGCTCTGAAGGGCCAGACCATCACCGTGGCCGCCTCCCCCACGCCCCACGCCGAGATCCTGGAGGTTGTCAAGGAGATCCTGGCCGCTAAGGACATTACCCTGGACGTTCAGGTTTATAACGACTATGTGGTGCCCAACACCGTGGTGGACGACGGCACCGTGGACGCCAACTACTTCCAGCATCTGCCCTATCTGGAGGACTTCAACGCCGAGAACAACACCCACATTGTGTCCGTCAGCGCCATCCATGTGGAGCCCATGGGCCTGTACGGCGGCCGTCAGACCAGCCTGGACGCTCTGAAGGCTTCCAAGTAAACACACAAGCATCCGATTAGAAGGGGGAGGCAGCAGCCTTGATCGAATTACAGCATGTCAGCAAGACCTTTGAAACCGCCGGTGGGCGGGTGGACGCTCTGAAGGACGTATCCCTGACCATCGCCAGCGGCGATATCTATGGCATCATCGGCATGAGCGGCGCGGGTAAGAGCACGCTGGTCCGCTGCATCAATATGCTGGAGCGGCCCACCAGCGGCAAGGTCATCGTCAACGGGCAGCAGCTGGACGCCATGACGCCGGCCCAGCTCCGGGCCGCCCGGCGGGAGATCACCATGATCTTCCAGCGGTTCAACCTGCTGATGCAGCGCACCTGCCTGCAAAACATCTGCTTCCCCATGGAGCTGGCCGGGGTCAGCCGGAAGGAGGCCCAATCCAGGGCCCGGGAGCTGCTGGAGCTGGTGGGTCTGCCGGACAAGGCCCAGGCGTACCCCGCCCAGCTGTCCGGCGGCCAGCAGCAGCGCATTGCCATCGCCCGGGCCCTGGCCACCAATCCCAAGGTGCTGCTGTGCGACGAGGCCACCAGTGCCCTGGACCCCAAGACCACCCGGCAGATTCTGGAGCTGATCCGGGACATCAACCGCCAGCTGGGTATCACCGTGGTGGTCATCACCCACCAGATGAGTGTGGTAAAGGAAATCTGTACCCATGTTGCCATTCTGGACGACGGCGAGGTGGTGGAGGACGGCATGGTATCCACGGTGTTCTCCGCTCCCAGGTCCCAGGCCGCCCGGCACCTGGTGTTCCCCGGCGGTGCCGATGCCGCCGTGTCCGACCCCAGTCAGGAGCGGCGTATCCGCCTGATCTTCCGCAGCGCCCAGACCACGGCCATCCCCATGGTGGCCCGTCTGGCAGCGGAGGAGAGCATCTACGCCAACGTCATTTCCGCCAGCACCCAGAAGCTGTCGGAGGAGATCTACGGCAGCATGCTGCTGGGCGTGCCCAGGGGACAGCTGGACCGGGCCATGGGGTTTTTCCGCAGCATCCCCAATTTGCAGGCAGAGGAGGTAAGCGTGGATGTACACTGATTTATTTACGCCGGAGTCCCTGGCGGAACTGAAAACGGCCTTTGTGACCCAGTTCCCCATGGCGCTTTGGGAGACGTTTTATGTAACGGTGCTGTCCACCGCCCTGGCCGTGGTGCTGGGCCTGCCGCTGGGCGTGCTGCTGGTGGCGGGAGAAAAGGACGGCGTCCTGCCCCTGCCGAAGCCGGTGCTGTCGGCGCTGAACGTGGTTATCAACCTGCTGCGTTCCATCCCGTTTCTGATCCTGATGATTATGGTGTTCCCTCTGTCCCGGCTCATCATCGGCACCGCCGTGGGCACCACAGCCACCATCGTTCCCCTGGTGGTGGCGGCGTTCCCCTTTGTGGCAAGGCTTGTGGAGAGCAGCCTGCGGGAGGTAGACCCCAATATTATTGAGGCGGCCCAGAGCATGGGCGCCACGCCCATGCAGATCGTCTGCAAGGTGATGATCCCCGAGAGCGTCCCCTCCCTGATCCAGAATGCCACCATCGCCCTGACCACCATTCTGGGCTACTCCGCCATGAGCGGCATCATCGGCGGCGGCGGCCTGGGCAAGGTTGCCATTGACTACGGCTATTACCGGTACAAATACCTGGTGATGTTCGCGGCGGTGATCCTGCTGATCCTGCTGGTGCAGCTGTTCCAGACCGTTGGCACCCGCCTTGCCGTGAAATGCGACAAACGCCTGAAAAAGTAATTACTATGGAAGGCAGTCTCTCTGCTGCCTGTCGTCCCAAAAAGCATTGCCTTTTTTGACAAGCTCAAGGCCGCCGCCCTCTGCGGCGGCCTTTTTTTGCGTTTTTCGTCCCTTTTTCCAAACAATTTTCCCTGAGACGCCCCGCCGTGCTTGAAAGCACGGCCGCTTTGTGGTATCCTTATGCTGTATTTTTGTGCAAAGGAGACGATTCCGTGACTAAGCTGCGGGATAAGCGGCTGTTTCTGCTGGACATGGACGGCACCATCTACATCGGTGACCGCCTGTTCGACGGCGTACCGGAGTTCCTGCGCCATGTGCGCGCCATGGGGGGCCGGTATCTGTTCCTGACCAACAATTCCTCCCGGGGCGTGGAGGGCTACATGGAAAAGCTCCGCCGCATGGGCATCGAGACTACCCGGGACGACTATCTCACCTCCGTGGATGCCACCGTCCGCTATCTGCGGGAGACCCTGCCGGGAAAGACCTGCTATGTGTTCGGCACGGATTCCTTCCTGGCCCAGCTGGACGGAGCCGGTATCCCCGTGACCCGGGATCGGGAGCAGGCGGAGGTGCTTCTGTGCGGCTTCGACACGGAGCTCACGTTCCAGAAGCTGGAGGACGCCTGCATTCTGCTGAACCGGGGCGTTCCCTTCGTGGCCACCAACCCCGACTGGGTCTGCCCCACCTGGTACGGCTCCGTGCCCGACTGCGGCAGCGTCTGCCGGATGCTCACCACCGCCACCGGCCGGGAGCCTACGGTCATCGGCAAGCCCAGGCCCCAGATGGCCCTGCTGGCTATGGAGCGCACGGGCTTCTCCCCGGAGCAGACGGTGCTGCTGGGGGACCGGCTGTACACCGACGTTGCCTGCGGCGTCAACGCCGGCATCGACACCGTGTTCGTCCTGTCCGGCGAGGGCACCATGGCGGACATCGACACCTATCAGATCCACCCCACCTGGGTGTATCCCGACATCGGTACCCTGTACCGGAAACTGGAGGAGACTGTATGAAACTCAACTACAAGCGGACTATTTTCGTGGGCTTTGCCTTCTTCCTGATCTGCTCGTTCTGGCAGGCCTATGACAACACCATCCCCCTGATCCTCACCAACAAATTCGGCATGAGCCAGGCATGGTCCGGCGTCATCATGGCCCTGGACAACGTGCTGGCCCTGTTCATGCTGCCCCTGTTCGGCGCCATTTCCGACAAGCACCGGGGCAAGCGGGGCCGCCGCACCCCCTTCATCGTGGTGGGTACCCTCATCGCCGCTGTGATGCTCATTGCCCTGTCCTTTGTGGACAACGCCCAGCTGCGGCACCTGTCCGATGTCTCCGCCATTGATGACCCCGCCGCCCTGGAGCAGATCTACGACCGCCAGGCCAACGAGACGCTGCTGACCCCCAGCGGCGACAAGTTCGTTCTGAGCCAGAAGTTCACCCAGGAGGAATTCATCCGGATCCGCAGCCAGGTGGAGCAGAACGGCAGCACCGTCACCAACCCCGACTATACCAACTATGTGGTCCCCGCCCGCCAGGCCTGCGCCTGGGACGCCACCGCCAAAAGTCCGGTGACCCTGGTGTTCTTCATCGTACTGTTACTGATCGTGCTGGTGTCCATGGCCGTGTTCCGGTCCCCGGCGGTGGCCCTGATGCCCGACGTGACCCTGAAGCCCCTGCGCTCCAAGGCCAACGCCGTCATCAACCTCATGGGCTCTGCCGGCGGCATTCTGGTGCTGGCTCTGGGCATGGTGTTCGCCACCTCCGCCGTCCGCAACTCCCTGATGAGCTACACCGGCTATTTCGCCGTCATTGCGGCCATCATGCTGGCGGCGCTGGTGATTTTCATGCTCACCGTCCGGGAAAAGGAGTGGGCCTACGAAATGCAGCAGCAGGCCGTGGCCCTGGGCATTGAGGAGGAGACTCAGGAGCAGGAGGAGGCCGCAGGCGGCCGCAAGCTGTCCGTGGACGAGGTAAAGTCCCTGATTTTCCTTCTCCTGTCCATCGTTCTGTGGTTCTTCGGCTACAACGCCGTCACCTCCAAGTATTCCGTGTACGCCAGCAATATTCTGCACAAGGACTATAACCTGACGCTGATCATCGCTCAGGCGGCGGCCATTGTCTCCTATCTGCCTGTGGGCTTCATTGCCTCCAAGGCAGGCCGGAAAAAGACCATCCTGGCCGGCGTGGTCATGCTGACCACCGCCTTCACCGTGGCCGCCTTCCTCAACGCCGAAAGCCCCACCATGCTGATGAACGCCATGTTCGCCCTGGCCGGTATCGCCTGGGCCACCATCAACGTCAACTCCTTCCCCATGGTGGTGGAGATGTGCTCCGGCGGCGACGTGGGCAAATATACCGGCTTTTACTACACCGCCTCCATGGCCGCCCAGGTGGCCACGCCTATGCTGTCCGGTCTGCTGATGGACCGCTTCGGCATGCATGTGCTGTTCCCCTACGCCGCCGTATTCACGACTCTGGCCTTCGTCACCATGCTGTTCGTCCGCCATGGCGACAGCAAGCCCCAGGCCAAGATCGGTCTGGAAGCTCTGGACGAGATGGAGGATTGACGCAAAATGCCCGTTTTGATCGTATTGCTGGTTCTTTTGATCCTGGGAGAGCTTTTCACCCTGCTTCTGCAATGCCGCCGGGGCCACAGCGCCTGGGGCCTGCTGCGGCTGTTCCGCTATGCCCACCGGGGCTATCACGACAAGCCCCGCATTCCCGAAAACTCCATGGCCGCCTTCCGCCGGGCCATTGAAAACGGCTACGGCGCAGAGCTGGATGTTCACCTGATGAAGGACGGCCGCCTGGCTGTCATCCACGATGCCAGCCTCAAGCGCACCGCCGGCGCCGACGTGCTGGTGGAGGACCTGACGGCGGAGGAGCTGAAGCAGTACCGCCTGGAGGGCACCGATGAGCAGATCCCCCTGCTGGAGGAGGTGCTGGAGCTGTTCCAGGACCGCACGCCCCTGATCATCGAGCTGAAGGCCGAGCGGGGCAACCACGCCGCCCTGGCGGAGGCCACCTGCCGCATGCTGGACCGGTACCGGGTTCATTACTGCATCGAATCCTTCGACCCCCGCTGCCTGATCTGGCTGAAAAAGAACCGCCCCGAGATCGTCCGTGGCCAGCTGTCTGAGCAGTTCCTGCGCCATGGTGAGACCGCCGGTCACGGCAAGGCCACCATGTGGCTTCTGGGGAATCTGTTTTCCAACGTGGCCGTGAGGCCCGACTTCATCGCCTACCGGTTCTCCGACCGGGACAATCTGTGTCTGCGCTGGTGCCGGAAATTCTACCATGTCCAGGAGGTAAACTGGACCATCCGAACGAAAGAGGAGATGGAAGCCGCCGAGGCCCAGGGAAACCTGGTAATCTTCGAGTGCTTCGATCCGAAGGGATAACGCTATGAGAGTCATCACCGGAACCGCCCGGGGCCGCCGTCTCAAGGAGCTCCAGGGCATGGACACCCGCCCCACCACAGACAAGGTCAAGGAGAGCATGTTCTCCATCCTGCAATTCGACATCGAGGGCCGCCGGGTGCTGGACCTGTTCGCCGGCACTGGCCAGCTGGGCATCGAGGCTCTGAGCCGCGGCGCGGCGGAGGCCGTGTTCGTGGACAAGCGCGCCGACGCCGTGAAGCTGGTCCGGGATAACCTGGAGCTGTGCGGTCTTTTGGACCGGGCCCGGGTCAGAAGCGGCGACTCCCTGGCCTATCTGCGCAGCGGCGAAAAGTTCGACCTGATCTTCCTGGACCCGCCCTACGCCTCCGGTCTGCTGGAGCAGGCTCTTTCGGATATTGCAGGGTTTGACATTTGTCGCGAACATGGTATAATAATGGCGGAAAGTCCGGCAGACGCCGTTTTGCCCGCCCTGGAGGCCCCCTACCGCCTTTACCGGGAGTATCGCTACGGTAAGATCAAGCTGACAGTCTACCACCGTCAGGGAAGCGAGGAATGACCCCCATGAAAATTGCGATCTATCCCGGCAGCTTCGACCCCATCACGCTGGGGCATATGGATATTATCCGCCGGGCCGCCCAGTGCTTTGACCAGGTGTACGTCTGCGTGCTGGTCAACTGCGACAAAAAGCCTATGTTCTCCGCCGACGAACGGGTGGAGATGATCCGCCGCTCCGTGGCGGACCTGCCCAATGTGGCGGCGGAGCATTACACCGGCCTGCTGGCGCAGTACGCCCGGGACAAGGGTGCCTGCGTTCTGGTAAAGGGTCTGCGCAACGCCACGGATTTCGACCAGGAGTACCAGATGGCCAGCATCAACCGGGGCATCCTGCCGGGACTGGAAACCGTATTCCTGCCGGCCAGTCCCGCCTACCAGCATTTCAGCAGCACCATGGTCCGGGAAATGCTCCGCTACGGACAGCCCATGGAACAATATGTGCCGGCCCCGGTGGCCGCGCAGTGGAAAGGACGGTCATAAATGGAAGATAAAAACGTACAGAAGCTCCTTGACATGCTGTACGGCATGATCGACGAGGCCCGGGGAGCCACCTTCAGCTCCGAAAAATGCATTATCAACCGGGAGGAAGCCCTGGACCTGCTGGACGAGGTCCGCACCAAGCTCCCCGCAGAGCTCAGCAAGGCTCAGGATCTGATGAAGTCCAAGGAGCAGTATGTGGACAAGGCCAATCGCGAGGTCAAGCGTATGCTGGACCAGGCCCAGGACGAGGCCAAGCGCCTGCGGGACCAGGCCCAGGAGGAGTCCCGCCGCATGCTGGAAAAGGCCCAGGAGGACGCCAAGACCATCGTCTCCGAAAGCGAGACCATTCAGCGGGCCCAGCGCCGCAGCAGCGAGATCATCCACCAAGCGGAGGACCGCAGCCGCCAGCTGTATCAGGTGGCCAACACCTACACCGAGGACGCTCTGCGCCGCACGGAGGAGGCCATCCAGGCCGCCCTGGACGAGGTCCGGGAGTCCCGCGTCCGCTTCCGCAGCGCCTCCGCCGAGCAGATGCAGGTCTGCCAGGAAAAGCTCAAGTCCGATCCCACCAAGCAGGCTTCGGAGGACTGACGAAATTTTCCGGCGTTTTCTGTGCATTTTGCTGGCACGCATTCTTCTTTTACCGCATATCCGCATACCGGCCGCTGTTTTCACGCCGGTATGCGATTTTTTTGCGCCGTTATAGAACAAACGTTTCAAAAAGTGCAGGAATTTCCTGGAAACACCTGAAATTGGACAAATTTCCCGGAGAATATGGTCAAAAAAACCTCTTGCAAAATCCTATACCCTGCTATATAATAAAAATACATATCTGGCGGTGTCTTTTTTTTGATTCCGATGTGGGACTAAGTGGTGCCAAAACCCATACAGGTGTGGCTCTGTCCCACGATTTTCCCACAAAGTGGTGCCGAAGGGAGGGGATGCGGACATGAACGGCCAATATGCGCACAATATTGATGCCAAGGGCCGGCTGTTCATCCCCACCAAGCTCCGGGACGAGCTGGGCGGCACCCTCCACGTCACCGTGGGCCAGGACCACTGCCTGTCCGTTTTCTCCGACCAGGGCTGGGCCGACTTCAACGCCAGCCTCAAGGGCACGAGCTTTACCAGGATCAAGGGTCTGCGCATGATGTACGCCTACATGACCGACTGCGTGCCCGACGCCCAGGGCCGCATTCTCCTGCCCGCCAAGCTGCGCCAGTACGCCAACCTGGAAAAAGAGGTGGTCATCATCGGCGTCTTTGACCGGGCCGAGATCTGGAACGCCCAGCTGTGGCAGAAAATGGAGGACGAAGCCCTCCAATCCGGCCAGCTGGAGAAAGCAATGCAGGAAATGGGGATGTGAGCCATGGCATTTGACCGAAACGAAGCCGCTGACGTGGCCTTCGGCCACCGCCCGGTGCTGCTGGATGAGTGTATGGAGGGGCTGAATATCCGGCCGGACGGCATCTACCTGGACGGCACCCTGGGCCGGGCAGGTCACTCCTGGGAGATTGTCCGCCGTCTGACGGCCGGAGGCCGTCTCATCGGCCTGGACCGGGACGAGACCGCCCTGGAGGCTGCCCGCCGCCGCCTGGCCCCGTATATAGACCGCGTCACCCTGGTTCACAGCAACTTCAGCTGCGTGGCCCAGGTGCTGGACCAGCTGAACGTCCCGGCGGTGGACGGCATGCTCTTCGACCTGGGCGTGTCCTCTCCCCAGCTGGACGACGCCCAGCGGGGCTTCTCCTACATGCACGACGCTCCCCTGGACATGCGCATGGACCGCACCGCCGGCCTGACGGCCCGCACCGTGGTCAACGAATGGCCCTATGAGGAGCTGCGCCGCATCCTTTATGAATACGGCGAGGAGCGCTATGCCCCGGCCATTGCCAGACGCATCGTCACCGCCCGGGAGGAAGCTCCCATCGAGACCACCGGCCAGCTGGTGGAGCTCATCAAAAGTGCCATGCCGCCCCAGGCTCTGCGGGAAAAGCAGCATCCGGCCAAGCGGAGCTTCCAGGCCCTGCGCATCGCCGTCAACGGCGAGCTGGACGAGCTCACCGCCATGCTCCGGGCTGCGGCCCAGCGTCTGGCCCCCGGCGGCCGCCTGGCCGTCATTACCTTCCACTCTCTGGAAGACCGCATTGTCAAGAAAACCCTCCAGGAGCTGGCCACCGGCTGCACCTGCCCCCCGAATTTCCCGGTCTGCGTCTGCGGCAAGAAGCCCACGGTGCGTCTGGTGAACCGCAAGCCCATCGTCTGCGGCCCCGCAGAGCTGACTTATAACCCCCGTGCCCGCAGCGCCAAGCTGCGCGTGGCGGAAAAGCTGTAAATTTTTCCCCCGTTTTCGGAAACGATTTCAACATATGAAAGGAGCTGCCCTACCATGGCGGAGAACAAGAACAGGATGAATAACGAGCCGGTGTTCGGCAGCCTGGCTTATGACCTGAATACCCTGAACTGGGAGCAGCTTGACGGCAACGCCGTCCGCCAGCCCCAGGAGCCCCTGCGCCGCCCGGAGCGGGATATCCGCCCCCAGCGGGAGCCTCGCCGCCGTCCGGCGGCCCGCCCCCGGGAGCACGCCTCCCCCATTCTGGTGGGCGGCGTGGCCGTTCTGGCCCTGATGGTAGTGGTGCTGATGATGGGCTATGTGAAGCTGACCCAGGCCAGCCACGACCTTACCGCCAAGCAGTCCCAGCTCCAGCAGGTCCAGGAGGAGCGCGTGGCCCTGGGCGTGGCATATGAAAAGGCCTTCGACCAGGCCGCCGTAAAGGCCGCCGCCCAGGCGGCCGGCATGACCAAGCCTACCAGCGACCAGATCGAGTATATCGAGCTGGGCGGTGCGGATATGGCCGAGATCTGTCGTCCCGAAAGCACCGGACCCCTGGCCCAGGCATGGACCTGGCTCAAGGACGGCATCGGCGCGGTGGTGGAATATTTCCGCTGAGCGCCGCCATATAGTGAAAACGCGCAAGGAGTGAGAAGGAAACTTCTTGCTCCTTGCCTTGGCATTCCGGCGGAAGGAGACACCCATGTTCAGTCGCAGAAAGAGAACCCCCCGATCCCAGTCCCAGCGGCCCCAGACCGCCCCCGGCAAGCCCCAGGCCCCTGGCCGCCCGCCGGAGTTCTACGCCCGGCAGGCCACCCGTACCGTCCGCAGCCGCACCTTCTGGCTGATGCTGGTCATGGGCATCCTGGTGTTCGTGATCCTGTTTTTCCAGCTGTACCACCTTCAGATCACCCGGCATAAGGAGCTCCAGACCAAGGCTCTGGACCAGCAGACCCGCCAGACGGTGGTCTCCGCCTTCCGGGGCACCATCTATGACCGCAACGGCAGCCAGCTGGCGGTATCCGTGTCCACGGAGGACGTTGTGATGTCCCCCTACCACATGAAAAAACAGCTGGATGATGAGGCAGAGCGGCTGGAGAAGATCCGCCTGGAAAACGCCCAGCTGAAGAAGGGCGAGACGCCTCAGTCCGAGGACACAACGGTTCTTTGGGACTATGACTCCCTGGCCGCCAGCCTGGCTGATATCCTGGGCATATCCCAGGACGACGTCAGGGAGCGCATGAACAACACCGACTCGCAGTATGAACTTCTGGCCAAAAAAGTGGATGAGGATACGGCAAACCAGATCCGTCAGCTCATCAATGATTTGAAGGTTGAGGGGCTGGACCTGACTGCAACATCCAAGCGGGTGTACCCCTACGGTTCCCTGGCCTCTCATGTTCTGGGCTTTGTGGGCACCGACAACACCGGCCTGTACGGCCTGGAGTCCCGCTATGACAAGTATCTCCAGGGACAGACCGGCCTGGTGGTCACCGCCAAGGACGAACGGGGCAATCCCCTTCCCTATGAATACGAGCAGTATTTCGCCGCCCAGAGCGGTCAGGACCTGGTCTTGACCCTGGACGCCAACGTCCAGTATTACCTGGAAAAATATGTAGGTGAAATGGCCGATAAATACGGCGCGGAGAACGGCGCCACCGGCATCGTCATGGACGTCAAGACCGGCGGTGTTCTGGGGATGGTGTCCTACCCCACCTATGACCTCAATAACGCCTTTACCGTCCAGAACGACCTGTTCAAAAAGAATCTCACCGACACCTCCGATCAGCTGCTGAAGCAGTGGCGCAACAAGACCCTCAACGACACCTACGAGCCCGGCTCTACCTTCAAGATCCTCACCATGTCCGCCGCCATGGAGGAGGGGCTCATCAATATGAACACCACCTATACCTGCACCGGCGGCATCCATGTGTCCGACGCCACCATCCACTGCACCGGCACCCACGGCACCCAGACCCTGAAGGAGGCCGCGGCCCATTCCTGCAACCCCGCTTTCATCACCTTCGGTCTGCAGCTGGGCAACGAGAAGTTCTATGAATATATGAACGACTTCGGCCTCATGCAGGGCTCCGGCGTGGATCTGGACGGCGAGGCCAGCGGCGTGTTCGCCAGTCCCGAGAGCTTCACCCAGCTGGACCTGGCCTGCTACGCCTTCGGCCAGAACTTCAACGTCACCCCCATGGCCCTGATTGCGGCCCAGGCGGCCTGCGTCAACGGCGGCTATCTGCACGCCCCCTATCTGGTGGAGCAGATCGTGGACAGTGACGGCAACGTCACCTATCAGCATGACAACACGCCCGTGCGCCAGGTCATCAGCGAGGAGACCAGCGCCCATGTCCGGGAATGTCTGGAATATGTCGTATCCGACGGCACCGGCCGCAACGGCCAGGTGAAGGGCTACCGCGTAGGCGGCAAAACCGGCACCGCCGACAAGGGCCAGACCGGCGACCTGGTGGTCTCCTTTGTCAGCTTTGCCCCGGCGGACGATCCCCAGGTCATCATCCTGGTGACCATGGATACTCCCAGCCGCAGCGCCGGCACCTCCGTGTCCGGCGGCAGCATGGTGGCCCCTGTCAACAGCAAGATCATGGCGGATATCCTGCCCTATCTGGGCATCGAGCCCACCTACAGCGCCGAGGAGCTGCTGGGCGCGGATACCACCGTTCCCTATGTCATCGGCAGCACCGTGGAGGATGCCAGGAGCCGTATGGAGGCCCGGGGCTTCACCTGCAAGGTGGTAGGCTCCGGCGGCACCGTCACGGACCAGACTCCTGCCGGCGGCGCGGTGATCCCCGGCAAGGCCACGATTATTCTCTATGCCGGGGCCGAAAAGCCCAACACCATGTACACCGTTCCCCAGCTGGTGGGCAAAACGGCGGCGGAGGCCAACGTGGCCGCCACCAACGCCGGGCTCCTGGTGCGGTTCAGCGGCGCCACGCAGACCACCTCCGGCAATATCCGGGTGCTGAGCCAGAGCCTGGAGGCCGGACAGCAGGTGCCTGCCGGCACGGTGATCACCGTCCAGCTGGGCGATACCAATATGTCAGACTAAGGGAAAGGAGTCCCCTCTGTGGATCTGCGGGACCTGCTGGCAGGCGTTCCCATCCGGGACGCATCGCCGGACCTGCCCCGGGACGTCACCGGCGCAGGCTATGATTCCCACACGATACAGCCCGGTCAGGTGTTTGTGGCCATCCACGGCGCCGCCGCCGACGGCCACGACTATACGGCTCTGGCCCGGCAGCGGGGCGCGTCCTGCGCCATATCCACCCATCCGGTGGAGGGCCTGCCCTACGTCATTGTCCCCGACACCCGGCAGGCCCTGGCCCGGATGGCCGGAAACTTCTTCCGCCACCCGGACCGGGAGCTGCACCTCATCGGCGTCACCGGCACCAACGGAAAAACCTCCGTGGCCTGGCTGACGGCAGGCATGCTCCAGACCCTGGGCATACGGACCGGTCTCATGGGCACCAACGGCTGCCGCATCGGGGACACGGTCCTCCCCTCCCGCCGCACCACCCCCGAATCCTGGGAGGTGCAGCGTCTGCTGCGGCAAATGGCCGATTCCGGGTGCACCCACGCGGTGATGGAGGTATCCTCCCACGCATTGGCACTTGACCGCGTCTGCGGCTTGGCGTATACTATAGCCGCTTTCACCAATCTCAGCCGGGACCACCTGGACTTTCACGGCACCATGGACCGCTATGCGCAGGCAAAGTCTGCACTGTTCCGCCAGTGCGGGCAGGCCGCCGTGAACCGGGATGACCCGTGGGCCTCCCGCATTCTCCGGGGCTGCGTCTGCCCCGTGTATGGCTATGGCATCCGCGGCGGCGACCTGCGGGCCGAGGACGTGGTCCTCTCCCCCGCCGGCGTCCGCTTCACCGCCCGGGAGGGCGCGTCGACGGCTCCCGCCGCCGTTCCCATCCCCGGTATGTTCACCGTGTACAACACCTTGGCAGCCCTGTCCATTGCCCGCCTGTCGGGCATTTCCCTGGCGGACGCGGCAAAGGCGTTGGGACAGTCCCGCTCTGTTCCGGGGCGGATGGAGCCGGTACCGGTGCCGGGGCGCGGCTATCGCGTGTTCATCGACTTTGCCCACACGCCGGACGCCATGGAAAACGCCCTGAAAACCGCCCGGTCCCTGACCTCCGGACGACTCATTGCGGTGTTCGGCTGCGGCGGCGGCCGGGACCCCGGCAAGCGCCCCCTGATGGGCGCGGCGGCCTCCCGATACGCCGACCTGACGATCCTCACCTCCGATAATCCCCGGACGGAGGACCCGCTGGCCATTATCCGGGATATCCTCCCGGGCATCACCGGCAGCCATCAGGTGGTGCCGGACCGCCGGGAAGCCATTTTCCGGGCTCTGTCCCTGGCCCACAGCGGTGATACCGTTCTCCTGTGCGGCAAGGGCCACGAGACCACCCAGGAAACAGACGGAAAGCTGCTGCCATTGGATGAAAGGCAGATCATTGCGGAATATATAAACGGAAGCTGACCACGTCCCCTGCGGGACGGGAAGGAGAGAACATGATGGAAATTATTCTGGCAGGCGTCGTAAGCCTGGCGATCACCCTGGCAGCCGGTAAGCTGCTGATCCCCGCCCTGATCCGGCTGAAGGCCGGGCAGAGCATCAAGGAGGTTGGCCCCACCTGGCACAAGGGCAAACAGGGCACTCCCACCATGGGCGGCCTGATGTTCATCATCGGCATCGGCATCGCCATTCTGATCCTGGGCTGGAGGGGCATGCTGGAGGGGAACTTCACCCACCTGTATGTCTATGTATTCGCCCTGGTATTCGGCGTCATCGGCTATATCGACGACTATCAGAAGGTGAAGCATCACCACAACACCGGCCTCACCGCCCCCCAGAAGTTCCTGCTTCAGCTGGCGGCGGCCATTGCCTTCCTGTGTCTCATGCGGTACGAGGGCATGCTGAGCCCCAACCTGTATATCCCCTTCTTCAACACCCATCTGGTGCTGCCGTGGGTGGTGTATATGATCTTCGCCGCCTTCGTCATCATCGGCACCGTCAACGCCGTGAACATTACCGACGGCATCGACGGTCTGTCCTCCAGCGTCACGGTGCCGGTGGCCGTATTCTTCGCGGTGCTGGGCGTCATGTGGCAGGGCTTCGGCCAGCTGGGCGTTTTTGCCGGTGCTCTGGTGGGCGGCCTGCTGGGCTTCCTGTGCTATAACCACTATCCCGCCAAGGTGTTCATGGGCGATACCGGCTCCCTGTTCCTGGGCGGTGCGGTGGCAGCCCTGGCCTTCGCCTATGACATGCCCCTGATCCTGCTGCTGGTAGGCTTTGTCTATCTGTGCGAGACGCTGTCCGACATCATCCAGGTGACGTATTTCAAGCTCACCCACGGCAAGCGGATCTTTAAGATGGCCCCCCTCCACCACCACTTCGAGATGTGCGGCTGGAAGGAGACCAAAATCGTGGCGGTATTTGCCTCCGTCAGCGCCCTGTTCTGCGTCCTGGCTTATCTGGGCGTTATGGATCGCTTCGGCGCATAACCAAAAGCATTTCGGAAAGGAGGGGAGCCCATGGCCCTGCGCACAACCAAACGACGTCCCGTGGGGACCTGGAGCGCCCAACGGCGCCAGGACGCCATGGAGCAGTCCCGGGAAGCCGCCCGGGGTCCTATGGACCTGCCGTTTCTGCTGCTGACGCTGCTGCTGACGGCTATGGGCATGGTCATGGTGCTGTCCGCCAGCTTCCCCTCCGCCTACTACGAAAACGGCGGCAACGGCGCGTACTACTTCATCCGCCAGGGCATTTTCGCCCTGCTGGGCCTTGCCGTTATGTTCGCTCTCAGCAAGCTGAACTATCAGCGTCTGCGGGGCGTGGGCCGTCTGCTGCTGTGGGCGTCCTTGGCGCTGCTGGTGCTGGTCATCATTCCCCATAATCCCATTGCCATCACGGAAAACGGCGCCACCCGCTGGCTGGGCATCAAGGGCACCGTTCTGCGGTTCCAGCCCTCCGAGATCGCCAAGATCGCCGTGGTCATCTACTTTTCCGCCACCATCTCCAAAAAGCGCGAGAAAATGCAGACCTGGCGTCAGGGCATCTGGCCGTATCTGCTGATCCTGGGCGTTATCGCGGGCCTTATGATGCTGGAGCCTCATCTGTCCGGCACCATCCTCATTGTCTGCACCGGCATCGTTCTGATGATCGTGGGCGGCATCAAGGGCTGGCTGATCCCCACCGGCATTGCCAGCGTGGGTCTGGTGGGCGCCCTGTATGTCACCCTGGTGAAAAAGGGCATCCTCCACTATGGCGAGGACCGTATCCACACCTGGCGGGACCCCTTCAACGACAAATGGTACCGGGGCGACGGCTGGCAGATCGCCCAGTGTCTCATCGCCATCGGCTCCGGCGGCCTGCTGGGCGTGGGCCTGGGCAAGGGACGGCAGAAATTCCTCTACCTGCCCGAGGAGCACAACGACTGCATCTTCGCCGTGATCTGCGAGGAGCTGGGCCTGGTGGGTGCCTGCGTCGTCATGCTGGTATTCGCCCTGCTGATCCTCCGGGGCTTCTGGATCGCCCTCCACGCCCGGGACCGGTTCGGCGCTCTGCTGGTGGTAGGCTTCATGACCCTCACCAGTCTGCAAACCTTTCTGAACATTGCGGTGGTCACGGGCCTGGTGCCCGCCACCGGTATTTCCCTCCCCTTCTTCAGCTACGGCGGCACGGCCCTGCTGTGCCAGTTGGCGGAGATGGGCATCGTACTCAGCGTTTCGCGGCAGATGCCTGCGCCGCAGAACGGATAGGAGGCGCGGCAAAATGAAAGTGATTTTTACCTGCGGCGGAACGGCGGGCCATGTGAACCCCGCCCTGGCTCTGGCCGGATACATGCGGCAGCAGGACCCCAAAGCCCGGTTTCTGTTTGTGGGCACCCCCGACGGTATGGAGCGCGACCTGGTGGAAAAGGCGGGCTACCCCTTCCGGGGCATTCCCATGGGCGGCTTTCAGCGCTCCCTGGGCCACGGCGGCCTGGGGCACAACCTGAACTCCCTGGCCATGCTGGCCAGGTCCCGCAGCCGTGCCCGGGCCATTCTCCGTGATTTCCGTCCCGATCTGGTGGTGGGCACCGGCGGCTATGCCAGCTATCCGGTGGTAAAATGCGCCGCCGGCATGGGCATCCCCACGGCGGTCCACGAGTCCAACATGGTCCCGGGCCTCACCACCAAAATGCTGGAGGGCTCCGCCGACCGCATCATGGTGGGCTTCGAGGAGTGCCGCCAGCACTATCGCCGCCCCGGCAAGATCGTCGTCACCGGCACCCCGGTGCGGGGCGACTTCTTTGACCTGACCCGTACCCAGGCCCGGGAAAAGCTGGGCCTGACCGATGACCGGCCTCTGGTGGTGTCCTTCTGGGGCAGCCTGGGCGCCAGTCATATGAACGCCCACATGGAGGATTTCTTCCGCCTGGAGGCGGCGGACGGCATGCCCTTCCACCACATTCACGGCGTGGGCAAAAGCGGCTACCCCGCCATGACCGCCCGCCTGCGGGCAGACGGCCTGGACCATGTCCCCGGGCTGGACGTCCGGGAGTACATCTATGACATGGCTCCCGTCATGCGGGCGGCAGACCTGGTGATCTGCCGGGCCGGTGCCTCCACCATCAGCGAGATCACGGCCCTGGCCACTCCGGCCATCCTGGTCCCCTCCCCTTACGTCACCAACAATCACCAGGAGAAGAACGCCCGGATTCTGGAGCGGCACGGCGGAGCCGTGGTGCTGCTGGAATCGGAGGCCTCCGGCGAAGCGCTTTACCGGACGGCCCGGGACATTCTCCGTGACCCCCAGCGCCAGGCGGACATGAGCCGCGGCATGGCGGAGCTGGGCATCCGGGACGCCACAAAGCGTCTCTATGACACTGTCATGAGCATCCGCAAGTAACCCCCTGCCCCACCCCCTGCATAGGATAGCGGGAAAAAGCTATGAAAGGCGGGGGCATATGAGCCTGATGATAGAAGGGGGACGCCGCCTGTCCGGCGACCTGACGGTACAGGGGGCAAAAAACAGCGTGCTGCCCATTCTGGCAGCGTGTATTCTCAGCGGGGACGTCTGCGTTTTGCAGCGCTGTCCCCATCTGGAGGACGTGGACACGTCCATTGACATCCTGCGGCACCTGGGCTGCGCCGTTCGCTGGAACGGCCCGGACCTGGAGGTGGATTCCTCCACGCTGACCCGCTGGGACATTCCGGACCGGCTTATGCGCCGCATGCGCTCGTCTGTGGTGTTTCTGGGGGCCATTCTGGCCCGCTGCGGTCAGGCGGAGCTGTCGTACCCCGGCGGCTGCGCCATCGGGGCCCGGCCCATCGACCTGCACCTGTCCGCCCTGCGGACCCTGGGTGCCTGTATCCGGGAGGAGGGCGGCAGCCTGGACTGCACCGCCTCCGGCCTCGCCGGGGCCGAGATCGTTCTGAGCATCCCCAGCGTGGGGGCCACGGAAAACGCCATGCTGGCCGCCATCGGTGCCAAGGGCGTCACCACCGTTTCCAACGCTGCCCGGGAGCCGGAGATCGTGGACCTGCAGGCCTTTCTGCAAAAGCTGGGGGCCAGCGTTCACGGCGCAGGCACCTCCACCGTGGTCATCGAAGGCGCGGAGGAGCCGCTCCATGGCTGCTGCCACCGCATTCTGGGGGACCGCATCGCGGCGGCTACATATCTGGCGGCGGCAGCCGCCTCCGGCGGGGATATCTTCCTCCGTGACATAGACTACCGCCACCTGTCCACCGTTACCGGTGTGCTGCGCCAGGCCGGCTGCGGTCTGGTCTGCCGGGACGACGGCATCCGGCTGACCTCCGACGGGCATCTGCGGGCCGTCAGTCCCATTCGCACCGCACCGTATCCGGGCTTCCCCACCGACGCCCAGGCAGTGCTGATGGCGTCGCTGCTGCGCAGCAGCGGCACCACCGTATTCGTGGAAAACATTTTCGAGAGCCGTTACCGCCATGTGCCCGAGCTGGTGCGCATGGGGGCCGACATCCGGCTGGAGGGCCGGGTGGCGGTGGTATGCGGCGTTGACCGGCTCCACGCCGCCCGGGTCCGGGCTATGGATCTTCGGGGCGGAGCCGCCCTGGTGATTGCCGGGCTCCAGGCCCACGGCGTCACCACGGTGGAGCACCTCCACCACATCCGCCGGGGCTACAGCGACCTGCCCGGCGACCTGGCCCGCCTGGGGGCCCACATACACACAGATATCACAGAGGGAGGAGCTTCCAATGACCCAACCCCGCAAGCACAGACGCAGCCGCCGCCGGAAGCGGCAGGGCAGCCTTGCGTTTCTCTATAGACTTCTTACGTTTGTTCTGATCTGCGGCGCCATTGTGGCGGCCCTGTCCCTGTTTTTCAAGGCGGAGCAGATTTTTGTCACCGGCACCTCCCGCTATTCCCAGCAGCAGGTGCTTCAGGCCAGCGGCATCCGCCAGGGCGGGAACCTGTTCCTGCTGAACAAGCACCAGGCCGCCGCATCCATTACCGAGCAGCTGCCCTATGTGGAGTCCGTCCGCATCCGCCGCCAGCTGCCCAACGCCCTGCATATTGAGATCACCGAGTGCGCCCACCCTCTGGCCCTGGAGCAGGATGGCGCGGTGTGGCTTCTCAACGGCAGCGGCAAGCTCATCGACAAGCTCCAGCCCGGCCAGGGGGAGTCCTACCCCCTGGTCACGGGCCTGGCCCTGACATCCCCCCAGCTGAACCGGCTGGCCGTGCCGGATAATGCCGACAAATGGGACACACTCCGGCAGCTGTGGCAGCAGCTGCTGAGCAAGGACATGGCCGGCAGCGTCCAGTCCATCGACCTGGAGGACCCCAGCCGCATCACCCTGCGCTATCTGGACCGCTTCGACGTGGTCCTGAAAAAGGACGACGACTTTGATTACCGCCTGAGCTACCTGGCGGCGGTGATCGGCCGTCTGGACGGCAGCGACCAGGGCACCATTCAGTGGGACAAGGACGGCAAGGCCCGGTTCATTCCCGGCTAAACCGCAACTTTTTCCGGGAAATCATCCCCCGCCCCTTGACGGGTCACTGAATCCGTTATACAATAGAAAAAGCACGTTATATTGCATACGATCATCTTTCGATATATACTGGCAGGAGGAACCGTCATGGCATTTGAAATGGAAACCGGCCCCGAAAATGTGGTCAATATCAAGGTCGTCGGCGTCGGCGGCGGCGGCAACAATGTGGTCAACCGCATGGTGCGCAGCGGCACCAAGGGCGTGGACTTCGTGGCCGTCAACACGGACAAGCAGGTGCTCAATGCGTCCAGTGCTACTTATAAAATTCAGATCGGCGAGAAGCTGACCCACGGCAAGGGTGCCGGCTCCAACCCCGAGGTGGGCCAGAAGGCCGCCGAGGAGAGCCGCAACCAGCTGACCAAGGCCCTGGAGGGCACCGATATGGTGTTCATCACCGCCGGTATGGGCGGCGGCACCGGCACCGGCGCTGCCCCTGTGGTAGCGGAGATCGCCCGTGAGCTGGGCGTGCTGACGGTAGGCGTAGTCACCAAGCCCTTCTCCTTCGAGGGACGCCGCCGGATGATGCAGGCGGAAAAGGGCGTCGAGGAGCTGCGCAGCCGGGTGGATTCTCTGGTCATCATCCCCAACGAGCGCCTGAAATACGCCACCGATCAGAAGATCACCTTTGCCAATGCCTTTGAGATCGCCGATGATGTGCTGCGCCAGGCGGTGCAGTCCATTTCCGACCTGATCCGCGACACCGGCTTCATCAATCTGGACTTTGCCGACGTCACCACGGTGATGAAGGACGCGGGCCTGGCCCACATGGGCGTGGGCCGTGCTGCCGGCAAGGGCAAGGCCGAGGAGGCCGCCAAGATGGCTATTTCCAGCCCTCTGCTGGAGACGTCCATCAACGGCGCCCACGGCGTCCTGATCAACGTCACCGGCTCCATGGACATCGGCCTGGAGGAGGTGGAGCAGGCCGCCAGCCTGGTCCAGGACGCCGTTCATCCCGACGCCGTCACCATCTTCGGCGCCACCTTTGACGAGTCCCTGGAGGACGAGATCCGCGTCACCGTCATCGCCACCGGCTTCGCCGAAAACAAGCCCCAGGCGGAGCAGCCCGCTCAACCGGCTCAGCCCGTGCAGTCTGCCCAGCCCGTACAGCAGACGCAGACCGTGCCCCAGCAGCCGGTGATGTCTCAGCAGGCCCAGCAGCTCAATGACGCCGTGGACCGGGAGGCCAGCACCGCCCGGGAAAACATCGACCGCGCCTACGACGACATTTTCAAAATCTTTTCCAAGGATAAATAAGCAATTACGGCAAAAAAAGAGGACCTTTTTCAGGTCCTCTTTTTTTGCCTGTTTACATGTACCGCACCACGATGCACACCATAGACACCGCCATTACCATGATGGTAGCCGGCGCACAGTACCGGCAATACTTGCCCCAGGTCACAGGATGTCCGTTCTTGGCGGCCACCGACGTCCCCACCACATTGGCGGAGGCTCCGATGGGCGTTGCGCTGCCGCCCAGATCCGTGCCCATAGACAGGGCCCACGCCAGAACGTGCAGGTCAACGCCTTGGGTCTGGGCCATAGCCTGGATCACCGGCACCATGGTAGCCGCAAAGGGGATATTGTCCACAAAGGCGCTGGCCACAGCGGACACCCACAGGATGATGGCCACCATCACAACGGCCTTGCCGCCGCTGAGCCTGGCGATGCCGTCCGCCAACACGCCCAGGCAGCCGGTACGCTCCAGCCCGGCCACCACCACGAACAGCCCCGTGAAAAACAGCAGCGTCTTATAGTCCACCCGGGCAAACAGCCCCGCGGCAGCCTTTCTTCCGCTGGTCAGCATCGTCACAAGACTCATCAGCGCTGCGGCGATGCAGCCGATGGTGGCCACCGTCAGCTCCGTCTGGGCGTGGGTGATCAGCAGGACCACCACCACCAGGAACGATGTGCCGCAGCCATAGAAGCCCGCCCGGTTCTTCACTGCCGACGCCGCGTCGGGGTACACCACATTGGCCGGGCGGTTCTTTTCGCTTTCGGCCAGAGGCTTGCGGAAGCACAGGAAGAAATACACCACCGTGAACACCAGGCACACCCCGGCGATAACGCCGGTGTTGCCCAGGAAGTCGAAGAAGCTCAGCCCCAGGGACGTGCCGATGATGATGTTGGGGGGGTCGCCGCACATGGTAGCCGATCCGCCCAGATTGGCGCAGAAGATTTCCGCCAGGATCATAGGCACCGGGTCGAAATACAGGGTCTTGGCCAGCTCCGCCGTCACGGCAGCCAGGAACAGGATCACCGTAATGCTGTCGATGAACATAGCCAGCAGCGCTGACATCACCATGAAGCAGAGCAGCAGCGGCACCGTCCGATAGTTCACCAGCTTCGCGATCTTCAGACACAGCCATTGGAAGATCCCCGCATGGCCCATGCCCTCTACCATCACCATCATGCCGGCAATAAACACAATGGTGGACCAGTTGATGCCGGTGCTGGACTCGGATGACCCGATCCAGAACCCCTTCTGCGCAAAGCAGCTCAGGTTCAGCGTCTCCCAGATGGCCCCGCCGTCATGCATGCACAGGCCGAACACCAGCACCAGAACCAGCGCCCCGCTGATCAGCGTCACCCACTGACGGGGAAAGCGGTCCCAGATGATGAAGCCGAACATCACCACGAATATGGCGACTGCCAGAATCTTTTCCATGATTCATCCTCCCTTTCCTTTGAAATTACTCCTTGAACAGTATGGTATTGTAGTCCCCCGCCCCAGGAAAGTCAACCCTGCGGTCTTATACAGTTTTACAAAAATGTCCGAAATTGGAACATTTTATTCGTCGATTTTATGGCTATTACTTGATATTAACAATTAATTCACACTTTTCTCTGTGGGCTGAACGTCTCCTCTCCGTGCGCAGAAGAAGCGCTGCGGTCCACACCCGCAGCGCTTCTTCCTTCTCACCCAAATGGTCCCCGGTCCCATGACTTGCTGCGAAGGAGACCTCCCTGCCGCAGCACCTCATCCGCAGTTTTTCGCGCAAAAATTCCCCCTCCGGTATAACCGGAGGGGGAATCCGTGTCAATAAGGAACGAACCTTACTTGGCAGCCTTCTGAGCCTTGATGGACTCGATCAGCTCGGGCACGACCTTGAACAGGTCGCCCACGATACCGTAGTCAGCCACCTCGAAGATGGGAGCGGACTCGTTCTTGTTCACGGCGATGATGCACTCGGAATCCTGCATACCAGCCTTGTGCTGGATAGCGCCGGAGATACCCAGAGCAACATAGACCTTGGGATGCACGGTCTTACCGGTCTGGCCGACCTGGTGGTCAGCGGAGATCCAGCCGGCGTCCACGCAGGCGCGGGAGGAACCCACGACGCCGCCCAGGACCTCAGCCAGCTCCTCGGCCAGCTTGATGCCGCCCTCAACGTCCTTGCTGATGCCGCGGCCCACGGACACGATGAAGTCGGCACCGATCAGGTCAACCAGCTTCTTGGCAGCCTTCACGGTCTCGGTGACCTCGGTGTGGATGTCGGAGGCCTCCAGAGCGAAGGCGGGGTGCAGAATCTCAACGTCCTTCTTGCACAGGCGCTTCTTCATAACGCCGGGACGGACGGTAGCCATGGCGGGGCGGAAACGGGGGCAGATGATGGAGGCCATCAGGTGACCGCCGAAAGCGGGACGGGTCATCTTCAGGTCGCGATCCACGGGATGGGGCTCGCGGTTGATCATCACGGTGCCCAGCTTCTCGATGCGCTCCTCGGGCAGGGTGGAGGCTTCCTTCAGGAAGCCCTTGTAGTTGGGCATGTCGATGTCCAGGTGGGTGCAGTCGGCGCACAGGCCGGTGTGCAGACGGGCGGCGCAGCGGGGAGCCAGGTCACGGCCGATGTTGGATGCACCAAACAGCAGCACCTCGGGCTTGATCTCCTCAACGGCCTCCACGATCACCTTGGTATAGGCATCGGTGGTGAAATCCTTCAGCAGGGGGGAGTTGTACACATAAACCTTGTCCGCGCCATACTCGCCCAGCTCAGCGGCGATGCCGTCCACGTTGTCGCCCAGCAGAATGCCGCACAGCTCAACGCCCAGCTCATTAGCCAGCTTCCGGCCCTCGGAGATCAGTTCGAACGTAGTGGGCATCATCACGCCCTGGCGCTGCTCGCAGAAAACCCAAACGTTTTTGAAGGCAGCGGTATCAGCACTATTAAAAGCCATTTTCTTATCTCCTTCCTTAGATGATATGCTTGGCGGCCAGGATGCCTGCCAGCTTGTCGGTAGTCTCCTTACCGGCGCCCTCGAGCATCATGCCGGCGCCCTTCTGAGGAGGCGTAAAGGAGGTCAGAATATTGGTGGGAGAGCCGGCCAGACCGATGGTGCTCTTGTCGATCAGGGGATGATCCTTCAGAGTCTCATAGGTCATGGTGACCAGGGGCTTGGAATAGGCTTCAAAAGCGCCGCCCACGGACAGGTAACGGGGCTGATTCAGCTCCTTGATGCAGGTGATCATGCAGGGGGTCTTGACCTTCACGGTCATGTAGCCGTCCTCCAGCATGCGCTTGACGGTCAGGGTATTGCCGTCCTTGGTGATCTCGCCGGCATAGGTCACCTGGGGCAGATGCAGCTTCTCAGCGATCTGGGGACCAACCTGAGCGGTATCACCGTCGATGGCCTGACGGCCGGCCAGGATGATGTCATCCTTCTCCACGCCGTAGGTGTCGATGCCGGCGGCGATGATCTGGGAGGTGGCGTAGGTGTCGGAGCCGCCGAACTCGCGGGCGGTGATCAGAACACCCTCGTCCACGCCCATGGCCATCAGCTCACGCAGCATGCCTTCTGCGGGAGGGGGGCCCATGGTGAACGCCACGACCTTGCAGCCCAGCTCGTCCTTCAGGGCCAGGGCGGCCTCAACGGCGTTCAGGTCGTCGGGGTTGATGATGGTCTGCATAGAGGCACGATCCAGGGTGCCGTCGGGGTTCACTGCCACCTTACCGGAGGTATCGGGAACCTGCTTCACAGTAACAAGAATTTTCATTTTACCTTTTACCTCCTCAATTACTTAACGCCCAGGTGGCTGGAGATGACCATGCGCTGGACCTCGGAAGTGCCCTCGTAGATCTCGGTGATCTTGGCGTCGCGCATCATGCGCTCCACGGGATACTCACGGGTGTAGCCATAGCCGCCGAACAGCTGCACGGCGCGGCGGGTGACGTCGGAAGCGGCCTCAGCGGCAAACAGCTTGGCCATGGCGGCGTCCATAGAATAGGGCTCGTGGTTCTGCTTCTTCATAGCGGCGGCGTACACAACGTACTGCGCAGCCTGCATACGGGTGTGCATATCGGCCAGCTGGAACTGGGTGTTCTGGAACTGGGAGATGCGCTTACCGAACTGTACGCGCTCCTTGGTGTACTTGATGGCTTCCTCAACGGCGCCCTCGCCCAGACCCAGAGCCTGAGAAGCGATACCGATACGGCCACCGTCCAGCGTCTTCATGGCGATCTTGAAGCCCTCGCCCTTCTTGCCCAGCATACGATCCTTGGGGATCACGCAATCCTCGAAGATCAGATCGCAGGTGGAGCTGCCGCGGATACCCATCTTCTTCTCGTGCTTGCCCTGAGAGAAGCCCTTGTCGTCCTTCTCCACGATGAAAGCGGAGATCTCCTTCATGGTGCGGCCGCGCTTATCGGTGGTCTTGCCGGTGACGGCGATGATGACAAAGGTATCAGCCACGTTGCCGTTGGTGATGAAGCACTTGGAGCCGTTCAGGATGTAGTTCTCGCCGGACTCATCCAGCACAGCGGTGGTCTGCTGACCCTGGGCGTCAGTACCGGCGCCGGGCTCGGTCAGACCGAAAGCACCGATTTTCTTGCCGGAGCACAGGTCGGGCAGATACTTCATCTTCTGCTCCTCGGTGCCGTTCTCAAAGATGGGGGCGGCGCACAGGGAGGTGTGGGCGGAAACGATAACAGCGGTGGTGCCGCAGACCTTAGCCAGCTCCTCCACGCACATTGCATAGGACAGCACGTCGGCGCCAGCGCCGCCGTACTCCTTGGGGAAGTAAATGCCCATCATACCCAGCTTTGCCATCTTCTCGACGGTTTCCATGGGGAAGCGCTCTTCCTCGTCGATCTCGGCGGCCAGGGGCTTTACTTCGTTCTCTGCAAATTCGCGGTACATCTTGCGAACGAGCAGCTGTTCCTTAGTCAGATGGAAATCCATACTCTTTTCTCCTTTTCCTGATTTTTACTTGTTGTAGTTGAAGAAGCCTTCGCCGGACTTAATACCCAATTTGCCCGCACGAACCATCTTCCGGATCAGCACGTTTGCGCGATACTTGCTATCGTGGGTCTCGTTGAACAGCACGTCCATAATGTTCAACACCACGTCCCAGCCGATCAGGTCGCCCAGATGCAGGGGGCCCATGGGGTGGTTGCAGCCCAGCTGCATAGCAATATCGATATCTTCTGCGGAGGCAACGCCTTCCTGCAGAACGCAAACGCCTTCATTGCAATAGGGGATCAGGATCTTGTTGACCACAAAGCCGGGGGCCTCGTTGACCACCACGGGAGTCTTGCCGATCTCGGTGGAGAGGTTCTTGATGTAGTCCACCAGGTCAGCGGGGGTGTTGCCGCCGGCAATGACCTCCACCAGCTTCATGGCAGGCACCGGGTTGAAGAAGTGCATACCGATGAGGTTGTGCTTCAGGCCCTGGCCCATCTCGGTGATGGACAGAGAGGAGGTGTTGGAGGCGAAGATGGTCTCATCCTTGCACAGAGCATCCAGACGGCCCAGCAGCTCCTTCTTGACTTCCATGTTCTCGGCGACGCACTCGATGACCAGATCGGCATCAGCAGCGCCCTCGAACTCCTCGACCAGAACGCGGCTCATGATATCATCAGCAGCTTCCTGGGTCATCTTGCCCTTGGCGACCTTCTTGTTCAGGGAGGCGGCCAGCTTGTCCTTATGACGCTGTGCGCTTGCGGTGCTGGAAGCATACATCAGAGCGGTGTGGCCCTTCGCTGCGAAAACCTGAGCAATACCACTGCCCATTGTACCTGCGCCAAATACTGCTACTTTCATGATTGTTCCTCCTAATTCAAATTTTTCCATGAATTGCTTAATTATCAGGCTCACGCCTGTCAATTAACGATACGGTGCGGCGTTACTTATTCTGATAGGGCTCGTGTTTGCGCTTCTCCAGGAAAGCACCCATGCCCTCCTTCTGATCCGCCGTCTCGAAGCAGCTGCCGAACAGCTTCTCCTCAATAACGATGGCCTGATCCATGTCGGTCTGCAGGCCGTCGTTGATGGCCTTCTTGCAGGCGCGAACGGCGATTGGGGCGTTCTTGGCGATGGTCTGCGCCAGCTTCTCCGCGGCGGGCATCAGCTCCTCCAGCGGGTACACGGCGTTGACCAGACCGATGCGATACGCCTCGTCCGCCTTGATGTTCTTGGCGGTGTAGATCAGCTGCTTGGCCATGCCGGGGCTGACCAGACGCGCCAGACGCTGGGTGCCGCCGAAGCCGGGGGTGATGCCCAGACCGGTCTCAGGCTGACCGAACACAGCGGTATCGGCGCAGATGCGGATATCACAGCTCATGCTCAGCTCACAGCCGCCGCCCAGTGCGAAGCCGTTGACTGCGGCGATGGTGGGGATAGGCAGCGTCTCGATGCGGCGGAACACATCGTTGCCGTGCTTGCCGAAGGCCTCGCCGCCCTCCTTCGTCAGCGTGCTCATCTCACCGATATCGGCGCCGGCCACGAAAGCCTTTTCACCGCTGCCGGTGATGACCAGCGCATAAATATCCTGATCGGCGGTGACGATATCCACCAGCTCGTTCAGGTCGGACAGCACTTCGGAATTCAGAGCGTTCAGCGCCTTGGGCCGGTTGATGGTGGCCACGGCGATATGCTCCTTCTTTTCCAGCAGAACATGAGTCATATCAATTCCTCCTTACATCCTTGTCCGCCGCGGCGCACATGGCCGCGACAGTGTGTCAGGGGGAGGAACACGCCCTCTGGACAGGCTCCTCCTCATACATACTGTATTATAGTAGACCGTTAGAATTTTATCAAGTCCAACCAGCGGCGCTTTCTCTTTTTTAGCAGTTTCCACAAAAGTGAACGCTGTTCTTTGCGCATTTTTAAGGTTGCATGGCGGTGTTTCGTGTGAAATTTCCCGCCCGTCGGATTTCGGGTTTGCAAACCAACGGAAAATGTGGTATAAGTATCTGAAAATCTCTACCATATTTGGGAGGACACTGCGCCATGCGTATGCGTAAGAAGAAAAATCTGGTGCCTCGGATGGAGGCCTGCGGCGGCTGCCTCGTCCGCGATCCCTTCGCCATGCGGGGACAGTGGCGGACGCTGATGCCGCAAGCGCGGGAGCTGCGGGTGGAGCTGGGCTGCGGCAAGGGCCGGTTCACGGCGGACACCGCCGCGGCGGAGCCGGATGTGCTGCTCATCGCCGTGGAGAAGGTGCCGGACGCCATGGTGGTGGCCATGGAGCGGGTCACGGAGGCGGGACTGAAAAACGTGTTCTTCGTGGACGGCGACGCCGCGCTGCTGCCGGATATGTTCGCCTCCGGCGAGGTGGATCGCCTGTACATCAACTTCTGTGATCCGTGGCCCAAGAGCAACCAGAAAAAACGGCGGCTCACCCACGGCAATTTCCTCAAGCAGTACCGCAAGGTGCTGTCTGAGGGCGGACAGCTCCACTTCAAGACCGACAACGACAAGCTGTTCGCGTGGTCGGTGGAGGAAATTCCCCAGTTCGGCTTTCAGCTGTCGGAGGTCACCACCGATCTCCACAGGGACGGCCCGGTGGGCGTCATGACCGACTACGAGCGGAAGTTCTTCAGCGAGGGTAAGAACATCAACCGCTGCGTGGCCACCATGGTGCCGTGGGAGGAGCCGGAGGCTCCGGCGGACGACGCGGAGGCGGAGTAAACGGCATAACCAAGCGCGGCAGGGACTTCCCTGCCGCGCTTTCTGCTACATATTCCGCCGGATGCTGTTGATGGCGCCCTTCTCCAGCCGGGACACCTGCGCCTGCGAGATGCCGATCTCGCTGCTGACCTCCATCTGCGTCTTTCCCTGACAGAACCGCAGCGCCAGAATATGGCGCTCCCGCGGGTCCAGCCGGGAGATGGCCTCCTTCAGGGCGATGCGGTCCAGCCAGCTCTCGTCCGAGTTCCGTTCGTCCCGCACCTGGTCCATAACGCACACGGCGTCCCCGCCGCCGTCGGCGTACACCGGCTCGTACAGGCTGACCGGGTCTACGATGGCGTCCATGGCGAACACCACATCCTCCCGCGGGATATCCAGATAGCGGGCGATCTGCTCCACCGTAGGCTCCCGCTGGTTCTCCGCCAGCAGCTTTTCCCGGGCCTGTAAGACCTTGTAGGCCGTGTCCCGCATACTGCGGCTGACGCGGACGGCGCTGTTGTCCCGCAGATAGCGCCGGATCTCCCCTACGATCATCGGCACGCCGTAGGTGGAGAACCGCACCGGCTGGTTGATGTCAAAATTGTCGATGGCCTTCATCAGGCCGATGCAGCCCACCTGAAAGAGGTCGTCCACATTTTCCCCCCGGCTCTGAAACCGCTGGAGCACCGACAGCACCAGACGCAGATTGCCGCAGATCAGCTGCTCCCGCGCCGCCTTGTCGCCGGTCTTGGTACGGCGCAGCAGCGCCATCATCTCGTCGTTTTTCAACACCGGCAGTCTGGCTGTGTTGATGCCGCAGATCTCTACCTTCCCCCGCATGAGCGCCCGTCCTTCCACTGTGATAGTGGCAGTATTTCCCGGCGCGGCGGCGGCTATTCCGCAGGGCGGAATGTTCCCGGAAACGACAGTATGGGACAGGCGGCGCGGCGCATAGACTGCAACGGGGTGAGTGCGATGCTGTGCAAATTTTCCATGCTGCGGCGCAAGGAGGTCATCAACCTCTGCGACGGCTCACGACTGGGCTTCGTGGGCGATCTGGACATACAGGTGCCGGAGGGTACGGTGAAGGGCATCATCGTCTTCGGGCCGTGCCGCTTTTTCGGTCTGTTCGGACGCGGCGAGGATTTCTACATTCCATGGGACTGCATCCGAAAGTTCGGGGATGACATCATCCTCATCGACAAGCCGTTCCAGAAGCGGCAGCCACCGCCGCCCCGCCGGAAAAAGGGGTGGTTCGGGTGAAAAAACAGCGCCTCCGGCATGACCGGAGACGCTGTTTTTTTCTTATTTCTTGAAGCTGTCCTTCAGGGACACGCTGCGGTCGAACACCAGATGCTCCGCCGTGCAGTCCCGGTTGTCCAGGCAGAAGTAGCCCACCCGCATGAACTGGAACGTGGGGGCGTTGACGCCGGTGCGGTTCTCCTGCTTGTCGAAGGCCTCCGCCACCTTGCGCATCTCCGGCTCCACCTTGCAGCCGGTGAGCACCGTCAGGCTGTCGGGATTCAGGCAGTCCAGGAAGTCCTTGTCCGGGCCGTCGGGCGTAGCGTCAGAGAACAGGTTGTCGTACAGGCGCACCTCGGCGTCCAGACAGTTCTCCGCGTCCACCCAGTGGAGCGTAGCGCCCTTGACCTTGCGGCCATCGGCGGGGTCGCCGCCCCGGGAATCCGGGTCGTAGGTGCAGAGCACCTCCACCACCCGGCCGCTCTCATCCTTGACGCAGCCGGTGCAGGTGACGAGGTACGCGCCCTTCAGACGGCACTCCGGGCCGTTGGGGGTCAGGCGCTTGTACTTTGGCACCGGCACCTCCATGAAGTCGTCCTCCTCGATCCACAGGTGGCGGGAGAAGGTGATGTCATGGGTGCCCTGCGCCGGGTCGGTGGGGTTATTCTCCACGGTGAAGGTCTCGCTCTGCCCCTCGGGATAGTTGGTGACCGTCAGCTTCACCGGATGCAGCACCGCCATGGTGCGCTCGGCGTGGGCGTTCAGATCCTCCCGCAGACAGTGCTCCAGGAAGCCGTATTCAATGGTGTTGGGGGACTTGGCCACGCCGATGCGCTCGCAGAAATTGCGGATGGACGCGGCGGTATAGCCCCGGCGGCGCAGACCGCACAGCGTGGGCATACGGGGATCGTCCCAGCCGGAGACATAGTGCTCCTCCACCAGCTTGCGCAGCTTCCGCTTGGACATCACCGTGTGGTCGATGCCCAGACGGGCGAACTCGATCTGCCGGGGACGGGCGGGCAGCTCGCAGTGGTCGATGACCCAGTTGTACAGGGGGCGGTGGGCCTCAAACTCCAGCGAGCAAAGGCTGTGAGTGATGCCCTCCAGCGCGTCCTGAATGGGATGGGCAAAGTCGTACATGGGATAGATGCACCACTTGTTGCCCTGCCGGTGGTGGCTCATGTGGTTGATACGGTAGATCACCGGGTCGCGCATATTGAAGTTGCCGCTGGTCAGGTCGATCTTGGCCCGCAGCGTCATAGCGCCGTTGGGGAACTCCCCGGCGCGCATACGGGCGAACAGATCCAGGCTCTCCTCCACAGGCCGGTCACGGTAGGGGGACACGGCGGGGACGCCGATGTCGCCGCGGTTCTGCTTGAACTCCTCCGGCGTCAGCTCACACACATACGCCAGCCCCTTCTTGATGAGCAGCACCGCCTGACGGTAGTCCTCCTCAAAGTAATCCGAGCCGTAGAAGAACCGGTCGCCCCAGTCGAAGCCCAGCCAGTGGATGTCCTGCTTGATGGCCTCTACGAATTCCTCGTCCTCCTTGGTAGGGTTGGTGTCGTCCATCCGCAGGTTGCACAGGCCGTTGTACTTCTCGGCGGTGCCGAAGTCGATGGTCAGCGCCTTGCAGTGACCGATGTGCAGATAGCCGTTGGGCTCCGGCGGGAAACGGGTGTGGACGGTCATTCCCTGGAACTGACCACCCTCTGCGATGTCCTCGTCGATGAAATTCAGGATAAAGTTTTTGCCGGACTCCTCGGTTTCAGGGGTCTTGATTTCCTCGGCCATGATCTTTCTCACACTCCTTGTTGTCGTAATCGTAAATTGTGCATAAAGCGGTTTATAATTATACCTGCCGCCGCCGGGAATTGCAAGAGGTTTACCGTCCTTCCCGCAAAAAAGTCACAGTGCGTCGAATTCCTCCCGGGTCAGCAGCAGATCCAGCGCCTCCAAAAGGCCGTTGGCGGTCAGTCTGGACGGCAGTCCCAGCCGCTGTTGGAGCGCGGCGCGTCTGGCGGCGGAGTCCGGGCCGATCAAGCCTTTTTCCAGCAGGTCCGCCTTGGTCAGCCCCGCCCGCTGTGGGGCATTGGAGTCGTCCTCAAACGTAGCGCCCGCCCGGCGCAGAGCCTCCACCAGCACCTCCGGCGGCATCCCCTCCACGCCCAGCTTGCCCTCCTTGCCGCCCTTGCGCTTGCGGCGCTCCTTGCCGTATACGTCCGGCACATAGGCCTGCTTCAGCTTCTCCGGCGGGATGACGCCCTTGAGATGGCTGCGGATGACGAAGCCGGCGCCGTCGGGATCAGTCAGCAATATCAGCCCCCGCGTCTGCGCCAGACGGCGGAGATAGGCGGTCTTTTCCCGGTCGTTGAATACGGCGAAGCCGCCTGTCTCCACCACCACGGCGTCCACCGCCTGCAAAAGCGTGTTTTTGTCGTAGCGGCCCTCCACCACGATGACCTCACGGATGCGTGGCTTCATCGTTCACCTGCCAATTCCATGAGGAACAGCTTCAGCTCGCCCTCATCGTCCATACCGTGCTCACTTTTCATGCGGCGATCCAGCCTTTGACAGCGCTTCACCGCCTGCCGGCACCAGTCGTGATCCACATTTTTCGCCGCCCCAAGCAGCATCTTAGCGGGATAGTCACTGGTCATGCTCCACAGCTCCTTGAGCCAGATGCTGTCCTTGCCGCCGTCCAGCGCCAGCCGGGCCGTGTACAGCTTCCGCAGCTCCTTGCCCAACACCGCCAGAATGGCGATAGGCTCCGTCTGCATCCGCAGCAGGTCGCCGAGGACGGCGGCAGCCCGGTCGTATTTCCGCTCCGTGACGGCTCTGGTCATGTCGAAGACGCGGGCGTCCAGCACCGGCTCCGCCACGGCGTCGATATCCGCGATGGTGATGCGCTCGTGCTTGGCGTAGGCGGCGATCTTCTCGATCTCCGGGATCAGCCCCCGCATCAGGCTGCCGCAGGTGAACAGCAGGTGATCCGCCGCCGTCTGGTCGATGTCGTGGCCGGTGGCGGCAAACCGCCGCTTCAGCCATTTCAGCAGGTCGGAGCGCTCCTGCTGGGCGAACTCCACCTCCTGCACGTGCTCGTTCAGGGCGGCGCACAGCTTCTTCATCTTCCCGTCCCGCTTGTAGGGCACCTGCTCGTACAGAAACACCATGGTGCAGTAGGGCGGGAAATCCGACAGCAGCTCGATGAGCGCCGTCCGCTGTCCCTCGTCCAGCTTGAAGATGTCCAGATCCGTGACCGTGACGAGGGTATGCTCCGCCATCATGGGCATGGCCTCCGCCGTCTCTGCCAGCTCCTGCACCGTCAGTCCCTTGCCGCCCAAGCGGTGGTAATTGAACTCCTCGAACCCGCCGGGAATCAGCAGCTCCTTCAGCTGCTGCACCATATTCTGGAGGAGATACCGCTCCTCGCCGTAAAAAATATACAGATTGGCCGGTACCCCCGCCTTGATGGCGGCGCGCAGCGCCTCATAGCCGCCGCTTCGCCCGCGGCTTTCCTTCTTCGCCATATCAGTCTCCTCCGTTTACGGTGATGCACACCGTTCCCTGCTCATCCGTGCGCCAGATATCCGCCCCCACACGGCGCAGCCGCTCCAGCGTCTCCTGGGACGGGTGTCCATAGCTGTTGTCCCCCACGCTGATGACGGCTGTCTCCGGCCGGATGGCTTGCAGAAATGTCTCATCCGAGCCATACCGGGAGCCGTGGTGGCTCACCACCAGCACCTCCACGTCCGGCAGGGCGTATGTCTCTGCCAACCGCCGCTCCGTGGCGGCCGCCATATCGCCGGTGATGAGGATGTCGAAATCCCCCGCCGTCGCCAGTGCCGTCAGGCCCTGCTCGTTCAGGTCGCCCTCCGCCTCCACCGGCGGATAGACCGTCAGCGTCATCTCCCCCAGTGTCAGCTTTTCCGTATCCGTTACGAACACCACGTCCGTACCCTTCTCCTCCGCCAGCGACACCAGCCGCTCCCGCACGCCGTATTCGTCCTCAATATCCGGCAGGTACAGCGTGTCCACCGGCAGCCGCGCCAGCAGTGCATACAGGCCGTTGGTGTGGTCGGCGTGGTAGTGGGTCACCACCACGCATTGCAGCCGGTGCAGACCCATGCTCTCCAGCCGGTCCGCCGCCACGCCGCCGGCGTCCACGAAGCTGTTGCTGCTGCCGCAGTCCACCAGCGCCGCCGTATGCTCTGACCAGAGCGCCACGCTCTCGCCCTGTCCCACGTCCAGTGCCATCGCGCCCATGCTGCCGTACCGCTGGCCGCCCAGCCATACGGACACCGCCAGCATCAGCGCCGACAGCACCGCAGCCGCCGCGTACTTGCGGCGCTTGTCCTCCGTCACGGCGCAGCCGATAAACGCGGCGTAGGTGTACAGCATCCAGTAGATGAGATAGCGGTTATCGAAGTGAACGGCGTGGAACGGCAAGGCCGTCAGCCCCTTGGCCAGCCACAGGATATATTTCACCAGCGCAAAGGGCATCCAGCCCAGCGCTCTGCCCAGCGGCAGCCACGCAAAGCCCAGCAGCGTGGACAAAAATGCCGCCATAAAGCTCCATCCGGCGGCGGGTACCGCCAATAGCCCCGCCAGCGGCGCTACCACCACGAAAATGTTGAAATACCACGCCAGAAGCGGCGCTGTAAATACCATGGCGCCCAGCGTTGCCGCCAGATTGGCCGCGATAAAGGAGCGCCCGGCGTGCAGAATACGGCGTTGGCCGCCATGTTCGCCGGTAAACGCCCGGTAGAGCCGGGGCGCCAGCAGCACCATGCCCAGTGCCGCCGCAAAGCTCAGCTGCAAGCTGACGCTGCCCGCCGCAAAGGGGTTCTCCAGAAGGATCACAGCCAGCGCCGCCGACAGAGAGGTAAGCCCATCGCTGCTCCGCCGGAACAGCGGCGCGATCAGCAAAAAGATCTGCATGATGCAGGCGCGCACCACAGACGGCGACAGTCCCGCCATCACCATGTAGAAGAGCAGTACCGGGATGGTGACGGCGCACAGCGTCCGCCGTCTGCCCGACGGCACCAGCAGGCTCAACAGCGTGACAAGAAACCCGCAGTGCAGGCCGGATACGGCGAACAGATGGGCCAGCCCCGTCTCCTGCATGGCCACGGCGTCGCCCTCCGGCAGCTCCGACTTGTCGCCGGTCAGCTCCGCCAGCAGAAAGCCCCGCACCGATGGGTCGTCCCACACGGCGGCGATCTTCTCCCGCAGCACCTTGACGGCCCGCAGCGGCAGCCATTGGACGCCGCCCCTGCTGCCGTCGGTAACGGTCACGTCCTCCCGCTGGTACAGCAGGGCGTACACGCCCCGCGCCGTGAACTGGGTCAGCTCCGTGCCGCGGATGCTGGCGGCGTCCTGCCACCATGCCGTGCCGGACAAGCGCTGTCCCGGCTCCAGCGCCAGCACCTCGCTGTCGCCGTAGTACACAGCCTTGGCGCCGAAAAAGCCGTCCAGCCTCACGGTGACCTTGCCGCCGTGAGCTGCCTCCTCCGGCCACGCGCAGACGGTGGCGGTGAACTCTCCCGCCTTTCCACAGAGCGCCAGCACCGGCTGCTGTACCGCCGCCTGATAGACAACAAAATACGCCAGTGCCGCCGCCAGCGGCCACAAGAGGAGCTGGCTGCGCCGGAACCAGCGGCGTCGCCGCGCCACCAGACACAGCGTCAGCGCCAGCAGGCAGATGCCTGCCGCCGCCCACAGATACCAGCCGCTCCACGGCAGCACCAGCACCAGAAATAGCCCTGCCGCGAAGGAGAGCGCCATGGTAGCCAATACACGCATATGCTCTCCCCCTTCCAGGCTGTCTCACCCTGCGTCCTTAACCTGTATATTGTAGCAGATACGATGTCCCGCCGCAAGAGGCGGGGCGCAAAAGGGCCTACACGGGGTGTAAAAGAACCTGCGCCGGTGCAGGCACACCTGCGATGTATGCAAAAGAGCCGCCCCGATGGGGCGGCTCTTCCATGCGCTTGTTACTTGGTCTTGTGCAGCTTGTCGCTGCACTTCTGCATGAAGCGGGCGTTGTCGATGATGGCGCGGGTATGGGTACCCTCCCCGATCAGGCCGTCCTCATCAGAGGCGGTGATCTTGAAGGAGATCATCTTGCCGTTGGCGGAGACGCCCGTCACCTCGGCGGTGGCGGAGATCTTCATGCCGACAGGGGTGGGCGCCAGATGGCTGGATGCGATGTCCACGCCCACGGTACCCTTGCCCTCCGGCAGCTCGTTCTGCACGCACCACATGGCGGCGCACTCCATCAGGCCCATCATATAGGGGGTACCCAGCACCTCCAGCCCGCCGGAGCCCACGGCCTTGGCGGTCATGTCAGCGGTGACGGTCTTTTCCACGGTATGAGTCATGCCGATCTCGATCATATTGCTGCCTCCTTTATACTCCTAATTGTGTCCACAGCTTATCATAGAACTTCAGCGTTTCCTGCGGCAGGTTCACATAGATCTCGCAGCGCTCCCGTTCCTCGTCGGGGATGGCCATGATGTTGTAGATCTCCTCGTCCAGCGGCTCACCATACGTCTCCTCGTAGTAGGCGGGGTACTCCGCCAGCGCCTCGGCGTTGGGGGAGGCGTACCAGATGTAGTCCATGTTGGCCAGATTGGCGTCCGTTCCGGCGATGAAGTTGATCCACTCCTCCGCCTCGGACATATGCTGGCTGGATTTCAGGACGCACATGGCGTCCACGAACCAGTTGCTGCCCTCCTCAGGGATGACGAAGGCGAGATCCTCGTTGTTCTCCAGCATGGTCAGATAGTCGCCGGCGTAGTACATGGCGATGGCCGCGTTGCCGCCCTCCATCTTGCCGAAGATCTCATCCATGACGAAGGCCTGATAGACGCCCTTGTCCTTGGCGTTCTTCACCAGCTCAAATGCCTCGGTGAGCTGGGCCTCGTCGGTGGTGTTGATGTCGTAGCCCAGATAGCACAGAGCCGCCATCAGCGCGTCGCGGGAGTTGTTGATCATCAGCACCTGTCCGGCGTACTTCTCGTCGAACATAGCCCCCCAGCTGGTAATGGGCTCGTCCACCATGGTCGTGTTGTAGATGATGCCCACGCTGCCCCAGGTGTAGGGTACGGTGTACTTGTTCTCCGGGTCGAAGCTCAGGTGGGTAAACTGGGGGTCCATCAGCTGGAAGTTGGGGATATTGTCGTAGTTCAGCTCCGCCAGCAGATCCTCCTGAATGAGCCGGGCGATCATGTAGTCCGAGGGTACGATGACGTCGAAGTCCGCGCCGCCCATCTTAATGAGAGAGTACAGCGCCTCGTTGCTCTCCGCCGTCTGGTAGTTGACGCGGATGCCGGTCTGCTCCTCGAACTCCGTGATGAGGGACTCGTCGATATACTCGCCCCACGAGCAGACGTTCACCACACGCTCGCTGCGAGCCGCCGTACCGGTGACGATCAGGGTTGCCAGCAGGACGCAGGCCAGACCGCCGGCGGCGATCTTCTTCCCCAGACCGGGATACTTTTTCGGCGGCTTCACCGGGGCCGGTGCTTCGGCGCGGGCCGGATGGCGGACGTGGTCGTGGCTGTGGTGGTTCTCCCGGATGTTGATGAGCGCCAGCAGCAGGATCACCGTGACGAACAGCAGCGTGGACACGGCGTTGATCTCCGGGCTGACGCGCTTTTTCGTCATGCCATAGATGGTCATGGCCAGCGTGGAGGACGAGGTGCCCGCCGTGAAGTAGCTGATGATAAAGTCATCGATGGACATGGTAAACGCCGTCAGCGCACCGGACACGATGCCCGGCTTGATCTCCGGAATGATGACCCTCCAGAACGCCTGCATCCATGTGCAGCCCAGATCCTGCGCCGCGTCCACCAGATTGCGGTCCATCTGCCGCAGCTTGGGGCCGACAGCCAGAATGACGTAGGGGATATTGAAGCACACATGGGCAATGAGCAGGGTGCCGAAGCCCATGGTCAGCCGCTCCGGCAGCACCACGGCGGTCTGCCAGCTGTTGACCCAGCCGGCAAAGGCGCCCCAGCCGTTGAAGAACACCACGAACAGCAGGCACAGGCTGACGCCGGTGACGATGTCTGCGTTCATCATAGGGATATTGTTCACCGCCATCAGCGTCTCACGGGGCTTGCGGCGCATGGCGAAAAAGCCGATGGCGGCAAAGGTACCGGCGATGGTGGCGATGATCGTCGCCAGCAGGGATACCATCAGCGTGGTATACACGCTGTGCATAATGAGCCGGTTGTGGAACAGCTGCTGATACCAGTGGAGGGAGAATCCCTTCCACACGCTGGAGCTGTTGCCGGCATTGAAGGAAAATACAATGAGGATGATGATGGGTGCATAGAGGAAGAGCCCCACCAGCACCATCAGCAGGCGGTCGCCGAAGCTGTTGGTCTTTCTACGGCTCATAGCATCACCGCCTGTTCCTCGCCCTCACCAAAGCGATTCATTACCAGCATACACACCACGACCACCAGCATCATCACCAGCGAGATGGCCGCGCCCAGCTGCGGGTTGTACGCGCCGCCCAGAAACTGCCGTTCGATCAGGTCGCCCAGCAGCAGCTCCGTACCGCCGCCCAGCATCCGGCTGATGGCGAAGGTGGACACCGACGGGACGAACACCATGGTGATGCCGGACAGCACGCCCGGCAGCGACAGGGGCAGCACCACCTTGCGGAACACGGTGAGGCTGTTGGCGCCCAGATCACGGGCGGCCTCCAGCAAAGAGTGATCCAGCTTGATGATGACGGAGTAAATGGGCAGGATCATGAAGGGCAGGTAGTTATACACCATGCCCAGCACCACCGCGCCCTGCGTATTGATGAGGGTGAAATATTCCAGCTCACTGCCGGTCAGGTGGTTATACAGCGCCAGAATACCGATCTTTTGCAGCAGCTGGTTCAAAAGGCCGTGGTTTTCCAGAATGGTCATCCATGAGTACGTCCGCAGCAGGAAATTCATCCACATGGGCAGCATGATAAGCACCATGGCCGTCCGCTGGAAGGACGCGCCCTCCCGGCTGAGGAGGTACGCCACCGGGTAGCCTATGAGCAGGCAGACAGCCGTGGCGATCAGCGCCAGCTTGAAGGACCGGCCGAACACCGCGGCGTAGCCGCCCATCTGCACGAAGTTGTCCAGCGTGGCGCCGCCCTCCCCGTTGGAGAAGGCGTAGATGACCATGATGACGATGGGGGCCACCACAAAAATGGCCATCCATACCACATAGGGTACGGCGAAACGGGAGAGCTTAGTCTTCATCCTCGCTCTCCTCCTCTTCCAGCTCCACGCTGGCGTCCGCCAATTCCTCATACTCCTCGGAATAGGAGGAGTAGTCGCCGAACAATCCGGAGTATTCACTCTTTTTCATAATGTGGAAGCCGTCGGGGTCGATCTTCACGCCGATGCGTGCGCCCACCGGCGAGTGGTCGGTGGTCTGGATGAGCCACTTGAAGCCCCGGAAGTCCACGATGATGTCGTACTGCATCCCCTTGAACGTCACGTTGGTGACGGTGCCGATGAGCTGGCCCTGCTCCACGGGGACAATGTCGATGTCCTCGGGGCGGATGACCACATCCACCGGCTCGTTCTCGGCGAAGCCCACGTCCACGCAGGGGAACTCCTTGCCGTACATCTTCACGACCTTATCCCGGACCATGACGCCGTTGAGGATGTTGCTCTCGCCGATGAAGTCCGCTACAAAGGCGTTCTTCGGCTCGTTGTAGATATCCTCCGGCGTGCCGATCTGCTGGATGCGGCCCTTGTCCATCACCACCACGGTGTCGGACATGGTCAGCGCCTCCTCCTGGTCGTGGGTCACATATATAAACGTTATGCCCATCTGCTGCTGGATACGCTTCAGCTCGTTCTGCATATCCTTGCGCAGACGCAGATCCAACGCGCCCAGCGGCTCGTCCAGAAGCAGTACCTTCGGACGGTTCACCAGTGCGCGGGCGATGGCCACCCGCTGCTGCTGGCCGCCGGACAGTTGGTCGATGCGGCGGCGGTCGAAGCCCTTCAGGCTGACCACCTCCAGCATTTCGGTGACACGCTGCCGTATCTCCTCCTCCGGCACTTTGGCGATGCGCAGGCCGAAGGCGATGTTTTCAAACACATCCAGATGCGGGAACAGCGCATATTTCTGGAACACCGTGTTGATCTGCCGTTTGTGAGGCGGAACGTCGTTGATCCTCACCCCGTCAAAGGTCACATCACCGGATGTGGGTGTTGTAAACCCGCCGATGATACGCAGCGTTGTGGTCTTGCCGCAGCCGCTGGGCCCAAGCAGTGTGAGGAATTCGGAATCGTTGATATAAAGGTTGATGTTATCGAGAACCAGCTCGTCGTCAAACGCCATGCAGAGGTTCCGCAGGCGAATCAACTCTTTGGACATTTATCCTCCCCCGTTCACTCATAAAATAACCTCCCCCCGGTGAAAATCGCCGGCGTCTGTTCCCACGCCGCTTTTTTCGTCGAAAGAAAGCAGCTACACTATATATAAAAGCTCCGGGAAAGTCAATGGATTTTCCTGTTTTTTAGAAAAAAATCGTGCGGAGCCGCGTCAACAGCCCCGCACGACGTTTTTAGCCGAAATATTTTGCCCGGAACGGCACGTTTTCCACCGTAAACGTCCGCCCCCGCAGGTAGTTCAGAAGTCCCGCGTCCGTGGGCAGATCGAAGGTCAGCTCGTAGGCGTACAGCGCCTGCCGCGTCTCCCCGTACCGGCGGTTCACGTCGCCCCGGCCGTACTTGCCGTCCCCCAGCAGCGGGCAGCCCAGATCGGCAAAGGACGCCCGGATCTGGTGGGTGCGCCCCGTCTCCAGCCCCACCTCCACCAGCGACAGCTCGCCCCGCGTCTCCAGCGTGCGGTAGTCCGTGACGGCGGTCTTGCCGCCCGGTACCGGCTTATGGTAGACGGACACCTGCTTTTTCTGCTCATCCTTCAGCAGGAAGCACTCGATCCTGCCCTCCGGCGGCCTGGGACGCCCCACGGTGATGCACAGATAGCGCTTGTCGATCTCCCGCAGCCGGATCTTCTCGTTGATGATCCGCAGCGTCTCGGCGTTCTTGGCGGCGATGACCATCCCGCCGGTGTTGCGGTCGATGCGGTTGCACAGCGCCGGTGCAAAGGCGTTCTCCCACCGGGGGTTCCACTCACGCTTCTGGTACAGGTACGCCTGGATGTGGTTGATGAGGGTGTTCACCTTCTCCGTCTCGTCGGCGTGGACTACCAGACCCGGACGCTTGTTGACCAGCAGCAGGTTCTCGTCCTCGTACACGATGTCCACCTGCGGCTTGAACAGCGTCAGGAACATATTTTCCTCCGAAGGCTTGTCAAAGAACTCGTCGTTGATATAGAGCTGCACCACGTCGCCCTCGGTCAGCCGCTGGTCCCGCTGGGCGCGGCCGCCGTTGACCTTGATGCGCTTGATGCGGATGTACTTTTGCAGCAGTGCCGGCGGCAGCAGCGGCAGTGCCTTGGATACAAAGCGATCCAGCCGCGCGCCGGCGTCATTTTTCCCGATGATCAGCTCCCGCATAGGCGTACCTCCCTCCTGTTCTCCGTCCATTGTATCCGGTTTTGGAAAAAAGTCAAAATATTTGTGAGAAAATGTTTGACAAGGGATTTTCTCTCGGCTATAATACTACTCGTGTCATTGCGAGGTGTACTATGCGTCTGAACGTAAACAAGCTGCTGCATACCCCCGGCTCCCGGCAGGAGATCCATTTTGAGATGGACCTTTCCGATCTGGAGTTCGGCGGTACTTATCCTGTAACGCGACCGGTTGTTGTGGACGGCCAGCTGCGGAATCAGGCGGGTATGCTGCTGTGTGAGCTTCAGATCACCACCACGCTCCACTGCATCTGCGACCGCTGCGCCCAGGCGTTCGATCAGGAGAAATCCACGGACTACGCCTGTGTGCTGGCCGAGGAGCGTCAGTCCGATGAGGATGACGACATCGTGCTGTTGGACGACGATGAGGTGGATGTGACGGAACTGGCGCGGGACGCCTTTATCCTCGATATGGACACGAAATTTCTCTGCTCTGAGGACTGCAAGGGACTTTGTCCCGGCTGCGGTGCCAACCTGAACCGCGAGAGCTGCCGCTGCAAGAAGGCGGTGGATCCCCGGCTGGCCAAGCTGGCGCAGCTGTTGCAGAAGGACGAGTGAATCCATTATAAATTGCTGCTCAGGCAGTTAATACCAAGGAGGTGTCAACATGGCAGTCCCTAAGGGAAAAGTATCCAAGCAAAGACGCAATAAGAGACGTTCTTCCGTATGGAAGCTGGCAGCTCCCGCTCTGGTGGCATGCCCCAAGTGCGGTGCTCTGCATCTGCCTCACAGAATGTGCCCGGAGTGCGGTACCTACAACGGCCGCGAAGTCAAGGTCGTCAAGTCTGTGGCAGCGGACAAGTAAATTCTTATGTGTCCACGCAGGAGGGGAGCTACGCTTCCCTCCTGCTTTTTTTACCGCCGGCGGCATATCACGCCGCTTCAAAGCACGAGCCGCCTCCGTCCCCTTCCGCAAAGCAGCTATGCCCCCGCACTTTTCTTCATGACAAGCATCGAAATGATGCGTTTTACACATGCTTTGGCGCCGGTTATACTGTATCTGTTTTACGGGATAAATAGCTTGCGTCCCTTGGGAAAATCCGTTATAATAGGATGGTTATTATGTGGGCGTATGCCCTTTTATGAGAGAGGATGCAGCTATGAGCACCATCATCACCACCATTGACCGGCACAGCCCTGCGGAAAAAGCCGGTATACAGGTGGGCGAACAGCTTCTGACGATCAACGGCCACCCCATTGTGGACGTACTGGATTACCGCTTTTACGGCTATGATCCCCTGTCCCGCGTGGAGCTGAAAACAGCAGCGGGCGATGTGCGCACCGTCACCATCCGCAAGGCGGAGGGACAGGATCTGGGTCTGAACTTCGACACCTATCTGATGGACGAGATGCGCTGCTGCGCCAATCACTGTATTTTCTGCTTTGTGGATCAGATGCCGCCGGGAATGCGCTCTACCCTGTACTTCAAGGACGACGATGCGCGGCTCAGCTTCCTGCTGGGCAATTACATCACCCTGACGAACCTGACGGAGCGGGAGGCCCAGCGCATCATCGACCTGCACATCAGCCCCATCAACGTCTCCGTCCACACCACCGACCCCCAGCTCCACTGCACCATGCTGGGCAACAAGAATGCCGAGCGGTCGTTGGACTACATTCAGGCGTTCTGCAAGGCGGGTATCGTCATGAACGGGCAGATCGTCATCTGCCCCGGCTGGAACGACGGCGACCAGCTGCGCCGCACCCTCCGCGACCTGACGGAGTGGCAGTTCTCCAGCTGCTCGCTGGTGCCGGTGGGCATCACCAAGTACCGGCAGGGTCTTGCCAAGCTGCGCCCCGTCAGCCCCGAGGACGCACGGGACATCATCGCCATTGCCGAGGAGTTCGGGCAGGAGAACCTGCGGCGCTTCGGCACACGGCGCTTTTTCTGCGCCGATGAGCTGTACCTCCGGGCGGGGCTGCCTCTGCCGCAGGAGGACTACTACGAGGGCTACCGCCAGCTGGAAAACGGCGTGGGGATGCTGCGCTCGCTGGAGCAGGATTTCCTCTCCGCCATGGGTCTGGAGGAGCCGGACGCCGCGCCGTCCCCCTTCACCATCGCCACCGGCACCGCCGCCGCCCCGTTCCTGCGGGGACTGCTGGAGCAGGCCAAGGCGTACTTCCCCAAGCTGGAGGGGCAGGTCATCGCGGTAGAAAATGATTTCTTCGGCCACACCATCGACGTGGCCGGTCTGCTGACAGGCCAGGATCTGTCGGCACAGCTGCAAAGGGTACCGTCCCTGGGACGAGTGCTGCTGCCGCTGCATATGCTGCGTCACGGCGAAACGGTGTTTCTGGACGACTACACCGTGGCGCGTCTGGCGGACGAGTTGGGCTGCCCCGTGCAGATCGTAGGGATCGACGGCGGCGACCTGCTGGACGCCATGCTGGAAAAGGAGGTATAAACTTATGGCAAAGCCTTTGATCGCCATTGTAGGCCGCCCCAACGTGGGCAAGTCCATGCTGTTCAACAAGCTCATCGGCAAGCGCCTGTCCATCGTGGAGGACACCCCCGGCGTCACCCGCGACCGCATCTACGGCGAGAGCGAGTGGGCCGGACGGAAGTTCCGTCTGGTGGACACCGGCGGCATCGAGCCCAACACCGACAACCAGATCCTCGCCTTCATGCGGGAGCAGGCCCAGATCGCCATCGACAACGCGGACGTCATCATCTTCGTCACGGATATCAAGACCGGCCTCACCGCCTCCGATCAGGAGGTGGCCGGTATGCTCCAGCGCAGCCGCAAGCCCATCGTGCTGGCGGTGAACAAGATGGACTCCACCGGCACCATCGACCCGGATTTCTATGAGTTCTACAATCTGGGTCTGGGCGACCCCGTGGCCATCTCCGCCGTCCACGGCCACGGCACCGGCGACCTGCTGGACGCCTGCTTCCAGTACCTGCCGCCGGATGACGGCGTGGAGGAGGACTCCGCCGTGGTGCAGGTGGCCATCATCGGAAAGCCCAACGTGGGCAAGTCCAGCCTGACCAATAAAATTCTGGGCGAGCAGCGGGTCATCGTCAGCAACGTGGCCGGCACTACCCGCGACGCCATCGACAGCTACTTTGAAAATTCCTGCGGCAAGTACAACTTCATCGACACCGCCGGTATGCGGAAAAAGTCTAAGGTGGACGACACCATTGAAAAGTACAGCGTCCTGCGGGCCACCATGGCCATCGAACGCAGCGACGTGTGCCTCATCCTCATCGACGCGCAGGACGGCGTGACGGAGCAGGACACCAAGGTGGCGGGTCTGGCCCACGACGCGGGCAAGGCGTGCATCATCGTGGTGAACAAGTGGGATCTCGTTGAGAAGGACGGCAAGACCATGGACCGTATGCGGGAGGATATCCGCCGGGATCTGAGCTATATGCCCTACGCCCCCATCCTGTTCATCTCCGCCCTGACGGGTCAGCGGGTCAACCGCCTGTTCGAGCTGATCAACTATGTCAACGATCAGGCCGCCGTGCGCATCACCACCGGTATGCTCAACAGCGTGCTGGCGGACGCCCAGACCCGCGTGCAGCCCCCCACGGACAAGGGTCGCCGCCTGAAGATCTACTACATGACGCAGGTGGGCGTCAAGCCCCCCCACTTCGTGATCTTCTGCAACGACAAGAAGCTGTTCCACTTCTCCTACCAGCGGTATCTGGAGAACCAGATCCGCAGCGTGTTCGGCTTGGAGGGTACGCCCATCCACATTACCATTCGCCAGAAGGGAGAGGATGAGAATTGAAGGGCATTTGGGGCATCTATCTGCTGTCATGGCTCATTTTGCTGCTGCTGGGCTATTTTTTGGGCTGTCTCAACGGCTCCGTGATGGTCAGTCACTTCGTCATCCGGGACGATGTGCGCCAGCACGGCAGCGGCAACGCCGGACTGACCAACTTCTACCGCACCTACGGCGCCAAGTATGCGCTGGGCGTGATCCTGTTTGACATGGGCAAGACCGTGGTGGCCTGTCTGCTGGGCGGCGCCATGTTCAACCACCTGTTCGGTGACTGGGCGCTGGGCGTCCTGCTGGGCGGTCTGGGCTGTGAGCTGGGCCATATGTTCCCGGTGTTCTTCGGCTTCAAGGGCGGTAAGGGCATCCTGTCCGGCGGCACGCTGGTGTGGCTGCTGAACTGGCGGGTGGCTCTGATCGCGTGGGGGCTGTTCGCCGCGCTGTGGCTGCTGACGCGATACGTCTCCCTCGGCTCCGTCTGCGCCGCCGTATCCATGCCCATCAGCACATTTTTCTTCTGCGGCCAGAGCATCCTCTATACGGTGCTGGGCGCGGTCATCGCCGCACTGGTGGTCTGGTGCCACCGGGACAACATCCGCCGTCTGCTCAAGGGGCAGGAGCGGAAATTCCATTGGCACACCGGCCCCGACCACGAGAAATAATATCCAACGACAGAAAGGAAACTTCGACCTATGAAACACAATCAGATGCGGCAGGTGGTCTTCCCCATTCTGGCCGCGTTCATCTGGGGTACTGCCTTCGTGGCGCAGGATATGTGCGCCGACGCTATTGGCGCCTTTACCTTCAACGCCACCCGCTATTTCATCGCCGTGCTGGCGCTGCTGGTGGTCATTCTGATCCGTGACGGGGTGAAAAAGGACAAGCCCGTCCTCTCCGCCGAGGAAAAAAAGGCCGCCAACCGCCAGTTGTGGATCGGCGGTCTGTGCTGCGGTGCAGCGCTGGCCATCGCCTCCAACTTCCAGCAGGCCGGTCTGGTGGCCGGTACCGACGCCGGTAAGGCGGGCTTCATCACGGCGCTGTATGTGGTGCTGGTACCCGTGTTCGGTCTGTTCTTCAAGCGTAAGGTGAGCGTCCCCACATGGATCGCCGTGGTGCTGTCCGTGGCGGCGCTGTACCTGCTGTGCATCAAGGGCGACTTCTCTCTGGCGCCCGGCGACCTGCTGCTGCTGGTGTGCGCCCTGTGCTTCGCCGTCCACATTCTGGTCATCGACCACTTCACCGCCTACTGTGACGGTGTGAAGCTCAGCTGCCTGCAATTCCTGTTCGCCGCCATCATTTCTGCGGTCTGTACGTTCATCTTCGAGCCGCTGGATATGCCCGCCATCCTCAGCTGCGCCCTGCCCCTACTGTATGTGGGCATTTTCTCCTGCGGCGTGGGCTACACCCTGCAAATTCTGGCACAGAAGGACTCCAACCCCACCGTGGTCACCATCCTGCTCAGTCTGGAGAGCGTGTTCGCCGTCATCGCCGGCGCCATCATCCTCAAGCAGCAGATGAGCGTCCGGGAGTACATCGGCTGCGTCGTTATGTTCGCCGCCGTGGTTCTGGCGCAGATCCAATTCCCCGAGAAGAAGAAAGCGGCGTAACGTTTCGTACATATAAAAAATCGCCCAGTGGGGCGATTTTTTATATCTCCTCTGTTTCCGCTTCACCGAGCGTCGTATCTATGTACAACTCCTCCGCTTGCAGCAGCGCCGCTTGCAGCCTGCTCCGGCAGCTCCATGCCAACGGGATATTCTCCAGCTCGTCTATGGCGGCGCTCACCGCCGCACACAGCATCGCGTACATTTTTCGATACTCTGTCATATTCTTCCCCTCTCATATAGACTATACATAGCCCATATAGTAGCACGCATAGCCTATATTTGCAACGCTTTTCGGCTATCCTGAGAAAAAACGCAGGAGGCCGCTATGAATACGACGGACGCTGTAAGAGATCGCATCCTCCGCCTCTGTGAGGAGCGCGGCATGAGCATCAACAGGCTGGCGACGGTCAGCGCCCTGCCGCCGTCCAGCATCAAGAATATTCTCTACGGGAAAAGTCGGAATCCCAAGCTGCTGACCATCAAGCTGCTGTGCGACGGTCTCGGCATCACTCTGGGCGAATTTTTCTCCACGCCGGAATTTGACACGTTGGAGCAGGAGATACAGTAACCAAAAACCACCCGTGCGCTTGAAGCGCACGGGTGGTTTTTTCATGCTCAGAACAGGCTCACCTGACTGGTATCCGCCATGCCGGCGAAGGCGCCCAGCGCCTTGAGCTGCTCGATGTGGGTCTTACTCAGCTTGCTGCAGGTGTTGGCGAATTCCTCCACGGAGATGAAGGTCTTCCCCTTTCGCTTCTCCACCGTGTCCAGCGCCGCCGTCTCGCCCAGTCCGCGGACGGTGACGAAAGGCGGCAGCAGCCCATTTTCGGTGATCTTGAAGCGGGTGGCGTCAGACTTGTAGATGTCGATGGTGTCGAAGTGGAACCCCCGCAGGTAGAACTCATAGCACACCTCCAGCGTGACCATCAGGTTCTGTTCCACATCGGTGGCATCCTTGTTGTTCTCGATCTCCTTGATCTTCTGCTTCACCGCGTCCAGTCCGGCGCAGCAATACTCTGCGTCAAAGGCCTTGGCGCGGATGGAGAAGAACGTGGCGTAGAACGCCAGCGGCTCGTGGACCTTGAACCACGCGATACGGAACGCCATCATCACATACGCCACGGCGTGGGCCTTGGGGAACAGATAGCCGATCTTGGCCAGCGACCCGATGTACCAATCCGGTACCTCGTGATCCCGCATGGCCTCCTCCCAGCCCTCCTGAAAGCCGCCCTTTTTGACCTTTCCCTTACGGACGGCCTCCATGATCTTGAAGGACATCTTGGGGTCAAGCCCCATGGAAATGAGGTACAGCATAATATCATCGCGGCAGCCCACCGTCTGCAGAACGGAGGCGGTACCGCTGACGATCAGCTCACGGGCGTTGCCCAGCCACACGTCCGTGCCGTGGGAGAAGCCGGACAGACGCACCAGCGTATTGAAGTCCTTGGGCATGGTGTCCATCAGCATACCGCGGGTGAAGCGGGTGTTGAACTCCGGGATGGCCACGGCGCCGGTGGGGCCCAGTATCTCATCGTTTTCAAAGCCCAGCACCTTGGAGGATGTAAAGATGCTCATGGTATCCGGGTCGTCCAACGGGATGGCCCGGGCGTTGACGCCGGTGAGATCCTCCAGCATTTTGATCATGGTGGGGTCATCGTGTCCCAGCATATCCAGCTTCAGCAGGTTATCCTCCATGCAGTGGTATTCAAAATGGGTGGTGATGGTGTCGCTGCCCGCGTCGTCGGCGGGGTGCTGCACAGCGGTGAAATCCTCCACATCCATGTCGTCCGGCACTACCACCAGACCGCCGGGGTGCTGTCCCGTGGTGCGGCGCACGCCCACGCAGCCCTGGGTCAGCCGATCCATCTCGGCGTTGGATGCCGTCTGCCCCCGCTCCTCCAGATACTTCTTCACCATGCCGAAAGCGGTCTTTTCCGCCAGCGTGCCGATGGTTCCGGCACGGAACACCTGGGTCTTGCCGAACATCTCGATGGCGTGCTGGTGGGCGCGGGCCTGATACTCGCCGGAGAAATTCAGATCGATATCCGGCACCTTGCCGCCGCCGTAGCCGAGGAACGTTTCAAAGGGGATGTCAAAGCCGTCCTTGACGTACTTCTCCCCGCAGACGGGACACACCTTGTCCGGCATATCCGCGCCGCAGCCGTAGCTGCCGTCGGTGACAAATTCCGTGTTCTTGCACTTGGGGCAGCGGTAGTGGGGCGGCAGGGAGTTCACCTCCGTGATGCCCGACATATACGCCACCAGACTGGAGCCGACGGAGCCTCGCGAGCCAACCAGATAGCCGTTTTCCAGACTGCGCTGCACCAGCTTCTGGGCAGACATATACACCACGTCGTACTTGCCCAGAATACTTTTCAGCTCCACATCCAGCCGGTCGATGATGAGCTGGGGCGGCTGGTCGCCGTACAGGGCGTGGCACTTGTCCCACACCATGTCGTGCAGCTCCTGCTCGGAGTTTTCCAGCCGGGGCGGGAACAGCTGTCCCGGCGGCAGCAGCTCGATCTCCTCGATGCGGTCGGCGATGCGCCGCGGATCGTCAATGACCACCTTGTGCGCCGTCTCCTCCCCCAGATAGGCGAATTCCGCCAGCATCTCGTCGGTGGTCTTGAAGTAGATGGGCAGCGGTGCGTCGGCATCGGGGAACTTCTGGCTGGCCAGCAGAATGTGGCGGTAGATCTCGTCCTCCGGCTCCTGAAAGTGTACGTCGCCGGTGGCGCAGACGGGCTTTCCCAGCTCCTCACCCAGCCGGACGATGGTGCGGTTGAACTCCCGCAGTTCCTCCTCTGACTGGACATCGCCGTTGCGCAGCATGAACATATTGTTGCAGATGGGCTGGATCTCCAGATAGTCGTAGAACGAGGCGATGCGCTTCAGCTCCGCCCAGTCCTTGTGGTCCGCCACAGCCCGGAACAGCTCGCCCGCCTCGCAGGCTGAGCCGATGATAAGCCCCTCCCGGTGGCGCACCAGCTCCGTCTTGGGGATGGTGGGCTTGCGGTGGAAATACTTGAGGTTACTGGCGGAGATCAGCTGGTACAGGTTTTTCAGACCCAGCTTGTTCTTCGCCAGAATGATGATATGCTTGGGGCGGCGCTTGGTCTTATTGCCGCCGGGCCGCAGCTTCAGCATCTCGCCGTTGATCTCCTGCAGGCGGGAGATGCCCAGCTCCTTTTCCATTTTCTCAAAGAATGGGATGAGCATATACCCCACCATGGCCGCGTCGTCGGAGGCGCGGTGGTGGTTGAAGGCGGGCAGATCCAGATGCTCCGCCACGATGTCCAGCTTATACTTGCCCAGCTCCGGCAGCAGGTTCTGCGCCAGGATCAGGGAGTCCACATAGGTGGGGTCGAAGTCCAGCCCCACCCTGCGGCAGCCCGCCCGGATGAAACTGATGTCGAACTCCGCGTTATGCGCCGCCAGCGGGCGGCCGTTCACAAATTGCAGGAACGCCGTCAGCGCCTCCTTCAGCTGGGGCGCGTCCGCCAGCATGGCGTCGGTGATACCGGTCAGGCCGATGATCTCCGGCGTCAGGCGGCGGTTGGGATTCACGAAGGTCTGGAACCGCTCGGTGATCTCGCCGTTTTTCAGCACCACCGCGCCGATCTCCGTAATGGCCTCCCGCTCCACCTTCAGGCCGGTGGTCTCGATATCGAAGCACACGATCTCGTCGGCAAACGATTGATCCTGCGCCCCGTGTACGGCGATACGGTCATCCAGATTGTTGACGAAATATCCCTCCACGCCGTAGAGGATCTTGATCTTCCCCTTCTTACCCGCGTCCCGCGCCTTGGGGAACGCCTGCACCGTGCCGTGGTCGGTGATGGCGATGGCGGGATGTCCCCACGCCGCCGCCTGTGCCACCACGCTGCCCACGTCGGTGAGGGCGTCCATGGTGCTCATCTGGGTATGGAGATGCAGCTCCACACGCTTCTCTGGCGCGGTGTCCTTCCGCCCGGTGTGGGAGGCGCGCATGATGCTCACCGGCTGGAGCTGCACATCCTTGCCGTCGAAGGTCAGCGCCGGCTTGCCTTGCACCCGCAGCCACATACCGTCGCGGACGGCGTCGCCCAGCACCTTGGCCTCCTTCTCGTCCATGTACTTCCGCACGGCCACAGAGCCGTGCTCGTCGGTCATGTTGAAATTCAGGCACCACTGACCGGGCCGCCGTGTCTCATAGCACTCCATGCCAAAGACGCGGCCCTCCACCACTACCATGCCCATCTTCAGATTCAGCTCCGATACCGGGATGACCCTGCCTTTGATCTCCTTGCCGTACAGCAGGTCGCTGCCGCTCTTGCCGGCGGCCGCCGGCTGGGAGAAGTGAAGCTGCACCCGCCGCAGGTCGTACTGCTCCGCCAGCATATGCTCCAGCGACTTCACCGCCGCGTCCGGCACCGCCTCGCCGCTGGTGGCCTGCACCTCGATGGTACGGGCCTCCCGATCCAGCACAGCACCGGTCACATAGGCGTCATGCAGCAGCAGGCGCAGCTGACGCGGCGCCTGAAAGCTCTCAAATAATGTAAAAAACGGTAACTTTTCCGCCATTCTCTCACCTTACAGCTTGTCGATTTCCTCAAACAGCGCGTCCACCAGCTGCTCCTGCGGCACCTTCCGCAGGATCTTTCCCTTGGCGAACAGCAGCCCCTCTCCTTTTCCACCGGCAATACCCACGTCCGCGCCGGACGCCTCGCCCGGCCCGTTGACCACGCACCCCATCACCGCCACGGTGATGGGCTTATCGCAGCCATGCAGCCGCCGCTCCACCTCCCGCGCAATGGGGATCATATCGTACTTCGTCCGACCGCAGGTGGGACAGGAGATCAGATCCGGCCCGCTGCGGCGGACGCCCGCCGCCTGCAAAATGCGCTTGGCGGCGATGACCTCCTCCACCGGGTCCGCCGTCAGGCTCACCCGCAGCGTGTCGCCCACGCCCATGCACAAAAGGCCGCCGATGCCGATGGCGGATTTCAGCACGCCCATCTCCGGTGTCCCCGCCTCCGTCACGCCCAGATGCAGCGGATAGTCCGTCTGCGCCCGGAGCATCTGATAGGCCGCCATATTCACCGGCACGCGGGAGCATTTCACGGAGATGCAGATATCATCGAAGCCGCAGTCGTTCAGCAGCCGGACGTGACCCATGGCGCTGTCCACCAGCGCCTGTGCCGTGACGCCGCCGTACTTGGCCAGCAGGTCTTTTTCCAGCGACCCGCCGTTGACGCCGATGCGGATGGGGATGCCCCGCTCCCGGCAGGCGTCCGCCACGGCCCGCACCCGCTCCTTGCTGCCGATATTGCCGGGGTTGATGCGGATCTTGTCGATGCCGCCCTCGGCGCACAGCAGCGCCAGCTTGTAGTCGAAATGGATATCCGCCACCAGCGGGATGTGGATACGCGCCTTAATGGCCGGGATGGCCCGGGCCGCCTCCTCCGTGGGGACCGCCACGCGGATGATCTCGCACCCCGCCTGCTCCAGCCGGAGGATCTGCTGCACCGTGGCCTCCACATTCTCTGTGGCGGTATTGCACATGGACTGGATGCTCACCGGTGCGCCGCCGCCTACGGCCACGCCGCCTACCATGATCTGCTTGCTCATCGTATCCCACCTCAGTGTATCAGCTTCCACACGTCGCTGAACGTGATGACCGCCATCAGCGCCAACAGCAGCACCAGTCCCGCAAAGTGGATGTAGTTCTCGTATTTCGCCGGGATCTGCTTTTTGAACAGCGCCAGACCGATGGCGTTGATGACCAGAAAGAAGATCTTGCCGCCGTCCAGCGCCGGCAGGGGCAGCAGGTTCATCACCGCCAGGTTCACGGCGATGAGCGCCGCCAGATAGGCGATGTTCTCCACCGCCGCACGGGTGCTGCCGGACTGCTCGCCCACCTCGGTCATGGTGGACACGATGCCCACCGGGCCGCTGAGATCCCGCAGTCCCGCCTCGCCGGTGACCAGCATCTTTAGACTCAGCCGCACCAGACGCACGAAGTCCACCGCGTTGTTCCATGTGTAGGACAGCTTCCGCCCCAGCGTGGCCTCCGCCGTCCCAAAGTACAGGCCGTAGCCCGTGTAGGGCTTGCCGTTCCGGTCAGTGTACGTCCGCTGCTCCATGGGAAGCTGGCGGAGGGTGACCTTCTCGCCGGAGCGCTCCACCACCAGATCAAAAACGCCGGTCTTGTTGAGACCCAGCAGCAGCCCGATATCGCTGTATACATACACCCGCTCCCCGTCGATACGCAGGATGCGGTCGCCGGTCTGTAAGCCCTCGGCGCTCTCCAACGGGCAGCCGTCGGCAAAGCCGACGACCACCGGCTCGTAAAAGGCCTGCGCCCCGGCATACAGCGCCAGAATGATGAGCAGTCCCGCCAGAAAATTCATGGCAGCGCCCGCCGCAAAGATGAGGAGCTTCGCCCAGAAGCCCTGATTGTTCAGAGCCGCCGGGTCGTCGGAGTCCTCCTCCTCGCCTTCCATAGCGCAGAAGCCGCCCACCGGAAACAGCCGCAGGGAGTACTGCGTCTCCCCCTTCTGCTTTTTCCACAGGGCAGGCCCCATGCCGATGGAAAACTCGTTGACCCGCACGCCGCAGGCCTTGGCCGCCATGAAATGACCCAGCTCGTGGACGGCGATGAGCACGCCGAACACCAGGATGGCCGCTAAGATATATACCATTGCCGTAACTCCTTTATTGTGCGCCCGCACATCCCAGAACGGCCTGACGTGCCATTCTGTCTGCCTCCAGTATATCCGCAAGGCTCGGCCGATATATCACCGGCACCTTGGAAAGTGCCTGCTCCACCAACCGCGGGATATCGTTGAACCCGATCTCCCCCTGCAAAAACCGCTGCACCGCCGCCTCGTTGGCGCCGTTCATGATGGCGCAGGCCGTGCCGCCCGCCGCCGCGCACTGCCGGGCGATACGCAGGCAGGGAAAGGCCTCCATATCCGGCGCGCTGAACGTCAGAGCGCCGCAGGTCAGCAGATCCAGCGTCCGATCCGGCGTCTCCGCCCGGTAGGGATAGGTCAGGGCGTACCGGATGGGCAGCTTCATATCCGGCGTACCCAACTGCGCCAGCATAGCCCCGTCCCGGAACTCCACCAGTGAATGGACGATGCTCTGCCGGTGGATCACCGCCTCCACCTGCTCCACCGGCAGGTCGTACAGCCGCATGGCCTCGATGATCTCCAGCCCCTTGTTCATCAGGGTAGCCGAGTCGATGGTGATCTTGGCGCCCATGGTCCAGTTGGGATGCTTCAGGGCGTCCGCCGCCGTCATATGCTCCAGCTCCTCGAAAGAGCGGCCGAAGAACGGCCCTCCCGAGCAGGTCAGCAGCAGCCGCCGGATCTCACGGCGGTCGCGGCAGCCTTGCAGGCACTGAAAAATAGCGCTGTGCTCCGAGTCCACGGGTACGATCTCCGCTCCCGCCTCCTGTGCCGCCGCCATCACCAGCTCACCGGCGCACACCAGCGTCTCCTTATTGGCCAGCGCGATGCGTTTCTTCTCCCGGATGGCCGCCAGCGTGGGCGCCAGCCCTACGCTGCCCATCACCGCGGTCACCACCGTGTCCGCCTCGGACAGCGTGGCGGCGGCGATCAGGCCCTCCGGCCCCTCCATCACCTCGATGCCCGTGCCTTGCAGACGGCCGCGCAGCTCCTTGGCGGCGACAGGGTCATACAGCACGGCAAGGCGCGGCTTGCACTGCCGCGCCTGCTGCTCCAGCAGGTCCACCTGCCGGTTGGCGGTCAGCGCCGCCACGGAAAGTCCCAGCTCCTGCGCCACAGCCAGCGTCTGCCGGCCGATGGAGCCTGTGGCGCCCAGCAGGGATATGGTCTTTGTCATAGATGTATTCCTCAATACAGCTTCACCGCGTCCACGATCATCCAGAGCACCGGCGCGGCAAAGATCACGCTGTCAAACCGATCCAGCACGCCGCCGTGTCCCGGCAGAAGCCGTCCATAGTCCTTGATGCCGTACTGCCGCTTGATGCAGGAAAAGCTGAGGTCGCCCAGCTGTCCCAGCACCGAGCCCACAAGACCCAGCAGCACGCACCAACCGATATGGAGCTGTACCTCCGTACACAGGAAGAAGAAAATGCGGAACAGGATCATGCCCGCCATGCCGCCCACAAGGCCGCTGACAGCGCCCTCCCGGGTCTTCTTGGGGCTGACCAGCGGCGCCAGCTTGGTCTTGCCGAACAGCATACCGCCGAACAGCGCCATGGTGTCGCTCATGAACGCCGCCACCAGCGGGATCAGCACCAGCCCCGCGCCGTGCTCCAGCATCCGCAGCCGCAGCAGGCAGGTAAGCGCCATGGGGATCGCCACGCCCGCTATCAGAATGGCGCACAGGGCCGTGAAGTCCATCTCCTCTTTCTTGCCGTACTCCAGCACCATGCATATAAATACCACGACCGCCTGCGCCGCCGTCAGCCACGGCATCAGCCCCTGAATGGGCGTACCCGCAAACGGCTCGCCGCGGAAGTAGACGTCCGCTACCACGAATACGGACAGCGCCGCCGCCAGTCCCCACCAGCGCCGGGTCTTCTCCGGCGGCAGCACCGCCGCCAGCAGCTCGTGGCTGCCGATGATGCACAGCGCCATGATAAGGGCCATCGTCGCCCAATCCGGCGCAAAGCACAGTACGCCCAACAGGGCGGGAACGCCCACCACAGCCACCAAAATTCTCTGTTTCATGCTGTCTCCTTCTGTCAGGCCTTCACGCCGCCGAACCGGCGATCCCGCCCTTGATAATCCACGATGGCTCTATCCAGCTCCGCCCGGGTGAAGTCCGGCCACAGGGTGTCGCAGAAATAGAATTCGCTGTACGCACACTGCCACAGCAGGAAGTTGCTGAGCCGCAGCTCGCCGCTGGGTCGGATGATCAGCTCCGGGTCGGGGATGCCCGCAGAGTACAGGTACTTGCCGAAGTTCTCCTCCGTCCAGTCCTCCCCCGCCTCGGCGCACCGCTGCGCCGCCCGCAGGATCTCCGCCCGTCCGCCGTAATTCAGGCAGATGTTGGCCTGGAAGCCATCGTAGTGGCTGCCGAGCTCGTCGGCCTGCGCCGCCAGTGCTTGCAGCTCCGGCGCAATAGCGGACAGATCACCGAAAAATTTCAAACGGATGTGATCCTTCTCCATAGTATCCACCGCTTCCAGCAGATACTGCTTCAAAAGGCCCATAATAGCGCCCACCTCGTCCGCCGGGCGCTTCCAGTTCTCCGTGGAGAAGGCGTATACCGTCAGATACTCCACCCCCAGCTCTTTGCAGTAAGTGGCGATATCCCGGAACACCTCGGCCCCCGCCTTATGGCCGGCAGTGCGCGGCAGCGAACGCTGCTTTGCCCAACGACCGTTGCCGTCCATAATAATAGCGATATGGCGGGGAAGGCGGTTTTTGTCCACCTCCCCCGCCGTCTGGGGCGTGCTTCTGCGGAACAGTGCCATTAGACGGACATCAGTTCCTTTTCTTTATTTTCCAGCAGCTTATCCAGCTCCTTGCAGCTGTCGTCGGTCAGCTTCTGCAGGTCTTTCTCCACGATCTTCATCTCGTCCTCGGTGATCTCGGAGGCCTTCTGCTGCTTTTTGAAATTCTCCAGCGCGTCGCGGCGGATGTTGCGCACCGCCACCTTGCCTGCCTCGGTGTACTTGTGGATCTGCTTGACCAGATCCTTACGGCGCTCCTCCGTCAGCTGCGGGAAGGCCAGACGGATGCACTTACCGTCGTTCTGGGGATTGATGCCCAGATCGGACTCCTGAATAGCCTTCTCGATGCCCTTCAACGCAGAGGCATCCCACGGCGTAATGACCAGCGTGCGGGGGTCGGGGGAACCGATAGAGCCGATCTGCTGGATGGGGGTGGGGGTGCCGTAATAGTCCACGCTGATGCGGTTCAGCACGGAAGCGTTGGCACGACCGGCACGCACGGTGTCGAAGTCGTTGACAACGGATTCGATGCTCTTCTTCATTTTTTCCTCGTAGATCTTGTACTCTTCCTTTAACATAGCGGTTAAGCCTCCTTCACGATCGTTCCGATTTTTTCGCCGCGCAGGGCGCGGATGATATTCTTGGGGTCCTTCAGTGCGAACACCAGTACGGGGATGTGGTTGTCCATAGACAGGCTGGTGGCGGTGGAATCCATCACGGCCAGATGGCGCTTGAGCACCTCGTCATAGGTGATGGAATCGAACTTGACAGCCGTGGCGTTCTTGGCCGGATCGCTGTCGTACACGCCGTCGATGTTCTTAGCCAGCAGGATGATGTCGGCCTCGATCTCCGCCGCACGCAGCACCGCCGCGGTGTCGGTGGAGAAGAACGGGCAGCCGATGCCGCAGCCGAAGATGACCACGCGGCCCTTCTCCAGATGGCGGATGGCCCGCGCCCGGATATACGGCTCCGCCACGGCGCGGATCTCCAGCGCCGTCTGCACCCGCACGTCCACACCCTTCTGCTCCAGCACGTCCGCCATGGCCATGCAGTTCATAGCGGTGGCCAGCATGCCCATGTGGTCGGCACGGGTGCGCTCGATATGCCCCTCGCCGTCCTTCACGCCGCGCCAGAAGTTGCCGCCGCCGATGACGATGCCCACCTGCACGCCCATTTCCACACATTCCTTGATGACGTCAGCCACCTGGCCCATCACCTGAAAATCCAGACCAACGTGCTTGTCGCCTGCCAGCGCCTCGCCGCTGATCTTAATGAGTACCCGCTTATACATTGGCTGCTCCATCGCTTTGCCTCCTGATTTTTTCTCCCTGCTATTCTACCTTATTTCTCCCGCTTTGCATAGGGGTAAAAAGAAAAAATTTGTTTTTTCCCCGCCTTGGTGTATAATGAGGGAAACTCAGTTTTCCGGAGGGGATCGCCATGGAACTCAAGCACATCATCGGCCGCACATGGGTGGCGGAGGGCTCCACCGCCCTGCTGCCCGTCTACTTTCTCACCGACCGGGACATTGTCCTCATCGATACCGGCTACGCCAAGCTGGATCGCACCGGACTGACCCATCTCATCGACGACAATGGGCTGTGTCTGCGGGGCGTCATCTGCTCCCACGCCCACTTTGACCACACCGGCAACGTCCGCTACCTCCAGCAGCGCTGCGGCTGCCCCGCCGCCATCCAGCTCATCGAGGCGGGCATCTCCGTCAACACCGACAGCTACCGCGCCAACTATGTGGCGCTGACCTACGGCAAGAGCCGCCAGCTCTTTTTGGAGGAGTGCTTCACCGCCGACGTCATCATCGGCCCGGAGGACGACCATCTGGACATGGCGGGCGCCCGCTTCGGCATCATGCAGCTGCCCGGCCACTCCGCCGGTCACATCGGCATCGTCACGCCGGACGGCGTGGCCTACGTGGGCGACTGTCTCATCGACCGTGATCAGATCGCCGCCGCCAAGCTGCCCACCAGTATGTTTATCGCCAAGGATCTGGAGAGTAAGGAATACCTGCGCACCGTGGACGCCCCGGCGTATATCGTGGCCCACAAGCAGGTGCTGACGGACCGCGCCGCCTTCAACGCCCTCATCGACGAGAATATCGCCTTCATCCATGCCAAGGAGCGGGAGCTGCTGGACGACCTTACCGACGGCATGACCTTTTCCGACTGGATCGCCGCCTTCTGCAAGCGGGAGAATGTCCGCACCCACAACGAGCTGAAATTCAGCATCGTGGAGCGGAATTTCTCCAACTTCGCCGCGTGGCTCACCGATACGGGCCGCGTCACCGTCCAGCGGGAGTTCTGCGCCAAAAAATACTATCACGCCTGCGATGCAGGGGTCCACGCCTGAACACCCACGCAAAAACCGCCGGTCTGCCAAAAGCAGACCGGCGGTTTTCCTATTCAGTTATCTGCCGCAGCCGTCGCTGATAGCCGCCAGCAGCTCCGTTTTACCCGTCCCCTTCTCCGCGGAAAATGGAATGAGCAGCGTGTCCTCGCCCAGCTCCAGCGTCTCGCGGATGCGGGCCATGTTCGGCTCGATCTCGCTCTTTTTCAGCTTATCCAGCTTGTTGGCCACCACGATCACCGGGCAGCCGGTACCCTTGAACCAGTCGCACATGGTCACGTCGTCGGCGGTGGGCTTGTGCCGCGCATCCACGATGAGCACGCCCAGCGTGATGAGCTCCGGCTCGGCGAAGTAGCTCTCCATCAGACGTCCCCACCGGTCGCGCTCCTCCTTGGACACCTTGGCGTAGCCGTAGCCCGGCAGGTCGGTGAAGTAGAGCTTCCCGTCGATGTCGAAATAGTTGATCTGATTGGTCTTGCCGGGGGTGGCGCCCACCCGGGCAAAGTTCTTCCGCCCCAGCAGACGGTTGATGACGGAGGACTTGCCCACATTGCTGCGTCCGGCAAACGTGACCTGCGGTTTTCCGTCACGGATAAAGGTACTTGCCTTTACAGCCGACAGTACAAATTCCGCCTTGTTAAAGTTGATCGCCACAGCGCACCTCCTGTCGCTCCATACCGGCTATGGCGGTGAGATGCTCCACCGCCGCCTCCTTTTTCGGCAGCGCCAGCGCGTGGGCGAACACCGCGTCCACCGTCTCCGCCGTCACGAACCGCAGGGCCGTCCGGACGGTCTGGTCGATCTCCTCCAGATCCTTCTCGTTCTCCTTGGGGATGATGACCGTGCGGATACCGCTGCGCTTGGCAGCCATGGTCTTTTCCTTCAGCCCGCCGATGGGCAGTACCCGCCCACGCAGCGTGACCTCGCCGGTCATGGCTACATCGTGGCGCACCGGGCGGCCGGTCAGCGCCGACAGCATGGCGGTGGCGATGGCGATGCCCGCCGACGGCCCATCCTTGGGTACCGCGCCCTCCGGGAAGTGGACGTGGATATCCTTGTTCTTATAGAAGTCCTTGGGGATGCCCAGCTCTGCCGCACGGCTGCGCAGGCAGGTATACGCCGCCTTTACGGATTCCTGCATGACCGTACCCAGATTGCCGGTCAGCTCCAGCTTGCCGGAGCCGTCCATGACCCCGGCCTCCACCTCCAGCAGCTCGCCGCCCACCTCTGTCCACGCAAGGCCGTTGACCACGCCGATCTGATCCTGTTTACTGCGGGAATTGTCCTGATAGTGCGGCACACCCAGCAGCTCTTTCAGGTCTTTTTGTGTAATGTCAACTCGCTTTACATCCGTTTCTACCAAACGCATAGCAGCTTTTCGGCACAGCTTGCCCAGCAGACGCTCCAGCGTCCGGACACCGGACTCTCTCGTATAGTCGGCGATGACGGCGCGGATGGCGTCGTCGCTGATGCGCAGCTGACTTTTCTTCAGTCCGTGCTCCTTCAGCTGCTTGGGCAGCAGATGGGTCTTGGCGATCTGCAGCTTCTCCTCATCGGTGTAGCTGCTCAGCTCGATGACCTCCATCCGATCCAGCAGCGGCCGGGGGATGGTGGAGGTGGTGTTGGCCGTGGTGATGAACATCACCCGGCTCAGATCCACCGGCACCTCCAGAAAATGGTCGCGGAAGGAGGTGTTCTGCTCGCTGTCCAGTACCTCCAGCAGAGCCGAGGCCGGGTCGCCCCGCATATCGCTGGCAAGCTTGTCGATCTCATCCAGCACCAGCAGCGGGTTCATGGCTCCGGCGCGGCTGATGGCCTCGATGATGCGGCCGGGCATGGCGCCGATATACGTCTTGCGGTGGCCGCGGATATCCGCCTCGTCCCGGACGCCGCCCAGACTGAGCCGCGCCAGCTTCCGGTTCATGGCCTTGGCCACGGAGATGGCCACGGATGTCTTACCCACGCCGGGAGGGCCTACCAGACAGAGGATCTTGCCCTTGGCATCGGGGTTCAGCTGGTGGACGGCGATGAACTCCAATATGCGCTCCTTCACCGTTTCCAGACCGTAGTGATCCCGATCCAGCAGCTTCCGCGCCTGCTCCACATCCGCCCGCTCACGGGTGTACTTGTTCCACGGCATCTCCAGACAGACGTCCAGATAGTTGCGGATGACGGAGGCCTCCGCGCTGCCGAAGGGCTGCTTGGCAAGCCGCTCCACCTCTTTTGTCAGCCGCTTATGTACCTCCTCGGGCAGATGGGCGCGCTGGATCTTCTCTGTGTACTCCGCCAGCTCCTCGTCGCCGTCGTCGCCCAGCTCGTGCTGCAAGACCTTCACCTGCTCCCGCAGGATCATGTCCTTCTGCACCTGTGCCACCCGCTGGCGCACCTTCTGCTCCATCTGCATCTCCAACGACAGCACATCCACCTCGTGGGTCAGAATGTCGTTGACCAGCTGGAGCCGCCGGTTGGGCCGCAGCTCCTCCAGCACACGCTGGCGATCCTGATGGCGCAGCGTGATGTTCTGGGCGATGAGGTCGGCCAGATGTCCCGTGTCGCGGCAGTCCAGCACCGCCGCGATAAAGTCGTCGCTGAGCTGCGGCACCAGCTCCTTATACTCGCCGAACAGGGCGTAGGTGCGCCGCAGCATGGCCTCCACCCGGGCTGTGATCTTGCCGGGGAATTCCTCCTCCAATATCTCCACATTGGCCTGTAGGAAGGGCTTCCCCTGCCACAGCCGCAGCAGCCGGGCGCGCTCCTCGCCCTCCACGAGGACCCGGACACTGCTGTCCGAGGTCTTGATGATCTGTAAAATATGGCAGACCGTGCCTACACTGTACAGGTCGTCCTCCATCGGCTCAGCGGTAGAGATCTCCCGCTGCGTCACGAGGAACAGCCGCCGGTCGTTCTCCATGGCGTTGTCCAGCGCGTAGATGGAGATCTCCCGCTCCACATCGAAGGACAGCGTCTGGCTGGGGAAGGCCGTCAGACCACGCAGGGCCAGCACGGGTATATTCATGGTGATACGTTCCATATGTACTCCTTTCCTCTTGGAGAAAAAAGAGGAGAAGCTGCCGCCTCTCCTCTTTGCCGGATCGTCAAGAGGCCGGTGCGGTTCGTTTTTCCGCCGTCCCGGTCTTGAGTTTTGCCTTGCGCGTGACCTTTTCCGGGTCGCGCTCCACCACCGGCTCCGCGCCGCTGTCGACGCAGTCCGCCGTGATGGTCACCTTCGTGATGGTGGGGTCGGAGGGGATGTCGTACATCACCTTCGTCAGCATACCCTCCATCACCGCCCGCAGTCCGCGGGCACCGATATTGCGCTCGATGGCCTTGTCCGCCACCGCCTCCAGCGCCGTCTGCTCAAAGACCAGCTCCACGCCGTCGTAGGCCAGCAGCGCCTTGTACTGCTTGACCAGCGCGTTCTTCGGCTCGGTCAGGATGCGCACCAGATCCTCCCGGGTCAGCGCCTCCAGCGGTGAGATCACCGGCAGACGGCCCACCAGCTCGGGGATGATACCGAACTTCAGCAGATCGTGGGGCTGCACCTGCTTCAAAAGCTGGCTGGTACCCATTTTATCCGCCTTGCTCTGCACCGCGTTCTCGAAGCCGATGCCCTGCTTGCCCACGCGCTTCTCCACGATCTTCTCCAGACCGTCGAAGGCGCCGCCGCAGATAAACAGGATATTGCTGGTGTCGATCTGGATGAACTCCTGATGGGGGTGCTTCCGTCCGCCCTGGGGCGGCACGTTGGCCACGGTACCCTCCAGGATCTTCAGCAGCGCCTGCTGCACACCCTCGCCGGACACGTCCCGGGTGATGGATGTATTCTCGCTCTTGCGGGCGATCTTGTCGATCTCATCCACATAGATGATGCCCCGTTCCGCCAGCTCCACGTCGAAATCCGCCGCCTGCAAAAGCCGCAGCAGGATGTTCTCCACGTCGTCGCCCACATAGCCGGCCTCGGTCAGCGTGGTGGCATCGGCGATGGCGAAGGGTACCTTCAGCACCCGCGCCAGCGTCTGGGCGAACAGCGTCTTGCCGGAGCCGGTAGGCCCGATCATCAGGATGTTGCTCTTTTGCAGCTCCACATCCTCGCTGCCGCCGAAGTAGATGCGCTTATAGTGGTTGTACACGGACACGGACAGGGCGATCTTCGCCCCCTCCTGTCCGATAACGTACTGATCCAGCACCTCTTTGATCTGCTGGGGCGTCGGGAGGTCCTCCACACTGTCGAAGCCCTCGCTGACCGCCGCACTGTATCCGTCGTCCAGAATGGACATACAGAGCTGCACGCACTCGTCGCAGATCCGCACGCCCGGCCCCTGGATCATCCGGTGTACCTGTCCCTCCGCCTTGCCGCAGAACGAGCAGCGCAGGGACTTCTTCTCATCTGCCATGCCGTTACCTCTTATAAATGACCTTATCCACCAGACCGTACTCCCGCGCTTCCTCGGCGATCATCCAGTGATCCCGCTCGGAGTCGGCCTTCACCTGCTCCACCGGCTTGCCGGTGTTCTCGGACAGGATCTTGTTCAGCCGCTGCTTGATCTTCAGGAAGTGCTCCACGTCGATCTCCATGTCCGTCACCTTGCCCTGCGTACCTGCGGAGGGCTGGTGGATCATGATCTCGGCGTTGGGCAGCGCGATGCGCTTGCCCTTGGTGCCGGAGGACAGCAGGAACGCGCCCATGCTGGCGGCCATGCCGATGCAGATGGTGGACACGTCGCACTTGATATACTGCATGGTGTCATAGATAGCCATGCCCGCGGTCACGCTGCCTCCGGGGCTGTTGATGTACATCTGGATGTCCTTGTCGGGATCCTGCGCCTCCAGATACAGCAGCTGCGCCACGACCAGACTGGCGGTGGTATCGTTCACTTCTTCGCCCAGGAATACGATACGGTCGTTGAGCAGACGGGAAAAGATATCGTAGGACCGCTCGCCGCGGTTGGTCTGCTCCACAACATAGGGAACCAAGCTCATAAAATAAACCTCCTGTAAAAGATAGCTACCAGATTATACCCACCCGCATATGATTTTCAAAAGCGCTCTCTCTTATTCTGCGTCTTTTTCCGCGTCCTTCTTAGCGGTCTTCTTGGCGGCGGGCTTCTTGGCGGGCTTCTTCTCCACGACCTCGCCCTCGGCCTCCAGCTCGGCCTTCTCCTCGGCGGGCGCCACAGCCACGGCGCTGTCTGCCACGACCTTCACCGCCTTCTCGCGGATGACCTGCTCCTTCACGTCCTCGGGACGCAGGTACTTCTTCACGGTCTCCAGATCCATGCCGTACTTCTCGGCCACGTTCTTCAGCTCGTTCTCCACGTCCTCGTCGGTAGCCTCCAGACCCTCGGCCTTGATGATGGCCTCCACAGCCAGATCCATCTTCACCTGCTCGGCGGCAGGGCCGTCAGACTGCTTGCGGAAATCGGCCTCGGTGGTGCCGGTCATCTTCAGATACTGGTCGAAGGGGATACCCTGTGCGGCCAGCTGCTGCTTGAACTGCTCCATCATGCGCTCGGCCTGCAGCTCCACCATCTCATGGGGGATCTCGGCCTCCACGCCCTCGGCGACCTTGGCCATCAGCACATCCTCAAAGGCGCGCTGGGCGGCCTCGGTGCGCTCGGCGGTCATCTTCTTCTTGATGTCGGCCTTCAGCTCCTTCAGGGTGTCGAACTCGGACACGTCCTTGGCGAACTCGTCGTCAACGGCGGGGACCTCCTTGACCTTGACCTCGTTGACCTTCACATGGAAGACCACGGGCTTGCCGGCCAGCTCGGGGGCGTAGTTCTCGGGGAAGGTGATGTCGATATCCTTCTCCTCGCCGGCCTTCATGCCGATGAGCTGCTCCTCAAAGCCGGGGACGAAGCTGCCGGAGCCGATCTCCAGATCGAAGTTCTCGCCCTTGCCGCCGTCAAAGGCCACGCCGTTGTCGAAGCCCTCGAAGTCGATGTCGGCGGTATCGCCCTTCTTGACGGCGCGCTCCACGGACACCAGACGGCTGTTGCGGTCTGCCATCTCCTTCAGGCGGGCGTTGACGTCGGCGGCCGCCACCTTGACCTCGGCCTTAGGCGCCTCCAGACCCTTGTACTGGCCCAGCTTCACCTCGGGATACACGGCCACGGTGCATTTGAACACCACGCCGTCCTTGGTGCAGGACTCCAGCTCCACCTCGGGATAGCCCACCACGTCCAGCTTCTGCTCCTTTACCGCGTCCTCATAGGCATCGGGCAGAATGATATTGACAGCCTCCTCATAGAAGACCTCTTCGCCGTACATCTTCTCGATGATCTTGCGGGGGGCCTTGCCAACACGGAAGCCGGGTACGTTGATCTTACCGCGCATCTTCAGATACGCCTTGTTGACGGCAGCCTCGAACTCCTCGGCGCTCGCCTCGATGGTCAGAGCGACTCTGCTCTTCTCCAGTTTTTCACAGCTTTTCACAGTCATTTGTTTATTCCTCCGTTCCGCACCGGTCCGTATTCATAGCAAAACCAATGCAATATAATATGATAACAGAAAAGAATGGGAATTTCCACTGTTTTTTCTCTTATTCGCAAATTTTTTTAGGGACGAAATCCAGCCAGTCTCCCGCCACCAGCGAAAACGCGGTACCGCCGTGCATTCCCTCCAGCGCCCGCTTGTGGCTGGCGCCGTGAAGATGCCCGTAAAAGCACTGCTTTACGCCGTAGCGCTGCAAAAGCCGCAGGATCTCCGGACACTCGTATCCCTGATACAGCGGCGGATAGTGGAGGAAGCACAGCTTCTCCCGATCCCCCGCCGCCTGTAGGGACGTCTCCAGCCGTCCGGCCTCCCGGGCCAGCATCTTGCCGTTGTGGGTACCCTCACTGTCCAGCTCGTAAAACCAGCCCCGTGTGCCGCACAGCGCCTTGTCTCCGTAGAACAGACAGTTGTTGTGCAGGATCTCAAAGGAGTCCAGTCCGTGCTGGTCAAAAAACCGCTGCATCTTGGACGCGGTGTTCCACCAGTAGTCGTGGTTGCCCTTCATCAGGATCTTCTTCCCCGGCAGGGCGTGGATGAACTGAAAGTCCGCCAGAGACTCCTCCAGACTCATGCCCCAGCTCAGGTCGCCGCACAGCACGGTCACATCATTTTCCCCCAGCGGTGCAAAGCCCGCCTTGATCTTATCCACATACCCGTGCCACTTCTCGCCGAAGATATCCATGGGCTTGTCGCTGTTCAGCGACAGATGCAGGTCTCCGATGGCGTACAGCGCCATGGCGTCCCTCCTTTCTCCGGCCGCCGTCTCACAGCAGCCTGCACAGATTGTTCCAGAATATGTCCTCCAGCAGGGACTTTCCGTACCCGCGTCTCTCCAGTGCCTCGTACAGATGGGGTATGTCCTCTACGCCCTGCATCCCCGCCGCCAGCGCCTCACAGCCGTCCAGATCGCCGCCGATGCACAGGGTCTTCTCTCCGTCCAGCGCCAGAAAATGCTCGATATGCGCCACCAGCGCGTCCATGGATGTACCGCCCACAAAGTCCCGGTATAGGTTGATGCCCACCACGCCGCCGGTATCCCGGATGGCGCGGAACATATCGTCCGTCAGGTTTCGCCGGTGGGGACACAGCGCCCGCGCATTGGAGTGGGACGCCACAATGGGCCGCTCCGTCATGCGGAACAGCTCCCAGAAGCCCGGGTCGGACAGATGGGACACGTCGGCGTAGACGCCCAGACGCTCCATCTCCCGGATGAAGTCTCTACCCTGTACCGAAAGACCCCGATCCGGTTCCTCGGCGCAGCTGCCGCTGAGGGCGTTGGCGTTGTTCCACACCGGGTTCAGAAGGCGCACGCCCCAGTCCGCCGCGGTGTATAGGTTCTCTACTTTACAGTTCAGCAGGTCGGCACCCTCCACGCTGAGGAACGCCGCCATCCTCCCGCTGCGCACCGCTGCGTTGGCCTCTTCTCCGGTGCGGCACAGCACGGCCATGTCCTCATTGTCCGCCAGCTCCCGCAAAAACCAGTCGTGCATCTCCCGGCACCGCTGCCACGCCGTCCCCGCCGGCAGGGCCTTCACATCGTCGTACAGGGCGAAGAACTGGCCCCGCCGGGCAAAGCCCTGGCCCCGCTCCAGATCGATGTGACCGCCGTTTTTCCGCAGGCTGCCGCCCGCCTGAAAGTAGGCGCGCCGCTCCGCCTCCGTCTCGCCGTAGTCCGCCACCGGCTCTGTCACCATGCAGCGCCAGATGGTATCGCAGTGCGCGTCAAAATATGGTATTGCCATGCTGTCACTCCTCTATTCAAAGGCGTTTTCCAGATATTCTATGCGGGCATTCTCCCGGCTGTACGGACTGTCCGCGTAGACCTCCGCCACGTCGAACCGCGCCGGACAGTCCAGCGCTTTTTCTTGCAGATAGCACAGCGCCGTCTTTTTCAGCCGCCGCTGCTTGGCGGGTGTCACATACTCACGGGGCAGCGCCATGTCCGTATTGGTGCGGGTCTTGACCTCCACGAAGCACAGGATCTCCCCATCCCACGCGATGAGGTCGATCTCTCCGAACCGGCATTGGTAGCTGTGAGCCGCCAGCCGGTATCCCCGCTGCCGCAGGTAGTCCGCCGCCAGCGCCTCGCCCCATGTACCCTCGGCCCGTCCTCCCTTTTCCGGCGCAGACCGCGCCCCGCTCATCGCTTTGCCTCCCACTTTTTCAGGAAGCTCCGCCGGTGCTCCGGGCAGGGGCCGTACTTGTCCAGCATCTCATAGTGCAGCTTGGTGCCGTAGCCCTTGTGCCGGGCGAACTGGTACTGGGGGTATGCCTTGTCCAGCACCTCCGTCACATAGCGGTCACGGCTGACCTTGGCCAGCACCGATGCCGCCGCGATGGACGCGGATATCCCGTCGCCGCCCACGATACACCGGTGCACCGTGGTGATGGCGGCGCTGTGTCCCTTGTCACGGTTGCCGTCGATGAGTGCCAGGTCAGGCGTCACGGACAGGCCGTCTATGGCCAGCTGCATGGCCTTCATCCGGGCGCTGAGGATGTCCGTCTCGTCGATCTCCGACGCCTCCACCCGCGCCACCGACCACGCAACGGCCTGCTCCTGTATCAGTGGGAACAGCTTTTCCCGCTTTTTCTCCGTCAGCTTTTTGGAGTCGTTCAGCTCCGGCAGGTCGCAGTCCTCCGGCAGGATCACCGCCGCCGCGTACACCGGCCCCATCAGCGGTCCGGCGCCGGCCTCGTCCACGCCGCATACCGCCGCAAAGCCCTCGGCCGCCGCCTGCCGTTCGTATGTCCACAGCTCCGGCGCCTCTCTCATTTTTCACAGTCCTCCGCCGTCTCCAGTGTAAATCGTCCCAACTTGCCGCCTCGGAACTCATCCAGCAGGATGCGGGCCATGCGCTCGGTGTCCACCTGCGCCCCCCGCATGAGGAAGCCCCGCTTCCGTCCCGCCTTTTCCAGCAGGTCGTAGCCGCTGTCCCCCTCCTCCACGTCGATCTTGTACCGCTCCCGCAGCACATCGGCGTAGTGCAGGGCCAGATAGTCCATCAGATAGCAGGCCAGCTCCTCGATATCCAGCACGTCATCCTTGATCGCGCCTGTAAAGGCAAGGCGCTTGCCAACCTCGGTGTCGTCGAACTTAGGCCAAAGGATGCCGGGGGTGTCCAGCAGCTCCAGCGTGGTGTCCACCGGCACCCACTGCTTGGAGCGGGTCACGCCGGGACGATCCTCGGCTCTGGCGGTCTTTCGCTTGGCCACCTTGTTGATGAACGTAGATTTCCCCACGTTGGGGATGCCCAGCACCATCACGCGGATGGTGCGGCCCACCTGTCCCTTTTCGGCGTAGGCCGCCAGCTTCTCCTTCAACAGCTCCCGGACGGCGGCGGCAAATTTTTCCGTGCCCGCGCCGCCCTTGGCGTTGGCCTCCAGCACCGCATAGCCCTGCGCCCGGAAGGCCGCCGCCCATTTCTTCGTCTCGGCGGGATCCGCCTGATCCACCCGGTTCAGCACGATCATCCTGGGCTTCCCCGCCGTCAACTCGTCCACATCCGGGTTGCGGCTGGACTGGGGGATGCGGGCGTCCACGATCTCACAGACTGCGTCCATGTGGCCGATCTCGGCGGCGATCATCCGTTTTGTTTTTGTCATGTGGCCGGGAAACCAGCTCAGTCCTTCGATCTGCACGGCGCACACCTCCTCCGGTAAATTGTTGTATCTCTCCTGCACCCAACCGGACATACACCCCTCCGATTTTGCGGTGCATTCTGCGTTTCACAGCAGTATACCATACTTTTCCCCCTGTTGCAAACGGGAAAAAGACGGCAAAAAGCGCCCACGGATGTGGGCGCTTTTTCGATCTCGGTGATCGCTTACAGCTTCTCGCGGACCTTGGCTGCCTTACCAACGCGGTCACGCAGGTAGTACAGCTTGGCGCGGCGGACATAACCGTGGCGCACAGTCTCGATCTTCTCGATGGAAGGAGAGTGAACGGGGAACACCTTCTCCACGCCGACGCCGTAGGACAGGCGGCGGACGGTGATGGTCTCCTCGATACCGCCGTGCTTCTTGGCGATGACAGTGCCCTCGAAGACCTGGATACGCTCGCGGGCGCCTTCCTTGACCTTCACGTGTACGCGGACGGTATCGCCCACCAGTACCTGAGGCACTTCCTTCAGCTGCTTCTCGTTCAGAGCCTTGATGAGATCCATGGATTTTTCCTCCTAAAAATATAGGTGTTCATGCCGCCATGTATGCGGCGCTCGCTTCCTCGGAGCGCCGGCGACAGAGGACCGCCCTTTTTACGCCATGATAGGATATCATAGAAATTCCGGAAATGCAAGAGCTTTCTTTACATTTTTTCCGCATTTTTGCTGGTTTCCGCTCCCTATTGCGGTGAGCAGCGGGTTTTTACCGGAAATCCCGTTCCTCGGCGTCCAGCACGGCGCGGCGGCGCACCCGCAGGAAGTCCGGCGTCAGATCGGGCAGGTACCGCGCCACCGCCTTTTCCAGCAGCTGCGGATTCAAGCCGGGATTCTGCGCCAGCACCGTCACCGTGCCGGTAACGGCCCCCTCCATCTCTGTAAAGGAAAAGTCCTTTATCATCGGTGCGATATCTACGTCCGCCAACTCCTTGCGCTTGGTGCGCTTCTGGATGATCAGCTCCTGACGCCCCAGCAGCTCCGTCAGGCGGGCGGCGGCGTTTTCCGGCACACCGTTGTCATATTCCAGCGTCACATCCGCCCGGAGGTACGTCAGCTCCCGGACAGGCCGGACGGCGGGGTAGCAGTCCAGCACCCGCAGGCCGCTGGGCATACCGGTGTTCAGCTTCTCCGCGATGCCGCGGCCGTCGGTATCCTGCGTCACCTCGAAATCCAGCAGCTCGCAGTCGCTGGACTGTCCCACCGGCAGGGGCAGGACGATGGAGATGATGGGATGGGGATGGTATCCCTGCGAGTGCTTGATGTCCAGCTCCGTCCGGGGGAAGGCGCGCTGGAACGTGCGCAGCAGGTCGAGATGGGAGATATAGGAGGCCTGCGCCTCCTTGATAAACAGCAGCCGCAGCTTAGACATCGCATTTCCCTCCTACCAGCAGATTGGCGCCGCAGCCGTTGCAGTGGGTGCGGCAGTCCGGCGTGGTCACGGACTCATACGCCCGATGGCGCTCCCGCAGCAGGTACTGCTCCGTGACGCCGGAGGAGATCATGCTCCACGGCATCAGCTCGTCCTCCGCGCGGGTGCGGTTGGCGTAGAAATGGGGGTCGAGGCCGCACTCATCAAAGGCCTCCAGCCAACGGTTCAGGGAGAAGTACTCCTCCCAGGCGTCAAGCTTTGCGCCTTTACGCCATGCTGTCTCCAGAACCTTTCCCATGCGGCGGTCGCCGCGCGCCAGCACCGCCTCCAGAAAGCTGGTGTCGGAGTCGTGCCAGTTGTAGGTGACGGTCTTCGTCTTGATGGCCTCCCGCAGCAGCGCCACACGGCGCTCGTACTCCTCCTTGGAGATCTGGGGCTCCCATTGGAAGGCGGTGTGGGGCTTGGGGACGAACCAACTGGTGGATACGGTGATGCGGACGCCACGCTGCTTGTTCTGGGCGCTCTCCCGCCATGCGTGCATGACCCGGGCGGCCACGTCGGCAATGCCCAGCACATCCTCGTCCGTCTCCGTAGGCAGGCCCAGCATGAAGTACAGCTTCACGGCGCTGTATCCGCCGGCAAAGGCGGTGCGGCAGCTTTGCAGCAGGTCGTCCAGCGTCACGTTCTTGTTGATCACGTCCCGCAGCCGCTGGGTGCCGGCCTCCGGCGCGAAGGTCAGGCCGGTCTTGCGGCCCTTGGCCAGACGCTGCATCAGCTCCATGGAGAAGTTGTCCGCCCGCAGGGACGGCAGGGACAGGCTGACATGGCGCTGGTCGCAGAACGGCTCCAGCTCATCGCACAGGCCGGTCAGCGGCGGGTAATCGCTGGTGGACAGGCTGGACAGCGTCACCTCCTGATAGCCGGTGTCGTCGCAGGAGCGGACGCAGTAATCGGCGCACAGGTCGCGGCTGCGGTTGCGCACCGGACGGTAGACATAGCCCGCCTGACAGAACCGGCAGCCCCGGATACAGCCGCGAAACAGCTCCAGCGTCACCCGATCCTGCACGATCTCCGTGCTGGGGACGATGGTCTTGACCGGGAAATAGGACTTGTCCATATCGTGGACGATGCGCTTGGTCACCTTGGCGGGCGCGCCGTCCAGCGGCGTAATGGCCGCCACGGTGCCGTCGTCGTGGTACGTCACATCGTACAGGCTGGGAACGTAGACGCCGTCCAGTTGGGCGGCGGCGCGAAGCAGCTGCTGCTTGCTCCACCCCTCCCGCCGGGCGGTGCGGTACAGCTCCACCAGCTCCACGGTCAGATCCTCGCCCTCGCCCAGACTGACAAGGTCGATGAAGTCCGCCATGGGCTCGGCGTTGTACATGGCGGTGCCGCCGGCGATGACCAGCGGCGAAAGGCCGGTGCGCTCCGAGGCGTGAAGGGGGATGCGCGCCAGATCCAGCATATTCAGGATGGCGGGAAACGCCATCTCGTAGCCCACGGAAAAGGCCACGATGTCGAAGTCGGTGATGGGGTCGCCGGATTCCAGCGCGAAAAGGGGCATATCCGCCTTGCGCATCTCCTCCTCCATGTCACCCCACGGGGCAAACACACGCTCACACCAGACGCCGTCCATCCCGTTCATGACACCGTACAGGATGCGCATACCCAGATTGGACATACCGATCTCGTAGGTGTCCGGGAAGCAGAAGGCGATGCGGGTATCCACCTGTGCCTTATCCTTCAGCACGGCGTTATATTCGCCGCCCACATAGCGTGCGGGCTTCTGCACGCGGGGCAGGATGCGTTCTAATCGTTTATCCACAGTCATTCTCCTTGCGGTGTATTTCAGTAACAGTTTATTTTACCTGCTTTTCTGTGTTTTGGCAAGGCGGCTGGGCAAAAAAAGTTCCGCGGGCAGACTGCGGTACACCAGCCACAGGGCGCCCAGCAGCAAAAATACGCCGTTCCCGGTGGTCAGCACCAGCCAGAGGCACAGCAGAAACAGTGCCGAGGACACCGCCAGTCCTACGGCGGCGGCGACACGGTCGGCGGTGTACGGCTCCGTCAGATAGGCCGCCGCCAGCCAGAGGATGCGCCCGCCGTCCATAGGCCGGACGGGCAGCAGATTCAGAATGCCCAGCACCATCTGCGCCCCGGCGAACAGGGTCAGCTCGTCCCGCCCGGTCAGGCTCAGCACCACCCACAGGAGCAGGTTCATCAGCGGCCCCGCGGCGGCGCTGAGCAGCTCCGCACCGTAGGATAGCCGGTGCAGCTCCGGCACGCAGAGGGTCGCACCCAGCCCCGTGACGGTGAAGCGGGCGGTGCGGACACCGAAAAGCCGCAGCACGGCGTAGTGCGCCAGCTCGTGGAGCAGCGCCGCCAGCAGCAGCGCCGCCAGCAGCGCAGGCGTGTCCGTAAACAGCAGAAAAGCCGCCGGTGTCAGCAGCGCGGAGGGCATGACCCGGACGGAAACATCAGCGGAACGCCACATAATATATAGGATTTAGGTAGGTGCTGCCGTGGTGCAGCTCGAAATGGAGATGATTGCCCGTGGCCCGGCCCGTCTCCCCCACCTCCGCGATGGGGTCGCCGCGGGATACCTGCTGTCCGGAGGAGGCAGTGATGCGGGTGCAATGGGCGTACAGCGTGGCGTAGCCGTTGGGGTGCGACACGGTGACATAGCGCCCCAGCTCGCTGCTCTCCCCCACCGCCGTCACCGTCCCGTCGGCAAAGCTGGACACCACCGCCCCCTCCTCCGCGGCGATGTCCAGCCCGTAATGGAAGCGGCTCCCTCCCTCCAGCGGATCTGTGCGCAGTCCGAAGCTGGAGGAGAGCTGCCCCGCCACCGGCGAGGCGTAGGCAAAGCCCAGCACCTGCTGGAGAAGCTCGGTGTTGGCGGGCTGGGCGTCGGGTGTGTATACCGCCGCCGTAGGAGTAGGGTTCTCTGCGGGAACGGAGGGGCCGAATACGGCGGTGTAGGCGTCGTTCAGCGCCCCTCCGATGGCGCCCTCCGATGAAAAGGCGCGTCCTGCCGCCGAGAACACCTCCACAAAATCGGTGTCCGTTCCCAGCAGTGCCAGCAAACGGGCGCGGTACTCCGCCAGCACATCTGGCATCAGGAGCTTGACGGCGATGGCCACCACCAGCACCGCGCCGCTGCACAGGAGCTGGAGCATCCGGCGTCTGTCCCGTGCGGACGGCGGCTTCGCATTTGCCGCCCTCGGCGCGGCGGCGCGGCGCGGCGCGGCAGGGGCTCTGCGCCGGGCGGCGGCACGGACGCGGGCGCGGTAGGCATTGCGGCGGACGGATGAGCGCTGCGGCATAGGATGCACCTCCTTTTTGCCACAGTCTATGCGCGCCTGTCCGGAGATAGACGCCAAACCGGGGCGTTCACGGGGATATCCGGTATGCCGGAAACGTTGAAAGTCCGTAAAGTGGCGGGGCGTGGTAAATTTTCCTTGACAGCGCAGGCAAGAGCGCCTATAATGGAACGGCTGACGGGGTGTAGCGCAGCTGGTAGCGCGCTTGGTTCGGGACCAAGAGGCCGGGGGTTCAAGTCCCCCCACTCCGACCATGCAGAGTGTCCTTATAGGATCTGAGTATCCTGTAATGGACACTCTGCTTTTTTATTTCCCACAAAGTTCATACCGCAGCCTGATGGTTGCGGGTATTTCCTATTCCTGTTCGGTTTCTCTGGAAATTATCCCTTGGCAAACGGCGAAAACAGGTCTATAATGCACCCAACACACAGACATAGCGGGAAACATTCGCAGCAAGGAGGCCACACCATGTACTATCAGGTATCCCAGGAATTCTTTGACAAGCTGCCCAACGCCTGCTTCGGCGCGGTGGCCGTGCGGGGGCTGGACAACACCCACGATATCCCCGAGCTGGAGCAGATGCTGGCGGAAAACGTTGCCGCCTGCGAGACGTATTTCGCCGGGAAAAAGCCCAAGGAGACGGAGGATATCCTCCCCTACCGCGCCGCCTTTACGGCGCTGGGCATCAACCCCAACAAGTTTCTCTGCTCCATTGAGGCGCTGCTGACCCGCATCGCCAAGGGCAAGGGCTTCCCCCACATCAACGCCGCCGTGGATCTGGGCAACGCCGTGTCCATCAAGCATCGCCTGCCCATGGGCGCCCATGATCTCGGCACCATCGACGAAGGGCTGGACGTGCGGCTGGCGCGGGAGGGCGACACCTTTATCCCCTTCGGCAGCACCGAGACGGAGACACCGGACGCAGGCGAGGCGGTGTACGCCTCCGGCAGTGAGATCCGCACCCGCCGCTGGACGTGGCGGCAGTCGGAGCGTGGCAAGATCACCGAGGAAACGACGGCTATCCTGTTCCCCATCGACGGCTTTTCCGATGTGAACGCCGATGAGGTACGCGCCGCTGCCGAGGAACTGGTGACGCTGCTGCGCCGGTACTTCGGAGACGGCATCGAGATCGAGACGGGCGTCGTCACCAAGGACGCGCCGCGCTTTGAGTTTTTCAGGTAACCTCCGTATAAAAAGGGGCTGTATCCGTGGATACAGCCCCTTTTTTATCCCCCATCCGGGGTTGCGCCGTCACCGTGCATCCTGTACGATAGAAAAAATGGTACAGGGGGTGCGGAGATGATCGACAAGCGGGATGTGATCGCGTTTTTTGACAAGCGCGCAGCGGCGTGGGACGCGGAGATGATCCGCCACGAGCCGGTGATCCAGGCCATACTGGACAACGCAGGCGTGGGCGACGGCGCACGGGTGCTGGATGTGGCCTGCGGCACCGGCGTGCTGTTCCCCGATTATCTGGCGCGAGGCGCATCGGTCACGGGCATCGACATCTCCCCGGAGATGGCGCGCATCGCGGCAGCAAAATTCACCGGTGAGCCGCGGGTGCAGGTGCTCTGCGGCGATGTGGAGGAGACAGCCTTCCCGGAGACATTCGATGTGGTCATGGTGTACAATGCCTTCCCCCACTTCCCCGATCCGGCGCGGCTCATGGCCCGTCTGGCATCGCTGGTGCGGCCCGGCGGACGGCTGTCCGTGGCCCACGGCATGAGCCGGGCCGCCATCGACAGTCACCACAACGGTGCGGCCCATCCGGTGTCCAACGGGCTGATGCACGAGGATGCGCTGCGGGCGCTGCTGACGCCGTACTGCGATGTGGATATCTGTATATCCGACGAACGGATGTATCAGGTGGCGGGCATCAGGCGGTGACAAGGGCCGCCGGAGCTTCAAGTGCATACGATGAGGTGAAGCAGGCGCAGAATTGTGCCTGCTTCACCTCATCTTGTTTGCGTATGTTTCTGCAAATGAAAAATTTTTAGCCCGTATCAAAAATTTTTTAACTTGTCGAATTTTGTTTGATTTTTGGAATGTATTGTGTTACCATTTTGTATATTTGCCCGCAACAATAATCTCCCAGTGAAAAGCAGTTTCGCAAAGCGATCCGAACCAGCTCCCTGTACCCTTGAAACCGCTGTCGCATCAGGCTTTCGGGGCTTCCGGCATTGGCCGGGGATCGCATCGCTGCGGGGAGTAAAACCTGCGATACCACATCGGGAGGATGACCGTATGGCTAAAAAGAAAACGGCCAATCGAATCGTATTTACCATTGGGGTGGTGCTGTGCGTCATGTTTGCCGTCATGCTCGTCGGCAACCTGACGATCATCATCAAGGGGATCATACACCCGGAGCTTCCGCCCTCGGTGCTGGGCGTCACGCCCATGGTGGTGCAGTCCGGCTCCATGAGCGGCAGCGCCAAGGACCATATCGAGGTGGGCGACCTGATCTTCACCGTAAAGCCGGATGTGGACAAGCTGAAGGCCGGCGATATCATCTCCTACATGGACGGTCAGATCGCCGTCACCCACCGCATTGTGGCGGTGGAGACCGGAGCGGACGGCAAGCGCAGCTTTCTGACCAAGGGCGACGCCAACAACACCGAGGATCCTCTGGTCAGCGAGGATGTTGTGTTCGGCCTGTATAAGGGCCGCATCCCCAAGCTGGGCGACTTCGCCATGTTCCTGCAAAAGCCGCTGGGTATGGCGGTGTTCATCGGCATACCGGTGTGCGCGTTTATCATCTACGACATCATCAGCCGCCAGAAGATCGCCGGAAAAAAGGACGAGGAAACGGCGGCGCTGAAGGCAGAGCTGGAGCGGCTGCGGGCCGCCGCCGGAGAAAAGGATGGCAGCAGCAGCACCGAGTAAATGCAGGTATCCTCCGCGGAGACGGCGCCACAGCCGGCGATGCGGTGATATAACTGAGGGTACGCCCTCATGTTGAGGCGATGACCGTCGTCTCACGATCCCAAGTGACGAAGCTTTCGTCTCAACAATATTTACGATGAAGGGGGATATCCAATGACTTCAAAAAAGCACTGGACTCTGAGAGCAGCCGGTCTTCTGTTTGCTCTCGTACTGATCACCTCATGCTTTGTGGGCGGTACGTTTGCAAAGTATGTGACCAGTAAAAGCGCTTCTGACATTGCCCGCGTTGCTCGTTTCGGTGTGAAGATAACAGCAGAGGATCATACCGCATTTAAGACCACCTATACTACGGATGCTACCGGTCTCAGTATTGATACCAACACTGTTATTTCCGGCGACGGCGAAAAGGTTGTTGCACCGGGTACAGGAGAGGACAACGCTGCTACACTCTCTATTACCGGAAAGCCCGAGGTCGCGGTACACGTGGAACTTACTATGTCGGGAATGGACGTGTTCCTTGAGGCAGGCGAGCATCCTGACCTCACCGCTACCAGTCCCACCGCTAAGTTCACCCTTAACGATAGGTACTATCCCGTTGTTTTCACTCTGAAAAAGGGTGGCACTGAGCTGGCAAGCGGTACGATCAGCAAGATCAATACGTACCTTGCTGATCTTTCCAAGAACTATGACGCCGGTACAGATCTTAGCAAAAAGTTCGGCACCTACACCCTGTCCTGGAAGTGGGATTTTGAAGATTCTAACATTGACCACAAAGATCAGGCTGACACGCTGCTGGGCGTCCTCGCCGCCAAACCTTCAGACTTCTCCTACGTTTTAGGAACCGACTACCAAACTGGCATCGGCTTCACGCTCGCTGCGACCGTTACCCAGATCGACTGATCTGCCGGTTTCGTACCGCATCTGTCTGACGGCAATATCCCCCCGCCATGTGGCGGGCGGGGGGATATTTTCGGACTATCCGCAGAGCCGCCGGCCATCCTCCGGCCGGACGCTGTGCGGATACCCCGAAAAACGACAATATCCGCTTTGCCGGAAAACCCGGCTTTTCATGACGAGGTGTATATGGATCGAAGCAACAAGCTGCGGGCATGGCTGTTTCCCGCCATACTGATACTTTTTATATTGCAGGTCATGCTGCTGCCGGTGGTGGTCGGCTTTACCTACGCCGTTCCGGCAGAGCGGCCGGAGCATACCCTCACCTACAAGACAGGCTCGCTTGTCTGGGATGCGGCGACCTCGGTGCGCCCGGACGGCTCGGCGGAGCTGTCCTTCTTCGAAACGCCGCACAGCAATGTCAGCGCCGACAGCGCCGAAAGCATACTGGCGCCCGGCACCGGCAAGGACAGCATCATCCGGCTCAAGAACGACGCCAGACAGACCATCACCTACACGGCGATCCTCTACTCCCTTTCGACCTCGCCGCTTCTCGACATCGGTAGTCAGCTCTCGGGCGAGGGGTTTTCGGATACCTCCGACTACATGCTTCCCGGATCGGTCAAGCCGGGATCGGTGATCCGCGCCGTCAGCGGCAAGCTGGATGGCAAGAAGATACAGGACTTCACCATCAACTGGTTTTGGAACTACGAGGATGCGTCGGACGTCAGCGAGCGCGACCGGCTTGACACCTATCTGGGCAACAAGGCCGCGGGCGGCGATGCGGACCAGGTGACGCTGGGCTTTTATCTGGTCGTCTCCGACACGGGCGGCGGCAACAGCGGCAGCGATGGAGGCAACGAGCCCATCCGGCCCTCCGTCAAGACCGGAGACGGCAGCATGATCGAGGGGTATGTCGTGCTCATGCTGATCAGCGGCGGCCTGTGTATCTTCCTGACCGTTACGCGGAGAAAAGAGCAGCGCGGGTGAAGGCTAAAAAAGCGCTGACCGTTATCCGGTGGATATGGCGGATACTGCTGCTGGCCGTCGTTTTGCTGGTGCTGCTGGGCAGCCTGTATCGTATTGCGGCGCAGCGCTTTTTCGGACAGACTGCGCCTACGGTGCTGGGCTTCTCCTCCGCCGTAGTGCTGACCGGCAGCATGGCGGATGCCATCCAACCGGACGATGTTATCATCACCCACCGGCAGGACACCTACAAGGTCGGCGATATCGTCACCTATCAGACCGGTGGTATGTCGGTAACGCACCGCATTATCGCCGTACATGAAAACGGATATCGCACAAAGGGCGACGCCAACAACACCGACGACGGCGCGGACATCCCGCAGGACGCCGTTGTCGGCAAGGTCGTGCTGGTGATCCCGAAGATCGGCGCTGTCATCCGCTTTGTGCGGACGCCGGCCGGGGTACTGAGTCTGCTGGCGGTGATCGGCCTGCTGCTGGAGCTGCCGGGCATCACGGACTTCGTGCGCCGCAAACGACAACAATAGAAACACTGCACATGGTCAAGGGGGCGGAAACATGGAACAACAGACAAATCAAAATAAAAAAGCAAAATTTCGGCTTCCTTTTTCCGCCGTGCTGCTGTATCTCGCACTGATCGCCGCGGCTCTGTCCGGCGTGACCTTCTCCCGCTATGTAACCGGGACAACGGTGAGTGACAGCGCGCGGGTGGCAATGATGAAGGAACTTACCGTGACCGAAACGGGAATGCCGGAGGGGTTGGATCAACGGGTCATCCTCCCGGGCGTGGACATGACCAAGACGGCCGTTGTGGACTTCAAGGGCAGCGAGATGGCCTGCTATGTGTTCTGTGAGATCACGGCCAATGGCTGGACGCGCGCTGCGGACAACTTCCACTATACCGCCGGGTATGGCCTCCTCAACTGGGCCGTAGATAATACGAAATGGATCTTCCTCCAGGGGGACGGCAGCACCTCTGTGTATTACTGCATCGTTAACGCCAATACTGTGCTGCACGCTGATGTGCTGGCAGACGGCGGCAAGATCACTGTCAGCGAGGATATCACCAGATCACAGCTTAACGCACTTGCATCGCCGGCAGCGCCGCTGTCCATCAAGATCAGCGCCACAGCGGTGCAGTATCATGGCTTCTCGGAGGGACTTCTGGCAGAATATACGGAAGCTGAACGTGCTGAGGCCGCGTGGAACGCCGTGAAAGACAAATGACCCCACACAGAAAGCAGGTGGCTATTTTGAAGGAAACCTACCGGGCAAAACAGAATACGACCCCCACCGGATTCAGACGGCTTATGTCACTTATTCTGTGCCTTTGCCTGTTTCTATCTATTTTACCGTCAGGACTGATGACAACGGCGCTTGCCGCCTCCGGCACAGATACCGCGCCCGATAGCGGCGCGGCGGTGACTGTGACCCACAAGGGCAGCGCGGTGGATTCGCTGTCCCTTCCGCAGGATGAGCGCACCACCCTCACGGCCGTGTGCGCCTCGGATGTGACAGATGCCTCCTATCAGTGGCAGATCCTTGCGGATGTCGCATCGGAGCTTTGGGTGAATATCTATGACGCCACGGAACAGTCGCTGGCGCTGTCCTGTGCGCTGCTCAACTCCCTCGCGGACGATACAGGCAGCGCCTATGTCCGCTGCCGCGTGACGGCGTCCGGCCAGACCATCGACTCCAACGTTGTCTGCGTCACGGCGGCGCGCACGATCCCGGTAGAGACCGGCGCCGAGGACGAGGCCGACGCCAACGCCGCCCCGACCGGGAGAGTCCCGGCTCTCCGCGCACCTGCGCGCGCCCCTGCGGCAACGTCGGAGGAGTATGTGGAGATCACCATCAACTATCTGGACGCTGTGACGAGAAAGAGCATCTACAAGAGCTATCAGGCGCAGATCGAGAAGGGTACGGGCTACACCTCCACCGTGATCTCACCGGCCTACCTGGGTTACGCTCCCTTCTACAACGCGGCTGCCCCTTCCGGTACGGATACTTCGGCAGCCAATGATGATGCGACAACCATCCATCTGAATATTCCGACCTCCTATTCTGCGCCGACGTATGTGGTCAACGTCTACTACAAGGCCATCGACGTTCCCTACGCTGTGCGCTACTACTTTCAGAACATCCATGACGACACATACTCCGAGAATGTAGGACTCTACCGCGTCTCCGCCGCCAAAACCGGCACCATCATCTCCGATGACACGCTAAAGCTGCTTGCGGGGGAAGCCGAGGGCTTTACCAAGCTGTATCACTACCCCGAAGCAGTGGCCGCGGACGGCTCTACCGTCTTTCAGTGCTACTACGACCGCAACTACTATATGCTGAAATTCGACATGGACGGCGGCTACGGTACGGAGCCGGTCTATGCCCGATACGGCACGGCGTTCATCGTGACCGCGCCTACCCGCCACGGCTACGTATTTGCTGGCTGGGACGATGTGACGGGCGGTACGGGAGACGGCGATCCCGATACGCTGCCCACCACTATCCCCGCTGAAAACCGCACCTATAAGGCGCTCTGGCGCACGGTGAACACCACCTACACCACCGTATATTGGCTGCAAAACGCCGATGACGACCAGTACAGCTTTATCGGCAGCGTCAAGGGCAACGCCCCGAGCGGCACGACCGTATCCGGCGGCGATACGCTGACGGCGAAAACCCCCCTGTGCGGCAATACCGAGCACACGCATAATCCTTCTGACTGCTATCCACAAAATTTTAACCAGCTTGTCTATAATGATGAGAAGACCCAGAAGAACGTCACCATCAAGGGCGACGGTTCAACCACCGTCAATGTGTATTATGACAGAAAAGCCTACACGCTGCGGTTTTTCTATGCGCGGAAAAACAGTGACGGCCAGTTTCAGCTGGTAGGCGGCACCACCTACCCCTTCGGCAATAAAACCCATGATCGCCCGACCTCCTACAATGTGGATAACCTGCTGGATGCGGTGACCGACTGGGGAAACATCACTGGCGTGCCTAATCTGAAGGACGAATATAATGGCAAATACACCAAGGGTACGCGGGACAGCAACGGCTACACCTACTATTACCTTGATCTGAACGCTCGATTTGACGCCGATCTGTCCACGCTTTGGCCCGGCGATTGCTTTGAGCGTGTCCCTGTGCAGGGTACTCACACCACTAACGGGGCAGACCAGTATATGGGCAGCGGCCAGTGGGGCAACTACGCCTATCTGGCCGGCTGGAACGGCGAGTTCAAGGTGAAGTATACACTTGACCACGATAACTCCACCATCAAGGGTATGTTCCAGCGGCTGGATGAAAACCTGCTGTACGGCCCCGGCGAGGTCTCTGAGAACTCTTCGAACGAGATCAATTTCCTCGGGTATTTCTGTAACGGCGCTGATGTTGACTGGAGTAAGCCGTGGCAGTGGCTGTATGAGCTGTATGTACCTGTCCTTGACGGTGAAACACCTAACCTCACCACCCACGATGGAAAGAGTTACAAGCTGTTCAAAACCATCGACACCGCAGACAACAACAGGGAAATTAGTCATCAGACGCAGCCGACACTGCATGGCTTTACCACAGACGGCCAGCAACAGCAGAATAATCCCGTCATGAGCGACGGCAGAGAATCCTATACGGCGCGGTTTTTCTACAAACGCGAAGCCTATACGCTGACGCTGCACAATTACAACGAAGCGGTGCCCACAGTTACGCTGCCGTACCAGACCCCGTTGGCCCCTCATGTCCCCCAGGATCCGGCGTATCCCAGCAAGCTGGAGGCTGGCGCCTATACCTTCGGCGGCTGGTATTACTCCTCCGGCTGCTATGACGGCACGGAGTATCATCAGGGTGACACCATGCCCGCCGGAAATATCACGCTCTACGCCAAGTGGACGCCGGTCACACGCACCGTCCGTTTCTTCCAGACCTATGACGCTATGCTGGCCTACGAGAAAACGGGTAATGAGGCCGGTCTCATTAAAACCTATAATGTCGCGCACGGCACAAGGGTGGGATCTGTGGATGATCCCAAAGACAAGTCCGAACACAACTATGTCTTCAGCGGTTGGTTCTATATGCTGGCCGGCAAAAAGACAGCCTACGCGCCGCAGGATATACCGGTCACAAGGGATCTGAATGTCTTCGCAGACTGGGGTTCCCATACGGCGCAGCCCTATCTGGTCCACTATGCCCTGCACACGGGGGAGAAGGACCCTGAATGGACAGCGGCGCTGAAGACCGCCTCCGGGCAGGCAACACCGGACAACAACCAGACCTTTACGGTGTCGGTGGGTAGTGAGACACGCACCTATGTGTACCTGACGTCGGATGGTCACTTCCACCGGCAGATCGCGGCTGATTCCACCGGCTATGCCTATCAGGGCAATACCCGCACCTTCTATCCAAAGGTGGGCGATCCGCTGAACGAGCTGTATGCTGACTTCAACACCGGCTGTTACCCGACGCTGGCCAGCCACTCCATCACCGTGGAATCTGAATCCGACAAAACCGCGCCGGTGGAGAATGTCTTCACCTTTACCTATGCGCATGCGAAAAGGATCTCCTATACCGTGGAGTATCGCTATGCGGACAATAACGAGCTGATCTCCTCGGCTCCCGATAATGGAAGCGTGGAAAAGTTCTCCGACAAGGCAGTGGTGACTGAACGGTTTGCGGTCATCCAGGACTATATTCCCGACGCCTTCTATAAGCGGCTGATCCTCGCTGTGAAGGTTGATGCGGATGGCAAGGTTACCTCGCAGGACAATGTGGTGGTGTTCTATTATACCAAAAATGAAACACACGCCCCCTATGCCGTTCACCATATGCTGCAGACCCTCGATGCCGCGCTCAACGATCAGTCCGGATTGGAGACTGACGCAAACGGAAATTATCAAAACTACGCAGAGGACGAGGCCCGTATTCAAGGCATTGGTAAGACAGACAGTACGCTCCATGTCACACCCCAGACCTTCAGCGGGTTTACAGTGGGCAACACAGGCATTCAGATAACGACGAAGATAACGACGGCTGGTACCACAACCACTAAAAAGGAGATAACGCGTAGCGGCGCATACTTTCCTATCACCATCGATCGGAACGGCACGGATCTGTACGTCTTCTATACGCGCAGCGACCAGGATTACCGCGTATACTACTTAAAGTACGGTACTTCTACCAAGGATCTGTCCAAGCTGGTATATAATCCCAACGATTCGGCGCACGCAAGCGGCGTACTGGCTGCCGTCAAACCTGACAGCGGCAAATTCGGTCAGACAGTTACGGAAAACGCCAAAGATATAGCAGGCTGGAGCTGCGTATCCGACAAACAGCAGACGCTCCTGCTGCGGTCAGACGCGAAGCAGAACAACATTTTCTTCTTCTACCAGCCCGTGCAATACAGCGTGGATTATCAGGTATGGCCACAGGGCGGCGGAACGGTCAGCCCAAGCAAGGAGGTCGTTGAAGGCGATACCTTGTTCAAGGGTTCAACGCCAACAGAAAAGCCCGGTTACCGGTTTGAGGGATGGTATCTGGACGAAAACTGCACAACGCCCGTTACCGCCGCTGAGGGGACCGTGAATTCAACGACAAATCGGCTTGTTCCTAATAAGAGCAAGCTTGAGGCTATGCCGAAGGGCAATACGTTCTATGCGAAGTTCCTCCCCGTGCTCGGTAATCTGACCATCACCCGCAGCCATGCATCTAACGAGGGGAAAGGCGACCGCGTCTTTGTGTACCGCATCAAGGCAGCAGAAGATCCCTCCTTCGAGCTGTTTGTCTCCATAAAAGGAAACGGCAGCGTGACCATCAAGGATTTGTTTTGCTTCACCTATACAATCGAGCAGCAAAACCGCTGGTCGTGGCGGTATGCGGACACAAGTCAAACGGTGAAGGTCACTAAGGATGGCAACGCAGAAGTTACCTTTGCCGACGCACCCGCCAAGAACAAGTGGCTCAACGGCAACAGTGATCGGGAAGTCAACAGAAAGAGGTGACGCGATATGTCCAAGAGAATACGGCTTTGGCTGATCGCGGCGCTTGCTCTGTGCGCCGCCGCCGCGGTGGGCGTGACCCTCTCCTTCATGTTCAAAAAAGCGGAGAAGACCAACACCTTTGTACCGGCGGAGGTCACCTGTGAGGTCGAAGAATCACTTTTCTCCGGTGTAAAGCGCAACGTCTGTGTGGAAAACACCGGCAACGTGGCGGCATATCTCCGCATACGGCTCGTGTCCTACTATGTGTATGACAACGGCAGCATTGCAGGAAGAGTCTCCTCCGAATATCCCGCGCTCACCCTGCGAAACGGGTGGATCGCCGGGGCGGATCACACCTACTACTACCCCACCCCGGTAGAGCCCGGTGAGAAAACCGAGATCCTGTGCGACCCCATTACGCTGGGTACGGTAAAGCTGGCGGATGGTACGCCTGTGTATCAGGTGCTTGAGGTGTTCGCCGAAGCGATACAGGCGGAGCCGGTCGGCGCCGTACAGGAGGCGTGGAACGTGACGGTTTCCGACACAAGGATCACTCCCATCCTGTAAGTCCCCCCGCCCTGCACGGCAGTCCTCCGACAGCTGCTTATCCGGCATTTCAAGACAAAACAAGACCTCCGGCGCAATGCCGGAGGTCTTGTTCTGTCTGTATGGGATACCGCCGACCTCTTATCCTGCCAGCAGCGTCTCCAGCCGCCGGCGGATGAGGGCGATGAGCCGGTCGTTGTCCGGCATCTCCTTCAGCTCCGCCGGGTCGCACAGGGGCGCCAGATCCTCGGAGAGATACCCCTCCTCGAACACGTCCAGTCCCGCCTGATAGAGACAATCGGCAAAATGCACCAGCGCGGCGCTGCCATCCAGCTCGCCCCGCTTTTTCAGGGCGCCGGACCATGCGGCCATGGTCGCCAGCGGGTTGGTGGACACCTTTTCCCCCTTGCGCCAGCGGTAGAAATGGTCAGTGACCGTGCCGTGGGCGGCCTCGTACTCGAAATTGCCGTCCGGCGACACCAGCACGCTGGTCATCATGGGCAGTGAGCCGGAGGCGGCGGCGATGAGGTCGCTCATCACGTCACCGTCGTAGTTCTTACACGCCCAGATGATGCCGCCGGAGGAGCGGATGACCTTGGCGGCCACGTCGTCGATGAGGGCGTAGCGGTAATGCAGCCCCGCCTGCTCAAAGGCGGCGCGGTACTCCTCGTCGAACACCTTCTGGAACAGCAGCTTGAACGTCTGGTCGTAGTCCTTGGAGATGGTGTCCTTGGAGGAGAACCAGACGTCCTGCTTCACGTCCAGCGCGTAGGCGAAGCAGCAGCGGGCGAAGGACAGGATGGAGTCGTCCCGGTTGTGCATGGCCTGCAACACGCCGGGGCCGGTGAAGTCGTAGACCGTCTGGCGGCTCAGCTCCGCGCCGTGGTCGTCGGTGAACACCAGCTCCGCCTTACCGGGGCCGGGGACGCGGTACTCCACCGCCTTATATACGTCGCCGTAGGCGTGGCGGGCGATGGTGATGGGCTTTTTCCAGCAGGTCACCACCGGCTTCACGCAGGAGATGAGGATGGGGGCGCGGAACACCGTGCCATCCAGCGCCGCACGGATGGTGGCGTTGGGGGACTTCCACAGCTGCTTGAGGCCGTACTCCTCCTGCCGCTGGTAGTTGGGGGTGATGGTGGCGCACTTCACGCCCACATGGAGGCGCTTGATGGCCTCCGCCGCCTGCCGGGTCACGGCATCCTCCGTCTTGTCCCGGTTGGGCAGCGACAGGTCGTAGTACTCGGTGTTCAGCTCCACAAAGGGCGTTATCAGCTGATCCTTTATCATCCCCCACAGGATGTGGGTCATCTCATCGCCGTCCAGCTCGGCGATGGGGACAGGCATTTTGATCTTTTCCATCGTTACCTCCTGTTCTGCGCAGCGTAGTGGTTCATGAGGCAGCCGGTGAGCAGCAGCTCCCGCTCCTCCGCGTTGGTGTTCTTCAGGTACAGCGTCAGCGCCTGCGTCTGTCCGGCATGGACGAGAACGGCGGGGAATTCCTGGTCGCCTCGCGCCACCTTCTCCCGGACAGCGGGGACGAAGATGAAATCCCCCGGTACGGCGTCGAAGGGCGCGCCGTCCGCCAGCGTAAAGGGCAGCATACCCCAGTTGACGCAGTTGGAGCGGTAACGCTTGGTGGCGAAGTCGTAGCAGATATTGGCGCAGCCCCCCAGCACCCGCTGGCAGGACGCCGCCTGCTCCCGGGCGGAGCCGTCGCCGGGCTTGTTGGCAAAGAGCACAGAGCCGATGTGCATACGGGACAGGGCGCTCTCCGGCAGGTGCAGCGCCGCCAGCACCGCTTGCAGCTCCGGCGTCACCGTACCGGCGGCACGGGCCGTCTCCAGCGTCTGCGTGGCCTTGGCGCGCGGCACATAGTCCGGGTCGCGGCGGGACAGAGCAAACTCCGCCAGCTTCATGGGGTTGGAGCGGTAGGAGGACGTCTCGCCGGAGGGGATCAGCTCGTCGGTGGTGGTCACCTCGTCCCGCAGGACGGAGGCCACCTGCATGAGAAGATCGTCGGACAGGGCGGGGATGGCGGGCCACTCGGCAATATTGGGGCCGTACCTCAAGGGCGCGTCCGGCTGCGCCTTACCGAAGCCGAAGTAGACCCGGCGGTCATACACCGCACGGTCGAACCGGCGCTGCACCGGCGCAGGCGGCGTGTAGTCCACATCGGCGGCGGAGGTGAGGACGCCGTGGTTCCGCGCCGTAGCGGCGATGGAGCGGGCGTCCATGAGGATGACGCCGGCCAGCTGACCGTCGGCGGGCTTGGAGCCCTCCCGGTTGGGGAAGTTGCGGGTGGTGTGGCGGATGGACAGCCCATTGTTGGCGGGCACATCCCCCGCGCCGAAGCAGGGGCCGCAGAAGCAGGGCTTGAACAGTGCGCCGGAGGCCAGCAGAGACTGCTGGACGCCGTTTTCCATCAGCTCCAGATTGACGGGAACGGAGGGCGGATACACCGACAGGGAGAAATAGCCGCTGCCGGTGTCGTGGCCGTCCAGAATGGCGGCGGCCTCGGCGATGTTGTCGTACATACCGCCGGCACACCCGGCGATGATGCCCTGATCCACCACCAGCTTGCCGTCCACCAGCTTATCCGTCAGGTGCAGGCCCGCCTTACCGCCGAACTGGGCGGCGGCGCGCTTCTCCACCTCCCGCAGGTGGTCGCCGGGATCGTGGAGCAGCTCGCGGAGCGTCACCGCCTCGGAGGGGTGGAACGGCAGGGCGGCCATAGGCTCCATGCGGTCAAGGTCGATGGTGATCATGCCGTCGTAGTACGCGCCGTCCTGCGGGTGCAGGGCGGTGAACGCCTCTTCGCGTCCGTGGAGGGTCAGATAGTCCGCCACGGCGCCGTCCGTCTCCCAGATGGAGCTGAGGCAAGCGGTCTCCGTGGTCATCACGTCGATGCCGATGCGGTAGTCCATGGGCAGGCGGGACACGGCGGGGCCGGCAAATTCCAGCACCTTATTCTTCACGAAGCCGTTTTTGTACACCGCGCCGCACAGGGCGATGGCCACGTCGTGGGGGCCGACGCCGCAGGGCGGCTGGCCGGTGAGCCACACCAGAATGACCTCCGGCGCGGCGATGTCGTAGGTGTTTTTCAGCAGCTGCTTGACGATCTCCGGGCCGCCCTCCCCCACGCCCATGGTACCCAGCGCACCGTAGCGTGTGTGGCTGTCAGAGCCCAGGATCATGCGGCCGCAGCCGCTCATCATCTCCCGTGCGTACTGGTGGATCACCGCCTGATTGGCAGGGACGTAGTCGCCGCCGTACTTGATGGCGGCGGACAGGCCGAACACATGGTCGTCCTCGTTGATGGTGCCGCCCACGGCGCACAGGCTATTGTGGCAGTTGGTCAGCACATAGGGTACGGGGAACTCCGTCATGCCACTGGCCTTGGCGGTCTGGATCACGCCCACATAGGTGATATCGTGGGAGATAAGACTGTCAAAGGTCAGGTGCAGCAGGCCGTCCCCTGCCGGGGTATCGTGGCGGCGGAGGATCTGGTAGGCCATGGTCTTTTCCCGCGCCGCCGGTACGGCAGCCTCGGCGGGGGTGGGGACGCCGCCGTGTAGGGTGACGCCGCCGTGGTGTAACTGGATCATATGGTCACACTCCTTTTCGGGAGAATTTTTGATAGGTTACAGTATAACAGATTATTCGCGGATGGCAAGTCCAAAAATGAAAGTTAAAAAATAAATTATTGCATTTCGTCCTGCCAATTTGCCTTGTTTTCCTGATTCGCAGGAAATTTATCCGTCATTTATGAATTTTACAAATTTTTATCTTGCAAAACAGCAGGTGCCGCGCTATAATCGGGGCAACAGGATGAACAGCCCGCGGACGCCGCGGGGGAAAGGAATGCATCATGGTCGAAAGAAACAACGGTATTCTGGAACGCTATACAGAGCCGCTGAGCCGCCGTATCCAAGAGGAATACGCCATCGGAGAGGAGTTCTACCACGGTGAGGTCAAGAAGGGTCTGCGAAACAGCGACGGCACCGGCGTGCTGGTAGGCGTCACCAAGGTGGGCAGCGTGCAGGGCTACCTGCTGCAGGACGGCCAGCGGGTGCCTACCCCCGGCCGCCTGTACTACCGGGGCATCGAGCTGAACGACATCGTGGAGGCACACCGCAAGGCAGGTACCTTCGGCTTTGAGGAGGTGGCCTACCTGCTGCTGATGGGCTTCCTGCCCACCAAGGATGAGCTGGCGCGGTTCGACCGGGTCATGAGTCAGGCGCGGAAGCTGCCGGAGGGCTTCACCGAGGGCATGATCATGCGTCACCCCAGCAAGAATATGATGAATGAGCTGGCCCGCAGCGTGCTGAGTCTGTACTCCTACGACCCCGACCCGGACGATACCTCCATCGCCAATCTGCTGTTGCAGTCTGTGAAGCTCATCGGCTGCTTCCCCTCCATCGTGGCCAACTCCTACGCGGTGAAGCGCCACTATTTCCAAGGGGACTCCCTGCACATCCACTTCCCCGTTCCGGAGCTGTCCACGGCGGAGAACTTCCTGCGGATGATCCGGCCGGACACCAACTATACCGAGGAGGAAGCCCATCTGCTGGACATGATGCTCATGGTCCACGCGGAGCACGGCGGCGGCAACAACTCCACCTTCGTGTGCCGCGCCATGTCCTCCAGCGGAACGGACACATACAGCGCCATTGCCGGGGCCGTCGGCTCTTTGAAGGGCCCGCTCCACGGCGGCGCCAACGCCAAGGTCATGGAGATGTTCCACTACATCAAGGAGAACGTAGACCCCCATGATGACGGCTCCATCCGGGACTATCTGAACAAGCTGCTGGACAAGGAGGCGGGCGACCACTCCGGCAAGCTGTACGGCCTCGGTCACGCGGTGTACACCATCTCCGACCCCCGCGCCGTGCTGCTGAAGAAGTACGCCCAGCATCTGGCGGAGATCAAGGGCTATGCCGAGGACTTCGCCCTTTTGCAGAAGGTGGAGGAGCTGGGCATCCCGCTGGTGCAGGAGCACCGCCACGACGACACGCCGCTGTGCGCCAACGTGGATATGTACTCCGGCTTGGTATACACCATGCTGGGCATCCCGCCGGATGTGTTCACGCCGCTGTTTGCCTCCGCCCGTATCGCGGGCTGGTGCGCCAACCGCATAGAGGAGCTGATCACCTGCCGCCGCATCATGCGTCCGGCGTATCGCGCCGTCACCATCCATGGCCATTACATCCCCATGGAGGAGCGGACGGCACACCTCACCGATGTTCCCAACGTCTAACACTGCGCAGAAGGCTCCCGGCCAGTTCAACTGGCCGGGAGCCTTTTTTCAGCGGATCTGTCCGTCGCCGGTGACGACGTATTTGTAGGTGCTCAGCTCATCCAGCCCCATGGGGCCGCGGGCGTGGAGCTTCTGGGTGGAGATGCCCATCTCGCAGCCCAGACCGAACTCGCCGCCGTCGGTAAAGCGGGTGGAGACGTTGACATACACGGCGGCGCTGTCCACCTGCCGGGTGAACTGCCGGGCGGCGGCGGCATCCTCCGTTACGATGCAGTCGCTGTGGTGGGTGGAGTGGGCGGCGATGTGGGCGATGGCATCGTCCAGACTGTCCACCACCGCCACAGCCAGAATATAATCGAGGAACTCGGTGTCGAAGTCCGTATCCGCAGCAGGCGTGCCGTCGATAAGGGCGGCGGCGCGGCGGTCAAGGCGCAGCTCCACCGGCTGCTGCCCGGCGGCGATACGCGCGTCCACCAGCGCCCGGCGCAGCATGGGCAGGAACTTGTCCGCCACGGCGACATGGACAAGGCAGACCTCCTCGGCGTTGCAGACGGAGGGGCGGCTGGTCTTGGCATTGGTGATGATCCGCACCGCCTTTTCCAGATCGGCGGCAGCGTCCACATAGACGTGGCAGATGCCGGTACCCGTCTCGATGCAGGGGACGGCGGCGTTCTCCACACAGGCGCGGATCAGTCCCGCGCCGCCCCGGGGGATCAGCAGATCCACCAGCCCGCGGGCCTGCATGATGTCGTTGGCACTCTGGTGGCTGGTATCCTCCACGATGTTGACGATGTCCGCATCGCCGCCGGCGGCGGTGATGCCGTCCTTCAGCGCGCCCACAATGGCGCGGCAGGAGCGGTAGGCCTCCCGCCCGCTGCGGAGCATGCAGACGTTGCCGCTCTTGACGGCCAGCGCCGCCGCATCGGAGGTGACGTTGGGACGGCTCTCATAGATGATGGCCACCAGTCCCAGCGGCACCTGTACCTTGGTGATGGTCATGCCGTTGGGGCGGGTGAACTGATCCAGCACGCGGCCGGTGTGATCGGGCAGCGCGGCGGCGGCGCGAACGCCGTCAGCCATGGCGCGGATGCGCCCCTCGTCCAGCCGCAGACGATCCAGCATGACGGCAGAGATATGCCCCTGTGCGTCCGCCATATCCTGCCCGTTGGCGTCGAGAATGGCGGGGATGTGGGACTCCAGCGCGTCCGCCATGGCCAACAGAAGGCAGTTTTTCTCCTCCTCACCGGCGGCGCTCAGTGCGGGCCACGCCGCCTTCGTCCGTTTCAAAAGCTCTATGGTGGTCATATAACAGCCCTCCCTGTCAAAAATCTGGTACCCACAGGTCTGCCCTCGGCAATGTCGTACAGCACCTCCGGCTTGCTGCCGTTGGCGATGACCATTTCGCAGCCTGCGGCGGTGGCGATGGCGGCGGCGCGGAGCTTGGTGACCATGCCGCCGGTACCGAGGCCGGTGCTGCTGTCCTCCGCCAGCGTGTAGAGATCATCGTCCACCCGCTCCACTACGGAGATCAGATGGGCGTCGGCGTGGCGGCGGGGGTCGCAGTCGTACAGGCCGTCAATGTCCGAAAGCAGCACCAGCAGATCGGCGGAAATGGTAGCCGCTACCGCCGCGGACAGGGTGTCGTTGTCGCCGATGACGATCTCATCGGTGGAGACGGTGTCGTTCTCGTTGAGGACAGGCAGCGCGCCCAGCTCCAGCAGACGACCCATGGTGTTGTGGAAATTCTCCTTCCGCGCGCCGTCGGCAATGTCCGGCGCGGTGATAAGCAGCTGCGCCACGGTGTGGTTATACTCCGTAAACAGCTTGTCGTAGATATACATCAGTTCACACTGCCCCACGGCGGCTGCCGCCTGCTTGGTGGGCATATCGGCGGGACGCCCCGGCAGATTCAGCTTCCCCACTCCCATGCCGATGGCGCCGGAGGACACCAGAATGATCTGATGCCCCGCGTTCTTCAGGTCGCTGAGCACCTTGCACAGCCGCTCCATCCGCTGGATGTTCAAGCGCCCTGTGGCGTGGGCCAGCGTGGAGGTACCCACCTTTACAACGATACGCATACCGTCTCTCCCTTCCGGCCCCTCTGGGCCGCCGTTTTTTGCACATTATAGGGCAACGCCTCCCAAATTGCAAGGGCTGAACGGGGATAAATTGATGCGGTGTGCTTTTTTGCTTTACTGTGTTGCTTTTTGCCGGAGATATGCTATAATCTGGCCAGAATATCACCAAGGAGGTCTGGCTATGAAAGCATTGCTCATCAACGGAAGTCCCCGCGAACGGGGCTGTACCTACACGGCGCTGTCCGAGCTGGCGCGGACGCTGGAGGCCGAGGGCATCGAGACGGAGCTCGTACAGGCCGGCGCCCGCACCACCCACGGCTGCATCGCCTGCGGCAAGTGCCGTGAGACCGGTAAATGCGTCTTTGACGACGTGGTGAACGAGACCGCGCCCAAGCTGGCCGAGGCCGACGCGCTGGTCATCGGCGCACCGGTGTACTACGCCTCCCCCGCCGGCGGCGCCATCTCCTTTATGGATCGGCTGTTTCACAGCACCGGCATCGACATGACCATGAAGGTAGGCGCGGCAGTGGTATCCTGCCGCCGGGGCGGCAACACCTCCAGCTTTGATGTGCTGAACAAGTATTTCACCATCGCCGGGATGCCCATCGCCAGCAGCCAGTACTGGAACATGGTGTACGGCAGCACGCCGGAGGAGGTTCGCAAGGACTTGGAGGGGCTCCAGACCATGCGGACGCTGGGGCGAAATATGGCGTTTCTCATGAAGTCCATCGCGCTGGGCAAGGCGCAATACGGCCTGCCGGAGAAGGAAAAATCCATCGTCACCAGCTTTCACCACGACTAAAGTAAAAACAGGGTTGCTTTTTTCCGCCGAGAGAGTAAAATGTCGGTACGCATTGCTGAATAACGGAGGTACATATTCATGACATATCAGGAGATCCTGAACAACGCCCGCACCTGCATGGGCCCCTACTGCAAGTCCTGCCCCACCTGCAACGGCCTTGCGTGCAAGAACACCGTGCCCGGCCCCGGCGCCAAGGGCATCGGCACCGGCTTCATCCGCAACTACCAGAAATGGCAGGAGCTGTGCGTCAACATGGACACCATCTGCGAGAACAAGCCGGTGGACACGTCCTATAACTTCTTCGGCAAGCAGGTGGTGCTGCCTGTGTTCGCCGCTCCCGTGGGCGCTATGCAGCTGCACTACGGCGATAAGTACGACGACCTGACCTACAACGACATTCTGGTGTCCGCCTGCGCCGACGCCGGGATCGCCGCCTTCACCGGCGACGGCACCAACCCCGCCGTCATCGAGGCGGCAGCGGAGGCGCTGAAAAAGAACCACGGCTGCGGCGTACCCACGGTGAAGCCCTGGAACATGGCGCTGGTGGAGGAGAAGATGGCGCTGGTCAAGGCCGCCGATCCCATCGCCATCGCCATGGATATCGACGCGGCGGGTCTGCCCTTCCTGAAGAACCTGACGCCTCCCGCCGGCAGCAAGACGGTGGAGGAGCTGCGCCAGATCGCGGAGAAGGCGGAGAAGCCCTTCATCCTCAAGGGCATTATGACGGTGGCCGGCGCGAAGAAGGCGCTGGAGGCCGGCGCCAGCGGCATCGTGGTCAGCAACCACGGCGGCCGCGTGCTGGATCAGTGTCCCGCCACGGCGGAGGTGCTGCCCGCCATTGCCGACGCGGTGGGCGGTCAGATGACCATTCTGGTGGACGGCGGCATCCGCACCGGCATGGATGTGTTCAAGGCGCTGGCGCTGGGCGCGGACGCCGTGCTGATCGGCCGTCCCTTCGTGAACATGGTCTACGGCGGCGGCGCCGAGGGCGTACAGGTCTACGTGGACAAGCTGAAGGCCGAGCTGGCCGATACCATGGCCATGTGCGGCGCACACTGTCTGGCCGACATCAAGCGCTCCATGATCTTCGGCTACTGAGCGTAAAATTTCACATCGAGACCGGGGGCCGACGGCTCCCGGTCTTTTCTCCACATATAAGAAAGAGCCGTATGCCCGTGGCATACGGCTCTTTCTTATATGGCTCTTTTTTACAGAAGCGCGGGGATGGCGCGGAGCTCCTCCACCGTCACGTCCACGCTGTCGTTGGCAGGCGCAGCGCCGGGGCGGCGGTAGTACACGGTCTTCATGCCGTATCCCCTGCCGCCCGCCATGTCGGAGGTCAGGGAGTCGCCGATGATGGCGGCCTCCGCCGCCGTCACAGGCACCTCACGTCCCTCGTTGACCTCCCGGAAGGCGGCGTCAAAGAACAGCGGCGAGGGCTTGGACGCGCCGATACGCTCGGAGATAAAGAAATAGGTAAAGCAGTCCTTCATGCCCGCCAGCGCCAGCCGGTGGAGCTGCTGCTCATAGGGGCCGTTGCTGGCCGCCGCCAGCGTATACCGGCTGTGCAGGGTCTCCAGCAGCTCCTTGGCGCCCTCTACGGGGATGGCGCTTTCATGGAGGGCGGTGCGGAAGTATTTCTCAAACACCGTGCCGTCAAACGCGATATCCAGCGCGGCGAACACCTTGTTCCAGCGGATCTTCTCCAGCTCCGGAAAGGTCAGCGTCCCCTCCTCGATCTGCCGCCAGAGCTTGTTGTTCTCCCGATGGAACACATCGTACATCCACGGCTCGTAGGGCCGCAGGCCGAAGTGGGCAAAGCCCTCCTCCATAGTCTGGCGGATATAGGCGTCGAAGTCCAGCAGGGTGTTGTCGATGTCGATGAGGATCAGTTTCATAGGCGGCTCCCTTCGTTTTTCTCCCGTTCAGCATACCACATCGGCGGCGGCGATGCAATGTGCAGACGAAAATTTCAAAAAACGACACATGAGGGGGATAAAAATCCCTCTCATTTCCCATATAGGGGTACATTCTGCACAATTCCCCCCGGTTCTTCTGGTGAAAAGTCTGGTGGTAAATATGCTTGCTTTACTGCGCGGGCGGTGATATACTCTGCTCTTGCAGCCTTTATGAAAATGGGATATATTTGTAAATAGCGATCGAATTTCGGAAGTTAGGAGGTACAGAATGAAGAAGATCGAGATGACCACCGGTTCCCTCTGGAAGAACATCCTGCTGTTCAGCCTGCCGCTGATGCTGACGCAGCTGCTGGAGGTGCTGTTCAACCTGAGCGACGTGGCGGTGGTGGGTAAATTTGCCAGCTATCAGGCGCTGGGCTCCGTGGGCTCCACGTCTACGCTGGTGACGCTGTTCGCCGGATTCCTCATCGGCATGGGCGCCGGCGTCAATGTGGCGGTGGCTCGCGCGCTGGGTATCGGCAGCGAGGAGGAGACGGAAAAAACCATCCACTCGGCATTCATCATCTGTACCATCTTCGGTGTCGTGGTGTGTCTGGCCTGCAACCTGTTTGCCCGCCAGATGCTGGAGATGCTGAACACCAAGGAGGAGCTGATGGACGGCGCGGTGCTGTACCTGAAGATCTTCTCCCTCGGTATGCCCGCCATGGCCATCTACAACTGCGGCAACGGCGTGATGAGCGCCGCAGGCGACACCAGGCGCCCCCTGCTGTATCTGACCATCGCCGGTGCGCTGAACGTGGCGCTGAACCTGTTCTTCGTCATCGGCCTGCACATGGCGGCGGACGGCGTGGCACTGGCCAGCGCCATCGCCCAGTGCGTATCGGCGGCGCTGATCGTGGCGCACCTGCTGCGGCGGAAGGACTCCTGCCGTCTGGATCTGCGGAAGCTGCGGATCCACAAGATGGCGTCCAAGCGCATTCTGATGATGGGCGTCCCCTCCGGCCTGCAAAACGCCATCTTCGCCATCGCCAACCTGTTCGTGCAGGTGGGCGTCAACTCCTTCGACGCGATCATGGTGTCCGGCAACGCGGCGGCCGCCAACGCCGACACGCTGGTGTTCAATATGATGGCAGCGTACTACACCGCCTGCGCCAGCTTCGCCAGCCGGAACTGGGGCGCGGGAAACAAGGACCGCATCCTCAAGAGCTTCTATATCAGTATGCTCTACGCCTTCCTCACCGGTGCGCTGTTCGGCGGCGCTATGCTGCTGTTCGGCCGGCAGTTCCTGGGTCTGTTCGCCAATGAGGCGGCGGTCATCGACGCGGGCATGGATCGTCTGTGGATCATGGGCTTTTCCTACTGCGTATCCCCGCTGATGGACGCCAGCATCGCCGCCGCCCGCGGTATCGGCAAGAGCATCGCCCCCACCGTCATCGTCATCATGGGCTCCTGCGTGTTCCGCGTCGTCTGGATCTACACCATCTTCGCCTATTTCCACACCATCCCCTCCCTGTACCTGCTGTACATCTTCTCCTGGGCCATCACCGGCATCGCGGAGTACATTTACTTCCGCGCCAGCTACAAGAAGTGCATGGCCGAGACACAGATGTGGTGACTATAAAAAAGAAATGACCCGCTCTCGCGGGTCATTTCTTTTTGTGTGCATCAGCCGATGGTGACGCTGGTGTTCTTGGGCAGCTGCTTCTTGGCGGCCTTGGGGATGGACAGCTGCAAAATGCCGTTTTCAAACTTGGCGGTCACATCCTCCGGCTCTACATCCTCGCCCACATAGAAGGTGCGGCTGCAAGCGCCGGCATAGCGCTCCTGACGGATGTACTTGCCCTTCTTATCGGACTGCTCCTTATCCAGACCCTTGGAGGCCTGAATGGTCAGGTAGCCGTTCTTCAGCTCCACGTTCACCTCGTCCTTGGTGAAGCCGGGCAGGTCAACATCCAGCTCGTAGGTACCCTCCGTCTCGCGGACGTCGGTCTTCATCAGGTTCTTGGCGTGCTTGCCGTACAGGGGATCGCGGCCCTGCGGGACCATCATGCCAAAGGGATCGGAAAAGAAATCATCAAACAGGTTCTCACCAAAAATGCTGGGCAACATATGTCATACCTCCATTCGTACTGCGGCGCACCCTGTGGGGCGCCGTCTCTATATTACCCTCATTGTGTAAACATCTTGCCCCTCTCGTCGGGGCTTTTCGCATCCCCTCTCTCAAGGTTCGGCTTTATTATAGCGCCGATTTTAGCACTGTCAAGTGTCGAGTGCTAATGTTCACAAAAGTAGCAAAGTTTGTTCACAAAATATGCAATAAGTCCCGGAGCCGCCGGTGTTCAGGAAAAATTTACAGGTTTTTTCCCCTGCGCCCTTTGACTTTACGGTACGGCGCGACTATAATACTCTGAAAATACGTCTGCAAGGAGGCGCTTGTATGAAAGAGGTCAAGACACCGAAGAAACCGCTGCTCTACTATTATATTGTGGCGCTGCTGGTGCTGCTGCTGTTCAACTTCTTCGCCATGCCGCTGCTGGCACGGCAGCAGGTGGAGGAGGTGGACTACGGCACCTTCATGACCATGACGGAGAATAAAGAGATCGGCGAGGTGGAGATCGAGTCCAACCAGATCATCTTCACCAACAAGGACGGCAGCAAGATCTACAAGACCGGCGTGCTGGACGACCCTGAGCTGGTGGACCGGCTCCACGCCTCCGGTGCGGAGTTCGCCAGTGAGATCGTGGAGCAGATGTCCCCGTTCCTGAGCATCCTGGGCTGGGTGCTGCCGCTGATCCTCTTCATTGCCATCGGCCAGTTCATGGCCAAGAAGCTGACGGATAAGGCGGGCGGCGGCGCAGGCTCCATGATGTTCGGCATGGGCAAGTCCAACGCCAAGATCTACGTCCAGTCCACGGACGGCGGCATCCGCTTTGCCGATGTGGCCGGTGAGGACGAGGCCAAGGAGAATTTGCAGGAGGTGGTCAACTACCTCCACGACCCCACCAAGTACCGGGAGATCGGCGCGTCCATGCCCAAGGGCATCCTGCTGGTAGGCCCTCCGGGTACCGGCAAGACCATGCTGGCCAAGGCCGTGGCAGGCGAGTCCAACGTCCCCTTCTTCTCCATCTCCGGCTCGGAGTTTGTGGAGATGTTCGTGGGCATGGGCGCATCCAAGGTCCGCGACCTGTTCAATCAGGCCAAGGAGAAGGCGCCCTGCATCGTGTTCATCGACGAGATCGACGCCATCGGCCAGAAGCGCAGCGGCGGTCAGTACGGCGGCAACGATGAGCGGGAGCAGACGCTGAACCAGCTCCTGACGGAGATGGACGGCTTTGCCGACAACACCGGCGTCATTATCCTCGCCGCCACCAACCGGCCCGAATCCCTCGACCCGGCGCTGACCCGTCCCGGACGGTTCGACCGCCGCGTACCGGTGGAGCTGCCCGACCTGAAGGGCCGTGAGGATATCCTGAAGGTACACGCCAAGAAGGTCAAGCTGGCGGAAAACGTGGACTTCAACGTGGTGGCACGTATGGCCTCCGGTGCCTCCGGCGCAGAGCTTGCCAACATCGTCAACGAGGCGGCGCTCCGCGCCGTCCGGGACGGACGCAAGCTGGTGACCCAGTCCGATCTGGAGGAGAGCATTGAGGTGGTCATCGCCGGTTATCAGAAGAAGAACGCCATCATGACCGATCACGAGAAGAAGATCGTGGCCTACCACGAGATCGGCCACGCGCTGGTGGCGGCGCGGCAGACCAACTCCGCGCCGGTGCAGAAGATCACCATCATCCCCCGTACCTCCGGCGCACTGGGCTACACCATGCAGGTGGAGGAGGGCAACCACTATCTGATGAACAAGGAGGAGCTGGAGAACAAGATCGCCACCCTCACCGGCGGACGCGCCGCCGAGGAGATCGTGTTCCACTCCATCACCACCGGCGCCTCCAACGACATCGAGCAGGCCACCAAGCTGGCCCGCGCCATGCTCACCCGCTACGGCATGAGCGATGAGTTCGGCATGGTGGCGCTGGAGACGGTGCAGAACCAGTATCTGGGCGGCGACACCTCCCTCGCCTGCGCCGCCGGTACGCAGGAGAAGATCGACCAGCTGGTGGTAGGCCTTGTCCGCCGCCAGCATGAGAAGGCCGTGCAGCTCCTGACCAACGACCGGGAGAAGCTGGATCAGCTTGCCCAGTACCTATACGAAAAGGAGACGATCACCGGCGAGGAGTTTATGAAGATCCTCAACGGCTGACACAGGAAGGAGGGCCTATGGCCCGCATCATAGAGATCACCGATTTTGCCGCGCCGGAGCTGGATGTCTACGCCCGCGCCACAGAAAACCAACTGGTCAACCGCGCCGATCCGACCAACGCCCTGTTCATCGCGGAGAGCCCGCTGGTCATCGGGCGGGCGCTGGACGCAGGCTGTGTGCCGGTGTCGTTCCTCATGGAGCCGCAGCACATCGCCGGCAAGGGTGCGGAGCTTCTGCACCGCTGTGACCCGGACATTCCCGTCTACACCGCGTCGCTGGATGTGCTGACCCAACTCACCGGCTTCCACCTGACACGGGGGATGCTGTGCGCCATGCGGCGGCCTCCCCTGCCCTCCGTGGCGGAGGTATGCGCCGGTGCGCGGCGCATCGCCGTGCTGGAAAACGTGATGAACCCCACCAACGTGGGAGCCATCTTCCGGTGCGCGGCGGCGCTTGGCATGGACGCGGTGCTGCTGACCCGGCAGGGCAGCGACCCGCTGTACCGCCGGGCGTCCCGGGTCAGCATGGGCAACGTGTTTCTGGTGCCGTGGACATATCTGCCGGAGGAGGGCGACTGGACGGAGACGCTGCACACGCTGGGCTTTACCACGGCGGCGATGGCGCTGCGGCAGGATTCCCTGCGGCTGGACGACCCCCGGCTGTTACAGGCGGAAAAGCTGGCGGTGGTGCTTGGCACCGAGGGCGACGGGCTGGCGGACGGCACCATCGCCCGGTGCGACCACACGGTAATGATCCCTATGACCCACGGGGTGGACAGCCTGAACGTGGCGGCGGCCAGCGCCGTGGCCTTCTATCAGCTGGGTCTTCAATGCCGCGACAAGTAAAAAAGAGTCCCGCAGCATAGCTGGGTGTACGTAAGACAGTATTGCGCCGAGATTGACGAAGCGGCACGAAACCG